>ENA-UPTF01000377-UPTF01000377.1-marine-metagenome-genome-assembly--contig:-NODE-377-length-31929-cov-4.726642_pt1 | contig 31929 bp, 28 predicted proteins | sample MGYA00238166_ERZ767019 | MGnify/ENA primary metagenome ERZ767019 (study PRJEB28930, sample SAMN06266391) | marine metagenome | isolation source: Sea water from 250 m depth | place: Atlantic Ocean | study... | reverse complement strand
TGTGCCAGCAATAGTAGTTATTATTCCACTAGCATCTATTTGTCGGATCGTATTACCGCCTCTTTCGCAGAGGTACGTGTTCCCTATTTTATCGACGCAAACGGCCCTTGCCCCAAATATGCCGGCGGTAGTTGCCATTTCGCCGTCACCACTATGCTCCATTGCCCCGGTTCCTGCGAAAGCATGGATTAAACCGGTTTCAAGATCCAGCCTTCTTATTTTCTGATCCTGAACATCTGCAATAAGTAATCCCCCTTTACCGTCTAAAACGCAGTCATTTGGCTCTATCATTGCGGACTCAGTTGCAGGTATGCCGTCTTCCCCTGATCCTGTATGTCCAGTTCCAGCGACTGTTGTTATTGTTCCGGTTTTGGCATCGATTTTTCGTATTGCTGGGTTAAATCTCTGGCATATATACACGTCGCCGTTTTTATCAACTTGGATGGCATATATTTCCTCTATATCAGCTTCTAAGGCTGCCCCACCATCGCCTGAATGTCCCTTTATTCCTGTCCCGGCAAAGTTTTCGATTGTGCCTTGAGACAGGTCTACTCTTCTCACGCGGTAATTAAAACAATCAGCAAAATACAGATATCGTCTAGTTGTGTCGATATCTACATGGAAGGGGTTGTCCATTTCGGCATTAACGGCTTTTCCACCGTCTCCTGAATATCCTTGATTACCATTGCCTGCTATGGTCTCGATAATGCTCATATTCTCTCCTTGGTTGATTATTTGAAACGATTTCTTTTAACCCAGATTGAAATTCTGGATACCGGTCAGAGCATTTAAGAATATTGTATTTGACCCAATGCAATGGCATTAGATCAAATGTTGTGACGATAGGGTTAAATAATTAATTTGAGTTGATATTTCATTGAACCATATCTTTTAACTCTATAGAGTGTGAAGGCTATGTACCATTCATATGTTTCTCTCAATATTCGCATGTTGATTATTGTCGTTCTGTCTCTACTCGCCATTACGGCTTGCGGTGATAAAGACGAATCAGTTCAGAGTGCAAAGTCAGGTCAAGTATTTAATGTTGATACCCCTATCTCAGTTCCTAAACAACCATCTCCTCAGGGTTCTTCTGAGCCTTCGCCTGTTGGTAATCCAATTCTCAGAGAAACGCCAGAGCCTGTGGAAAGTGTCCTACCTGAAAACCCAACTGCAACGCCTAGCGGGGTTCCAGCCGTAGATGTTGAAACTTTTCTCGATCTGATGGATCGTGCCTTAACCGAAGGCTATACATACCAAACGCAAGTTGATATTGACGTAATTGCCTCCTTAGGAAACCAACAGCAGGAGTTCACGGTTGTATTAAATGGTGTAGTTGACGGGAATGATTACGATGCCAGTCTCAAAATCGATGGAAGTATACCCATGAATATACGTGGCCTTAATGATAGGACATTTGCTAATGAGCCAGATATTGGGGATATGTGGAGAGAACTTCCTGAAGGTCAGGACGTGATAAACGCTCCGGACATGTTGGCTGCGGCTAGGAAATCACTTAAAGAAGCCTCTATGGTCGGGACGGAGAAGATGGGTGGAGTAGATACGTACCACATGAATGCGATAGTGGAGGGCGATAGTGTTGGCAGTTTTATAGGTGTTCTTGTCGGGACAGAAGGTGATTTAAAGTCCGATTTTTGTATTGAAGCTGAAACCGGGAGAATTGTTAGGCTAACTGTGACAGGCCAAACAACAGGCAAGGAAAATCCGGATCTCTTGATAGATGTTGACGTAGTTATTTCTGCTTGGGACTTCGGGAAGCATGTTGAAATATTAGTGCCACCTCTTCCTCCTTCCCCAAGTAAACAGCAATGGGATTCTCAGCCAGAAATGACTTTATCGGATGATAAGGACTACAGGGCAGTAATTAAAGTCTATAAAAAAGGTGAGATTGTTGTTGATCTCTATGAAAAATTGGCCCCTGTGACAGTTAATAATTTTGTCTTCCTTTCTGAAGAGGGATTTTATGATGGAGTCTCTTTTCATAGGGTCATTCCTGATTTTATGGCACAGACTGGTGATCCCACAGGAACAGGTTCAGGCGGACCCGGATACTTATTCCAGAACGAATTTCATCCCGATGCACGTCATGATGGAGCAGGGGTACTTTCAATGGCTAATTCTGGTTTACGTAATGGTAATGCTACTAACGGAAGCCAGTTTTTTATAACTTACAAAGATACTTCTTTTCTTGATGGTTTGAATGCAGACACATCCCCTAAAGATTGCTCAGCTCAAGGTGTTTCCTGTCATTCAGTGTTTGGCAAGGTGACAGAAGGGATGGAAATACTTGAGTCAATTGTACCCCGCGACCCATCTGTTGGAGGCTATGCCGATGTCATTGAGGCCATAACAATAGTGACGGAGTAGTCGGACAGATCTAATGGTAGGGCTACATTTTTAATTTGACTTCACCTTGCAACAGAGCTGTAGTCAAATTGTCACGGTCACTCTTGCTAAGATCAGATATTTTTAACGGGGTCGCTGGTTGCTCCGGCGGCTTGTCAAGTTGCTTCCACCACATCCCAACGTCATACCAGGTACCGTTTTTATAGCCTGCAGAGGGTAATATCCCATCTCGTTTAAAACCCAGTTTTTCGTGGAGTACAACGCTTTTATGGTTGGGCAGTGCTATAACACCAACAGCTGACACATACCCTTGCAACCTAAGACACTCAAGTAGACTTGTGTATAAGGCAGATCCAATACCCAGTCCATGGGCTGCCTCCCTTACATAGACCGTAGTTTCTACGGACCAATCATATGCCTCCCGAGTGCGGAACTGGCTGCCATATGCGTAACCCATGACTTCATCATCGTGGACACACACAATCCACGGGTATGAAGTTAAAACGTTCTCCATGCGAGAGGACATTTCATTTCCGTCCGGAGGTTCAGATTCGAAGGTGATAGGTGTATTTATTACGTACGGATAGTAAATAGCCGCCACCTGGCGAGCGTCTCTTTTAGGATCGGCTAACCTGATGACGGCCATATTTAATTTTCCTCTCCCGTCCCCTATTCTCTAGGAGCTTGAGGTGGAGCGGGATTTGCCATGTCCATACCTATGGTACCTGAGAACATGGCATCTATTTCCTCAACAGTCCACCTTCCTTTTTTACGGAGGGTTCGTTCTTCTGTTGGGTTGCTCATTAAGGATATTTGTCCACCCTGGCAGTGGAATACATGACCGTTGACTTCGCTTGCTTCCTCGGATGCTAGCCAAGCTACCATTGGTGCAACGTCTTCTGGGTCACGATTCAATTCTAGAGGAGTTACTGCTTGGTTGGCCTGGATTCCGCTTGATGCTCTTATATCCCTCGCTGCTTGAGGAACTGTCTCGGTCATACGAGAGTTTGCTCCTGGAGAAATACTGTTAACAGTGACGCCGTACCTTCCCAAATCTCTTGCTACCGCTCTTGTAAATCCTGCAATTCCATCTTTGGCAGCTCCATAGTTAGCCTGGCCCGAGTTTCCATAAAGACCTGAAGTGGATGAAAAGGTAATTATTCGGCCACTCCTCTGTTGCCTAAACAGTATGCTCGCTGCTTTTGAAACCGTGAAAGTCCCTTTTAAATGGACCGCTATAACAGCATCCCATTCTTCCTCCGTCATGTTGAATAACATGCGGTCACGGAGAATTCCGGCTACAGCTACAACAATGTCTAGCCTTCCGAAATTATCCAAGGCGGTTTTTACGATGTTCTCCCCGCCGTCCATAGTTGTAACCGAATCGTAATTGGCTGCTGCCTCGCCACCTGCCGCTTTTATCTCATTCACCACCTCATCAGCCGGAGTGGCTGAGTCTCCTGTCCCATCGACAGCTCCACCGAGGTCGTTTACCACAACTTTTGCACCCTCATCCGCAAGTTTTAGTGCTATACCCCTTCCGATGCCTCTACCAGAGCCTGTTACGACTGCTACTTTATCTTTTAAAAGATCACCCATCTTTCCATACTCCTAAATTTATTGGCTATCCGCCGACTTAAATTGATTTATTGTCGTGGTGCCTGGGGCGGTGAGGGATTGACTAAGCCCTGTGTCAGGTTCTGAGGAACCATTTCTAAAAGCTCCTCTGTTGTCCATCTGCCCTGCTTGAATATAGTACGAACTCTCCTTGGTAGGGAGAGTTTTGTTATTACTCCGTCGTAAACGAGAAACGTTTGCCCATTGATACTGGCTGCTTGATCGCTTGATAAGTAAGCTACAAAAGGTCCAATGTCCTCTGGATGCATGGCCAATTCCTGAGGTGTTTCTTCCCGGTCTTGCGGTCTGTCCGCTCGAAGTTGTCGAGCTGCATCTGGGACGGACTGTGTCATGCGTGTGTTTGCCCGTGGGCAAATTGAGTTGGCAGTGACACCGTAGCGTCCTAGGTCTTTAGCCGCCACCTTAGTAAAACCTGCGATTCCTGATTTAGCTGCAGCATAATTGCCTTGACCTGTGTTTCCAAAGAGGCCTGATTCAGAAGCGAAGGTGACAATTCTGCCGCTTCTCTGTTGTCTGTAAAGAATTGCTGCGTGTTTGCAGACCGTGAAAGTTCCCTTTAGATGCACCCGAACTACATCGTCCCATTCTTCCTCCGTCATGTTGAAAATCATTCGGTCTCTAAGAATTCCTGCGACGGTAACAACTATGTCCAGTTGACCGTAGGTGTCCACAGCCGTTTGTACAACGGATTCTCCACCTGCCATAGTGGAGATGTCTGTGTAGTTCGGAACAGCTTCTCCCCCAGAACTCTTTATCTCATCTACCACCTGCTCTGCTGGTGTGTTTGAAAGACCTTCTCCGTCGAGGGCTGCACCAATGTCGTTAACGATAACCTTGGCACCTTCATTTGCAAGAGCTTTTGCTACTCCTGCACCGATTCCTCTACCAGATCCTGTGACAATAGCCACCTTACCGTCTAGGTAATTAGCCATGATTCTCCTCCTAAAATTAAGTACTTGTGTCCATCTTAAAGCTCTAGTCTTAGTTTTGCCCAAAACATAGGCTTAATTCATAAACTTCTAAAAGAGCGCAGGGCTCATTCTCCCATATGATGTGTGCCTTCCGCCACAGCGAGAGTGAATTAGGGATCTTCTTAGTGTTGTTTCGTGAATACTATTATCAGGAGCACATTTATGGAGTGGAGCGATAAGAGCTTTGCCGTTATAGATTTAAGGGTTCAATGCCCCATTCTAAAAATTTTTCTGTTCGGTTGTAGCTGGTAAATCAGAAAATTCACCCAGTAAACACCCAAATCGGCATCGCATATGCTTGACATCTGCTCAAGAGTGTCTATCATGGCTTGCAATTGTGAGTGATAGAAGAACTCAGGAGGAATTCTCTATGGTCCATAAATCTAGATATATAACGTTATTGTTCATGTTGGCCGCCTTGGTGGCTCTCGTGTCCGTGGCGTGTGGCGATGATGCCGAAGAGGAAGCTGCAGCGCCTGCTGCTGCTCCCGCTCCTGCAGCTGCACCAGCAGCAGCAGCACCGGCACCAGCAGCTGCACCGCCGGCAGCCCCTCAGGCTTCCAGCGATGTCACCATCACGATGGCTATCCGTGAAGTGTCGGAGCAGTTCGGAGACTTCGAAGTGCAGACATACGGCGGTTCCCCAGGTGAAATCAATATGGGTTACTACGATCAGCTGCTCGTCCACGACGGCGTTGATCCTCTGTCCCCGTTTGCTGCTTCTGCCTGGGCTTTAAACAGCGCTGGTGACACACTTTCCATGACGATCAGAGATGATCTTAAGTGCAACACCCCTGAAGAATTTGCAGGGAAAGACTTTGGCTACGTAAAGGCTGAAGACGTTGCGTGGAACATGGATAGGCAGAATGCCGTTGTGAACCCAAGCCTTGGTGCCGCTATCGGTGCCCAGCTCGGTGGAACATTCGGGCCTGCTGTTGTTACAGGTGAATATACGCTTGACGTGCCAGTTGTTACCAAACTTACCTGGGGTGTTCCCCTAAGTGAGTTCGACATCAACGACACCTCCGTTAGGCTTGACTGCAAGCAGGCGTTTGATCAAATGGGAGCAGAAGCCATCAAGTTTGTACCCGTCGGTACAGGTCCTTGGACAATTGGCGAATGGCTGCCAAACAACAGAGGTGATGTGCACGCTGTTACCGATCACTGGATTGAGCCTCCCCATATAGGGACGTTCACGGTGATTCAGGTTCCTGACACATCCAGCCGATTGGCTATGATGCAGACAGGAGAGGCTGACATCGGAGAAGTTGACTTCGGTAAGCTGAGAGAGCTTGAAGGCAAAGGGTTAAAGTTCATAACGACTATGTCGGATAAGGACACTATGACCCTCAGCGCGATCTGGCCAGGAAACCTCTGGACAGACCTCAACGCCAAGACAGAAGAGGGAATAGAGCCTTGGCTCTCTCCCGTATTTGCTGAAGATCATGCACACCTAGGATGCCCATGGGGTGACAAGTGCCCATACGAGGACACTAACAACCCTGATGGCGTAAGCGATATGGAGCAGGCCAGGCTCGTCCGATGGGCGCTTGGCATGGCGATAGATCGCGAAGGTATCGTAGATGTGTTGCAGGGTGGTCTTGGAACTCCAATTTACTTGGAGCTCATGGGACCGAAGTTCCCTGGTTGGGATCCCAACAGAACCGTGAATCAGGCCGCAATAAATGGCTATCACGAAAAGTATAGCGATAACGAATTGTTGGGCCCTGGTACGGACTGGATCGAATACGATATTCCAGCCGTCGAGCCTGACTATGACTGGCCATGGGAAATTAAGACTGACCTTGAGGAAGCCGGAAGACTTCTGGACCTTGCTGGTTATCCAGTAGGTTCTGATGGCGTCCGATTTGAGATCAGTTTGAACAAGTATGCTTGTGAGACTGGTGACGTCTGCCTAGAGCAGGCCGACGCAGTTGCAGCCAGCTGGGAGCAACTCGGGGTAAAGACCACATTGCTCACTGAAGAGTACGGTGCAGTTGTTGTTCCTCGCATGAGGGACCGCACGCAGCCATGGCCTGTAGTAAAGAACTGCAGCGTTGAGACTGCTAACTACCCGCTCGACTGGCCGCCCCCTCCTTCGGACAGCACTTTCAGCCGACCAGGCTGGGGCTGTGCGTTTGAGAGCAAGTTCCTTGACTACATGTACATAACCATTAATGGTGAGGAAAGCAAGTCCGCGCGCGAAGCTATGCACATGGACATGGTTGACTACTACTACTACTGGCAGTTGTACGGTGGCATGGTTCAGCCCCCAAGGGGTGTCGCCGCTAACCCAGAGACAGTCGACTCATGGAGCTCCCGCTCCTCGGCCGCTGGTTACTGGGGTAGGCCACAGCACATAGTCCCTGCTAAGTAGGGAAATCGAACGATAGGTGTGGGGCTCGTATCTACGGGTCCCTTACCTGACAGTGAATTTTGATCGCGGGGGGGGCTTCCCCTCCGCGATTGTTTCTAAGATCGTTAGGGTGCCCGCCTGGTTACGGCGTAGCGAATTGTGTCTCTTTAATCTTTGTTATATAGAGGAGTTGTGATCTTAAAATGGCACGCTTTCTAGTAAGAAGATTATTTTCAATCTTTATATCTATAATAGGCGCCACCTTGGTCATTTTTATCCTGACAAGACTAGGGCCGGACCCCATTGATTTATACCTTGGTGACTCCCAGGTTGAAGTTACTGAAGAATTTATTGAGATGTTAAGGGCTGAACTTGGGTTGGATAGGTCTCTTCCCGAGCAATACGGTATCTGGGTTTGGAACATCGCGCAGTTGGATATGGGCTATTCCATAGGTACTCAACGTCTTGTGAAAGACATAATAGCCATCCACATTGGTACAACCCTCAAATTGGCCGCTGGCGCTTGGATATTTGCTGTATCTGTTGGTGTATCTGTTGGTGTGTTAGCCGCTGTTAAACGCGCCACGGTATGGGACTATATTGGGCGTATCTTTGCGCTTTTTGGGCAGGCAACTCCCCAGTTTTGGACTGGGGTTATGGCAATTTTGATATTTGCGGTTATTTTGGGTTGGTTCCCAGCTGGGACCTTAGGAAGACAGGAAGGAAACTTTTTCCTATGGAAGAATTTACAGCACTGGATTCTCCCGTGGATAGTATTAGGCTGGCCTGCTGCTGCGGGGATTATGAGGCTTACTCGGTCGTCCATGCTGGAGATACTGGACTCAGAATACATCAAACTCGGTAGGGCGAAAGGGGTTTCTCCTCAGAAGATCATTTGGAAACATGCTCTACGGAACGCATTAATACCCCCGCTGACTTCCTCATTGGTCCTTTTGGCTGACTATTTGAATGGGGCACTCGTAATAGAAATTATTTTCTCTTTGCCTGGCATAGGGACCGTAGCTTTGAACCAGGCCGTTTATGATAATGACTGGCCTCTATTAGCGGGAACCGTTTTCTGCTTTATCGGAATATACGTTTCCTTTGCTTTTCTGGCAGATATTCTTTACGCGATAATCGATCCTAGAATTAGGTATGGGTAAGTAGATGAGTCAACTTGGCCAAATAGAAAAGGATCTTCTTGGAATTAAGGACTATCGTCCTGGGATCAGTCATCTATACGATGGATGGCGTTTCTTTCGGCGCTACCCTATTATTCCGGTAACAGTACTTACTCTGTTAGTGTTTTTCGCTTTGGCCGCTAATATCCTGGCTGAGCATGATCCGAGATCTGGTGGGATTAGGGATAGACATATACCGCCAGCATGGACTGAGGAGGGGACCACGGGTCACCTTCTTGGAACCGATCATGCTGGACGCGATGTGTTTTCACGAATGCTTTATGGGGCCCGTATTTCATTAGTAGTTGCTGCTATTGCTCTATTTAGCGGAGGAACTATCGGAACCGCCTTGGGAATCTTCAGTGGTTACTACGGCGGGATAATTGATGAAGTAATCACCAGGGCGGTGGACATCTGGCAGGCTTTACCGTTTTTAATGGTGGCCTTGGTGTGTGTTTTGCTATTTGAGCAGAGTTTGACGTTACTTTTGTTCCTGATGGTGGCTTTGGCATGGGTACCTTTTGTCAGGGTAATTCGAAGTGTCACATTGGTTATAAAAAACGAGCCTTATGTTGACCTGGCTCGTGTAGCGGGAGCCTCTACGGTTAGAGTCCTTTTAAGACATATTCTTCCTGGTGTTATAAATACCGCTGTTGTAATTTCCACCTTGAGCGTTGGTTCTCTAATCATGGCTGAAGCGGCCCTTAGCTTTTTAGGAGCGGGAGTACCTTCACCTACACCTACGTGGGGAAGTATGGTAGCAGATGGACGTAGCTATCTAGCCTCAGCCTGGTGGCCAACGGTATTCCCCGGATTAGCTATATTTATGGTTGTTATGTCCCTCAACTTTACGGGAGACTGGCTCAGGGACAGGTTAGATCCTAGGTTGAGACAACTCGCAGACTAGGTATCAGATTTTTTCTTGAAGGCATTTTTCTTTCTCGATGGTTGAAGACTTGGTGCATATTGTTTTATACAGGCCTGAAATTCCCTACAACACTGGTAACATAATTCGGCTCTGTGCAAATGTTGGAGCTCAGTTACATTTAATTCACCCTCTCGGATTTGATCTTTCAGAGTCTAAGTTGCGCCGTGCTGCACTGGATTATTCTGATTTGGCTGTGGTGACGGAACATGAAGATTACCAAGCCTACTTGAATAAGTTTCCCAACCGTAGGATATTCGCTACGTCTGCTTGGTCAAAGAACTTTTATACGGAACATGAGTATGGAGATAACGATTCGTTTCTCTTTGGCCCGGAATCAGCAGGACTACCAGTGGACATTGTTGAAACCATTCCAGAGGAAAGAAGAATACTAGTTCCTATGGCTCCCGGTAATAGAAGTTTGAATATTGCTAACTCCGTTTCTGTAATTGCCTATGAATCATGGCGTCAACGTGGATTCGAGGGAGCAGGACCACCGAGGGAGTAGATCAAAATATTTTACCTCCTTGCTAGAATAGAAGAATACGAAATGCAAATTTTCAGGGGAGGGCGAAAACTATGGGAAGGGCAAATTGGCATTATGACCATCCGCCTGCCTGCACATGCGCAGATTGCGCCCGGGAGAGGCTTCGCAAGCCAAGGTCACTGTTCGGCATTATTAAAGAGATGATATTCAGGGTCTTTAGAAGGACTCCAAGATAGGTGTCATCAGGTTTATTATTGGAGTAATAAGTGATTTCTATACCCAGTAACCTAATTGATGAAATAATTGATCATTCCATTCAGGAAAATCCCAACGAGTGTTGTGGAATTTTGGTGGGCAATGGAGAAGCTATTTCTGCCGTCTATCGTGTGAAAAACAGTACTCCCAGTCCCTTCAGATACGTGATGGATCCGAAGGACCAGATGAATGTTATGAGAGAGACAGATGATTTGGGACTAGACCTCATAGCTTTTTATCATTCACATACACATAGCCCTGCATATCCGTCAGAAACCGATACCAGGATGGCAGTGGAATCGGGATGGGTAGATTTTTGCTATGTTTTAGTCTCACTTGAGAGAGAGGATCCGGAAGTTAAATTTTATATTGTCGATGAGAACGGAAACATTACTGACGAAGAGTTTGAAGTTACTTCCGCGACGAGTTGATTCAGGAGTTTCTTATTTGTCGTTGGGACGGGTGTTACGCAGATTAATGTAGATAGTCATAACTAGTTTGTCCTGAGTATTACTTGGGTAGTAATACATCTCCTTTGCTAGCGACGACTATGCCTTCCTCCATCTCTAAATATAAGCGACTTCCAGGATTTGGGCTTCCTGGAGTTTCTCCAAGGGGGAATATATCAACCTTTAATTTTTGAGATTCTATTTCTAAAATCCCCACAGTGCCCAGTCGTACCTCTTTATGTTGCGGAAATGTGATGCTCCCGGAATTTATTAAAACAACCCCTTCTCTATACTCGAGTCTCTCCTGATGAGTGTGACCAGAAATCATTATATTTACTGGCTTTGGAAATAGTTTCTGCAAATCTTTAATGGGACGAAACTGGCCTTCCAAACTATGGATCATACCTATAGTCCATCCTTCAGTCTCGAGGATTTGAACTTCCTTCATACGTGGATCTGGAATCGGGTCATTATTGCCTGTGGAACAGATGACAGGGGCAAATTGTTCACACCAGTCCAGTACGATTGGGGATGTTAGATCGCCACCATGCATAATGAGGTCGACACTGGATAAAAATTCTTGGGGCAACTGCCCAAGTTCGCCCAAGTCCCGTATTTGTCCGGGTAGATGTGTGTCAGTAATCAGTCCGATGCGCATCATGAAAATGTATTCTTTGTAAGATAGTTATTCAATATCAACCTGAACGCGTTTTTTAGCTAGTTAATGTACCTATTTTATGACTACCTGGTCGAATTGAAATTTATTTATTCCTGACCAGTCATACTCCACGCCTAGACCGGGTCCTTGAGGAACATCAACGCAGCCATTTTCGTCCACTGAGTCGAGTTGATCGGAATATCCGCAGGCGTATACCGGTGGATTAGCTATGTTTGATAATTTTGGGTGAACGAGGCCCATTTCATAGAAATTTGAATTTCTCATAGCGGCCATACAGTGTCTCTGGGCAGGTCCCGCAATGTGCAATTCGAGATCCATACCAAAGCCCTCTGCAGCATGTGCGACTTTCATGGTTCCCGTTATGCCACCGTCATATTCAGGGTCGGCCCTCCAGAAATCAGTAGCTTCTGCAATGGCCATGTCGGTATGTGCTTCTACCAGGTGTATGTGTTCACCTTGCAAAAGCGGAGTTTTGATCATTTTCTTAAGCTGCTTGTGTGCGTAGAGAGACACGCCTCCATCCCTCATGGGATCTTCGTACCAGAAGAAATTTTCCTCATCACATGCTCGTCCTACAGCGAGTGTGTCCGCAAAAGTGTCATATACACAGCACGGATCTATCATTAGAGCCATCTTTCCGCCTACCCGGGATCCTACTGCGTGGATGGTATCTATTTCCCTCTGTATATTTGCATCTGCCCAGGAATGTATTTTGAACCCTTTGTATCCCATTTGAAGACATTGCTCTGCAAAGTCAGCATATGCTTCTGGGCTGTTAAGCCCTCCTTTTGTTTTATCGGCATGATAAGTACTTGCATAAGCTGGCAATTTTTCTCGATGTCCGCCCAACATCCTGTATATGGGGGTATTTTGCATTTTCCCAGCCAGATCCCATAGGGCTATGTCAATCGGACCGATTCCCATTCTGTCCTGTTTCCGCAGAAGTGTTTTTGCCTGGTTGTAAAATAGTTCTCGATGGGTAGCATCTTTTCCAATAAGAAATCCCCCGAAACTTTGAATCTGCTCGAAAGTTCCTGGGGCTATACTCATATACTCCCCAGAGATTCCTATAGCTGTTTCAATTTTTATGCCAAGTACTGTTCGGGAACCTGTACTTCCTGGCTCATAGAAAGGGCCCATTGCGAAACCAAGGTCATGCCCCACATTTTCAAACGGGAACCTATATTTTGTTAGTGTGATGCTGCGAATTAATGCTTTGCTGCTCATGTGTATTGCCTTTCTTCATTAGTTTTGGGGTCTTTAAATGATACGTTAGCTGCCTTCTGTGAACGAAATTTTCTTGTTGAACCATTTATAGCGCCAGCTAAATATGCCAAATAGCAGTGCAAACTGAACGATGCCGGGGATTATAGCGTTGACTGTGTCTAAAGATGCCACATTTAACGTAAATAAAGTAGTGGTCGGTATCACTGCTTTTTCTAGGCCAAGAATCAAAAATGACCATAAATTGTTCATAGTGTGAAAGCCTATAGCTAACTCGAGCCCACCATCGAATAGAGTTATCAGAGACATAAATAAGGACATTAAAAATATGCTGATAATGTAGGCAGACACTCCGTATTCCCATGGCTCCGGGTTTGCGATGTGCACGCTTGTGAATATAAGGGAAGTAACCAAAGCTAGAAACAGACGATTTTTGGTAAGTCGAGTTAAGCCTTGTAGCACATATCCTCTAAAGAACAGTTCCTCAGTACCTGCCTGAATCGGGACAAGCACAATGGCGACTACGGAGAGAAATATCCAGTCAATGCCCACTGAGTTTCTTGTAATTTGTCCGCCTAAGACATCACTGTCACCAATTGTAAGCCCAGCTAAAAGCGACAGAAAGGAAAATGCAAAAACCACGATGGAAGAAAAGAAAAATCGGTTTAGGTCAAATTGACTTCTTCCTGTGAGAACTTGGAGTAAACCTCTTTTATGGATCCATTTTATAGTCCACTTAAGTCCTATCAGTCCTATTATGAATGTCAGCATCGTAAGCGAAAATCCTGGGACTAGCGAAGGTCCAGTAATGGACATATGACTGAGGTCACAGTTAAACCCCAATATTTCCACTCTACTTAGAGCTCCGCAGGCTCCGAGAAATGGAAGTGGTCCTATCAACTGCCAGATTAGCAATGCCAATAAAATTCCAACGAGGTATCGCCAGGACTCGCTTCTTCCCTGACTAGCGGCGTTTATAAAGGATTGAGTTGCGCTGATTGAATAGTCGATTACTTCATTACCGCATGAAGGACAGTATTTATATGTTTCGTTGTTAAGTTCTGTGCCACATAAGTCACATAGCTTTGATGAGTAGGTTATAGAATTCTTAGGGATATTTTTCATATTTACCCTATTGTACGTATAGACTTGCGCCAGTGATTTATTCTCGTAATTGACGCTCTGATATCCCTGTGCTAACTTGCATTCCTAGAGTCACAGAATGGCGTAATTTTTATCATTTGAACATTAGTCGAAGGAGATCCATATGTCCCAGAGGCGCGAAGCGGCAATTGTCGGAATTCACGAATATCCATTGAGAGTAGCACCCGGGGTAAGTTCCTTGCAGATTAAAGCGGCATCCGCTGCCAAGGCTCTCTCGGATGCGGGTCTTAACTGGCAAGATGTAGACGCAGTTTATGACACAGGGACCCATCAGAATATTGGGGGTTTAGGTATTTCTGAATACTTAGGCTTGAAGCCTGACCTCATAGACACCACATCTGTAGGTGGTTCTTCATACGAGTTTCAGGCTAATCATGCAGCCACTATGATAGCTTCCGGAAAGGCTAATGTTGCTTTACTGACTTACGGATCTACCGCGCACTCAGATCGACGTGCAATTGGTACAGGTGGAGCAACGGGACAAGGATCACCAACTCCATTTAATAATATGGAAGATCCATGGGGAATGACCCTGATTTCTAACTATGGAATGGTAAAAGCCCGTCACATGCACCAGTATGGAACGACTGATGAACAGTTCGCTAACATATCAGTGGCCACCCGTTACCATGCGATGAGAAATCCAGAGGCTGTCAAAGCTATGACGGATTTGGAATTCGTCGGGGTTAATGAAATAACCACTCAGGATGTAATGGATTCGCGACTCATTGCATGGCCACTTCATCTTCTGGAGTGTTGCATGGTATCTGACGGAGGTGGTGCAGTGGTAATAGCATCCAAGGAAGTAGCTGCTAATTGTACTAAGAAACCGGTTTGGATTATTGGGGGTGGTGAGGCGACAAAATACAGAGAAAATGGTGGAGACATAACTGTAAGTGCTGGTGCACAGTCTGGGCCCAGGGCTTTTGCAGATGCGGGGGTAACACCGGATGAGATAGATATTCTCATGGCGTATGATTCCTTCTCAATTACTGTGATGTGCATGATTGAAGATTTAGGTTTTTGTTCCAAGGGGGAAGGAGGAGATTACGTCAGTTCTGGTATTTTGAAGTTTGATCAGTCTGGCGGTCCAGCTTTGAACACGGACGGTGGCGGTCTTTCTTCTAATCATCCTGGAGAAAGAGGAATATTTCTTCTTCTGGAGTCTGCTCGTCAGTTGAGGGGAGAATCTACAGCTCAGGTAAATGATGCAAAGCTGGCAGTTGCTGTGGGTAATGGGGGCCAACTAGGGTCCCGGCATTCTACGTCAGCGACAATACTTGCAGCTGACTAAATGTAACTCATGACGAACGTAACACTATTAATAAATGGAGTAACAGAATGACACAGAATTCACCACTCAGACCACAGCCAAGATTTCCGGAGCCTGACACAGAACCTTTTTGGGAGGCTACAAAAAACAGGGAACTGAAATACCAGACGTGTAACAGTTGTTCTGAGGTTATATTTTACCCTAGGGCTCATTGTCCCTCTTGCGGTTCATTGGAAACGAGTTGGAATACCTCAAAGGGGGATGGTGCGGTATATACATACAGCGTTATCCTGCAGAGTAGACATCCTGCTTTCAAGGATCTTGGACCCTATGCTTTGGCATACGTTGATTTAGATGAAGGTTTTAGGATTATGAGCAATATTGTTAATGTTGCGGATCCTGTAAATGATATATCGTGTGGTATGCGTGTTAAGTTGAATTGGCACGATCAAGGAGAGGGTGAAATAGCCCTTCCCATGTTCGAGCCGGCGTGAGTGAATCTTTTTCAATACCGGCTGTAGTTCCGCTGAAGGAAACTCTCGCGTCACTTCCTGAGCCATGGAGCTATGACCTGATTCCGGAGATTAGGAAGGAAATTGAGGCCAATCCGACCCAGGTTTTTGTTTTAGATGATGACCCGACGGGTTCCCAGACGGTGCGTGATGTATCGCTTTTAACGGATTGGTCGGTTGAGTCTATTGTCAATGAATTCAGCATGCCTGAAGAGGCTTCGTTTCTCCTTATAAACAGCCGTGCTCTAACTCTGTCTGAGGCAGTGGATACGAATAGGTTAGTGGGAAAGAATCTGTTGCAGGCTTCCGGCGAACTTGGGGAAAAATTCTCAGTTATATCTCGTTCTGATTCAACCCTTAGGGGTTATTTTCCTGAAGAAGTAGAGGCTTTGGCAGATGCTATACACGAACAAGGAATGCAAGGATTTGATTCCTTGTTATTTGTCCCATTTTTTATTCAAGGTGGCCGATACACCATTAATGACGTTCAATACGTGTCAGATGGAGAGAATCTAGTTCCTGCAGGGCAGACTCCATTTGCTGAAGACACGGCGTTTGGATACAAAGCTTCCAACTTGAAGGAGTGGATTGAGGAAAAATACAAGGGTCGTTTGTCTGCAGGCGAGGTTGTGTCTATTTCAATAGAAGATATAAGAGAAGGTGGTCCTGACAAGGTTGAGAGCATACTGACTAACCTTGAGAAAGGGAAAGTATGTATCGTTAATTCAGCGGCGATGAGTGATTTGAACGTCCTAACGCTTGCAATTTTGCGGGCAGAAGCTAAAGGAAAGAATTTTTTATGTAGAACTTCGGCTTCGTTTGTAAGGTCTAGAATTGGCCAGGGCTCCCACGATATGTTATCTAAGGAACAGATTGTCAATTCGGACGAAGGGGGCGCCCTTATACTAGTTGGGTCCCACGTTCCCGGTAGTACTTTTCAACTAGAAAATGTGCTGAAAATTCCGGGTATGGTAGGGATAGAACTAGAAGTTGAGTCGGTGCTTTCGGAAAAACCTGATGTAGTCGATTCAATAGTGACGAAAGTAAACGACGCACTTAGAAACTCTCAAGATGTCACAGTATTCACTAGTAGAGAAGTAGTGACGGGTTCATCCCCGGAAGACTATTTGCGCATTGGGGCTAAAGTTACCGATGCGATGACAGAGATTGTAAAATTTATAGATATTACACCTCGCTACATCATTTCCAAGGGAGGGATGACATCTTCAAATGTCACAACCAATGGTCTTGGAATGGTTCGGGCAATAGTTCCAGGTCAAATACAACCAGGGGTTTTAGTCCTCAGACTTGGAGAGGAGACCAAATTTCCTGGAACTCATTTAGTTCTATATCCGGGAAATGTTGGAGGTCCTGAGTCAATAGCCGACGTTGTGCGTAAGCTTTCTTGATGATTTGGGTTTAGGAATCCTATGTTAGCTTCAACAAGGGACATTATTGATATTGCCGAAAGGGAACGCTTCGCTGTCGGTGCCTTCAATGTATACAACCTTGAGGGAGCTGTTGCTGTAATCCGATCCTCTGAACTAGAAAGCCTTCCTGTGATATTACAAATTTCGCCTACTTCATTGGAATCTGTTGGAGTACCTTTGGTCGCATCGATTGTGGCACTCGCGCAGAAGTCCTCATTACCCACTTCCGTTCATGTTGATCACTGTGGGAAACAAGCGGAAATTGATAGTGCCGTTTCTCTCGGTTTGCGATCTATCATGGCTGATGGATCGCGTCTCTCCTATCAGGGAAATATAGACTTTACTCTTGAAGCAGTTAACAAAATACGTGAATTTGGAGGATTTACGGAGGGAGAACTGGGTCGTCTCACGGGAACGGAAGATGGCTTGACCATACCAGAATATGAATCTTTGTTAACTGACCCTGACCAGGCTGCGGATTATTGTCGTATTACTCATATAGATGCTCTGGCGGTGTGTGTGGGCAATATACATGGTAAATACCACGAAGAACCTAAATTGGATTTTGACAGACTTTCTGAGATACATAGCTCTGTTTCTGTCCCTCTAGTATTGCATGGAGCTTCGGGACTACCGGAGTGGATGATATCTCGTGCCATCGATTTAGGAGTGAGAAAATTTAATGTAAACACGGAGGTACGAGGTGCCTTCATTAGTTCAGTTTCCTCCAGTTTGGATAATACGGATTTAGACCTTGGTCAAATAATGGATATCTCTATAGACTCGATGTCACAGGTAGTGACAAGTAAAATTAGGCAATTTTCAGGTCGATCGTGAAAAATTGTATTAAAAAGGATAGGAAAATATGAAAGCGGGATTTTTTACGATGCCTCTGCATCCCCCGGGTTCAAATATTACAGAAACCTTGGAGAGTGATCTTAAACAGCTAGTGAAGTTAGATGAGCTTGGATTTTCTGAAGCATACATAGGGGAACACTTCACCTTTGAATGGGAAAATATTCCTGTCCCTGACTTGCTGATAGCACAGGCGTTAGGAATGACAGAAAACATTAGATTAGGAACCGGTGTTCACTGTATGCCTAATCATAATCCAATGATGCTGGCCCACCGGGTGGCTCAGCTTGATCATATGGCTCAGGGAAGATTCATTTGGGGTGTTGGCTCTAGTTCCACTCGAGGCGATTATGAAATGTTTGGATTTGACCCTGATTCCGATGACAGAAGAGCTTATACGGGTGAAACGCTGAAGGCTATTTTGGAGGTTTGGGATAATCCGGAACCTGGTTTTTATCAATCAGATCACTGGAGTTTTCGAATCCCGGAACCGGAAGATAATATCGGTCTACGGTTTCATCTTAAGCCATATACGAAACCTCATCCGCCTATTGCACTCGGCGGCGGCTCTCCATATTCAGGAACTCTTGTTATCGCTGGGCAGAACGGTTGGATTCCTATCAGTCTTAATCTTTTGCATAACCGAGTTATTAAAACCCATTGGGATGCTGTTACTGATGGTGCTAAGAAGTCGAATCTAGTGCCAGACAGGAAGGAGTGGCGTATTGCTCGTGAAGTCTACATAGCGGACACGACGGAGGAGGCGCGGAAACATGTGATGGAAGGGGTATTGAAAAGGGATTACGAAAAATACTGGTTTAATTTGCTTTCGACAAAAGAAAACATGAAATCCGATATCAACTTGCCGGATTCAGATGTAGATGTCGAGTATCTAATGGACAATTTATGGATTGTCGGTAGCCCCGATGATGCACTTGAGCAAATCAAAGAACTTTATGATGATGTAGGAGGATTCGGCGTTCTTCTGGCTATGGGACATGAGTGGGAACCCAAAGAACACTGGATAAACTCTATGACTTTGCTGGCAGATGAGGTGATGCCAAAGTTAGCACATATATAAGGCAGGATTTTATCCCCCTTCTGCTATGAAGTCTGCAGTTCTTTCACCTATTAACATGGCTGCTATATTTGTATTTGCCCTTGGGCATTCCGGTACTATGGAGACGTCTGATACCCGGAGGTTTTTGATGCCGTGCACTCTTCCGAACTGATCAACAACGGAGGATTCATCTGTCCCTGGTCCCATCTTGCATGTGCCTGATATGTGATGCATTGTGAGAACATTCTGCAACATCCAACTATCAAGCTTGGAGTCATCATTTAGCGTATCGTTATCTGGCTCAACACGCTTTTCAACTAGATCTTTGAAAGCCTGGGATGATCCGATACGGTCAGAAAGTCTAACTCCATCTCTAAGCCTTTTCATGTCGAATTCAGAACTCAGCATGTTGTAGTCTAAATAGGGCTGAATATTTATGTCTGGAGACTGTAGTTTTAATTCTCCTGTACTTTCTGCGAGATATATTCCTACAGACATTACGAGAGGACCATACTCCACAGATTGTCTTGATTCATCTAGACCATTCTCCCGTCCTATCTCCCTGCCTATGTCATGGTTATATCGCATCACCATAATCATGTCATTGATATATGGGGAATTGTCGGCAGTGTACCTAAGTGCCACCTTTTGTGGTCCTATAGATTCTTCGGGTAGTTCAAAGTTGGGATTTGGTTTCCACCTGGTATGGACTGTTGGATGGTCACGCAGATTTTTTCCCACTCCTGGAACATTCTTAATGACGCTAATATTCTGCTGTTCAAGTTGGTCAGCCGGTCCTATACCTGAAAGCATTAGTAACTGTGGGGAGGCGATTGCTCCGGCACTTAGAATTACTTGATTGGCTTCTAATGTGTAGGTGTCATTTCCACTGAATACCTCTACACCTACAGCTTTGTCACCATCAAAAATCACTCGATTTGTTATGCAGTTCGGTCGTATTGTTAGATTGAGTCGATGCCTTGACTCACTTAAGTATCCCAGCGCAGTGCTGAATCTTATGCCGTTGGGATTGTTTAAGGGATAAGGCCCGACTCCCGTCGAGTCAGGTAGATTATGGTCATAATTATCAGGAAATCCCATTTCTCTGCATGCTTTATAGAAAGCCAATTGATCATCGGTGAGAGTATCAAGTTTATGTCTGTGAACTAAAATGGGACCTTCCTTTCCATGGAAATCTCCACTGTAGTCAAGATCAGTCTCGATTTTAATCAAATAAGGTAAGGATTTTTCGTATGTCCACTCGGAATTGCCGAAGTTGACCCAGCGATCAAAGTCGTCGGGCACTGGCCTGAGAAATACCTGCCCGTTTATAGCGCTCGTTCCTCCAGTGACTTTTCCTCTTGGGACCTCCATTTTTTCGGCCATGGATGAGGCTCTTCCGTGGAGTTGCCAGTCGTGTTCTCCGCCTACAGCCAGATCCGCTCCCGTGGCCCATCCTGTTTTTAAATCGTTGGGGAGAGTTTCGAAGTCCGGATAGTCAGGACCTGCTTCCAGCAAAAGTACCGATTTATTGGGATCCTCGGACAATCTTGAGGCGACCACAGAACCCGCAGAACCAGCACCAACAACGATGAAGTCATATCGCATAATATTGTTCCCTATCAATTTACGTTATTTATTGAAAATCGCAGCACCTATAGTTAGTGCTAATGCCGGAATGTAGAAAATACCTAAGGTTGTGAAGCTTAGTGCTACAAAGAAGGCCATGACGATAGCGGCACCCCAGGAATAAGACCTCCATCGCCACAGTACCTTTTTTGCTTCCTTTCTTTCTGGAGCACCCATAATTGTTGACACAACAGATAAGCCTGTTACAACCCAAGGGAAAATGAGTGTCAGTATGGCTCCTGTGCCATTCATCTCAATCAGGGTTAATTTTGTTTCAGATAGTTGGTTTAAGCCTCCTGACTGAGCGATTATTTCAGTTCCAGCAAATAGAGGTATAAACATTAGTATCACAGCCGAAATTACCGATGATATATGGCTGAGTCCGGCCAGAACCGTTGCCGGTTTAATTCCGTCCATTATCTTGATTCGGCCTTTATGAGGTTCACTGTTTCTACCAGGGCGGGAAGGGTTATTGCTGTGGGTCCTCGAAGTGTTATGTCGGCGATGCCCGTCAGAGGTGTTTCATTTGGATTAGCTTCTATTAAGATGCCACCAGCTGCCTGTATATCTTGTGGAAAACTTGCTGCTGGATATACGGTGGCGGATGTCCCTATAACGATTATGCAAGTGGCTTTTGAGCTTTGTAGGAAACATGAATCTAAGGTGCCGCGAGGTATCGGTTCTCCAAACATCACCGTATCTGATTTTACTGGGGACCCACAATCGGGGCACATTGGCGGGAAATTGTTCGATGGACCTGTGATACTTGGTACGATTTCTCCAGTTGGGAATCCACTCCTATGCCATCGTGCTTCACATCCGATGCATCTAAGCATTGTCCGATTCCCATGAATTTCAGTCACTGATTTAGAGCCAGCCTTGAAATGAAGATCGTCAACATTTTGGGTAATTTGATGTTGTAACTCACCCATTTTCTCTAGGTCAACCAGAGCATAATGGCCTTTGTTTGGTGTTGCTTTATCGATAGCTTCTCTAAATTTTGTTCTTTCCGGGTCGGCCTGTTGATCTAGATTTTGTAACCACCAGGATTCAGGATTTTTCAGAAAATCTTCATACCCGTTTCCAGAAGGTTCTCCTAGTTTTGTCCATAATCCTCCGGGGCCACGGAAAGTTGGGATTCCACTCTCGACAGAGATTCCTGCCCCTACAAGAGCTATCGTGTAGGGCGAGTTAAACAAGGATTGTGCTGCAGCTTGGACTGCGGATTCATCAATATTAAAGTTATCGTTGATCATCAGAATGGACTTAAAATGTATGTTTTTTTTACTTTGTTTGATTCTACTATCAGTCGAAAACTTTTTCGGGTGTTTAGGCCGGAGTAATTTTTCCATTATCGACGAGAAGGTTGTTGGCTGCTGAGACGAACAGATTTGGAACTGAGTCGAGTTCGGCAGCCGTTACAATGCATTGCTGGTACTGGGTGACATGCTCCATAATCTGGCGTCGCCTCGTGGTATCGAGTTCTGACAACAGGTCATCCAATAGTAGTAGTGGTTCACTGCCACGACGCTCTTTGAGATAGGTTGATTCTGCCAGTTTTAAGGCTAATACTGCTGTCCTCGCCTGTCCTCTTGACGCATATCGGCTTGCGTCGTTCTGATTTATCAATACAGACATATCATCACGGTGGGGACCAACTGATGTTGAACCCTGCGCTATATCCTTAGCTCTGGATTTCTCTAGTGCTAATACTATCGAACTGGTTGTTGGGTTCTCTTCGCTCATAGGTATTGTGGGACGATACAATAGCTGCAGCGATTCTTTGTCGGTGTCAAATTGCATGTGAAAAGGCTTCAATAACTCGGATAATCTATTAACTACTTCCATCCTGGTTTTTATGATTTCACAGCCATGTAGTGCCAATTGGTCATCCCAAAACTGTAGTTCGTCTTGTGAAGATACTCCTTCCCTAATAGATCTCAGTAGATGATTTCGATGTCTGTTTGATTCTTGATAACTTTTTAATGCATCAAGGTAGTGTTTATCTATCTGGGATATAAGAATGTCGAGATAGCGACGTCTTACGGACGGGTTACCAAATACAATATCTAGATCATCCACTGTAAAAAGTACAGCGTTTAGCGTTCCTATCAGGTCTGATGACCTTTTTGGGCTACCGTTGATCCGTATGTATTTTTGTGTTGCAAAGCCGTCTTTATTTTCTGAGAACAAGCACCTGTAATGGATTTCTATTTTGTTTGATAACTCGCCATTATGGGTGTTTGCACTCACTTTGGCGTAGGTCAGGTCTTGTTCAGAGGTAGGGGCAGAATTATGGTTGATTAATTCCCGTTCTATCGAGGCTCTTGCAGATCTGGCCATAGCGAGCATATATAAGGCCTCTAAGAGATTGCTTTTTCCATGTCCGTTTTTCCCAGTTAGCAGGGTTAAGCCTTCTGGTAGATCCAACTCTAGTTGAGTGTAGTTCCGAAAATTTGATATAGAGATGTTGGAGATGTGTATTGTTTATTCTCCAAGTTGATATTTGGTCCGATTAAACGATGGAATATCATAAGCGAACCATTTCGATTCTAGCACGAGGAAAAAAGCTACCCTAATAAATATAAAACAGATGATTTGGCGCTGTTGAGTTTTACTGTGAGATACTTTTGAGAGTATTAGCTGCGAGCCTGACATACAGTGGAGGGAGTTGATAATTGGAGAACTCAAAAGTACTTGCTCTTGCAGGAGGCGTTGGAGGAGCGAAGTTAGCATTAGGTTTAAGAGACATCCTCGATGAGGAAAGTCTCGCGATCGTTGTTAATACCGGAGACGATGAAGAATTCTTCGGTTTGCATGTCTCCCCTGATTTGGACACAGTTATGTATACACTTGGAGGCATCGCGAACCCTGACACAGGCTGGGGAATAAGTGGAGAAACTTTCAGATCTTTAAATAGACTACGGCAATACGGGGCTGATACTTGGTTCAATTTAGGCGATTTAGATATGGCGACTCATATCAGAAGGACACAATTATTAGGTCAGGGCAACACACTCTCTGAGGTTACCAATAGTCTGTGTTCTTCACTTGGTATAGCTCATTCTATATTTCCAATGACTGATGACACACTCAGGACGGTTGTCATTACTGAAATAAGTGAAATGTCATTTCAGGAGTATTTCGTAAAAAACAGATGTGATCCTCGAGTAATATCACTCCGGTTTGATTCACCCTCAGAATGTAGCCCTTCTCCTGGTTTTGTCACAGCTCTAAATGAGAGTGACTTGTTAGTGTTTTGTCCTTCAAATCCTTTTTTAAGTGTTGATCCTATTCTTGCTGTGCCTGGCGTGAGGAAGAAAATTGAAAATTTTCGTGGTGCACGAGTAGCCGTAAGTCCCATTGTGGGGGGAGAGGCTATAAAGGGACCAGCAGGGAAAATATTGAGAGAGCTTGGACACGAGGTTTCCTGTGTTGGTGTAGCAAAACGCTATGTTGATTTGTGTGATGTTTTCATCATAGATAACGTTGACGCTGACTTAGCGTCAACGATTGAAAAACTTGGTATGAGAGTTGTCGTTACTAACACCATAATGAACAATGATCAAGAAAAGAGGACTCTCGCCCGAGAAATATTGAGTTTGGATTATTAATCGATGCTTCCAGTTACCATTTTGATTCCCGTAAAGGATCCCTACCAATCTAAGACTCGATTGTCAGGACTCCTTAGTTCTTCAGAACGGTCAACTCTTGCAGCGAACATGTTAATGCGTGTGATCCAAGCGGCGGTTCGTTCAGAAGTTGACGATATTGTGGTTGCCGGTAGTCAGCTTAATTCTTTAAAGCAGTTGATAGAGGTACAGGAATTTGGATCTGTGAGATGGGTGGATGTATTGGGTCAGGATCTAAATGGTGATGTAGAGATAGCCTCAGCTGGCATAAAAAATTCTGGAAGGGCGTATATCTATATCCCCAGTGATGTTCCATTCGTCACCAGCAATGATATTGAAGATGTAATTAGATCTTCAGAAGATGGTGGAATCTTTGTGTTTGTTCCATCCGAGTCTGATGGTGGAACCAATGCTATGTTGATTCCTCAGTCATCTACTTTCAGTCCACTTCTGGGTGTAGACAGTTTTAGAAGACACTGTGAGTACGCTGAACGTAATGGGTTGGATTATAGAATTGTAAGACCATCGGGATTAACTTTAGATCTGGATACTGAAAAGGATCTTGCGCATTGTGAGGAAATTGAACCTGGATTTACAGACAGGTTAGCAGCGTTTCCTGTGGATAGATTGGAGTAGATGTAAATGACAGATAAACTAAATATTGGGATCTTATTGCCCACCAGAGGATTGCTGATGCAGGGAGATCAGCCCGACGATATTGAGCAATTAATCTCTATGGCGGTAACTTCTGAGGAAGCTGGTGTGGATTCAGTATGGGTGGGTGATAGTCTCACAGCAAAGCCAAGACTTGAGCCTCTAACCACCCTTTCGGCAATTGCATCTCGAACTTCTTTAGTGCGACTAGGAACTGCTGTCATGCTAGGCCCATTAAGGCATCCCGTTTCACTTGCTCACGCTGCCACTACTGCCGACTTAATTTCCAGGGGACGTATCATTCTTGGTATGGGAGTTGGTGGGGCTTTTAATGAGGCCCAAAGGTCTGAATGGATGAATGCGGGAATAGACCCGAAGTATAGAGGTGGTCGGTTTGAAGAGCTGTTGAAAATATTTAAACCTCTGACGCGAGGTGAAAACGTTACGTTTCATGGACGTCATTTTGATGTGGATAACGTGTCTATAAAGCCAGTTTCCCCGCAACCGAATGGGGTACCAGTGTTGGTAGCGGCGCATGGGCGGTCCAAGTTGGAACGGCAATTCCAAAGGGTTATGTTGGGTGATGGATCCATATCAATATCAGATTATCCTGAAGAATACTCGCTAGCTTTGACTAGAATAAGAGATCATGCAGATAAGCAGGGAATTGATAACGGGGGTCTCGAGAAAGCTTTTTATATGACTATTAATTTGCATAAGGATAGAGTGCATGCAGCTGAGGAGGCGGATAAATTTCTTAAACTTTACTATGGGATTAACATTTGGCAGGACCGATGGGGACCATGGGGACCTGCTGAGGAGGCCATAAGCAGAATCGGCAGTTATGAGGATTCTGGAGCCGGAACCATCATAATCAGATTCGCCTCTTTCGAACAGGAAAGACAGTTAGACATTTTCCTGAGTGAAGTTCTACCCTATTTATAAGTAGCTAGATTTCTATGCATCATCATCATAAAAAGGGCGTTGATGAATCATTGCCAGGAAATCATCTTCAGATAATACTGGTATACCTATTCGAGCGGCATCTGATAGTTTAGAGCCTGCTTCTTCGCCTGCAATCAGGTAGTTCGTTAGGCTTGACACGGATCCGCTTACAGTTCCGCCTAATTCTTTGATTCGATCTTGAATTTCTGAACGACTAAACTGATTTAGTCGTCCAGTTACGCAAAATCTGATGTCACGTAAAACCTGAGCCTGCGGTTCTGATGGATCATTGTCGCTGTTCTCGTTCATGTTAATTCCAGCTAATTTCAACTTGTGTATTAGCAATATATTAGAGGAGGATCGGAAGTAATTTGTGATGCTTTCAGCAATTTTTGGTCCTATGTCAGGTATATCTGTGAAGGATTCCACACCGGCTTTCATAATCTCATCCATATTTCCAAATCGGTTGGCAATGTTCTCGGCTACCTCAGTTCCTATGTGTGATATACCCAGGGCCACCAGAAGTCGAGACAGGGGTCGGTCCTTGCTGTCAGCGATAGCTTCGATTACGTTGGAGGTACTTTTTTCCCCCATTCGATCTAGGCTTATGAGTTGTTCTCTTTCTAAGGTATATATATCTGCCACGTCCGATATCAATCCACTTTGAATAAGCGAATTACCTAGCTTTCCTCCCACTCCGTCAACATCCATTGCAGATTTACTTACGAAGTGCTCTACTAACCTGACTAACTGCGCGGGGCAGGAACTATTTGTGCAATAGAGTGCAGATTCATCAGGATTCCTGTTTGTCGGCGATTTGCAGCTAGGACATTCTCGAGGCATCAAAAATTTCTGCTCGGTTCCATTACGATGGTTTTTTTGACTGCTTACTACCTGAGGTATTACTTCTCCCGCTCTTTCCACCACCACACGATCTCCAATTCTGAGGTCCTTTGCCTTTATATAATCCTCGTTGTGTAGCGTTGCCTGTTTTACCGTCACGCCACCTACATTCACTGGTTCGAGTATGGCATAGGGGTTAATTGTTCCGGTTCGGCCTACATTTACACCGATGTCCAAAAGTTTGGTTATAGATTGTGTTGATGGAAACTTGTACGCAATAGCCCATCTAGGTTCTCTTCCCACTGTACCTACATGCTGTTGATAATCGAAGCTGTCTATCTTTACTACAATTCCGTCACAGTCGTAGTCTATTGAGTTCCTGTTCTGAACCCATTTTCTGTGGAATTCAATTGCATGTTCCAAATCGGGAACTAATTCATTGAACGGATTGATTTTGAATCCTAGTGTCTTAAGATACTCAAGGCATCTAATGTGTGTCTGAGGAATTTGGAAATTACCTTCCACCCATCCAAGACCGTATATGAATATATCTAGAGGTCTCTGAGCAGTGACTGCAGAGTCAAGTTGTCGGAGTGACCCTGCTGCTGTATTTCTTGGGTTTGCATATGTTGCAAGGCCATTTGTTTCACGATCGGCATTGAATTTTTCGAATGCAGATTTAGGGAAATATACTTCCCCTCGCACTTCAAATCTAGGCGGATAATCACCAATTAATTGTAGAGGAATGCTACGGATGGTTTTAAGGTTGGATGTGATGTCTTCTCCCGTTGCACCATTGCCTCTTGTTGCCCCTTGAACGAATAAACCGTTTTCATAAACTAGAGCCACTGCTAAACCGTCGAATTTCAACTCACAGGCGAGAGCAAATTTATCAGATTCGATTAATCCTGACATTCGTTCATGCCACCCTGATAAGTCATCGTCATCGAAAGCATTTCCCAGACTTAACAAGGGTATTTGGTGGTCGATCTGGGAGAATTCTGTTAGTGGATCTGAACCGACACGCTGTGTGGGCGACTGGGGAATAATAAGTTCGGGATTTTCCTTTTCTATCTGTAGGAGTTCCAGCATCAATTCGTCGTATTCTCTGTCTCCAATTTCAGGGTTGTCCTCGATAAAATACAACCTATTATGGCGCTCAATTTCTGATCGTAATCCATCAATTTTATGCTGAAACATATTTTTGTTCATAACATCCAGACCCTATTCCGATTGCATCATGTTATACACCTAAACGTTGGTGCTCAATAGCTTATTGTGTACTTCATATGGGTTGGATTCAGTGTAGTTGCTAGACTGTTGGCAAACTGAAATATATACTCGAATATATGCTAGGCATGTTTTGTAACATGCTAGGAAGTGTTTGCTTTGCCTAAAGGTGATTCAAAACAATATTTTTGAAAGTGACGTCAGATAAGTGCCATACGCTGCAAAGATCCAGGATTTCATAAATAGATACCCAGCTTTAAAAGCTATTGGGAACACCCCTTTGGTAGAGCTGGACATTCCCCAGGATATAGCTGATATAGGAGAAGCTTCAATATATGCAAAGTTTGAACATCTAAATCCTGGTGGCTCAATCAAAGATAGACCGGTTCTCCGTATGCTTGCTAAGGCAATAATTGATGGAGCGTTGACTCCTGATAAAACTATACTGGATGCGACTTCTGGTAACGCAGGGATTGCTTATGCGATGATCGGGGCTATTCTTGGATATTCCGTTGAACTTGTTATGCCAGAGAATGCCAGCGAGGAACGGAAAAAGCGTTTGGTCGCTCACGGTGCCAATTTGGTTTTCACAGATGCTCAGAAAGGCTACGATGAGGCTTTATACGAGGTGAAACGGAGGTTCCAGAGGAACCCTGACAAATACTTTTATTGTGATCAGTACAGCAATGTAAATAATCCGTTGGCGCATTATGAGACTACTGCAGTAGAACTGTTAGACCAGGCACCCTTTATCACACATTTCGTTGCGGGAGTAGGTACTGGGGGAACAATTAGTGGGATAGGCCGACGCCTGAAGGAAACTAATCCTGATATAGAGGTTATCTGCATCGATTTTGAGGAATGGCCAGGGGTTGAGGGTCTCAAACCCTTGGGAGAGGGGCATATCATTCCTGAAACATTTGATAGTTCAGTAGTTGACCAGATGCTACACATAGATACCCTTAAGGCCTATGAGGTTTCTAGCTCAATGGCAGGAAAAGGTATATTTGCCGGACAATCCTCTGGAGCTTATCTCTTGGGAGCGATTGAGGTTGCGAGGTTATCAAAATCTGGAAATATAGTCACAATATTCAATGATATTGGTGAACGTTATTTTTCAACTTCTATGTGGGACTAATGCATATTTCTTAATCAAACAGAGTACTGAGATAAGGGGTGAAATGTCGTGCAACTTTTAACAGAAGATCAAATAAGATCGCTTAGAGATATCGATACACCCACGATAGCCAATGCCGTGGAAACTCATCCTACAAGATTGAACACCGAAGGCTTTATGGGTTGGAATATCCGTTGTCAGTTCCCAGATCTCGGGGTAATGGTTGGACAGGCTGTGACAGCCACCTTCAACACAACTACCACCGGTAAACCGCGCAGTAGGAGTTTGTGGTATGAGTGCTTACAGGCCATAGATGATATGCCTGTTCCAGTGGTTATTGTTGCCAAGGATGTTGGGCCAAGGCCTTTCCATGGATGTCATTTTGGAGATGGCATGGCCAACGTAGCAAAAAGAGTTGGGGCTGTAGGTCTAGTTACAGATGGTGGTGTGAGAGACGTAGAAACGGTTCATGACATGGGGTTTCAGATGTTTTCAGTTGGCTTGGTGCCAGCACACGGCAATTTTGGACTCGATGAAACTATGGTTCCGGTAGAAGTCGGTGGTGTCTTAGTCAATCATGGGGATGTGGTGCACGCCGACATGAACGGGGTGGTGGTTTTCCCTGTAGATCTTACAGATTATGTGATAGATGAGGCAGCAAAAGTTACCAAGCGAGAATCTGATCAATTCAACTGGGTTAACAGTGATGATTTTTCGTTGGAGGAAATGATTAAGAAGGGTTAAGTCCCTTACAACTGATCTCAGTTAACTACCTTAAATATCTAGATTGGCTACTTCCAAAGCGTTGGTTTGTATAAAGTTCCGCCGTGGCTCAACTTCGTCTCCCATTAGTCGCTCAAACTCATCGGCTGCTTGTCCAAAGTCCTCGACATCAACCTGTAGTAATGTTCTAGATTCGGGATTCATTGTGGTTTGCCACAACTGGTCCGCGTTCATTTCTCCAAGGCCTTTATAACGCTGTAAATTTACGCTTCTTTTGCTAGTGAGCTGTTCCATAAGCTCTTCACGTTCACCCTCGGTATATACGTATTGTTCCTTCTTGCCAACGTTGATTTTGTACAGAGGGGGCTGCGCTATATAAAGGTGCCCATGCTCTACTAGTGGTCTCATATGTCGGAAGAAGAAAGTCAGAAGCAAGGTGCGAATGTGTGAGCCATCGACATCCGCATCGCACATTATTATTATTCTGTGGTAGCGTAGCTTTTCCAGGTCGAATCCAGTTCCTTCCTCTTCCACTCCAACTCTGGAATCCACTCCTGCTCCTATCGCTGTGATCATGGAGCGGATTGCGTCATGAGAGACAATTTTGTCGGGTTGAGCTTTTTCTACATTAAGAATTTTTCCCCAGAGTGGCAGAATTGCTTGAAATCGTCGGTCTCTTCCCATTTTGGCTGTACCACCCGCCGAATCTCCTTCAACCAGATATATTTCGCAAAGCTCAGGATTTTTCTCTGAGCAATCGGCTAATTTACCGGGTAGGCCTCCTCCATCCATAGCATTCTTACGAATTATGAGTTCTCGAGCTTTGCGAGCCGCCTCTCTCGCTCTCTGAGACGTCATACATTTGTCAATGATTGCTCTTCCTTCTCTAGGATTATCCTCGAGGAATATTTGTAGTGCCTCACCTAGTACGGTCTCCACCTGCGTACGTGCTTCAGGGTTGCCAAGCTTGTTTTTGGTTTGCCCTTCAAATTGTGGGTCTTTGAGCTTTACGCTTATTACTGCCGTTACTCCTTCCCGGACATCTTCTCCAGAAAGGTTAGGTTCATTGTCCTTAATTAATTTCTGCTTGCGGCCGTAGTCGTTTAGTACGCGTGTTAGTGCAGATCTAAATCCAGTAACATGTGTGCCTCCATCCTCAGTATTTATACAGTTTGCGAAGGCATAAACAAACTCACTGAAGGTGTCGTTATACTGTAGAGCGACTTCGACTTTAGTTCCGTCCAGATCCTTCTCAACATAGATCGGATTTTCATGAACAACCCCTCTGTTTTGATTGAGGCCTCTCACAAAACTGGATATTCCTCCATCAAAGTAATAGGTTACTTCGTTATTTGGCCAACGGCTGGAATGCCACTCACTTTTGAATGTGATTTTCAATCCTTTATTGAGATATGCCATTTCTTTAAAGCGATTGGACAGAACGTTAAAGTCGTAGACTAATTCTCCAAATATTTCTGTATCTGGCATGAATTCGATAGCAGTTCCAGTATGACCAGAGGAACCGTTTTGAAGAGCTTGCGATGTCAGTTCCGTGGAACTTATACCTCTGGAATACTCTTGTTCGTATAAATTTCCATCTCGAGTAACGTATGCTTTAACCCATATTGACAATGCGTTTACTACTGAGGCTCCAACGCCGTGGAGCCCTCCAGAAACGGCATACGCTTTACCTCCGAATTTACCACCCGCATGAAGGGTGGTCATAACGGTTTCTAGGGCTGTCAGTCCCGTCGTAGGATGTTTGTCAACAGGTATACCTCGTCCATCGTCATCTACCTTTACGGACCCGTCTTCTCTGATAACTACTGTCACAGAGGAGCAATATCCTGCCATAAACTCGTCGACGCTATTGTCAACAATTTCGTAAATTAAATGATGAAGGCCACGCTGATCCGTACTTCCTATGTACATGCCAGGACGCTTCCTTACAGCCTCCATACCTTCCAGCACTTGGATATCACTCGCCGAATATTCATCATCTCTCTGCTGTTTAAGCGCTGCCATTCAATGACACTCCCGATTTTCTTAAAAAAGACAATCTATTTATGATCTCAACAGGGCATAATTTTCCATTTGCTGTAAAACTCGGCCCCATGGTTAGTGCTATTTTGTTTACCTATACCCTTGTTATTTCGGTTGGTAAAGTGACTCTGATAACTTGATTTCATTTATATGAGTCATTGAGGGCAAGAAGCCCCTCTTTATCGTGATTCGAAGGGGTACAAAACACAAGCATTTTCAGTGCCAAAATTATAGCAAATTTACTGTATTCTCACAAGAACAAATCACGCCTGTAAAAAGCTTAAGTT
>ENA-UPTF01000376-UPTF01000376.1-marine-metagenome-genome-assembly--contig:-NODE-376-length-31934-cov-7.230028_pt1 | contig 31934 bp, 24 predicted proteins | sample MGYA00238166_ERZ767019 | MGnify/ENA primary metagenome ERZ767019 (study PRJEB28930, sample SAMN06266391) | marine metagenome | isolation source: Sea water from 250 m depth | place: Atlantic Ocean | study... | reverse complement strand
TGATCCGTTCCCCTGTCCATTATCATTTTCTTCAATTCCCATTAGGAAGAAACTAGGTAGCTACATTGAAAATCTAGTGAAGTTCGGACTTAAAGTTCCGGAGGATCTGAAAAATGTAGTTTAAAAAACGATGGATCAATTTTTCAGAAGTCAATGGAGCTATTAAAAACAGAAGGAAACTTTTTTAATGTATCTCCTGATTGAACAAATAATTTTTCAGGACATTACTTCCACTGCCATCGCAGTTGCTTCACCGCCGCCGATGCAGAGACCTGCCACTCCACGGGTTTTTCCATATTTTTTCAAAGCCGAAATCAGCGTCACCAGGATTCTGGTTCCGGAAGCACCTACCGGATGACCGAGAGCACATGCTCCACCGTGTATATTTACTTTTTCAACAGGTAAATCGAGGTCTTTCATGGCCGCCATTGTGACTACTGCAAATGCCTCGTTTATTTCAAAAAGGTCTACATCATTTGCCTTCCAGCTAACGGATTCAAGCACATTGTTTATTGCACCAACCGGTGCAGTGGTAAACCATTCCGGAGCCTGAGCAAAACTGCTGTGACCAAGAAACCGCGCAAGTGGTTTCAAGCCGCGTTTTTCAGCAGTTGATTCACGCATCAAGATCAGGGCCGCAGCGCCGTCAGAAATGGATGAAGAATTTGCTGCCGTGACTGTACCATCTTTTTCAAAAGCCGGCCGCAATTTGGGAATTTTATCTAAGTCAGCGGTTAACGGCTGTTCATCCTGCTCAACCACCGTTTCTCCCTTGCGGTTTTTGAATGTGACAGGAGTAACCTCACTCTTAAAACTTCCGTCCTCAATTGCTGTTTTGGCACGTGTTAAAGAACGGATGGCAAACTCATCCTGAGCTTCACGGGAAAACCCGTACTTTTGTGCAGTTCTTTCTGCAAACACCCCCATAAGTGTACCCTTGTCAAATGCATCTTCAAGTCCGTCCAGAAACATATGGTCCATCATTTGACCGTGTCCAAGTCTTTGTCCGGAACGGGCTTTCTGCAAAATATAAGGAGCATTTGACATACTTTCCAGACCTCCGGCAACCATTACTTCATTGGTCCCGGCAAGTAACGAATCATGTGCCAGCATTGTAGTTTTCATTCCTGAACCACACATCTTGTTCACAGTGGTGCAACCGGCTGCATCCGGAATTCCTGCCCCGAGAGAGGCTTGACGCGCCGGCGCCTGTCCCATTCCTGCAGGCAGTACGCAGCCCATCAGTACTTCGTCAATATCTTCGGCTTCAACACCGCTGCGTTCCAGTGCGGCACGAATGGCGAAACTTCCCAGTACCGGAGCAGTAACGTCTTTTAGAACTCCCTGAAATCCACCCATGGGAGTCCGGGCCATGCCCACAATAACAATTGAATCCTTGTTGTTCATTTCATACCTTTACATATTATTTTATGTTTACTTTTTACTTGCATAAAAACGATATCATTCAATGAAATAATTAAGATAATTTTTCAGTTTTGACTTCAACTGCATATGGTCTTCCGAACAAGCACTATAGAATGCACTACAGTTGTTTTGGTTTCATTTCCAGAGTAATTACATAATGAATATAAGGTTTGTGATACTTTAGACCACTTTTTGTTTGTCACGATTATAGCAGGATATAAACAAATTTTAAACCGGAAGGTCCAACGTGTGATGTGGTAAAAACACTTGAAAAATTGAACCGCCTGAGTTGCTTTGGACGTAGCGCAATAAGCCTCCATGAGCCTGAATAAGCCGGTGTGAAATCGATAAACCCAGACCATGACCTTCTTTTTTCGTGCTGAATAAAGGTTTGAATAATTGTTCCCGCTGTTCATTAGAAACACCTGAGCCTTCGTCTTCTACGGCAATTAGAGTATAACTTCGTTCAGGATCCAGGTTAGTTCCTGCAAGTTCCCACTTACCGCAATAACGCGTATGGACAGTAACAGAAGCATCAGCCTTTGAAGCTTCTACTGCATTTCGAATCAAGTTCAAAAACACCTGGTGCATTTTGTCCCGGTCAGCCTGTATGTCTGGAAGAGACGTATCGAAACTGCGGATAAACCGAATTTGAGTTGCTGTATTTTGCTCAAACCTGATTACCGCATTCAGCAATTCATGTACGTCAAATGAAGTCAGTTCCAAAGGCAGCGGATGAGAATGAAGCAGCAGTTGTTTCAGCAAACGTTCAACTCGATCCAGTTCAGCCAGCATCATACCGGTGGAGGAGTTACTAATTTTTGACTTCTGCAGATCACGTTCCAGTAACTGGAGCATACCTCTTACTCCACTTAGCGGATTTTGTATTTCATGTGCCAGGGAAGCGGCCAATGTCCCCAGCGCACGTGACAACTGTTCTTCCTGCTCTCTGGCTTGAGTCTCTTGAAGAGTGGTGCTTTCCAGCAGTGTTATTACTGCCTGTTTTACCTTACCGGTTTTGTTTCTAACAGGAGCAATCACAATTTCTGCACCCCGCTCCTGCAACGGAGGTGTTTTCAACACATATCCTCCCATTCGAAAAACATTTCCCGAGTTAAGGACACCTCTTATTTTTTCCTGAATCATGACATCTGCATGAAACAACTCCCTGCTTTGTTTTCCGAGCAGGCGCTGTGAGTCCTTTTGCCAAAATTGGGCAGCTGAATCGTTACAATAAACTACCTCTTCCTTTTGGTCAATTACGATTACTGCCTGTGGCAAATGGTCTGTCAGAGCGGAAATGAGTGCCTTAGAAATCATGAACGGCTGGTTTTCAATAGTCGAAATATTCAAAAAATTCAAGCACTCAGCTTAAGGTGAAATATGAGGAAGAACAAGTTATTAACGTGCTCCGGAAATATGGAGCAGTTGAAATGTATAGCCGGGTATATTAAAATGCAGGTACGTTCCTCAACCTGAAAAATATAATGATTCAAAAAAATAATTCCCTCTCCGTTTACATCCCAAAACAGTCAGAATTGTTCGAGAATGAGCCGCAAAATTCGGCAGGAAAGGACAAGCAAGTTGATGTTTTTAACGGGAAACATGACAGGTATGCAGTGATTGAAGCCTCAGCTGGAACCGGCAAAACGTTTGCACTCGTGGAATTGGTTTTGGAACTAGTGCTGGAGCAGGAAATACCACTCAAAAGTATTTTGCTGGTGACCTTTACTGAAAAAGCAACAGCCGAGCTGCGCTTGCGTTTGCGTACAAAAATATTGGAATTGTTGGAGATTTGCGAAAAAAACAGTGCATCTTTCCAAAAAATTCCGGAGGGTCCATTTTGGAAAATTAATTTGGTCCGGAAACAGCAGTTAAAAACTGCCTTGCTGGATTTTGACTCAGTTCCGGTTTACACGATTCACGGATTCTGCAAACGGATTTTACGGGAATTTGCTTTTGAAAACCGGCAACTCTTTGAGCAGCAACTGTGCGACACAAATCTGCTTTTTCCGGAGGTGTTTCGGCGTTATATGCGCAGAGAACTGCTTTCCCGGAATACTCCGGTTTCTCAACTTTTTGCACTTTATGTAAAACACGCAGAAGGGAATCTTGACACGCTGGAAAGTGACATTAATGTTCTGCTTTCGAAGGATGGTAAATTCATTCCACTGTTGCCTCAATTTGATGTATTTCTTAAAGAATTCAAAAAGACCTGGAACACTTTAACTTCCTGCGACCTGAGTTTACGGAAGCAAAATGCTGCACAACATCCTATCCGTACTGCTTTCGAATCAACAGCACTAAGCGGGGGTTCCAAAAATAAAACTCTCCGGAACCTTGAACTGCTTTTGGAAGCACTGGGAGAAGCCCATTCTGGTACTACAATCCTTGAAAATCTGCTCGGCGTTTTTCAAATCGAACTCGAAACAGTTGCGAAACCAAAATGCAGAAAAACTTTGACATCCGGAGAACAGTGGCTTAGCACCGAAGAGTTTCCGGAACAGGAACGAAAGTGGATTGCTGCAGTTGAGGATTGTGAAAAATTGCTGCAGAGTTATAATTTGTTAGGAAGTGCAAAAAAAATTTTAAAAGCATGGTTGACACAGCAGGTTCTTGAGGATGTGTGCCGTGAACTTGAACAAAAAAAACTGGAGCAGGGAAAATTTGATTTTGACGACCTGCTGCGTTTGGTTGAAGAACAGGTTGTTCCTCCGGACGTCAAAGGCTCCGCTGCAACACTCCTCACCCGGGCAGTTCGAAAAAAATATGCCTGTGCAGTTGTTGATGAATTTCAGGACACGGATCGTCGGCAATGGTCTATATTCCGTCATTTATTCCTTGAAAGTCCAGAACATCGATTAATCGTAATTGGTGATCCAAAACAGGCTATTTACTCTTTCCGTGGTGCAGATATTTTCACATATCTGCAGGCACGAAAAACGATTGAGGAAAAAACAGGACGCCTGCCGTTTGCACTTAAAAAAAATTACCGCTCTTCCAAAAAACTTCTCTGCGGTTTGAATCAGATTTTCAGCGGAGAACGATGGTTCCCTGAAGAGCGCGGCATTATATTTCAACAGGTCGGTTGCGGTAAACCGGAACTTGAACTGAAAGACCAAACTCCTAATCGCAACGCCATTCATTTGCTGGAACTGTTACCTCAATTTACAGTTTCCGGGAAAAAAATTGCTGACCAGAGAAAGGCAGTAAATCCTAAAGTTTCTTTGAAAATATTGGCTGCATTCGATTCTTTGAGCGGTAAAAAGTTTTTTGGCAAAGAAGCTTTTTTGAAGGCAGTTAAACCTGTGTTGGACTTCAATTTGAGTGAATCCGATCAAAGTGTGATCTTGAGTTTATTTCTGGACGATCAGGCAGAAAATGCTACTCGTCGATTTGCAGAAGCAATTGCGCTTGAAATTAAAAATCTTTTGCGAATCGGATTTACCAAAACTGACCGACCGGTCTGGAAGAATGAAGAAGCAGAACGACCTTTGCGTGAGCAGGATATTTGTGTGCTTTTCCGCAAAAGTAAGGAAGGTGAAATACTGGGAAAAGCTTTACGCAAAAACGGAATTGACTTTGCGTTTTACAAACAGAAAGGTTTATTTGCCGGCCGTGAAGCTCAGGAAATCCTTGATTTGCTGGAAGCAGTTGCTCATCCTGCAGATCATTCGCGTACAGCTAAAGTTTGGCTGACTCGTTTTTTTGGTGCAAAAATACAGGATCTTGGACAAGCACCTACATGGGATTCAGAATTTTTACATCAGCTTCAGGAATGGAAGTCGTTGGCGGAGGCCCGGAGGTTTAGAAGGTTTTTTGACGATGTTCTGCTGCAGACAAAATTGATCGAGCGTGAATTGCTGCTGAGTGGAGATGAGAGAAGTGTAACGAATTATGTGCATTTGTTTGAGGTACTGAACAAGCAGATCCTGGAGCGGCACCTTGATTTGTTTGAATTGATTCAGTTGCTGCGGCGTTTCATTGATGAAAAAGAAGATCCGGGAGAAAACGAAAATTTGCTGCGACTTGAAAGTGAACGAAATGCGGTTCAGCTAATGACAATGCATGCCGCAAAAGGCCTGGAATTTCCAGTCGTATTTTTATTTGGAGGACTGACCGGAAACAAAAAAGACACGATGAAGTTTTATCATGATTCAACTGAAGAACCTGTCATAGATTTGCTCAGTTCAAATGTTCCCGCTGAACATCAGTGGCAGGCGGAAGCAGAACAGCAACGTCTGCTTTATGTTGCTATGACTCGTGCCTGCGGACGTCTCTATTTGCCATTTGCAGGATATTTAACGGGAAATTCAGGAAATCTTGTATGCAAAGTCAGTGACAGTTATTCATTGATTAACGATCAATTATCAACCATCAAAGAGCAATTATCTGCTGCTGTTGACAATTCTCCTTTCAGCAGCAGTATTGTCGGTACCTCTGCTTTGTACAAACAAGAAAACGTAAATGAAATTGAACAGGAAAAGTTGCGTAAGTGGAAACCGACTCATCTTCCTGTGAGCCCAATTATTTTTGATGATTCAATTGAACCAGGTAAATTATTCAATCAACTCCGCTATAAAAAAAGGGGCTTTGTTTTAAGTTCCTTCAGCAGGATGAATAGAAAAAAGGAAGCACTGCAGGACATGGAAATGGAGTCTGCTTTGGTAGATGCTACGCCTGTAGAAATACGTACAGAAATTGATTTGGGAATGCGCCGGGAAAATGATGAAACCAACGAAATTGGATTGCCTTCGACTGCAGAACTGCACTCGGTTACCACAGAAAGAGTAGATGGGTTCCAACCAGAAACAAATAAAGATCCGCTTCCGGGGGGAGTTCAAACAGGAAATATGTTGCATGAATTACTGGAACTTGTGGATTTTAACACAATTCAAGCAAGTAATTCTCCCCAGGAATGGCTTGCTCATCCTAGCGTATATCGTCTGCTTGATTCGTTTAGGGAGCGTTATGGACGTTCTGTTGAAACATTGCCTCGAGTCGCAGAAATAATCTGGAGTACTTTGCGAGTGCCGGTGAAATTGGGAGAATCTAATGATGCTTTGGAATTGGCTGACAGTGAACGTTTTATAAGAGAAACTGATTTTTATTTTCCAATTCCATTTAAGGTAAAAGGTAAAATGGACAAGGTGCAGGAGACACAAAACTACAGCTGGAAAATCGATCCAAAAGTAGACGGCTGGAAAGTTGAAAAAGGATTTTTGCGAGGTTCAATCGACTTTTTATTTGAACGCAAAGGACTGATTTATTTGCTGGACTGGAAAAGTAATCTGCTGTCAGATTACCATGTGGAAACATTGGAACAAGAGGTCAAGCAGCACTATGAACTGCAACTGCAGATTTACACTCTTGCAACGTCCTACTGGTTCAAACTCGATAGTGAAGAAAAATATAACGAAATATTTGGCGGCGTACTCTACATCTTTTTACGTGGAATGCCCCAGCACAAGGGCGTCTACTTCAAGCGTCCGAGCTGGCAGGATTTGAAGGAATACGAAAACAGGCTGCGCTTGGAAAATTATTGATACTGAGACAAAACGCATTATTGACATGTTTTACCACATATGAGCGGTCTGGAAAGTCCGCTCTTTTTTGATTTATCCTGCTAAAATTCCAGGAAGATTCAAGCCTTTTTCCCGTGCGAAATTTCTAGCAATGTCGTAACCGGCGTCAGCGTGACGCATCACACTGGTTGCGGGATCATTCCACAAAACCCGCTCAATGCGTTTGGCCGCTTCCGGAGTGCCGTCGCAGCAAATTACCAATCCGGCGTGTTGGCTGAAACCGATGCCGACTCCGCCGCCATGATGAAAACTGACCCAAGTTGCTCCGGACGCGCAGTTGAGCAAAGCATTCAGCAAAGGCCAGTCTGAAACGGCATCAGAACCGTCTTTCATCGACTCAGTTTCACGGTTGGGAGATGCGACTGATCCACCGTCAAGGTGATCACGTCCAATAACGACCGGAGCTTTCAATTCCCCGTTGGCCACCATTTCATTAAAAGCCAAGCCCAGCCGATGGCGGTCACCGAGTCCAACCCAGCAAATTCGGGCAGGTAATCCTTGAAAGGCAATACGTTTCTGAGCCAAATCAATCCAGTTGTGAAGGTGCGGATTATCGGGAATAAGTTCTTTGACCTTTGCGTCTGTGCGATAAATGTCTTCCGGATCACCGGACAGTGCCACCCAGCGGAACGGACCGATTCCCCGGCAAAGCAGAGGTCGCAAGTAAGTTGGAATGAAACCCGGAATATCAAAGGCATTTTTTACCCCTTCCTCAAGTGCAAACTGGCGAATATTGTTGCCGTAATCTACTGTGGGTATTCCCTGCTTCCAAAAATCAAGCATCGCTTCCACATGAATTTTGATAGATGCTCGTGCGGCTTTTTCCACGGCTTTCGGATCACTTTTTTGTTGGGAACGCCACTTTTCCAAAGTCCAGTCAAGCGGCAAATAACCGTGTACTAAATCATGTGCCGAAGTTTGATCTGTGACCAAATCCGGCCGGATTTCACGTTTCACCAATTCCGGAAAAATGTCTGCCGCATTTCCACACAGGCCGACCGACACAGAACGATTCTCAGTTTTTGCATTTTCCAAAATATTTAGAGCTTCGTCTAAAGTTTCCGCTTTTTCATCGAGATAGCGGGTACGCAAACGAAAGTCAATGCGGGTTGTATCGCACTCCACAGCCAAACAGGAAGCACCGGCCATCGTCGCAGCCAAAGGTTGCGCACCGCCCATTCCGCCCAATCCTGCAGTCAAAAACCAGCGACCGGACAAATCTCCACCGTAGTGCTGTCTTCCTGCTTCGACGAAAGTTTCGTAAGTTCCCTGCACGATGCCCTGTGAAGCAATATAAATCCAACTTCCCGCCGTCATTTGTCCGAACATCATCAATCCTTTGCGGTCGAGTTCGTTGAAATGATCCATCGTTGCCCAATGCGGAACCAAGTTTGAATTGGCAATCAAAACACGCGGTGCATCAGGATGAGTCAGGAAAACTCCAACCGGTTTTCCTGATTGAACCAGCATTGTTTCGTCATCGCCGAGCGTTTTCAGCGTTTCGAGAATCAAGTCAAAATCATGCCAGGTTCGCGCTGCTTTTCCGATTCCTCCGTAGACAATCAGTTCATCCGGATTTTCCGCGACTTCCGGATCAAGATTATTCTGGATCATCCGATAAGGAGCTTCGGTCAGCCACGAACGGCAAGTCAATTCCGACCCGCGAGGGGCGTGGATGGTTCGGGATGTTTTTTCCGGAACGTCCGGTGCTGGTTGAGTCATGTCATTTCTCTGTTTAGGTGAATGTTGAAATGAGCTGTTCCAAACAACTCAGAAGTTTTTTCAAATGAATCCGTATCTTTAGGGACCGTTCCTCGCGATAAATCCAGGGGGAGAACTCATCCATGTATGTCCGCTGTGCCAGTTCCAGTTGAATGGTGTGAATCCCGTTTGCGGTGTCGGCATAATGCCGTGTCGTCCACCCGCCTTTGAAACGACCGTTCAACACTGAACTGTAACCCTCTGCTTCGGAAAAAACTTCAATTGCGGATTGCTCAATTTTTGGATCGCAAGTGCTTCCGTTATTCGTTCCCAAATTGAAATCCGGCAGTTGTCCTTCAAACAAAAAAGGAATCTTCGAACGAATCGAATGACAATCGAAAAGCAAAACGACTCCATGTTTTTTATGGACACGCTCAATTTGTTCCGAGAGCGCAGAGTGATAAACGGCGTGATAATTTTTCCGGCGTGTTTCAATTTCTTCAGCACTTGGTTCAGTTTCGTCCTTGTAAATCGGTAGACCATCAAAATCAACAGTGGGGCAAAGTCCGGTGGTGTTCTGTCCAGGATAAAGCGAGGTCCCTGATGGATCTCGGTTGGCGTCAATCAGGTAGCGCGAAAATGTGGCTTGCACGACAGTTGCGCCCAAAAGCAAGCCGTCATAAAGCCGGTTGATGTGCCAATCCGTATCGGCCAGCGCAAGTCCTCGTTCGTTAAGCCTTTTGGACAATTCCGGTGGCAAAAATGTTCCCCCGTGCGGCTGACTGAGAATTATGGGACTATTTCTTTCTGAAATTTTAACCGGATTCATGCCCCCTCGATTTTCGGAAACTTGGCTTTGTCTGCCGCGTTAATCAATTTTCCATTGCGAATGAGAATCGCGGCTTTTTCCAAATCCGGAGCAAGGAAACGGTCATTCTGCAAAGGCGGAACTTCGGCACGAACTACTTCCAACACACCGAGCAAAGCAGAACTTGTTGAAAGCGGTTTGCGAAATTCCAATCCTTGTGCCGCAGTTAATAATTCGATTCCGAGAATACGGCCAAGATTATCATTCATTTTCAACAATCTGTATGCAGCGTGCGTGGCCATCGAAACGTGATCTTCCTGGTCTGCGCTGGTCGGAGTTGAATCTGTTGAACATGGATTGGCGTGGTGTTTGTTTTCGGACATCAGCGCGGCGGAAGTAATTTCCGCAACCATGAATCCAGAATTAACACCAGCATCCGGAGATAAAAACGGAGGTAAACCGAAATTAAGATTCGGATCTACCAGCAGGGCAACCCGCCGTTGCGCGATTGCTCCAATTTCGGACAGTGCCAACGCCGTTTGGTCGGCGGCAAAAGCCACCGGTTCCGCATGAAAATTACCTCCGGAAACAATCCGTGCCGGAATTTCCGGCGTTCCAGTTGCAACGGACTTTCCGGAGGCCAAAACCAGCGGATTATCAGTTACGGCATTTGCTTCGACAGCGAGCGTGTTCGCTGCCTGCCGCAACAAATCTAAACAAGCTCCGTCAACTTGGGGTTGACAACGGATGCAATACGGATCTTGCACGCGTATATCTCCATCAAGGTGAGAATTCCGGATTTCCGAATCCTGCATTAAATTCCGCAAAGTTTGCGCTGCATCTATTTGCCCCTGGTGGCCGCGTAAAAGTTGGATTTCCGGATGAAACGGAGCAGTGGAAGCCATTGCCGCATCGGTGGAAAGTGCCCCCGTTACCAAGGCCCCCAATGCGCAACGCCAACCTTCAAAAACTCCGGCCAAAGCCAAAGCCGTGGAAACTTGCGTCCCGTTAATCATGGCCAGACCTTCCTTTGCACCCAAAACCAAAGGCTTGCGCCCAATTTTTTTTAAGGCTTCGGTTCCGGAAATGGTTTGTTCCCGGAAAACGGCCTCTCCTTCTCCGATCAAAACCGCGGTCATGTGCGCCAGTGGAGCAAGGTCTCCTGAAGCTCCAACAGATCCTTGTGATGGTATTACCGGAGTGACGCCATTTTTCAGCAAGGCTCCAATTTGTTCAATCACTTCCCAGCGCACTCCGGAAGCACCTCTTCCTAAAGAGAGCATTTTTAGTGTCATAACCAGGCGGACGATGTTTTGCGGAAGCGGTTCTCCAACGCCACAACAATGCGAGAGAATCAGGTTACGCTGCAAAAGGGCGGTTTGTTCAGTTGGAATCCGAATTCCGGCCAATTTGCCGAATCCGGTGTTGATTCCATAAACGGGTGCGTCACCGCCTGCTGCTTGCTCCACAATACGAGCTGCTTTTTCAACTGCGCTTTTGGATTTTTCGTTTAAAGTCACATCAGGATTTTCCCAATAAATTTGTGAAAACTCTGACAAGGTGACTTTTCCCGGAGTGAGAATTAAATTCATAAATAATCTCTCTTGGTTATGATGTTATTTGCAGTTACAGATTTATGTAGATGGACACTTTTTTCAGCCACAGATTTACGCAGATGAAAACGGTTAATATTTTATCTGGCTTTATCCGTGATGATCAGTGGCCAATAACCATTTCTTCGAGCGGATTGAACCCTGCTCGATAGGCAAGTTCAGCGGGGTGATCTACATTCCAAACCGCAAATTCAGCTTTTTTCCCAACTTCAATTGTTCCGACTTCATCACCGATTCCCAAGGCTTGCGCCGCAACAATAGTCACTCCGCAAAGTGCTTCTTCCGGAGTCATGCGAAAAAGCGTACAAGACATGTTCATGCAAAGCAGAATCGAGGTCAGCGGAGACGAACCGGGGTTGCAATCGGTTGCAATAGCGATTGGAACTTCGGCTTTACGCAAAGAGTCAAGCGGCGGCAACTGCGTTTCACGGAGCGTGTAAAATGCTCCCGGAAGCAAGACGGCAACCGTTCCGGATTCGCCCATGAACTCAACTCCTGTTTGGTCCAGGAACTCCAAATGATCGGCGGACAACGCACCGTACTTTGCGGCAAGCGTTGCTCCTCCGAGATTTGATAGCTGTTCCGCATGAAGTTTGACAGGCAGTCCAAAAGATTTTGCTTTTTCGAAAACCCTGGAAATCTGATTTGGAGAGAATGCTATATTTTCGCAAAATCCATCGACGGCATCCGCCAAGTTTTCGGAATGAACTGCCGGCAAAACCTCTTCACAAACAAAATCAATGTAAGCATCCGCTTTACCTGAAAATTCGGGAGGAATCGCATGAGCGCCGAGGAAGGATGTTTTCACGCGTACACTTCGCTCTTTGCCCAATTGACGGGCAACTCGCAGCATTTTGATTTCGGTTTCAATGTCCAGGCCGTAGCCGGATTTGATTTCAATTGTAGCCACTCCTTCTGCCAGGAAGGCATCCAGACGGGGAAGAGATTGAGCGAGTAATTCGTCCTCTGAGGCGTTTCGTGTGGCCGTTACGGTGCTGAGAATCCCGCCGCCGTTTCGGGCTATTTCTTCGTAACTTGCGCCATTTAATCTCAACTCAAATTCGGTAGCCCGGCTTCCGCCATAAACCAAATGGGTATGACAATCGATCAGTGCAGGCGTGACCAAACGGCCCTCTAAATTTTTTCCCTGAAGTCCCGCAAATTCATCCGGCAATTCTTTTTCCGCACCGACCCATTTAATCCTGTCAGCTGAAATCACAACAGCTCCATTCTCGATCAAACCATAGGATTTGCCCCTAGTCATGGTTGCGATTTGTGCATTTCGGAAAAGGGTGTAAAAGTTTGTCACTAGTTTCTAATAATCTAAAAAATCAGTTTTGGATCAACGTCTCAAACAAATAAGTTAAGTGTGTCTATACCTCAACAGCTCTCATTCGATTTTCCAGCCAACGCACTCCGGATGAGATGCAGATGATCAGTACAAAATATTCCAGTACAAGGAAGGTGTAGATTTCCAATGGACGGTACTGGCTGACCACCAGTTCATCGGCTCGGCGAGTCAGTTCGGTCAAGCCGATAACGGAGACCAGCGAAGACATTTTCAGCATGTACACGAACTGGTTGCCAATGGCAGGAAGGACCGTTCGGATGGCCTGCGGTAAAATGATCAGTCTCATCTTTTTCCAGTAGTTCAGTCCTAGTGAATCCGCGGCATCGTGCTGGCCGCTCCCAATTGATTGAATCCCTGCCCGGAATATCTCGGCCTCAAAAGCGCTGTCGCATAAAGCAAGTCCCAGAATTCCTGCAGAAAATACGTCCAGTTTGATTCCGAACGCCGGGGGCAGTCCGTAGTACACCCAGAGCAGCATCACAAGTATCGGGATTGATCGGAAGATTTCCACGTAAACTCGATTTATGCGTCTAGCGAGAGTATTCTTCATCAAAGCCGGAAGGGTGACAATCAATCCCAGCAGGATAGAAAGCACAATCGCGGAAAGCGACAGCAACAGCGTGTAGCCCAACCCGCTGAGGAGAAACTGGATGTTCGTGATGCCCATTGGGTGCCACGGAGAAATCACATACCATCCCCAGGTGTAATCCGTGTTGGCACAGCCCCCCAATCCAAGAGCCAAGACCAGTCCCAGCAGGCCGAGCAGTAGCCTTTCGCTCCGAAAACATGAATATTTATCAATCTTTTCGGAAAATTTTTTAACAAAACCTGTACTTATCATTTGACCTTTTAAAAAGAGAGGGGTAATATCGTCGCTCGTGTTGAGAGCGGTAATTGGGATCGCTTTCTATTACGATATTGTAACTGATTCGTCTTGTTCTACAAGCTTGTAATGTTCAACGGATTCTCAAACCGACATTGTGTCGATTTTGTGTCCCTGAGGATTACCGACGGCGGAAATGGTTCCGTCAGAAGACAGGCGATTCCTCTAAACTCATAAGGAGACTAATATGTTTAGAACTTGCTTGAAAAGTGGAATGGCCCTCGTAGTAACGGCGCTGCTGGCGACATCAGCCATGGCGGAATCCCGGCTACAACAAATCCTTGCCAATGGCGAACTACGTGTGGGCACCACCGGGGACTGGAACCCGATGACGATGATCGACCCCACATCAAAGGAGCGCAAGGGTTTTGACATTGACATCGCAACTGCACTTGCGGCGGATATGGGTGTGAAGGTGGTTTTCGTGCCTACGACTTGGAAGACGCTCGTCAACGGAGTAGTTGCTGCCAAATACGACATGACTTCCAGCGCATCGCTGAGTCCGAAACGGGCACTGGTGGCTGGTTACTCGTTGTCCTACTTCGCGGTTGAGGACGTACCGCTCATGCTGAAAAAAAACAAGGGCAAGTACAACAGTTGGGAGGATCTCAACAACCCGAACGTGACTGTATCGGTAACGCTGGGTACGGTTCAGGAGAAACGTGCAGAAGTGCTTTTCAACAAATCCAAGATTATCAAGGTCTCTGCCCCAGCGCGTGATTATCAGGAGGTGCTGGCCGGACGTGCCGACATTTCCATGACTAGTAACCTTGAAGCAGCCAAGCTAGTTGAGCAGTATCCGCAAATGATGGTCGTCCCGGTTAAGGGAGGAAAGAATCCCACTCCGCTTGCTGTGTTGCTGCCGCAAGCCGACCAGGTATGGATCAACTACGTCAACCACTGGATTATCTTGAAATCAGAGCGCGGCTTCTTTGATCAGCTCAAAGCAAAGTGGCTTAAACAGTAATATTTCGTGAAGCAGCTCTTGTCAAAATATATTCAAACAGAGTAGACATGTGGCAGGGCTGCTGCCCTTTTTTCGAGGAGGTCACTCCTCTTCGAGGAACCCCTGATAGTCTTCCAGAAGTTCTCTGGCAGCTGTTTCCAGCAAGCGTTGACCGTCTTCTGGATTAGCAAGACTGGGGTCAGAGCCGACCCGACCATCAGGATGGCGGCAGCGATGATCTGAAGCTTCGAAGTGATCATCTTCTGCATGATTGCGCAGATATTCCAGGGATACGGGATGCCAAGTTCCCAGACTCACATCCTTGATGTGTTCCGGAAAAGCGTATTGCACCATCGCCACCTCGCTGGGGGTGGCGTGTGCACCTTCTTTCTCACCATACAACGACTGCCGGAGGGCGTTTGTTTCCGGATATTGCCACCAACTCCGCAAACGGCAGCGGGGTACTGCAAACTCGTTGACTTTCAAGCTATAGCGAGTGTAGATTTCCTGAAATGCGGAGCGGATAGTAGCAAGGTTGCCCCCATGTCCATTGATAAAATAAAACTGCTGGAACCCCTGACTGGCCAGGGACAGGACATAATCCTCGACCACACGCATTAGTGTCGAAGGTCGCAGGGAGATGGTGCCCGGAAATTTAAGGTTAAACTGTGCCGATCCCAGTGCCAAGGTAGGGCCTACAAGGAGATCGGCCTGCAAGGCTGCATGACTGGCAATGGCAGTGGGGCAGATGGAATCAGTGCCTATCAAGCCATTTGGGCCGTGCTGCTCAGTTGAGCCGGTTGGGATCAGAATGCCCTGCGAACGTAACAAATACGACTCAACTTCCTGCCAGGTACTTAAATGTAGATGCATACCTCAAATTTCAACTTGTTTGACTATTCCTAAATGTTGTTTTTTACTTCATCCACCCTCAAAGATTTTCTCTCACTGCCAATAGCCCTCATTGAAAAATCTTGTTAGGAATATTTCCTGGACATTGATCCTTTAACAGAGTGAGGCTGGAGTGCAGCATCATTGGTACTTACTGGCGGTAACTGAAAGATGAATCGAAGCGCGACAAAACATAATCACCGCAACGTACAGGAGGATAAAGGGGTTGCGTTCCATTTTTGCAGACCACAGACGGATCCACTACCGTGTCAAAATTCGGGTCCCATGCGATCACCATCGAATAGCGTTCCTGTCCTTTCCGGTTGACTACGCGGTGCGGTGTGGATTTAAATCCTTCATTCGTCCAGCGCGTCAGCAAATCACCAACGTTGACCACAAGCGTATTCTCGATCGGATGTGCCGTTACCCATTCTCCCTCACGGGTTTGTACTTCAAGTCCACCTACCTGATCCTGCCACAACAGTGTTAGGCAGCCATAGTCAGTATGTGGTGCTACACCAAACTGCTCCACTCCTAAATCTTCTGGTTGCGGTGGATAGTGAATGATTGAACTGCGGGCTATAGGTTCATTGGTCGCCTTCAGAAATGAATCTTCGGGTATTTCCATACCTAGGGCAAAGGCCCGCATCATGTCTCGTCCACACTGCAAACCCGCTTCAAAAAAAGGATAAACCGATCGCTTAAATTCCGGCATTTCATCCGGCCACTGGTTGCGTCCTAAGAATGGATTTTCCATCGTTACCGAGGAATGTTCGTCCGGGAGGTCTAGTCCCCACACGAAACTCTCTTTGAAGTCCACCCTTTCAGCCTGCTCCATCTTTGCTTCTCCAACGGTAAGGTAGCCGTGATGGTTAGCGTTGATTTTGAATGAATCCTTCCACTCTTTAGGACGGCTGAAAAATCCCTGCGTAGCACGATACGCTTGCTCGATCACGTCTTTTGGAATCCCGTGGTTGCGGATATAGAAGAATCCTACTTTCTCTGCAGCTTGGCGGATTCCTGAAACCACAGACTGGACCGCTTCGGAATTTCCGGAGTGCAATGGACCGGTATCGATCACCGGAATACTATAAATGTCAATTGTCTTGGATTCTGCGTAAGCCATGAAAGCTAATTAAATTTTGGTTGCTGCCGAAGTCGTGAATTACTTTATGAAATAAGTCCCGGATCTTAGTCCGCATAGTACCCCACGGAATCTCCTGAGAGGGTTACTCCAAGACCATTGATGGTACGGTTGGAGTAGCAGAAGTATGCGCAAACCTGATTAACCTCAAGAATTTCTCCGTCAGAAGCTCCCAATGATTTGGCGGCTTCGATGTCGGCGGCTTCCACCGCTCCGGGGGTAGAGGTCAGTTTACCCGTATAGCGTATTAATGCTAGTTCCTTCCCTGTAAAAGCTTCTTCCGGAGACTTATAACGAAAAGCAGACTCGATGGTCTCGGCACGTTCGTCGTCTTTGAGCAGCCGACGCATATTCGCACAGTGGTGAGTGAAACTGTACTCGCACTCGTTTAGCAAGCTTGTATAAACACCTACCGCTTCAAGAAACCAGAGCGGCAGGGTGTTATCAGGATGGTGCAACACACTGCGGTAAAGAGTAAGGTGACCTAGCATTGTGTGTGGGCGCTGGCTATGGACACGCATCACATTGTCAACAGTTCCAGCAGGGGTTTTCGCCTGCTCATAGGCTTCTTTAAGTGGCCCAGTGGCATTATTAACCGGCAGCATTTCAATCCAGGAACTCATGGTGCAAGATGGAGTTGGATGCCCTTGGAAGGGCGAGTGAAGATACGGTAAACCATCGGCTCAAAAAAATCCAACGGAGCAGTATCATAATGTGATTGAATAGAGGTTTGGTCGTAGCGGGCGACCCACTCAGCAGTGCACTCAAAATATGGATGCCCCCGGAATTTCTCACGCTCGGTCCAGTCCGCAGTAGGATGTGTCTGAGCGTGGTAGTTTAAAAATGCAGCATGGTTACGGAGAATCCAGTAATTCTGCTCGGAGATATAGTTGGCCAGTAAGGCAGCAGAAAATTCCCCATGGTTGTCCGGACAAACGTTGAAACCAAGGTCATGAAACAGCGCAATTACAACCTCCTCGTCGTCTCCCCCATCCCGATATACCATCGTCGCACTTTGCAAACAGTGACGATAGTTGTTGATCCGAAAGCCGTAACTGGGATCATCCTTTTGTAAAGCAAGCATCGCCAGTGCCTGCTTGGCTTGTTGCTCTCGGTTGTAGAGTTTCCTGTATTGCATCAGATTTTCCCAATCGTTCCGGCTGAGGTCGTCCATCTTAGATTGTGCTTCTTTTAGATGCTGGAGTTCTGCAGGAATCAGCGGAGATTTTTGATTCAACAGACCGTCGTTGGGTATATCTTCTGAGACGCGTTGACCGTTACCGATCGGCAATGGAGAGTTTACGGGAATGTTCATGCTGTCTTTAGTCTGATTGTGGTCAGTGAGAAAGAGCCGAGATTAAAATAATTGGTTTGTTCATTTTCGTGATTATTGATAAATAAAATTACGAACTAACACTCTACCCTATGTTTTTTTGGATACTAAATCCCCAAAAGGACCTTGAAAGGAAATTTTGTGAAGTTTTCACCATTTGGATAAAATGATGATACTCATTCCAATGATTTTTATTTTCAAAAAAATACTTAAACTATATGTCTAATTAACGTGAGAATTGCAACATAGTCAAATGTTAATTACAGTATCCAATTCTGCAACTAAACTGAAAATTTATCCTGCTGTCAATAACTGTTTTTCTTTTAGTTTCAATCTAACTGTTTTTGAGAGGTCGTGTCAATTGGAAAAAAGTTTCCCGTGAGCTGTCTGTTCCAATTATAGCTGCACGGTCATTTGCCTGAAAGCGAAAATTTGCATCCGGGTTTGGTTCCAACACATCATCCCGAATGACACCAACGACTGAGGAAGCCGTTATTGTCCTAATTTCAGATTCTCCAATCGTTTTACCAACCAGTACGCTTCCTGGTTTAATCATCATCCACTGCATGTCAAACTGGTGTTCTGCCCACTGGAGCTGCTCCAGGATTTCATCCTCTTCATTTTCACTGAAGAGAGAGGCAAACAAATCCTGTCGCAAGGATTCAGTGTAATGCTGGATTTTGGCGGCGGGAATATGCAAATGGACCAAGGCCTTGCGTGCCATCTCAAGTCCAGCCTCAAATTCTGGAATCACAACCTCAGAAATATTGAGCTTTTTGAATTCTTCCAAAAACTCAACTCCCGGTGCACGAGCCACTACCTGAATTTCAGAATTCACTTTACGCGCTCGTTCAACAATCGTTTGCGTAATTACGATTTCCGGAGTAGTAATGATTAACAGTCGCGCCGAAGCCGCTTCTGCAGCCTCTAAAACCACTTCATGACCAACGTCTCCAAAAACAACTGGAATATCAGCATGTTTTGCCCTCTCAACCCGAAGTTGATCCAATTCTATAATTAACATGGGAACGCTGAGGCGTTTCAGAACCTGGGCAATCCTAAAACCAACCCGACCGCCTCCCACTATGATCACATGATTTCTTAATCCGGATTTAGGATAATTGATGGTGTCCAACGGCTCATGCTGGAACCAGCGTTTACTGAGTGCATACAGATGCGCGGTTTGCCCGGAAATAATCGGTGTTAGAAACATCGTTATTATCGCTGTGGTCAAAACCAGTGAATAGACTTCATGGCTGATTGAGTTTGTAGAGACCCCAACCTGTGCCAGCACAAACGAAAACTCTCCCACCTGAAAGAGCCCCAAACCAACGGCCAAGGGCACCACATTCCCGTATTTGAAAATCCGGGCCAGTAACGCGAAAATAATGCCTTTACCGAGACTGACTATCAAAACAAGCATGAGAACCTGTTTCCAGTGATCCAGCAAAAATCCGGGATTAAGAAGCATCCCGACGGATGCGAAAAATAATAAACCAAAAAGATCCCGAACCGGAATAATGTCACTCAATGCCTGATGTCCATAATCGGATTCGCTCAAAACCATTCCGGCGACAAATGCTCCAAAAGCAAAGGAAAGTCCCACCAGATACGTCAAATATCCCACGCCCAAACCAATCGCGGTGATAGCGAGCAAAAATAATTCGCGAGACCCTAAATGAGCGATGTAGCGCATGATCAAGGGCAGCAAACGTGTTCCGAACAAAATCATTCCCGCCAAAAAAACAACTGTTTTCAGAATTGCGATTTCCAATGAAATCCAACCCAGTGAGGGATCGTTCAACATCGGGAGCAACACGATAAGGGGAACAACCGCCAAATCCTGTACGATCAACATTCCCACCATGACCTTGCTGGAAAGCGTTCCCAGCCAGCCTTGATTCATCAAAGTTTTTAGCAGGACCATTGTGCTTGACAGAGAAACCAGCGCGCCGAGCCAAAGGGAGGACTTAGCATCCCAACCCATCAACTGCCCAATGCCGTAACCCATTCCAATAGTCAGTATAATTTGAATCGGCGTTCCGATTAGCGCGATCTTTTTAACAGGTTTGAGGTCTTTGAGAGAAAACTCCAAACCAAGTGCGAACAGCAAAAGCGCAACTCCGATTTCCGCCAGTAGTTCAATTTCGTGTACGCTGGTCAGCGCGAATCCGCCGGTGTATGGACCAAACGCAATTCCGGTTAGAATGTATCCCAAAATCAACGGCTGTCCCAGTCTCTGCATAAGGAGGCCGCTGAAAAAAGCTGTAACAACAAGCAGAATGAGATCTGTGGCAATACCCATGGGGTGAACGAGGCTAAGGTGCTAAAATTAAAATAAAGGTAATTGGCACGGAAAAAGTCCTAAAACTGTGTCATTTCGAACGAAGTGAGAAATCTAGCATAAACTACCAGGCTAATATAATAAATATTTCAGTCTTTTTTCGAAACCATCTTTTATGGGTTTAATTTTTTCCTGCTTTTAATTATGCTCATACTGTTAATATGTCAATACAAAATCATGGAAAGCGGATGAATTTTTTTGCGGAACTAGCCCTCATTCCGGGAGGTTGGGCTAAAAATGTACGGGTGACATTGGATCAAACTGGACGCATTGCGACTGTAGAATCCGGAGTTGAACCGAATCCGGACGATCAAAATTTACGAAACCGAATTCTTCTTCCGGCTATGTCCAATCTGCACAGCCACTCGTTCCAACGGGCGATGTCCGGACTGACAGAAAAACGTTTGGAAAAGCGGGACAGCTTTTGGAGTTGGCGTGAGTTGATGTACAGTTTTCTGGAACGCCTGACTCCGGAACAGATGGAGGCGATTTCGGCTCTTGTATTTATGGAAATGCTTGAGTGCGGTTATGCCTCAGTCGGTGAATTTCATTATGTCCACCATCAGAGCGGCGGACAGCATTACGAAAACATTGCTGAAACTTCGTGTCGTATTATCAACGCCGCCCGGAAAACTGGAATCGGCTTAACGCATTTGCCGGTTTTTTACATGCAGGGTGGTTTGAACGGTAAAAAACTTGCTGAAGGTCAGCTTCGTTTTGGCAACGAGCTTGAACAATATTTACGGATTCTGGATCAGACACAAGACTCGCTCCGGAATGCTCCGGAAGATTACTTGCTCGGCATGGCGCCGCATTCGTTAAGGGCGGTGTCTCCGGAATCCTTGAAGGAAATTGTTGAGGCAAGATCATCCGGTACGTTTCATATTCATATTGCAGAACAGCTTAAAGAAGTTGAGGAAATTCAAACACATTTCGGCGCACGTCCGGTGGAATGGTTACTCGAAAATGTTGCGGTTGATTCACGCTGGTGTTTGATTCATGCCACACACATGACTCAGGAGGAAACACAAAATCTTGCAAAATCCGGAGCGGTTGTTGGACTTTGTCCAATCACAGAAGCAAATCTCGGTGACGGTGTTTTCGATGGAACAGAATTCCTTTTGTCCGGAGGAAAATACGGCATCGGCTCCGATTCGAATGTGCGAATTTCCTTAACTGAAGAATTACGGTTGCTGGAATACAGTCAACGTCTCGTCCGCAAAGAGCGTAACGTGATGACAAGCAAAACCGGATCTGTCGGCAGGGCACTTTACGTTGATTCTCTGGCCGGAGGCACTCAAGCTCTGGGCCGTAAATCCGGAAGTATTGTTCCCGGAAACTGGGCTGATTTGCTGACGCTTGATGCCGAAGCTTTGACATTGAGTGGCTGTACGAAGGATGAAATTTTGGATCGCTGGATTTTTTCCGGAGACGATTCGCTTGTACGTGAAGTCTGGTCCGCGGGAAGGCAAATGGTTGCGGATGGACAACACATTCGGCACGATGAAATTGAACGAAAATACCGCTCTGTGATTCAAGAAATTATACAACAAAATAAAAAATGAAGACCAAAAAGGAAAGACTTCATGTCTATCAAAACATTAAAACTGAAATGGGTGAATGGATTCAAACCGGAATCTGGAAATAGGGTGGTTTAATTCCCTTAGAAGCAGCGCTTGCCAAAGAATTTGGCTGTGCCCGTGCAACTGCAAATCGTCCCTTGCGGGAATTGGCGCAAGAAGGATTCCTTGAGCGCCGCCGCAAAGCTGGAACCCGCGTAGTGATGCCCGTAGGGCGTTCAGCAAATTTTGAAATACCCAGAATTCGTCTTGAAATAGAAGAAACTGGAGCCACATATCGTTATGCTTTGCTGCTTCTTGAAGTGACTGTCCAATTCGATGACCGCTGGATAAATTTGAAAAGCATTCCGGAAGCAGAACAGGAAAAATTTGAAGAAGTTAATCCAAAAGAATGGCAGGTAAACAATGTGCCGTGGACGCATGCAGATCATATTCTTTCCGCAACAAACGCCGATGTAGAAAAAGCGGAATTGCTTTCACTGGCAGAACGCGATGCGCTTTTTGTTATTCAACGCCGGACCTGGAGCAAAGAAAATTTGGTGACTTACGTACGCCTTTATTATCCGGGACTATTTTATGATGAAAGAAAGACTCGTTTTCCAGAGAAAATATTTTGTGAAAGTTTGGAGATTTTTATGTGAAAGATTTTTTTCCCTGGATTCCCTCTTTCGCGGGAATCCAGGGGGAATAGTACATAGATTGTTTTTGACCTGATCGTTAATTTTGAAATAAGTTCAAATAAGTATGATAGCCCTCTTTTTCCAGGTCATTTTTTGCAACAAAGCGAAGTGCCGCAGAGTTGATGCAATAACGTAATCCGTCAGGTTTTGGGCCATCATTAAACAAGTGTCCCAGATGAGAATCTGCTTTCTTGCTTCTGAGTTCAGTCCTTACAGAGAACCAGCCATTATCTTCTTTTTGGATTAAACTTGCTCCTTCAATAGGTCTTGTAAAACTGGGCCAGCCGGTGCCGGATTTGTATTTATCTGTTGAACTGAACAGAGGTTCGCCTGAAACTACATCAACATAAATACCTTCTCTCTTGTTATTCCAGTATTTATTTCTGAAAGGCGGTTCTGTAGCATCGTTTTGCGTAACTTCAAACTGTAAAGGAGTCAGGATTTTTTTGAGTTCTTCCAAATCCGGTTTTTGAAAATTGGATGTTTTATTGAATGCTTTAACCTCGTTTATTTTTTCGCCCCATAATTCTTTAAGCCGCTGATCTCGTCCACATCTAAAACGGTAATAAAGATATTTCAGTTTGCTCTTTATGTAGTAATTCTGATGGTAATCCTCTGCAGGATAAAATTCACCGGCCATAATAATCGGCGTTTTAACGGACTCTTTCAAAATACCGGATTTTTCAAGCAGAGATTTTGATTCTTCCGCCAATCGTTCTTGTTCTGTAGAAAGATAAAAAACAGCAGTTGAATACTCATGACCTCGGTCACAAAATTGTCCATTTTTATCAGTAGGATCTATCTTGATCCAAAATATTTCCAGCAGTTCTACATAAGAAATAACAGACGGGTCAAAAGGAATCAACACTGCTTCAATATGACCAGCTCTTCCATAATTTTGATAGCTTGGATTTTTTGTAGTTCCACCGATATAACCTGAAATGACATCTTTTATTCCGGAAATCTTTTCAAAATCCGATTCCATACACCAGAAACACCCTCCGGCAAAGATGGCTTTTTCAAGATCTTTTCCTGCAAAAGTTGTGGGTGAAGTCAGGCAGTTCAGTCCAAAAATAAAGAAGATAATAAAAAATAATTTACTCATACTGCTCCTATAAATACTTTAAAGTTCAGTTACCAGCAACCGTGTTAATTCTGCAGCAGGAATTTCACTGCAGCCGCTGATATTTTCTCCACACCAAAGTGGTGTAAAATCGTCAACTCCAACTGCTTCAGCTTTTGTACGTAAAGCAGAAATTGCTGCTGCAGCAAGCGGGAATTCCGGTGTATCGGCATTGATTGGACCAATTTCTCGGATGCTCCGGTTTTCGATTCCACGGGCCGGTCTGCCGCTAAAAATATTTGTGATGACAGTCTTGCGGGTTTTTTTGCTTTTTATAGCTGCCCGTTGAATTTGACTGGTTTTTGTTTCAGTACAGAGCAGATATGCTGTGCCGATCTGGACTGCAGAGGCGCCAAGTGAAAGTGCTTTAGCAACATCATTTGCGGTTGAAATTCCACCGGCGGCAATTACAGGCAATTTGGTAATCCCAACAATTTGTTTTAAAAGCTCAAAAGTTGCAACTTGAGTTGAGAGATCATTGTTCAAAAAAATGCCGCGATGACCTCCTGCTTCAAGCCCCTGGGCAATAATCGCATCCGTGCCATTTGCTTCCAACCATTTTGCTTCTTCAAGATTGGTTGCAGAGGCCAAAACATATGCACCTAGATTTTTAATCTGTGCCAGCAAACTGTCTGCAGGTAAACCAAAATGGAAGCTGATTACCGGAGGGTTATATTCTGCCAGCAGATCTGCACTTTCCTGATTGAATGGAATACGTCCGGATCCTGTTGGAATATCACTCTTTTTCAAAGCATATTCCTTGAAATAGGGCTGCAGAATTTTGCTCCATTTTGCTTCCCGCTCAAGATTTGGTTCGGGAGCAGTATGACAAAAAAAATTTAGGTTGAAGGGCTTGCTGGTTTGGGATTTGATGGACTTCAATTCTGCACGAAGTGCATCCGGTCGAAGCATCGCACAGGGAAGGCTGCCCAAACCACCGGCATTGGAAACAGCAATTGTTAAAGCACTGTCTTGAACTCCGGCCATTGGAGCCTGAATTATGGGAAGTTCTGTACCAAAAAAAGTTTTGTTGAACATGGTTTTGACCATGACAGAAAATTTCAGCAAACAAAGAGAGAAAGCATCGCAGTCTGTGCGAACCGAAAAATTAAATAGAAACAGCTCTTAAAGTGAGTTCTCCCAAACCACAAAAACTAACGTCCACCCTGAAAGACTTTGAATTTCTTTTTTTTGGGGTAATGTGAATTTTCGGAACGATTATGGCCCAGATAAACTCCAACGCCCCAACCGATGAAGCCGTATATTAGAGCATTTGTAGTCGGCTCCCCGCCTATAATTTCTGTGCTCCAAAATCCTGCCAGCAGGCCCAGCAAAGTGCCTGTTCTGACATAGTTATCCTGAAAAACAGTCAACACAAAAACCAGCAAATGTCGCATCATTTTGTTAAAAATAGAATTATCAGCACAGTTGACAGTAACTGCAGATCGTTATTTTCGTCGGTTGTCTAAGCTAAAATACTAAAGACCTTATGGTTTGAGATAGTGCCAGGAACATTCTTGAAGAAAAATATATAACAAGAACACCACCTATAAACAAATCACCCTCTCCCTGTATGGGATGAAAAAACACTGTAAAATTTGACGGAGGTTCCAGTTTTTCATCCAAAGGTCTCTTTTTTCGAAAGACAATCATTGCCACGATTGATAGAATAGTTAAAGCGATCCAGTTTCCCATTTTATTTAATACTGAAGAAGAATTATGCAGTTTTGATTATATCAGTCAAAACGTCTCCTTGTATAGCTTATACGAGATGAACCTATGTAACAACGCAAAATCTATGCAATCATAATAAATAACTAATGCTTTTCGTAACTGTCTTTATATGAATGATACCATAGTAAAAAGTCCTGTAAATGTGTCATTACAAGCGAAACGAAAAATCTTGTATAAGCAACCGCACTAATATCATTAAGATTCCTCCCTACGCTCAAAATGACAGATTAGATTTCAGACTTTTTTTGAGACCGTAAAAATAACTTCCTGGAATAATACTTAAATCTCTCGCTTTCGGGGACTACTGTCTCTTTCAAAACCGCATTGCGTCTTCAGTTGACAAACTATAATATGGAATACACATAAATGAAGGAGCATGTATGGAAATTCGACCATTTTTTAACTTGACTGAAAAAGTTGCCTTAGTTTCCGGTGCAAGCCGGGGAATTGGGGCAGCCATAGCACAAATTCTGGCTGAGTTTGGTGCCAATGTCATTCTGACCAGCCGCAGGGCAGAAAATTTAAAAGAAGTTGAAACAGCAATTCTAAAGTCTGGCAATCAGGCTTCCAGCATGGTTTGCCACAATGGTGATCTTGCACAGATAGAATCACTTTTTCAAAACATTAAGAAACTCCACGGCAGACTGGACATTTTGATCAACAATGCGGCAACCAATCCTTTCTACGGTTCGGTCCTGGATGCAAATGAAGCGGCATGGGATAAAACACTGGATGTGAACCTGAAGGGACCATATTTCATGTGCCAGCATGCGGCAATACTAATGCGGAACAACGGAGGTGGATCAATCGTAAATGTTTCTTCGATAAACGGTCGTATTCCGATGCACCAGCAAAGCATTTATTCAATTACGAAAGCAGGCCTGATTTCCATGACACAAGCCTTTGCCAAAGAACTTGGAGGCGAAAATATTCGCGTGAATGCGCTGCTTCCCGGTCTCACTGACACTAAATTTGCCTCTGCAGTCACACAAAATGAAGAGCTGATGAAAACTGTTTTACCGCAAATTCCACTGGGCAGAATTGCCCAGCCGAGTGAGATGTCCGGAATGGTGCTTTTTCTGGTTTCTGACGCAGCTTCATACGTTACAGGCAGCACATTCACAGTGGACGGTGGTGTATTGGCTTAGACAACAGTGCTGTACTTTCAGGGACAGGAAAAGCTTCGCTCGAATGACAGTTTTTTGTTCCAGCTGGAATGACAGTTTTGTGGTTTTCTTGAACTGGGTTCTTGATTCGTGATTTCAGTTTTCTAGTAGCGTCAAAGACAAGCTTTGCGGGAAAACAGTAATTCATGAATACATAGCCTACTGTATTGGTGGGGAGTTGTCATTCCCGCGCAAGCGGGAATCCAGGAGTGTGCTTACAATGAGAGAATATTACGTTTTTCTCCTGAAAAATAAATAGTATATTTGTTTCAAAAATATTTTCACCAAACAACATGATGAATAAACAAAAACAAATAACCACAACAAACTAAAAGAAAGGAACAAAATGAGTAAAGCATACCGCATTGAAAAAGATTCAATGGGAGAAGTGAAGGTTCCCCAGGAGGCACTTTATGGAGCGCAAACCCAGCGCGCGGTCGAAAACTTTCCTGTCAGCGGAATCTGCATCAGCCGTCCACTGATTCACGCACTGGGCGTAATCAAACAGGGTGCAGCAAAAGTTAATACTGAAATGGACAACATTCCAAAAGATGTAGCACACGCGATCCAACTTGCGGCGCAAGAAGTGATTGACGGCAAGCTGGACGAGCATTTTCCGATCGACATTTATCAAACCGGATCCGGGACGTCGAGTAATATGAATGCCAACGAGGTGATCGCGCACCGTGCGATGGAACTGGTTCCGGACTTGTCGGACAAGGTGCATCCGAATGATCACATAAATTTTGGTCAAAGTTCAAATGACACTTTTCCGACTGCCATCAGGATTGCGGGATTTCTTGAGGCCAAAAACACTTTGATTCCGGCACTTAAATTTTTGAGGGAAACATTTTTGAAAAAAGGTGCCGAATATTCACATGTGGTCAAAACAGGCCGGACACACCTCATGGACGCAATGCCGGTGACATTTGAACAGGAATTCAGCGGTTATGCACGGCAAATTGAAATCGGTATTCAGCGCATAGAATCAGCATTGCTTCAGATGGCGGAACTGCCGATGGGCGGGACCGCTGTTGGAACCGGAATTAATACTGATCCGGAATTTCCACCCAAATTCGCGGCAGAAATTTCAAAACTTACCGGTGAGTCATTTCGGGAAGCGGAAAATCATTTTGAAGCACAATCAACGGTGGACGCACCGGTTGCCATGGGAGCCCAATTAAAAACTCTGGCAGTCAGTCTGTTGAAAATTGTCAACGATTTGCGCTGGATGAATTCCGGACCAAACGGCGGGCTCGGAGAAATTCAGCTGGCGGCACTTCAACCGGGATCTTCGATTATGCCCGGCAAGGTAAATCCGGTGATTGAAGAATCAATGGCCATGGTCTGCGCACAGGTTATTGGCTACGATACTGCAATCAGTGTCGGCGGTTTGTCCGGAAATTTTGAGTTGAATGTGATGCTGCCGATGGTGGCACACAGTCTGCTCGAGTCCATCCGCCTGCTGTCGAACGCATCCCGAAATCTCGCGGACCGTTCCGTTTCGCGGCTGGTGGTGCGTGAGGATCACATCAAGGCGCTTGTCGGCAAAAACCCAATTCTGGTAACAACTCTCAATCCACTTATCGGATATGATCTGGCAGCAAAAATTGCCAAAAAAGCTTTTGTGGAAAATCGTGAACTTAAAGAAGTTGCCCTGGAAATGTGTGATCTTTCAGAAGCAGAACTGGATAAAGCGCTTGATCCGACAAAAATGACCAAAGGCGGGTTTGTGGAATAAAAATCAGCTTCCATCAATTTTTCCGATTGGCCAGTAGGAGAATGATCCGGAAGAGAGCGTCTTTTTAAATCAGCGGGAGGCTGTCAGTTGGATTTTTTTCCAGGAGCTGCCGATCGTGAAAGTAGCGGATTGTGGTGTTGGCGGAGGCATGGCGGGCATAGGACTGGACTTTCTGCAGAGGTTCACCCAACTCCAGTGCAAGTGTGATTGCGGTATGCCGAAGATAGTGGGCAGATATAGTTAAACCTATGGCTTTTCCAAGTCTGGCGACAATGTCATTGATACCTTTTCCTGACATTTTGTGACCAAGTGTACGAAAACCAAGAGAAGGAAAAACATTTGTTGCTGCAATCTTGTTAGCCTGAAGCATTTTGTGCCACTCTTCAAATTCTGCATGCAGTTCGTTTCTCAATTTGATACGCTGCTCCTTTCCGCTTTTTGTATGCCGCAGTACTGCGACGTGAAAGGAACCATCCTGCACTATATCTTCCCAAAGCAAATCTGCTGCTTCGCCGCGTCTTGCCGCGGTCAGATACAGAAATTTCAACACAAGACCATTGCGAAATCTTAACAGCGGCGCGATTCGTCCATCATAATGAATAACTTCATTTGCCTCAATCATAGCATTTAACTGCGAAACCTGGAGTGCGCCTTTACTGGCCGCAGAGTCAACTTTTTCTGCCCGAATGACAGAGGCTTTGAAAGGATTTTGTTTTAGATAGCCAAACTCTGTCAGCACCTTGCAGACTTTGCGCAGGGCACTCATGGTTTGGTTAATTGTGGATGGCTTTTTACCAGAGGCTTTCAACTGATTCTTGTATTCCAGCATCCGCAATGGATCAAAGTTTTCCAGTTCCTGCAACTCCCTAATATTTGCCCATTGCTGTAAATCCCGAAAGGCACGTGCATAAGCACGCTGCGTGTTGACTGCATATTCACCAAAAACCAGATTCAAAGCCTCTCCCGGTTCAAGAACGGGCTGCTTAACTTCCAGCGCTCTATTTTCCTGAGTTTTCAGTTCAGAATTTTGATCTTCGGTTAAAATAACTTCCATTTAAAATAAATATCAAGGCTGAATCAGAATTGTTACTACATACGGCGGATGGCGAATTAAAAGCTCCATTGGCGGAGGCAGTTTCAGCTGATCCACAGAATCCATTATAATTTTATCAAACTTTTGTGAACCACTTGTTTTTAACAGTCGTCGTTCAATGACCTTGCCAAATTGATCAATCTGCAGACGAATTCGTGTTTTTAAGTTCCTGCTGGACCGATTACGGTGTTTTTGTCGAAAGAACATTAAATCTTTTTTAATATTTTTCCAGATCAACTGATTGTAACGCCGCTGCGCAATTTTAAATTTTAGCAGTTCGAGCGGCAACATTGCCTTTCTGGCAGGAACTATTTCACTTTCGCTGATTTTCGGTTCAGGAATTAAATTTGTAACTTCAGCTTCAATTTTTTGATCAGGCTCTTCTTTCTTTAATGAATATTCCGGAGAAGCTGATTTAGACGGTTGCTCTGGTTTTAAATTCAGCATTGCCGTAGAATGTCCGGTATAACTCCCCATCCGAAGCACGATGCTTTTTAACATATCTTGCTGAGTCAATCTGCACTCTAAACAGGCTTCATGCTTTACACGCCACTTCCGGTTTTCTCCAATCAGAACCAGAGTAAGCCGAGTTTCCCTTGGTATACTTTTTAACAAAAACAAGCTTGTCTGCGGAAAATTTTTCAGTATCTTCAAGATGCATTTTAGTTGCAGACAAGATTGTTTATTGGTTGACTGTCTCAGTTTTTGAAGGGCTTGTTCAAAGGAAGACTGGTCACTGAAATCATAAGTCCGGGCTAATTCTTTCCGTAAATTATGAAGCAAGATTTGTTCCGAAACATCAGGTGCGGAACCGTCGCTAAGTCCCATAACTACTGCATGCGGCAGGATATCCCGGGGCCAGGCTGAATGAGTTTGCAAAAAGAAAATGCACAGAGCCAGTACTGTATAGATGGAGAACCGAAAAGAAGGATTGGGGTAATGAGCAATGAACACAGAAAAGCCGGAAAAGTAATTGTTGTTAAACGCTACAGCTTTCTGTTATACAGCCGAATTGCACTTTTCGCAAGAAGTTGCAGAATAATTTATAAAGCAGATAATTCCTGGAATGTTTGACAGATATGACAAACTCAAGATCCTAACCTGAACTGTTGCAAGCATCCTTTTTAGCTAAGAATTCAGATTTAGGGAATTGGATTCTGGTAGCGTTGTTGTAAAATATTGTTGCGGCTCTTTTGGGATAATGGAGAAACGCTATGAAGTAAAAAGTTTTCATAGGATTCCTGGTCAATGCTTCTCCAGATGAATGCCGGAAGAACAACAGTTGCAATTATCAGTAACATTATCAAAATTGCCTTTAACAGCCCATGCATGCTATCCTTTCTGAGAAGTGCTATCTGCGCAAAATGAAAATTTGGAATGCCGGTTCTAGTACTAAATAATCGTTCTGTGTTGCATTAAGTCGGGGGCTCAACATAATTCTTACAACTTTGAATGTTAGACAATGTCTCCTGAAAAAGAAGCAAAAGAAAATATTTTAACTTTGCGTGCCGGAAATGCTTTGCTGGAAATTATACCAGAAGTTGGAGGTTCGATCACTCGTTATTGTTTGGTTACTGAAGAGCAAACTTTGAATTTTTTGCGTCCAGCGATTCAATCAGGGTTTGCTAAGCACGACCCAAGGGAAATGGCAAGTTTCCCACTGATTCCTTTTTCCAATCGAATCCGTAACGGTCATTTCAAGTTTCAGGGGCGGGAAATAAAATTGCCCCTGAATTTTTATCCTGAAGTACACAGCATTCATGGACACGGTTGGAAAGTACCCTGGACAGTAACAGAAAAATCCGAATACAAGGCAACATTAGAGTATCAATTTCTACCTGATGAGTGGCCTTTTTCTTATATGGCACGTCAGGTTTTTGATTTGGAGGCATCTTCCTTGACTGTCACTCTGCAAATCAACAATACCGGAAACACTGCAATGCCAGTGGGTATAGGACAGCATCCATATTTTGTCCGGACTCCTATGGCTTCGATAACTGCAAAAACAGAAAAAATGTGGATTAATGATGCTGAAACTATGCCTCTGCGTTTGGAGTCGGTTCCAGAAACCAAACTGCTGAATCAGGGTTTGAGTGTCACTCAGAATGCACTGGATAATCTTTTCACAGGCTGGAACCGTGAAGTCCTGATTTCATGGCCCGAATGGAATGCAAACTTAAAAATTATTGCAGATGCAACTTTGGATTTTCTGGTGATTTACACTCCTACTAATGCAGATTTTTTTTGTGTAGAACCGGTCAGTAATGTTACAGATGCCTTCAACATGCTAGCCCGTGGAGAGTTCGGACATGGAACAAAGACCCTGCTTCCAGGAGAATTGCTTGAGGGAAAAATCTGCCTTGTCCCTGAACTAAGTTAAGACTTAGAAGTCAATTTCTCTGCCCAGAAATTTCAGGTTCCTGATTCATTCAGTCTCCAATCGTAGTGATATTCGATTCCCAACTCATCTTCATTCAAAGAATTAGCTCAATTCCCTTTTATATATTTCTGTTGATGAATCAAAACTCATGTTTCATTGCCGCCAAAATAATCCTGATACCATTCATAAATGTTGGAAAGACGAGGTTTTTCTGCTTTTTTGTACCAAGTGGATGTTCAATGTATTCATTTGCACCTTGTTCCAGAAGCAACTCGCTGTTGAGGACGGTAAAAGCAAGCGGCCGCAGATTTGGACATCCCATGCTGGCACAATTCAGGGAATAGTGATTTTGGGATCTTCCTAAACTGTTTTCATGATATGCTGTTCAATGTCATTCAGCAAAAGATCTTCCC
>ENA-UPTF01000374-UPTF01000374.1-marine-metagenome-genome-assembly--contig:-NODE-374-length-32098-cov-6.510571_pt1 | contig 32098 bp, 32 predicted proteins | sample MGYA00238166_ERZ767019 | MGnify/ENA primary metagenome ERZ767019 (study PRJEB28930, sample SAMN06266391) | marine metagenome | isolation source: Sea water from 250 m depth | place: Atlantic Ocean | study... | reverse complement strand
AACTTAAGTCCTTCAAGTAAAGCGTTCTAAGATCAAGCTCGACAAAAGCACCAGCAATTGCACCAGAAACAGTGTAACGCCCTCCAGGCCTTATAATTTCAAGAAGCGCTGGCCAGCTTTTTCCACCAACAAGATCAATTACTACATCGACACTGTTTGAACCTAATGCCTCAACCACGCTCTGATCACGATTAAGCGTCTTTGTAGCTCCAAGCGTAATAAGGTCTTGCGATTTTGAGATGCTGGAAACAGCAATAACATCCGCACCTCTAGCCTTTATTAGTTGAACTGCCGCAGAGCCGACTCCACCCGATGCTCCCGTTACCAGCACCAAATCGCCTGATAAGACTTTGGATTTAGTTAGCATATTTTCCGCAGTGGAATAGGAGCAAGGGAATGAGGCAAGCTCAACATCGCTCAATGTACTCTTTACTTGATAAGCATGCCGTGAAGCGACTGCAACAAATTCAGCGAACCCCCCATCGCACTCAGATCCCAAAAAACAGGGCTTAGACAAAGCCTTACCTTTTACTTCTCTTAAGCAAGGCTCAACCAGGACTCTCTCACCAATTCTATTTTTACTTACATTTTTGCCTACCGCCACAATATATCCGCATACATCAATACCCTGAACACAGGGAAATTCAATGGCTTTGCCAGCCCAACTTGCATCCTTACTCGTCACATCGCCTTTTGAATACCATGCAGTTCGTGTATTGATATCTGTGTTGTTTACTGCGGCAGCCCCAACTCGAATGAGAACATCATTAGCTGTTGGTTTAGGCACTGGAATATCACTGCGGACATCCAGCTTTTCTAGCTCACCATGGCCTGTTAGCCAGACCCCTTTCATAGTTTTTGGTAACTCATTCATACAGAAACTTTTCTATTTAATTTAGATTCATAGCCTGGAAATTATTTCGCACAAGTTACTTGCTTTACAATGATTTATATAGTTATCATCTAATTTTCCTGAATCTGTCTGTTAGCACTTTTCCAAAACTCAAAATGATTGCGTAATACAGAATAAATTGAGGTGGTCCACGGTCTAAAGTATGCGGAAACGATACCCATTCACCCCAGCGATGCAGATTTTGCGGGACTTCAAACCAACCCTCTACAACAAGCTCTGTCAGCTTAAAAACACCGTTTTCCAAAATTCCGAATGGAGGATTACCCAAAGACAATGCACTCACCACCAGAGTCAGCAGGCAGCAAGGCAAAACAAATAGACCAAGAAGCAGCACCATGATCAGATTTAGACAGAATGTTTACAGTGAAATACGTTCAAAAATACTGCCCACCACAGGCCAGGTGCCGAGCATGACTGCGCTTGTAATGGCAAAACTGATCAAGCCGTATTTAAATATCCGTTTCCATAATACATCATTTTCGTGAGGATGTGGATAAAGAGGCAGGAACCATAATATAAAAAAACGGCAATGAATGAGAGCTGAAATGAGACTTCGTAAATAACTGCTGAATTAAGGAAAATAAAAAAGAATGCTGTGGAAAAAGGGCATACAAAGGTAGATGAACTTGACCGAGTAATCGAACGTCAACCAGTAAGCTCAGTATACAAACCGCACGGAATGTCGGAGTGGACATTCCAAAAAACAAAGGATAGAGCCAAATACATGTCAGAGAAATCAGATAGTTATACCATAAATACGGAGTTGTTCCAAAAATCGGTTTGACAGTCGACCGAGCCAGCGAACAAGTCCTAGTATAATTCCGTAGATTAAGCCGTATGCAGTCCGCTGATAGCCAGGACGTGTGCCATTCCGGTTTCCTGAAAAATCTTTGCGGTGGAACGTGAATCGTATGAACGCTTGGCTAAAGTCAGCGGTAAATACAGTCCAAGAGCAAGATTGGAAGGATGATATTCGGCCCGGTCTGGCAATTGCCTTACCCAACTGTTTCGTTTACGGAAGAGTTTTGTTTACGAAGAAATTGCGTTACGATACCGAAATTCTGAAAAAGCTAAATTAAGACGTTTTTTATGCTGACATGATCCAACCTGCCAATTACCTGCAGCTTACGTCCACGATAAAAACTTGAAATTCTGCGGCTGTTTTCCGGAAAGCTCAAGATTGCTTCCGGTAACCATTGTTTTTGTACACCTTTGATAACATCAACTGAATTCAGTTGCAGACGGATGGTGTCATTTTCAACTATGCGCTCCTGAATCCTTTCATTCAGCAAAATTGCTTCTTCTGCAGAAATCTCTTCCTGCAGCCATTTCAGGCTGTTTGGAAGTACAACAAACCATTGGTGCAGCAAGGTACCTGCGATCAAAAGAAGCAAAAAGAGTGGAAGATATAATTTATGACGCAGACACCATAAAAAACTAAGGCCTAGACCCAGAATAATCCATTCAGGGTGAAGCAAATTAAGTGTGTCCTGGTAACGGAAGGAAATCAAAAACAGCGCAGCCAGTAAAAAAGTCAATTCGATCAAACCGGTTTTGTGCCATTTGAATTGCATTCTGCAAAATGCGCTTTATAGTGTGCTATTTTCAGCCCTGATACTCAATCAATGTAGTAATGAAATTGTACAGGTTCCTCTTCCCGTTCAACCTTTAGTGAAATTTCCCTTTCAGATTGAAGCACTTCCAGTAACCTGAGCGCCTTGCCTACTGTGTCCACCGGAAAGCCGTTAATTTCTAAAATGATATCGTTTGGTTTCAATCCCAATTTTTCGTAAATACTTTTTTCTTTGATGTACTGAAACATGAAATAAGGTTTTTCATCTTTCATTGTAGGAATAATTCTGGCGTCATTCAGCAGCTGCCCAAAATTTTCGAGTTGTTCATCTACCCAGACCCGCTGAAAATGAAAAGTATTTTCACCTTCAGCCGGAATTGACGGTAAAGCAGAATCTTTAGTAACAGCTTTTTCTTTTGGTGGAACCACAAGGGCAGTAGTTTTTTGCGTCGTTTTAGTTTTAGTTTGAACATTCTTAGGTAGAACTGCTGCAGACACTTCTTGTTCTGCTGCACCTGGACTTACCATCCAAAGGGCCTGTTTTGTCTCCTTGTGAAGAATCAAAACCCAGCGATCCTTGATATCAAGTACTTTTACACTCTCAGCATCACATTCTTTTTCACGCAGAATTGTCTTTGCATCAAAACATTCACCAATTCCATATATGACATATTTGTGCAGACTGTCTTTCTTGCTAATGAATGCAAAGGAGCTTTTAGCCCCATAGATCATTGTTCCTGCAAGTGCTATAGCCAATCGGGTATGTTCGACTGCTTCTTCATCTGTAGTTTCCGGAGCTATTATTTCTGGTTCCGGAAGCAGGGGTGGTAATTCTATTTCCGTTTTTTGGGCATTAAAAATATTGCGCTCCAAAATTACTTCAAAAGATTTTATGGATTTACCCGAATCTATGGGTAGCTTCTCCGTTTGAATCTGGTAAGATTCTGGAGGTGAAACGGATATCGACAAGACCTCCTTCTGTAGCCACGTACTCAAAAGTGAGCCTCCCATGTACGAGGCAACTCCGGCAAGAAAAACGTTGAATGATAAAAATATGGTGGTTGAGGAAATTCTCATAACAGGCAGTAAAATCGGGAAGGCCGGATGGTGAATAATAGGATCATCTGTTGCCTGCAGATGTTCCTTTCTGCTCAATAAAATCTACGGCAAATTGGGCCGCCAGCAAATATCCTTTAACTCCAAGCCCAACCAATGACCCAACTGCGATGTCTGAAAAAAAAGAGTGATGCCGAAATTCCTCCCGCTGATGAACGTTGGAAAGGTGGATTTCCAGAAATGGTATTTCTATACCCAGCACGGCATCCCGCAGCCCAATACTGTTGTGGGTCAGTGCTCCCGGATTCAAAAGCAAAAATTCTGCATTCTTGTGCTGATGAAGCCAGTCAATAAGTTCTCCTTCTGAATTTGACTGGAAGGTTTCACATTCGATTTTGTGTTCATGAAGTACGGCTGAAACTTGTTCTTCAATTCCACTTAAATTCATTGAACCGTATATTTCTGGTTCACGAGTTCCCAGTAAATTAAGGTTTGGACCATTTAGCAGAAGTACGGTAGGCATAGTTTGTAAATCAGCTGAATTAATTGAATGTGCTAAATAATTATTTTCTATTTGAGCAGTCCGGAACTAATATTTATCTGCTAAAGCTAAAGCCTGTGCTGAAAAAACGCAAGTGAATTGGCAAACAAGTTTCCGGTGTTTTCTATCTATCAAGCAAGTTCCGGACGAATTGGGTCATGAATTCCAAAGTTTGTGTTTCCTGATCCCGATGCGGAGAATGACCACAGTTGTCCAGAAAGCGTGTTTCTACTATACTTCCGGATTGACGGACAATCGCCTCGACCTGGGCAGAGGTTCCGTATTCGTCGTCGTTACCCTGAATGACTAATTGTGGAACCATAATTTTCGGTAAACACGATTCGATGTTCCATTCTGCAAAATCTGGATGAAGCCAGACTTCCAACCAGCCTTTGAAAGCACAGTCAATATTACTTCCATGATGTTTTTTGAGAAGTTCCCGGAGATTCCCGGAGCGAAACAGCTCACCCACTTTATTAATGGAACGAATCGTGAGCTGTTCACAAAAAACGTGTGGTGCCTCTGTAACTATTCCAAGTAAAGATTCGGTAGAGTTTTCTCCTGCATAAATTAAAGCAATCGAAGCTCCATCTGAGTGACCCACTAAAATGCATTTGTTGATTTTACATTGCACTATAATTTCCGGAAGTACTTCCAATCCCTCCGGATGCATAAAATTTAAGGAACGAGGAAGTTCACACGCATCCGAATTACCGTAACCAAGCCTGCTGTATACCATGGCACCGCATCCGGTTTGTTGGGCCAGTTTTTCAGGAAAGTTCCGCCACATTGAAACACAGCCTAGCCCTTCATGAAGAAATAACAGCGTCGGGGCTTCTTCCGGAGGTGGACCATACCAGATTGATTCCAGTTTTTTGCCGTTTGATAAGAGATTCAAAATTTTTTAAAATTGTTGGAGATGCAGCTCAGGCTGGTTGGAGGACACGTTGTCCGGGAAGAAAAAAAGCAATGGCTGCTACACTGCTTGCCAGCAAAACCAGTAGTCCGTATAGCCAGAGAAAACTTCCGGTGAGATCAAAAATCCATCCGGACAAATAAATTACTGTAGCACTAAATCCAAAACCCAGTAAAAATTTCATACCGAAAAACAGACCATGCCTGTGACTTGGAACATAGCGGACAAGCAAAGTATTTTCCACAGGTAGTGCTCCGGTGCTCAAAAAGACAACAATCATCATAATCAAAACCAGCGGTATTTCGGTGAGTTGACTGGCCAGGGCAACAAGCGGAACTGTGATTAAAAACAAAGTAAAATAAAGTTGACGCTCTGAGAAACGATCCGCCATGCGTCCGCACAGCAGTTGACCAACTGCTCCTGCAGCATAAACCAGAGCCACCATCGATCCTGTACCCAACAAGGAACCTGATGTAAAGAGAACCCTTAGATCAAAATCTTTGGGAAGTGAAAACTGTATAATTTGATGGAACGTACCGGTGAAAAACAAGGCTACTGCCATTAAACCAAAAGTCATCCAGATGCTATTTGGAGAGTTGGACCCGGATACTGCTCTATGTGCAAGAGTTTCTTCATCCTTCAGGATAGTCCTCAAGGAAATGCTGAAGAGAACCCCCACACCCAAACATACAATTCCGGGTGCGATAAACGCTACCCCCCAACTCCATAACCCGGTCAATGTTCCTGCAACCAGAGGAGCAAAAAAACCAATACTGCCAAACAGTCCATTAAATCCCAGAGCAGTTCCGGTTTTGGATGTTCTGGAAACCAGCCAGGACATACCTACAGGATGATAGATTGATGCAAATATTCCGATACCGGCCAGACCCACGGCAAGCATCAAAGGTGTTTGGGCAAATCCGGTTAGAATTGTCATAGCTCCGGTGCCGTAAAAATATATTTCCAGCAGGGTGGTTTTGCTCCATCTATCACCAAGCCAACCTGCCGGTAACGCACCTGCTCCAAAAAGGAAGGCGGCCGGAACCGCCAATGTAGCCAACTCCTTGAAGCTTAACTCCAATTCCACTTCCAGGGCAAGAAGGACAGTAGGAAAAAGCAATGTGAGTAAGTGGCAAAGCGTATGCCCTGCAGAAGCAAAACCGATTGTTGTTGTTTCAGAAATTTTCATCAAAAATCAATTTTTCAGTGAAGTTATTTCTATTTATTATCGTCCCTTGATTTTATTTTTCACTTTTCGTCATCTTCTACATCTTGTTGTTTTGATGCAAGCACCTTATCCAGATCACTTTTTAATTTATTCAGATGATATTCTTTATTCAGCGAGATGTGTATAATGGCAAAAAGAGTTGCAACCGGAGAGGCAACGGCGTATCCGTACTGGTTGATCAGGTACAAATCAAAAAAAAGAGCACCCGTTTCAAGAAGTTTGACCAGGTCAAAAATCAAACGGTGACGCAGCACAAGCCACAGTGACATTGCATGAGCTACAACAGTTAAAACTGCAGTTCCGGCCCAGTTGTATAAAGCAAGGTCCAACGTTGCCAATCCGAGCATCAAGGTCAATGATGCAGTGAGTGCACGTTCAATTGATTCTTTTGTCATGAGCATCTTAACAGGATGAACTTTTACTAATTGAATTTTGTTAATAAATCTTTTAATTATAGTTGATCTGCAGGCAAAGAGTCAAACATCTATTGATATTACGGATATAAAAAAAGTCTCAGTCACACATTAAAATCGGAATATTTTCTAATGGAGAAAGCAGCGCTTCCAGTGTCTTCCTTAGTTCTGCAGCCGGATTTACATTGCCATCCGAATCAAGAAAGAGGGGGTTTTGAATTTCACTGCGCCATAAACCAACCAATGGAGAGTGGAACGGATAACGAAGCAGGCGCAGCCAGTAAGGATGCTGTGATAGGATCAGAATTTCAGCTTGCGCCCATGGGAGGATCTTTAGTACTGGATTTTTTGCTGAATGCAAATGAGTTCGACAAGACCAACAGAGAAATAAACAAACAACAGACAATTAGGCCGGATTGTCGTATATTTTTTATCACATCAGCTTTCTTTACCAAAACGTTGAAACTGAATCGAATTCCAGTTTTCCCGCTCCAACGAAGCACGATAGACAAAACCCATTTCCGTTAAAGAGTTTCTTAATTCTTCTTCTTGTTTTCCAAATAATCCGCTGCAGATCAAAGTTCCACCCGGACTTGTCAGCCTAATTAGATCCAGACGTATATCCAACAATTCAGACAGAAGCATATTACTGATTACAAGAGGTGCTGGTTTTTTCAGATAGGAAGGTTGTCCGACGTGGCCAATGATCCTTCCCGACAAACCATTCAGTTCGCAGTTACGTTCAACTTTCGCTACTGCTTCAGCTTCAATATCCAAACCTGTAACTTTCTTGACCCCCAGACGGCAGGCTGCAATAGCAAGGATTCCGGAACCAGTTCCAAGATCAAGCATGCTTTCCGGCAAAGTATCCGTTTCCAAAAGAAATTGCTCCAGCATTTCCAATGCCAGAGCAGTCGAAAGATGATGCCCGGTTCCAAAACCTTGACCTGGGTCAATCCACACCGGATGTCTTCCGGAAAGTTCTATTCCGGTTTTCCATGATGGAAGAATGATCAATGATTGTCCAACCTTTACAGGATGAAAATGTTCACGCCAGTTTGCCTGCCAATTTTCAACCTGATGGATACCTTCTTCGTTAATTCTAATTTCAAGCTTTGCATTCATTTCCCTTTGGAAACATTCAAATAATTTTTGTGCACCACCGTCTGGTTTTTGTGGATAGAAAATCTTGAGTCTAGACTCCAGTGAAGATTCTTGCAAAGTTTCAGTACCAAGCGCACCTTTTTCAAAACAAAACCAATTCCAAAGTTCTACCAACTCCGCAGGAATGGTACCACAAAAGCTGAAATAGGTTTCGTTAAGAGCTAAATTATTTTGCATCACTGAGTATTTTTTTTCTCGCCCGCTACATAAACCTTGAAACCGTCCTCGAGGAGTCCGCGGAGACGCGGATCATTTTTTGTTTTGGCATTTTCACATAATTTACATTTACAATCGATGTGGTGAGTTTTTTGAAATTTCTTGAGTTTTAAGCGGGATAAATCCTTTCCACTAGTCTGCATTTCTTTCAACATTTTTTCGATTTGACGCATGGCCAGAGAGAGGATTTGTTCCTGTTGACTTGGAGATCGCAGTTTTAACATACTTTATTTAAATTAGATGGAGCTTCTGGCTCGTTTAACTATTTCAACTTGACAAGAGTTACGACATTTCCGACAATTATGAACAGGAAAATAGTTGCCACTCTCATTTTGTCAAAAATTAGTGTCAACTTCTACTTTTTCATTTTCTAACTAGGTAATAAAATATGTCTGGAAATCTGTCAAAATTTGGGGGAATTATTATCCTCCTTGCTGCAAGCACTATTTATTTGAGTACATATATTGTAGATAAGACTCAATATGCAATTGAAATTTTATTAGGTGATCCAGTTGACATTGTCATGGAGCCGGGACTCAATTTCAAGTTACCATTTGTCAGTCGAATCATTTTCATGGAAAACCGACTGCAGGATTATGATGCAGATCCTGGTGCAGTATTCACCAAAGATAAAAAAGAAATGAAGGTTGATACCTATTCCAAGTGGCGGGTTTCTGATCCTCTTAAATTTTATGAAACCGTACGTACAACTAACGGAGCCCATGCTCGGCTGGATGATATTATCTATTCACAAACCCGTGAAGTCCTTGGACAGCATACGCTTATAGAAATTGTATCCGGAAATCGTAAAGAAATTCGTGAAGGAATTACTTTGCGTTCCCGGAAAAATGCTGAGAAATTTGGAATCGAAATTCTGGATGTCCGGATTAAACGTGCCGACCTGCCTGAACAAAATAGTCAAGCAGTTTTTGGAAGAATGAACGCAGAACGAACACGACAAGCAAAACTATACCGCTCTGAAGGTGAAGAGGAGTCCCTGAAAATTCGTTCTGATGCTGACAGAGAGCGTATTGAAATCATTGCGGAAGCAAAGAAAATAAACGAAGAAACTCGTGGCGGAGCTGATGCTTTGGCCACCAAGATTTATGCTGATGCATATCTGAAAGACACCGATTTCTTTAAATTCCTGCGTTCACATGATGTTTATCGAAACAGTCTGCAAGAAGGTACTACACTGCTGATGGATGCAAATAGTAAATTTTTCAAGTACCTTAAAGATTAGGTCTTTTTTCAGTACTGTTTTAGCTAAACCTGAAAAATTAATTTTTCCCACCATTTCCGGCTAAGACCGGACTTCTATTCTTTAACAGTCGATTTACTTAAAGAAACTTCGGCTGCATTCCTCCTGAGAAATCATAATGTCTCCGCCTGATAAAAGTTATTTGCAAGTTCTTTCTGAACTGGAGCAATGGGGAAGTTACGAAACAAGTGCTCAACCACGTGACATCAGTAAATTGGAAGGCATCCGGCTTTTACTTAAAGATTTAGGGCATCCGGAAAGAGCATTTAAGATTGTCCACATTGCAGGAACCAACGGCAAAGGCCTGACCGCAACAATGATCAGCCGATTATTATGTATTCAGGGATTTGCCACAGGTTGCTACACATCTCCACATTTGATTGATATTAGAGAGAGGATCGCTCTGAATGATCAATATGTTTCAAAAAATATCTTTGTACAAAGTGCATCCCTCGTTTTGAAAATTGCACGCAGTTACAAAGGAACACCATACCTTTCATATTTTGATGTTTTAACAGCAATTGCTTTTCATGTATTCATGGCAGAAAACATGGAGTGGGTTGTCCTGGAAACCGGATTGGGTGGACGAGCAGATTCTACCAATGTGACTGACAAAAAAATATGCGTTATGACGAGAATTGGTTTGGATCATATGGAAGTTCTTGGCAGAAGTTTGAAGGAAATTGCGGCTGAAAAAACTGGAATCGCCCGCACAGGAATTCCAGTAATAATTGCACCGCAAGCGACTGGATTAAAACCTTGGCTGCAAAAACACTTCAACAGCGAAAACGTTCCTGTTTATTTTGTAGAAGATTTTTTCCCTGAGCAGTTTCTAGAAGCTGACATTACTGCCGATTTTATTCCAATTCCATGGCTGGAATGTTTTCAGACAAGTTTATGTACAATGCAGGTATTGTTTAACGAAGACAGACTAAAGAAACAAATCTGGTTTGAAGCCGTCAAAAAAGTAAAATTAGCTGGTCGTCTCGATTTACGGCAGAATGTTACTTGGAGCAAACATTCTCTCGATTTCAAAACCATGCTGCTGGACGGAGCCCATAATCGCGATGCCCTGATGGCACTTTCAGAATACATCTCAAAGAAAAATCTTATCCCATTTACACTGATTTTGGGAATGGCCTCTGACAAATTGGATGATACACTGCGGTCTCCTTTAGTGGAATTGTGCTCGCAAGCTGAGAAATTGATTATTACGCCGATTCCGTCACCAAGAACAGCAAGTCAGGAAATGATGGAAAAATTTTTAGATAGGTGCGGTGCATTGGCGCATACTCCTGAAATAAAGCATGTCAATTCTGCAGAAGAGGCACTGGAAGTTTCTTTAGATTATCGGGAACAACCGGTTGTCGTTGCAGGCTCGATTTATTTGGTGGGAGTTGTTTTGCAGATCCTTGAAAACCGGCGTGATTCTTAAAAGGAATATGTCCATGAAATACGTGTGATTCCTCCCGGCATTCCTACCTTTGACGGTAATGCTCCTCCGCGGTCATTATAAGTTGAGTCGTAGACTGTCGAGTCGATGATGGTGTTTGTCGCAAATGGGTTGTCTATGATTTTATTTTTTCCGGGGAATAAAAATTCCAGCATAAAACCAAAACTGTCACCTCCGGACGCAATTCCCATTCGCCTAAACGGCATCGTTCCGCTTGAACCGCTGAGTTCAGTCTTTGTGACTGAAGCATATTCTTCAATTGTGGGATTGTAGCGTATTCCATATCTCAAAGTACTCTCAACTCTTGACAGTCCGAAACCCAAAAAAAGATCCATGTCGTCTGGTCTTGGAACTCCAAATGGATGAAGTGAGGCAGAAAACATATAGAAATGAGAAGCCATACGCAACAGAGGTGTTGCATATGCTGGATCGGCACCTGAGGTGGCTGCCCTGACTTTTGAATCATCCAGCCAAATATTTGTGTAGGCAAAGGCCAAGCCGATGCCAACAACATAATCTGTAGGAAGTATGTATTCCAGGGAAAAAGAAGGCAGTCCCTTTAGCAATGGGATATTGCTAAATAATTTGGTTAAAAAACCGTCTTTACTGCCGTGCTCATCGTCATTTTTATTGTAGATATTGGGAATTAAATTGTTTTTTTCAGGATCAAGAGTTGTCAGGCCAAAAAAACCTTTTCCACCTTTGAACCGGTTTGTACCAGTCATTTGATAAAATGGATGTAAATCATCGCTGCTGAATGTCTGATGAAGGATCTCCCAAAAACCAATACGCCATGCAACGTTACTGCCTCCGGTTTGCACGGCAGCTTCTTCCTGAGCATAAGTACCAGGCACAAGCAATAGCAGTATAATTACTGCAGGTACAACTTGCTTTCGTAAGATTTTTTGGAACAACATGAACACATCAGAATCATCAATAATCAAAAGTCGAGTAGTACATTTTCAATTCGGAAACATCCAGATAGTCCAGGTAGGTTTGGTTAGCGAGCGGGAATAATATTGGAGTTTTCAAGTACATCACTCCAATCTTTGGCCCTGCGAATTTCCGGGTGCTCGAAATCATCATTAAAAGGCCGGGACATCAACCAAATTTCTGCATCTGGGAATGATTCACGGACATCGAGACAATTGTCTGGATGATCATCCACAAATAGAATTTTTTCTTCTTCTTGCTGTAATTTCAGGATAACATCCGCTTTTGTCTGTACTGGATGGCCGTCATAATTTATAAATCCGGCACAGTGTGCAGAATCAAATTTGAATCCTGCATTTCTTAAATTCGTTTTTCTACGCTCCAGACAATCCGGTGGTATATTTGTGATAAAATGTACTGGATATGCCCCAAATTTAGCATTGAAATGTTCCGGATCAACCATTGGCTGGAGTTGTTCAAATTCTGGACTATGGACAAAATAATCCCATCCTTCCATAACTTGCTCCTTTGTCAGTAAATCAGAAAACCAAAAACTTTTGGATGAAAAATCATCAGGAATATCTAATTGAAAATAATCTTTGATTGCCTTCATGAAACCACCCTCAAAGTCCAACAAAACACCATCTACATCAAAAAAACTACAATACATTTTATTTCTTCTGCGGGAATACTAAATTAAAGGGCTGAAAACAAGTTGCATAAACACAAAGTCTGCAATGCTAAATTTGTACAAAAAATATTAAAATTAAAAAAGAAGGGATTAACCGGAGGTTATCTTGATTTAAGCTTGTTTCACCCCCGTTAGCTATAATAGTGACCAGACAACTTCCAACCTTAGTCTGCATCGATTTTCCTGGTATATGAAATCTTTCAACATTTTGTAGGGAGGAGCTGAAAAACCAAGATTTCCCTGATACACCACAAGGCTTTTGCGGGGGTGTTTTATGGTTCGCCAGTCTGTTTTGTGAGACTAAATAATTTTTGGCGACTTAAAAAGAGTAAATTTATTTTAAAGATTTTTTTAACAAAAGTAAAGCATTATTGTATGAAATTGAACTACTCATCGACAGTAAAATGTAAATCACCTGGAAATGAGTGGTTAGAATAAACTGAGAAAAGAACTGAGATGAAATATTTGTCTTTTAGTGGCATTTAATTTTCTGATAGAATTAAGCGTAAAAGTCCAAATTTTCTATCCATGATCACACGTTTCTGCTGCTAGAATCATCTGTGTTGTTTAGCCTGCCACCACAAGTTTTAATCATTCTAGTTTTCTGTTTGATATTTGCTCTCACTTTCCATGAGTTCGGCCATGCTTATGTAGCCCATCTTTGTGGAGACGACACGGCAAAAATGGCTGGTAGAATGACACTGAACCCTATCGTTCATTTAGATCTCTTTGGCAGTTTAATGTTGCTCATGGTAGGTTTTGGCTATGCCCGTCCGGTGCCGGTTAATCCTAGAAATTACCGTATCAGCAATGCAGATTTTTATATTGCTTCTGCGGGGCCCATTATGAATTTACTGTTAGGATTTGGTGCTGCTTTTTTGTTTCGCTTTCTGGCACTGAATAACTTGACACTACTGGCTGGAGTACCAGTACTGGAAATCCTTTACCTGTTTATTTTAATTAATTTTAATCTTTGCCTTTTCAACTTAATTCCACTTGGTCCACTGGACGGAAATTCAGTGTTTCCTCATTTTTTACCTTCAGACTTAAGAAGACGTTTCCAGAACTGGAATTACCGTTATGGCTCACAGGCCTTGATAGTGCTGGTATTATTAAGTATGTTTTTACCTGGATTCAGTGCTTTCAGCTGGATTTCGAGCATTAGTAAAAGCATGATTAGCGGACTTCTTTAGATTGCCACTTTTCAACTTCTGAAATCCTCAGACACAACACTTAAATGATTTATAATAATTACTAATGACGCTTGAAGAATTAAAATCACTTTTTCTAGGGTATTGCCGTAAAGAGGACGGTGCTCCTGACAAACAACTTTTTGGCTTGGAGTATGAAAACTTTGTGATGGTTCCTAACAATGATGAAGGTGAAGAATGTTTCCATCCGTTACCTGTTGAAGGAGAATCCGGAGTTTTCAGGGTTTTGGAAAATTTAGTAGAACTGACCAAAAACAGTGATGATCCACTGGAAAAAGTATATGAAAAAGACATGCTTTTAGCACTGATTAGTCCTGCAGGATCAAAAATAACGGTTGAGCCTGGAGGACAAATTGAACTTTCTGATGCACCAAGAAAATCTCTTTTAGATGCGTATAACTCATTACAGGATTATTTGAAGCTGCTTGAAAAAGCGGTTTCAGATTTTAAAGGAAAGCTTTTGTTTCAGGGCGTGCAGCCGGTCCATTCTTTGGATACATTGCCGTTTTTTCCAAAAATCCGTTATAGGATTATGTTTCAACACATGTTGAAAACAGGTACACTCGGTCAATGGATGATGAAAGGATCTTCTGGAGTACAGGTCAGTATTGATTATGCTTCCTTAGAGGATTTGCAGAGAAAATTTATTTTTCTGAATCGCCTCTCACCTTTTTTGACGGCTATGTTTGCTAATAGTCCTTTGAATGCTGGGAGTCCCTGCGGTTTTCTTTCTTATCGCTCACATATTTGGGAGAAAACGGATAATTCACGTTGCGGTCTTCCTGAAATCTTTTTAAGAGACAATTTCCGTTTGGAGGACTACATCAATTGGTCATTAAAGGCAGCACCATATCATTTGATGCGTGAAGGTGAAGTTGTTGAGACAACTGATTGGAATTTCAAACAACTTTTAGAGGGAAAACATCCGGATCTAATAATTACTCCTGAAGACTGGGAAGATCATTTAGGAATGCTGTTTCCAGACATCAGAATTAAAAATATCCTGGAAGTGCGTGTTGTTGACAGCGTACCGCCTAAATATACAATGGCGATTCCGGCATTGATAGGAACATTGCTCTATAATGAATCAGCTTTTTCTTACGCACAATCTTTACTAATGGACCTGCCGCAGGATGAATTTCAATTGTACAAAAAAGCTGTTGCAAAGGATGCATTGCAGGCAGAAGTTAATCAAACTAACTTTGCAAAGACAGGAAGGAAACTGGCAGAAATCGCCCTGCAGGAACTTGGATCAAAAGATGAAAATTGGTTTCTGCCTTTTTTTGAAGAATTCACCAAAGAGGGTCGATCTCCGGCAAACGAGACTCTGGACCAGTTCCGGGAATGTGGAGAAGACCCGGACAAGTGGCTTGCTAAAGTCTTAAATAACCCGGATTACTGACTGGGCCAGGTTACTTGTTTAAATGCCATCTCCTCCTGAATTGCGGAAGGTTTTTTGTCTTCAATTCCACGAGTCACTTGAACAGAATAGTGACCATCAGATTCTCCCGTATAACCTTGTAACGCAGGAGTCCCGTTAATACGTATTGTCGCCAGATTTTCTTTACCCAGTAACGGCAGTAACTGTCCCACTTCCAACTTTCCTTTTGTTTCGCCCAAATCTGCATTCCCCAATTCTGCAACAACCGAATATTCTTTCTTTTCCAGAATATCCATGAAATGCCGTTTAACATGCGGAGAATAATTTTCTATGGATTCAGGCGCAATAACTCTTTTGTTTTCAAGATGACTAAGCAGTGGATCAAGCCCCGAAGAAGGTAAACAGAGTAAAATCTCTGATTGAATATCTTGAACACTAAGCCGAACACTACCCACGAAACAATATTCGTAGGGCAACATGACTTTTGCCCTTTGAGGGTAAATGGTTACACGATTGAGATTAAGCTCCACATCTGCAATATTGAGCCAGCTTTTTTCAAAGTCTTCTATCATTGGTTGCACCAAAGCGAGTAAATCTTTCTGGTGTTCCTTCATCAACTTGCCCAGGGAAGAACGTTCGAGTGTTATTCCCGCCTTTGTGTTCAAGATCAACTTTAAAAAAAATGTATTGTCTACAAGGAACAGACCACGGCTCTGGTTCGGCGTTTCAAAAATATAGATTGGCTGTTTAGATACAGAACTCAAAAAATTTTCAAAACGTATTTTTTTCACATTTTCCGTAGAGACCTCAAACATCAGGTTCTTTTTCGCATAAATCCTGTCCTGTAAAAGAGATGCCCATCTGCGGAATACAACGTCCATTAATTGGTGTCGCCCTGTTGTCAGATGAACTTCTGCCAGTTCAAAAGTCTTTACGGGAATGTCTGTTCGGTGAAGCATAGTTTAAATTATTCCTGAACGATACCAACAATTCGAATACCAAGTTTATCATTGTTGATTTGTATAACTTCCCCAAGAGCAATTGTTTTACCGTCGAGGACCAAATTCACCGGTTCTCCTGCAACTTTATCTAGTTCAATAATGCTCCCATAAGTTATCTGTGTGATTTCTTCGCCTGTAAGTTGAGTACGTGCTATTTCAACCACGGCTTCATGGTGAAATTTTAACAGCATGTCTGCATCTAAGGGGACTGCTGATGTTTCTGATGCCTCAGTTTCAATTGGCATCTCGCTCTCTACTTTTTCAATAACAGGTGTTTTCTCAATTTCAGGCTCTACTTCTACGGAATCAGATGCATCCATTTGCTCACCTGTTACCTCATTCTCTTCCTGGGAATCTGCTGATGTTTCTGATGCAGAATTTTCCTCCGTTTCATTATCAAATTTCAGTTCGTCAATTTCACTTTCTCCGATATCAACCAGATCAGTCTCAGCATTTTCCTGTTCAGTATCGGCCTCTTCAGAATCTTTTATGTCATCCAAAGCATCAATTCCAAGCTCCAGATCTTCTGTATCATTTGCTTCACTATCTTCAGAAATCTCGGGATCGTGCAGCATCTCCAAAACCTCAGACGACTCGGTATCGGCCTCCTCAGCGGGAAGACTTTCTCCGGATTTTTCCACTGCATCAGTTTCACCTGATGAATCTGTCAATTCCTCTGGATCAAGATCTTCGGACAAATCCATATTATCCGACAAATCTAATTCTTCCACTTCTTCTTCTGTACTTTCTCCAGAATTTTCTACATCGTCAAATGCCTCTGGCTCACTGGATTCTGATGCTTCTACTTCTTCTTCTGTACTTTCTCCAGAATTTTCTACATCGTCAACTATCTCTGGCTCACCCGCTTCGGATGCTTCCGGCAACTCTGTTGCTTCTTCTTCTGTACTTTCTCCAGAAATTTCTGCATCGTCTGATGCCTCAGACTCACCTACATCTAATGCTTTGTCAATTTCTCCATCAATATCATCTACAAAAGAATCGTCAGAATCTGAGTTTTCTTCGCTTTCGTCACCATCCAGTTCATCCAGCAAGCTTTCTACGGAATCACTACTCTCTTCTTCAGTTTCTTCCTCTTCAAAAACCATATCTTTTTCTCCATTTACTGATTCATCAGTTTCTTCTTGTTGAACATCCATTTTTAAATCCTCAACAAGATTCCCAATTTCATCCATGCCAAGATCTATTGGCTCTTCATCCGGTTCACTGTCTAATTCCTCTGCCTCTGTGAACATATCATCCATATCAGACTCAGCAAGCCATTCTGAAGAATCATCTGTGATTTGATCATCATCTAACAGTTCTGTGTTTCCAGGTTCAACTAAAATATCGGTCGGACTGTCCTCATCAGATAGTTTAATTTCAAAATCATCAGACTTTTCTGCCATTGACCCTCAAATTAGACGTTTCTCTTTTACTGAAAGTTAATAATTTTTTTAAATAGTATGTTGACTTAAGAATATAATCTTCGCTTTTTTTAATTTAATCATTTTCCACGAACGAACTTCACTAAAAATGCCATATCCGGCTTGGTTTTGGCAAGTCATTTCTTAAAATAGGTAATTATTTTAGCAATTTTTCAGTTAATAAAAAAAACTTGAATTACTTTTAAATTCTATCAACCTGCTACTTTTTTATAATAATCATATCATTGTTAAAGATTAACTTTTGATTTAAACAGGGATTTACAATCATGATACCTTCGGTTATGATAAAGTTTAAACTTGGCAGTGCCCGTTCAGTATTACTACTTGAGTTAATCTGACTCACAGGCTAACACAATATTAATGAAAATACTCAAAAAAATTTTTGGTCCTGAAGACTCCCACAAGGATGTCGATGCCATTCTTGCCCGTGGTAAAAGTCTGCTTGAAAAAAACTTCTATGAATGGGCAACAGTAGAATTTAACAAAGCTCTTACGCTGAACCCAAAACTTGCTGCAGAAACTGTAACCAAACTATTTCAGGACATGCAAGGTAGCGGCAACCCTGACGGGACAATAAGTCTGGGTACAATTGTCCTAAAAATGGACCCTAAAAACGTAGATCTTGCAAATCAACTTGGTAATACATACCGCAAAAAACAAGACTGGAATCATGCAAAAAATATGTACTTGCACTGCCTGAAGTATGATCCTGATTATAAAAACGCTGTTTATAATCTGGCTGCAACCACAGCAAAAGTTGAAGTTGCAGATGGCATGGCTATCTCCGCCATTGACGAGTTTGAAAAAATGACGGACTTTGTCCTTCCTGACATTGAAGATGGCATGGGAATATTAGTTGAAATGCAAAATAATTTTGCTGATGATACGGTTGAGCTCAATCAAGTACAGTCTCCTGAAAATAAAGATGAAACAAAAGTAATACCTGAAAAAGAGGAGAAAGAAGACGATAATGAAAAGGTCAAGGTTGACACTGATGGTGATGATGATGGTGATGAAAATGACGATAGTGATGATTCAGACAGTATTAATCCTGCGCAAACTTTTGAATACATTACTTCCAATCTGGAAGCAGGAAGCACAGAAGAGAGGACTGCTGTTTTCACACTTGGAATTTATTGTTTAAAAAATAATGAAGGAAAGATTGCCAAATCTTCTTTGAAACGATTGCTTATGCGGGAAAAAGGAAATGTGGATTTACGTTGTTTCCTCGTTCTTGCAATTTCTCTCGACGGTAATATAAATGATGCAATAAAAACACTTCAAAGCATACTTGGCCGAAATCCCAATCACCGCTACACCAATATAAACATGGGGATCCTGTTAAGACGCAAAGGAAAGATTCAGCAATCACGAGTTAGTTTTTTCACGACTTTCAGGCTACTTGAGAGATCTCAGGGAGACTATGATATAAAAGCATGTTTGGAAAATGCAGAAAAATTATTCAACGACAATCTTGAGAAAAAAGCTCTTGAAATATATGAACCACTTATTTCTGAAATCACATCGGAAGTATTGCTGCATAGAATCGCCAAACTTTATCTTGATAAAAAATTATTGGATGGCGCACTTGAAGTTTATAAACGTATACTTCGTAAAAACCGTCAAAATAAAGAGGCTCGTGGAGGTATTAAATCAATTCATACAGCATATTTGATTGAATCCGAAAACTTTCTTAAAAAAAATGACAAAATAAATGCAGCAGTGAAAATTGAAAAAGCTCTAAAAATTGCCGCAGGTATTAATCTGATTCAAAAAGCTATCAGTATCAACCTGCTGCTCAAAAATGAAAATAGAGTAGTGGAGTTGGAGGAGATGCTGAAAGATATCAAAAGAAAAGAGATTCAAAGTAAAGTTCAGGAAAAAATCAATAAAGCAGAGGAAGCTGAAAAAAAGACTGATTACAAAGGAGCTATCCGTTACTTTCAAGAGGCAATCAAGATTGAACCACAAAACAGTACATTAAAGAAATTAATTGACCTTTGCGTCCACATCAATCGTCCTGATTTAACTGAAAAAATAACAGATTGGTTTAACAAGTATCAGCATTCTCTTCTGGAAAAAGAAAAAAAACAAGCTAGTGAGGAGTTGAAGCAAAGCAAAAATAATGGTGATGAATCTCAGAAAGATGGAATTTGATGCACAGAAAACGGGGATTAAATGGCGACTTTCATAATATATTAAACTTGGATTCATTGGTTGACATTGTTTCCAACAATGTAGGAATACTCGTTATATTAGCTGTGTTCATGGCAATGTTTTCACTATTGGGAAAAAATGAGCAGGTAATTTCAAAAACACAATCGACAGAAAATATTGAAAAACTGAAAATTCCCTGGTCTCATGTATCACAAAAAAACATCCTTTTGATTTTTCTGCGGAGTGACCGTTTATTGTACCTAGATCGTACATTAGTTTATCAAAGGCTAAAAAAATATCTCTCTGGTAGTGAACCTTTACCAAAACACGTCAATCTGGATCAATTTTCCATTGAACTCACAGTCGGAAGTGGACACGCACACTGTCTTAAATTTCTTCCTTCTCCGAGAGCAGGACAGTGGTGGCATCAGTTTTCTCAGCGTAATGGGATGATGAAAAAATTAATGAAAAAATATCCTCCGGAAGAAAACTACTTTTTTTTCTGGGTTAATCCAGACAGTTTTGAAATGTTCCGTGAAATAAGAAAATCTTTGTGGGATCTAAACTTTGAAGTAGGTTGGAAGCCAATCCGAATTGAAACCCCTTTGCGTTACTGCAGTGGGGTTGGTCAAGCACGAGAATTTCTACCACAATAACAATATGCTCAAAACAGCAATAATGCCTGTCACCAAAAAGACAGCTAATTCAGCCAGTGATAAAGCCTTGATTGCAAAGTTAGTCAAGCAAATTCGGAGCTATGTTCAGGAATACGGTACAGTTAAAGATTCAGAGTTGCTTGAACAAGCCATTGCTGATGTCCGGAAACACCACGAACATCAAAAACGTAAATCCGGACAACCGGTCATTATTCACCCCCTTCGTGTGGCAAACTATATCTGTCGAGCAGGACTGGATGCTCCCACAGTTGTAGCATCCATTCTTCACGATATCATTGAAGATACTACAATTACACACAAAGACATCAAAAATCGATATGGTGCCTGGTATGCAGATATTGTCAGAGGGTTAACTAAAATAAAAAATCCGGAAAGTCCAAAAGACGGAGAAGCAGATTATTTAGACGCAACTTATCAGCGTATGTTGAAAGCCATGACACAGGATGTTCGTGCTTTGCTGATCAAGCTGTTTGACAGACTCGATAACATGAGAGACATGGAAGCCATGCCCCGCCACAAACAGCGTAGAATCAGCCTTGAAACTCTAAATGTATATGTACCTATAGCCGAAAGACTGGGACTAACACAGATTTGCCGGGAACACACCGAACTCTGTTTCAAACTACTGTACCCAAAGAGATATAATAAAACACTCACAGAAATTGATGAACTGAAAAAAGCCCGTACTTCAACAATAAATGGCATGAGGATTTCTTTGCTGAGAACTCTTGAAAAGAATAATTTAGCATATAAAACGATCGAGCCGCTATTTGTTCATCCTGCTTCCAGAATTCAGGAAAGAGGTCCTATTGACCATGTATTGGAAGGTTTCAGGATTATTGTCAAAAACAGCTTGGACTGTTTTAAAGCACTTGGAATAGTTCATACAAGTTTTAATGTAATTCCTTTGAAAATTAGAGATTACATCAGCAACCCTCTCTGGAATGGTTATGAAGGAATCCAGACAGAGTTAAGAATTGAGGGTGAACAAACATGTATTGAGATCGTTTCAGAAGAAATGCTGAAAAAAAATCAGTATGGAATCATGGCTCATTGGCAGGGAAGTCCAACTGAGCTAGCTGACTATTACAGGATATACCTCAATCAACTTGATCAGTTGGCTGGTGATAAAGACGTTCGCATGCTCGAAGTTATGAGCTATGTACAGTCTGATCAGGTACAGGTCTATAGTCCCAAAGGTGATATGTTTGTTTTTCCAAAAAGTGCTACTGTGCTAGATTTTGCTTATGGGATTCATTCAGAACTTGGAAACCATTGCATTGGTGCCCTAGTAAATCCTTCTTCAGTAGGAACAACAAAAAAAAGGGTCCCTCGTGAGCGTCAGTTGTTTGCAGGGGAAGCTTTGCAGATTCTCACAGACCGCGGAGTTCAGCCAAGAGAGGAGTGGCTTGAACAAGTCAAAACTGCAAAGAGCCGTGCCAAAATTAAACGTGCTTTGGAACAACAAAAAATAATCAGTGCCAGAAATTCTGGGCGGACATTATTGGAGCGGAAATTGCGAGATTATGGTGATGAGCAAGGCACAGAGAAATGGATCAAATCCAAGGCAGTAAAAGAGGCACTTAAAGCAGAAAAAATATCAGCAAACAAATTTTTTCAGGAAATTGGACTGCAAAAACGTCCTCTGAAAATGTTTCTCAGAAAATATAAATTGCTTCAGTATCAATATACTGGTCGTATAAAAGAGATGATAGGTTCAGAATTTTGGGGGAATATATTTGGTGGCGACAAAAACATTTTTTTGATCGAAGATATTCAAAACCCCTTAATCCGATTGGCTAGTTGTTGTTTCCCAATTCCTGGAGACAAAATCACAGGTTTTATCTGTAATGATCATGAAATTGAAATACACGTCACAAACTGCTCCAAATTAACTCGTAAAAATAAACGTCTGCAGCAAAACAAAATTCCAATTGATGTGGCTTGGAAAATCTCTAAAAAAATAACTCGTTCTCACATTATTCATTTCCAAGTGATTGATGGAACAGGGATTCTTTTTCAAATAACAAAAATAATAAAGGATGCAGGCGTAGCAATAATTAATTCTGAAACAGCCGCTAAGAAAAATAAAGAGGCAGATATTCGCATAAAACTTGAATCGGTTTCCTGGCCAGTTTTTCATAAAATAGTTGAGAAGTTGAGACCATTAAAATTTGTAAAGGAAATCTGGGAAGAATCTCCCGATAGTGTTTAGTGGTATGGAAATTTTAGAGGTTTGTGTACAAAAAAATAAAAGAATAGCACTCTAATTTATTATGGAACTTCCAACCTGGCTGGAAACCCGCTTGATGCAGGTTTGTGACTTGGTCTTTGCTGTCATACCCCAACAGACTCCTACTCTGGAAAAATTAGGGGAATGTAAAATTATTTCTCACCGCGGGCAGCATGACAACCAAGAAATTTTTGAAAACACTTTGACTGCATTTGATCATGTGCTAGAAACGGATGGGATTTGGGGTATTGAACTGGATTTTCGCTGGACAAAAGACTTGTATCCAGTTGTTTCCCATGATCCGGATTTAATGAGATTGTACGGTTCTAATACCAGGATTTCAGAAACAAAACTGGAAGATCTAAATCGAATCTGCCCTCATATTCCAACACTGGAAGAAGTACTTCAGCGCTACGGGGGGAAATTGCATTTAATGGTGGAGGCCAAAGAAGAATATTATCCTCAACCCGAAAAACAAAACAGGATACTGAAAGAACTTTTTTCTCAGTTAAAACCTCAAAAAGATTTTCATTTGCTCTGCCTGATTCCAGAAATGTTGGAATTAGTGACTTTTACCGAAAATTCAGCAAAAATTTTGGTTGCGGTTTTTAATGAAAAAATATTAAGTAATATCTCGTTAAATGAAAACTATGCCGGTCTTGGTGGGCATTATCTGTTACTTCACAGAAAATTAGTAAAGCAACATTTGGACTGCGGACAAAATATTGGAGTTGGTTATCCCAGGTCTAAAAATAATCTTTTTCGAGAAATTAACCGTGGAGTGGAATGGATTTTCTGTAATGACGCAGTAGGTTTGAGCAGCATTCTTCAAGCAGAATTGAAGAAGGCTCAATTACTCGTTGTGGAAGGAAGTGTCAACTAACAGGAAAAGAGACGCAAGCTATGAGTGATAAAACTGTTCGAGTTTTATTCACAGGGGGAGGTTCTGGTGGTCCAACCATACCCCTGCTGGCTTTGGCACAAGAAATCCGAGGACTAAAAAAGAACTCCGAATTTCTTTTCTTAGGCAGTAAATTTGGTCCGGAAAGAAAAATGGTAGAACAAGCTGAGATACCGTTTTCCACCATTCCTTCCGGGAAACTCAGGCGTTATTGGAACTGGAGAAATTTTATCGATCCTTTGTATATCCTCGGAGGTGGAGTAACAGGTTTGATTTATTTGCTCCGTTTCCGCCCACAGGTTATTGTTTCTGCAGGAAGTTTTGTTAGTGTACCGGTAGCTTATGCCGCCTGGCTTTTAAGGATCCCTCACGTGATTATGCAAATGGATTTGCGCTCCGGACTGGCTAACCGCTTGATGGCTCCAGTCAGCAGTGCGCTTGTATTCTATTTTGATAGTACTGCCAGTCAGTTTCCTTCCATATCTTTGAAACGAAAAATAGGCCCGGTTGTACGTCAGGAAATATACTCTGCCAGTGCAAAACGTGCAAATGAACGTTTTGGTCTACATCCGGAACGCCCGCTTATACTTATCACAGGAGGCGGTCAGGGAGCAGTTGGTTTGAATCAAGCCATCTTTCCCTTGATAAAACATTGGCTTGTTGATTTTCAAGTTGTACACCTCACTGGAACAAAATGGAATAATTCTTTGGAACAAGAATCTTCCGCTTTTTCTCATCCGGATTACCACCAGATAGAAACTATCCATGAAGGCATGGGTGACTTGCTTTCCAGGAGTGAAATAGTGTTGACACGCGCAGGAATGGGGATTCTTGGTGAACTTGCTGTTTTACAAAAAGATACTGTTCTCATTCCACTTCCGGGAACACATCAGGAAGATAATGCTTTGATTTTCAAAAAATACAAGGCTGCAGAAATAGTTTCCCAGGTAGATTTAGCTTCCACTGGCCTAGAGTGGTGGAATAGTTTTTTGGAAAAACGTGTTCCGGGAGAAATGGGGAAAAGGCTTCATGAAATTCTGCAGGATGGTGGAACGAATGATTTTGCACAGTTGGTTTTTGAGATAACTGATGAAAGGTGAAAATGGTTCTAAAATCAAAATGTTGCAAATTTTTCAATGCTCTAGTTTTGCAAGTACGACATAGTAAAGGTTTGTGTATCGTAATCCTTTTATTATTCTTTGTTACCACGTCCTGTGCACTTGGAAGCGGGAAGTTTTACGAGTGGTGCAAAAAAAGAGAATTCCCGGCCATTTGTAAAAAATATTTTTAGTCAATTATATTTGTGTCTTTGATGAAAATTGGAATCCTTTGCGCCATCCCCAAAGAAATACATTTTTTTGAATTGCTTCCAAATTCTGGACAGCAGGTTGGTGGTAGAACTTTTTTCAAAAGCAAACATTCTTTCCATGAGCTGATTATAGTTGAATGTGGGATAGGGAAAGTCAATTCAGCGATGGTTTCCACGATTCTAATTCAGGAATTTAAGTGTGAAATGCTTATTTTTTCCGGAATCGCGGGAGGTATTGATCCGGATATGGAAATTGGAGAAGTTTTGATTGGTGAGTCTTTGATTCAGTATGATTACGGTGTACTGAAAGACGGAAAAATCCGAGTTTACCGTGCAGGGAAAATACCGATGGGGCTACAGAAATATAAAGCAGAATTTGTTCTAGATCCGGTGATAAAGGAAAAAATCAATACCTCACTTCCAGATGTCCGGATGGGTACTATCCTGACCGGAGATGTTTTTCTTCAGTGTCAAGAAACCAGGAAAGAGTTGTATGAAAAATTTGGTGCGCAGGCCGTTGAAATGGAAGGAGGAGCAATTGCTCAGATTGCAGAACAATTTGGAATACCTGCAATCGTGGTACGTTGTCTCAGTGATTTAGCTGGAGCAAATGGACACAAACTTTCCTCTACATCATTGAAAAAAGCCGCAAAGAGTTCATTCGAAACTGTGCAGTCCATTTTGAATGCTTTGCTCTAATTGCAGATCTTCAAAAATAGCAGCGCAGTTCAAAATAGGGTGAACCTGCGCCTAATTTCGGATTGATCCGAATTCCATCTTTTGCAACTGGATAAAGCTCTTTGACCCTGTTGTATTTGCGGTTAAGGTGATTGTCTCTGCAAACAACGCTGACGGATTGCCTTTTGTCTTCAAAAACACAGACCAAAGTTTTTCCTTCCAGCAGCAACTCAGATTCTATCCGGGTCCAAAAACTTACCATCCTGCACTCAGCCAAATTTGCTGCAGATTTGATTTTTCCTTCTGAATCAACAGGGATAGTGTGGCTCTCGGTTCCGTAACCATTTTCGGAAACCAGAATCTCCCATTTAAAATAGTCTGCAAATAATTCCGTAGAGAGGATGAGTGAAATTAGAAAAATAAACAACCATTTTAGCATAAATGATCTTATTATAGAATCTTGTTCCAGTACCATAAAAGACACAAAAAATAGTTTTCTTGTTGAGTGGTCTCTTAGAATCATAAAGTCTTTAATCCAAAAATATTTCCAATCTTGTCACATCCGTTCTGGTGGTGAGATTCCAATGAGGTGAAGACCCTGCAGGAGAGTTTCAGCAACACAGTGAAATAAAAGTAATCTGGCAGCTTGCAGCATTTCAGTTTCAGCATGCTTTACTGAACATGTGTTGTAGGCACGGCTGAAATCTTTGGAAAACTCATAGAGCATCCGGGCAAGTAAGGAAGGACGGTATTGCTCACCGGATTTAAATACAGTGCGATTGAAATCCAGCATCTGTCGTAAAAGCTTTTTTTCATTGGGATGTGCTAATAGTGAAAAGTCCACATCAGCGACCACTTCACGCGAAACTTGCCGACAAATGCTCCTGATTCGCACGTAAGCATAAACCAGATAGGTGCCGGTATCACCTTCAGAAACCAGCCAGTCGTCCATTGAAAACACAATCTGCTTATTTGAGTCTTGATTTAGCATACCGTATTTAATGGCTGCCACTGCAATTTTTTGAGCCGTTTCTTCAAGTTCTTTCTTACTCCATTCCTGCCGATGTTCTCCTAGATGATTGGATTGGATACTTTCAATGATTTCTTTGCGCAACTGCGAAAACAGAATCACATTCCCTGCACGAGAACTCATTTTACCTTCTGGAAGCATCACAAGTGCATACGGCAAATGGAAACACTTGCCGACTTGCTCATAGCCCATTCTTTTGAGGGTCGCAAAAACTTGTTTAAAATGCAGCGTCTGTTCAGCCCCAACCACATAAATTGAACGCTTCACTCCAAACTGGTCAAATTTGTGTTGTGCAAGTGCAAGGTCTTTTGAGGAATAGAGGGTGTTCCCATCTGATTTCAGGAGCATAAAAAAACCAAGTTCTTCCTCCTCAAGATCAATCCCAATTGCACCTTCTGAATACTGAAATATCCCTTTTGTTTCTCCTTCAATTACAATTTGCCTCCCTTCTTCATCAACCTCGGACTCATAGAAAATATGGTCAAAACTTACATCCAGCCATTCATATATTTCTTGAAAATCCAACAAAGACCATTCCCGCGTTTTTTCCCATTCTTGAATGAACTGCTCGTCTTTTGCTTCCAGTTTTTGCTGAATTTGACTGATTTCTTTCTGAAACTTAATTTTCTCTTGACCTTCTGCTTCATCCAGTTTTTTTACAGCATGCGTGTAAAGTTCACCTAACCACTCTCCACGAAATTTTTCCGGAGGAGTTTCTGTGTTGTAATTACTATAAAACCACAAACATTTTGCGATATGTGCTCCAACGTCACCAATGTAGTTTGCTCGGACTACATCATAGCCGTTGTAACAAAAGATACGGCACAAACTATCTCCAAGCGCCACATTACGAATATGTCCAACATGAAAACCTTTGTGTGTATTTGGTTGAGAAAATTCAATCATCACCCGTTCACGGGTAATGTTGGAGGGCTCTGTGAAATACTTTCCACAGAAAACATCAGGTAAGACTACTTCAGCCATTACAGCAGCAGAAACAGTAAAATTCAGATAGGAGTCTTTTGCTTGGATTGAAATTAAAGGGGTTTCCCGTGAGATATACGATTGAAGCTGCTCTGCCAGTTCCACAGCAATTTGAAGGGGGGGGCGTCGCAAACTTTTAGCAAAGCTAAAGCATGGGAGTGCATAATCTCCCATATCAGGATTGGGTGGTTTCTCAACTAATTCGTTGAATGATGATGCATCCCAAGTTCTTGAATCATCAATGTTGTTTAGAACCTTTGCGGTCCAATCACAGATCGTTTGTTCAAATATATTCATCCAAGATCAATCGTTAAATCTTGGGTAAACCAGTTATCCACAGTACCCAACAAACCTGCTTTCCATCATTATTAATGAAACTTTAAAGATAAAATTTCTTTCAACCCTCAACTTTTTCCCGCCGCACTATTCTTCCACGTTTCAGATCATAGGGGGAAAGTTCTATTGTGACTGTATCTCCGGGAAGTACACGAATCTTATACATTTTCATTTTTCCCGACAAATGGCCAATAACAACATGATCATTTTCAAGTTTTACCCGAAAAATGCCTTTGGAGGATTCAAGTACAATCCCCTCGACTTCTAGTTTATCTTCACTCAAATGCTGTTCTCCTTTACTAAATAATTATCTCAGTTATTTTAGTTTAATATAAAGATTTAACAACTTATACTAATCAAATTCAAGGATATATCAAGTGATTTGAAGAGTTCAGACTTTCTTGTCTCCTTAACCGAAAATTGATTAGCATGCATCCGGTTTTTATATCTTCTTTTTATCCGGTGAAAATCTAATTAAAATCCGTTATAATCCATGATAGTCAATAAAAGTTTTCAAACATAAATTATTCTCACATCCGGATAGAAACGTTTAAATGGACCCATGGAAAGAACGTCGCGCTCCTTCCCGTGTCAAACGGAAAGACGATCACCGCGAGGATTATGAGCGAGACAGAGCACGGGTAATTCATTCTTCAGCATTCCGAAGATTGCAGGCAAAAACACAAATACTCGGAGTGTTAGACGGAGATTTTCATCGTACACGTCTGACACATTCAATGGAAGTAGCTCAAATTGGACGAGGTCTTGTACTTAATTTTGTAAAGCTATATCCGGAACTCAAAGACCTGCTTCCCCGACTTGAACAGATAGAAACGACAGGATTGGCCCATGATTTGGGACATCCACCTTTTGGACACAGCGGAGAGACTGCTCTCAATTTTGCAATGTGCGACTATGGAGGATTTGAAGGCAATGGACAGACATTGCGAATTCTCACAAAACTGGAATCACACACACCCGAGTATGGATTAGATTTAACGCGCCGTAACCTTCTGGGAGTTCTAAAATATCCTGTACCCTATTCCAAACTTCGTCAAAAAAACCTGCCGAAAGTATCCGGCACTTCTAAAAATACAAATGAGCAACAAGCTTGGCAACCTCCAAAGTGTTATCTGGATACAGAGCAGGAAGTGCTTAACTGGATTTTAGAACCCCTTTCAGATTCAGACCAAAAACATTTCCGCGAGCAAACTTTACCTACTCAATCAAATCATGGTTTTTCGTTCCACAAAGCTCTGGATACTTCAGTGTTGAATTTGGCAGATGATATTGCTTATGGGGTTCATGATTTTGAAGATGGTGTTGTTTTGCGATTGTTGACTCGCGACCACTGGCAGGAAGTCACAAAACATTTGGATCCAGAATGGGCAGAGGATAATAATCTTCTACAAATTGAAAAAAAACTTTTCAAACATGGTGAAAACTCCGGGCACAACCGCAAACAAGCTGTTGGAGCACTGGTTCATGCACTTATTACTTCTGCAGAATTGAAACTTAATGAAAAATTTGAAGAACCCCTCCTGGGATGGAATGCAGTTCTTCCGGAAGAACCACAGCAATTCCTCAAATCACTGAAAGAAACTGTATCGCGTCATGTCATCCAACTAAATACTGTACAAGCTGCAACATATCGGGGACGTAAGGTTGTGCTTTCTCTGTTTGAAACACTCTCATCTGAAGCTGAGATGCTTTTACCTTCATCTTTTCAGATTTTATGGAAAGAGGCAAAAAGTGTTCGGGATCAAAATAGAATAGTTTGTGACTATATTGCCGGCATGACAGATCAATACGCAAATCGCTTTTATGAACGCCTGTTTCTCCCTGGACATGGCTCCGTGTTTGACAGACTATGAAACTATGTTGAGTGCAGAAATTTTTTCACACTCAATAAAAACTTAAACCCAAAACACAATACGCTAAATTGCTCCCCACTAGACGTCATACCAACACTGTTTCAATCGGTTCCATAAAGATTGGAGGTTCTGAACCTGTTCGGATTCAGTCAATGCTGACCTCTGACACCACCAATGTTGAATCATGCATTGAAGAAATTGCACGATTAGATGCAGTGGATTGTGAAATTATCCGCCTGACAGTCCCGAATCAAAAATCAATTGACAGTCTGCCCGCAATCCGTACTGAAATGAAGAAGCGTGGAATCGAACGTCCCCTGGTAGCGGACATTCATTTTAATCCGCAATTGGCAGTTAATGTATGTGAATTTGTGGAAAAAGTCCGCATTAATCCAGGCAATTATGTCGACCGGAAAAAATTTGAAGTACGCGAATATACTGATCTGCAGTATCAGGAAGAATTGGAACGTGTTGAAGAAAAATTGCTTCCGCTGATACAAAACCTGAAAAAATACGGATGCGCTCTGAGAATTGGTACAAACCACGGTTCACTCTCAGATCGACTGATGAACCGCTTTGGAGATTCGCCGGAAGGAATGGTTGAATCTGCTATGGAATTTTTACGTATTCTCCGGAAGCATAATTTTGAGGATACAGTACTGTCCATGAAATCCTCTAATCCCCTGGTAATGATTGAGTCATATCGGCAGCTTGTACGAATAATGGATGATGAAAACATGCATTATCCTCTGCATTTGGGAGTTACTGAAGCAGGTAATGAACTGGATGGACGTATAAAAAGTGCAGTGGGAATCGGCGCCTTGCTTTGTGACGGTTTTGGAGACACAATCAGAGTTTCACTTACAGAACCGTCAGAAAATGAAATCCCTGTAGCCCGTTCTATTTTACAGTCCACACGATCCAGAATTTTTAATGCAGATTTTATTTCTTGTCCATCATGCGGTCGTACGTTTTTTGACTTAGAAAGTACCACTGAACAAATAAAAGTACACACTTCACACCTCAAGGGAGTTAAAATTGCGGTCATGGGGTGCATAGTAAACGGTCCGGGTGAAATGGCAGATGCGGATTTTGGCTACGTTGGCGCTGCTCCTGGCAAAATCAATCTCTTTCAAGGAAAAACATGTAAGGAACGCAATGTACCCGCTGAACAAGCTGTGGAACGATTAATTGACCTCATCAAGGAGAATGGGAAATGGGTTGACCCTGCTTGATGGTTTCGTAATAAGTCTGAAATCAAAAGTATGTCATTCCGACCGTTGGGAGAAATCTTAATGATATTAGTATAGTAGCATATGCAAGATTTCTCGCTTCGCTCGAAATGACAAGGATTTAGGACTTTTTACAGGTTCATCATGCTTAATACAAAAAATTTCTGGAGAATCCATTACTTACCCCCTGGCTTTTAAAAAAAAGAATATTTTGAATTTTTAACTGATCAATAAATTTTTGTAACCACAAAGTTCAGCGAATTAGAGGTATTTCAGCCTTGCTCAATTAGCGTAAGTTAGACGTGGTTTTTGTTGATGTCACAGAAGATTTAGACTGATAGAGCAATTCCAGACGACTTTTTTCTCATGTACAGTAGCCCAGAATCATTCTTTTTAGAAACTGAGCGCTTTTTGCTTCGACCGTGGAAATCATCTGATTATCCTAATTTTTCCCGTTTAGCAAAAAATCCCAAATAATGCGTTTCGTCAATCAGGGAAAACCTTGGAGTGACAAACGAATTCGGAGCTTCATTCATAAGCAGGAGAAGTTGTTCTGGAAAGAAGGTTATTGCCGCTGGGTCGTAGAGGATAAAATAAAACGTAATTTTGTCGGATTATAGTGGAGTGGGAGTGTTTGATCCTACAGGTTTTTTAGAGATCGGCTGGTGGATTGCAAAAAGATTTTGGGGACAAGGTTATGCAACAGAAGCCGCACGTTGTGCTTTGGAACACGCTTTCAGGAAAATACGGTTTCCTCACTTAAAATCAGCTACGAATCTGGAAACAAGGCATCCATTGCCGTAATGCACAAGATCGGTTTTGAACAAAAAAGGAGAGGTTTTCTAGATGATTACCAACGATCTCCAATAAATTTACCAATTGTTACATATTCGTTGGACTACCCTTTTCTTAATTCCTCGCCCCAAAGATAGCACTTCCCACGCGAATCATTGTAGCGCCCTCCAGAATGGCCCAATTAAAATCTGCTGTCATTCCCATCGAAAGTTCAGTTATTTCTGCAGAATCAAGTTCCTGCTGAAGTTTATCCCGCCATCCACGGAGTTTAGCATAAATTTTTCGAGTTTGAGTTTCCCCAGTATTTGGTGCAGGAATAGTCATCAATCCACGAAACTTAAGCCATTTCCCACATAGCAATGTTTCAGCAACTTGGAGAACATCATCTAAGTCATGAAGACCGGATTTGGTAGTTTCTTGAGAAAGATTTACTTGAATCAGCACATTGATATTTTTTTGTGCAAAATCACAACGGGCTTCTAATTTTTCTGCTAAT
>ENA-UPTF01000373-UPTF01000373.1-marine-metagenome-genome-assembly--contig:-NODE-373-length-32134-cov-8.904046_pt1 | contig 32134 bp, 26 predicted proteins | sample MGYA00238166_ERZ767019 | MGnify/ENA primary metagenome ERZ767019 (study PRJEB28930, sample SAMN06266391) | marine metagenome | isolation source: Sea water from 250 m depth | place: Atlantic Ocean | study... | reverse complement strand
AAAGAACCGGCATCTCTTGCTTACCAATATTATGTGCGTTCAAAAAATAATGAAGAAAAATTTGCGGCAGTACTGATCGGCTCTAGTCGTGATGAACTGCAAAAAGAAATCGATGCAGCAAAATCTGGAATTGAAACTTCTTTTACCGGCAGCGGTGATTGGAATTCTCCACGTGGCAGTTATTTTACTGCATCACCTTTATCGCGGGAGGGGAAGGTTGCTTTTACTTATCCGGGAGGTTTTAGTGCGTATGTCGATTGTGGACGTTCTTTGTTTCAAATGTTTCCGGGTCTACACGAGTTGGATGAACAGTACCTGAATCAGACCGGCCCCGAAGATAAACGGCGGGGAAGCAATTATTTGGGGGAACTTCTCCAGGAACGGCGGCTGTATCCGCGAACCTTGGAACGCTTGACTGATGCGGAAGTAACGGAGTTACAGAAAGATTTTTTCCAAACCCCTATTGCAATGTTTGAAAGCGGGGTCAGCTCTGCAGTGTTGAATACACATGTTATGCGCAAAGGCTTTGGTCTTGAACCGGACATAGCCTTCGGTTACAGCATGGGCGAAATTTCTATGCTGTATGGACTTGGAGTGTGGGAAAGCATGTCAAATATGAGCGACATTCTTAATAGATCCAAGCTTTTTGAAGAAAGGTTGGCCGGACCTATGAATGCAGTACGTGAAGCCTGGGATTTGGGTCCTGAAGAATTTAGACAAAAACCACTTTGGGGATGTTATTCTCTCCAGCTTTCTCCACAAATTGTACAGCAGGAAGTTGAAAACGAAGCACATGTTTATCTGATTTTGATCAACACGCCGGAAGAAGTTGTGATTGCAGGCGAACCGACAGCTTGTGAGCGTGTAATTTTGCAACTGGGACGGTCTGTACATCCAATTCCGGTCACAGATGTGGTGCACTGTGAGCCGGTCAAAACAGAATATGAAGAAATTAAACGTGTTCACACAGATAAAGTTGTTGAATGTCCGGATATTGATTTTTATTCTGCAATCGATTATGAAGTTTCAAAATTAGACAGCAAAACATTGGCGCACAATGTTGCTACCATTTACGGAAAAACCGTGGATTATAGTCGTCTCATCGAAAAAGTTTATGTAGATGGAGCCCGTATTTTTGTGGATTTAGGACCTCGAACAACCTGCTCAAAGTGGATCAGTAAAACTTTGGATAAACGGCCTCACCTTTCGATCAGTGTTAACCGTAAGGGTTCTGACAACAGACAAATGATTCTTCAGGCTTTGTCCAGTCTGATAAGTCACCGAGTTCCGGTTAAGCTGGAAGCGCTTTTCCCGTCCCAGCCTGTCCAAGTGGAAAAACAACTTATGCAGACTATCAAACTTGGAGGCACTCCAGTTCAGCAAGTTTTTGAAAAAGGTGCTGATAAACTTTTTAAAGGCACTAGGGCACTAAGGGATCAAGGCAGTGAGTTTCAAAGTGTGAGCACGTCTGGCCGTGCATATTCAAATTTGGTAGCCCCGGACTACGCACCGGGGAATGTTTCTGTTTCCTCTTTTTCACCATTTCCGGGTGAATACGGTTCTCACCGAAATTCGGCACACTCAGCATTTTTGAATGTTCGACAGCATGGAATGCGTCAGCTGGCAGAATTGATTAGTTCAAATACGAAAACAAAAGGAATTTCAGTTTCCAAAGCTTTTCAACATACAGTTTCTCAAAAAACGACACCGGAGACACAGCAACCTGTTCCACAAACAAAACCCTGTATTTTTGACTATCATGATTTACTGGAACTTGCAGGCGGCAGCATTGCCAATGTTTTTGGTGCCGAATATGCTGAAATTGATTCCTACCGACGCTGTGTGCGATTACCGATGGAACCATATTTACTGGTCAGTCGTGTGACACAGCTTGACGCGAAACTTGGAGAGTTCAAGCCTTCAACGATCACCACAGAATACGACATTCCAGAAAACGCGTGGTACACAACTGACGGTCAAATTCCGTGGGCAGTTGCAGTAGAGTCCGGACAATGTGATTTGATGCTGATCAGTTATTTGGGTATTGATTTTGACTGCAAAGGTGAGCAAGTTTACCGACTGCTGGATTGTACATTGACATACCTTGATGACATGCCGCTTGAAGGACAAACTTTGCGCTATGAAATATCTATCAATTCGTTTGCAAAACATGATCAGAATTTGCTGTTCTTTTTTAATTATGAGTGTTTTGTCGGCAACAAAATGGTACTCAGGATGGATAACGGCTGTGCAGGATTTTTCTCGGATGAAGATTTATCTCAGGGCAAAGGTGTGATTCATACAGCACAGGAATTAGAGCTCAAAGAAAAAGCGGATAAAATCAAATTCCCGCCGCTTCTTCACTGTACAAAAACAACATTTACTCGACAAGAATTACTCGAAATTTCAGCCGGAAATCCTGCCGGATGTTTTGGTCCGGAATATAATCAACAGGGAAAAAATCCATCATTAAAAAATGCACCGGATCAGTTTTTGATGTCAGACAGAATTATGTCAGTAGAGCCGCATGGTGGTCCGTATGGTCTGGGATACATAGTTGCAGAAAAAGATTTAGCTCCGGATGACTGGTATTTCCCTTGTCATTTTAAGGATGATCCGGTTATGGCTGGATCCCTAATGGCAGAAGGTTGTGTACAGCTGCTTCAGTTTTTTCTTCTTCATCTGGGGTTGCAAACTTTAGTGGAGGACGCAACATTTCAACCGATTCATGGGTTGCCACAAATTGTACGTTGCCGGGGGCAGGTGATTCCAGGCGATCCTAAAATGACCTATCGGGTTGAAATCAAAGAGATCGGTTTGGAACCTCATCCGTATGCAATTGCAGACATCGATATTTTGGTTGGCGACAGAATCGTGGTTGATTTTCGAGACTTGGGAGTTCAACTGGCGGAAAAAACAGGAAGCTCTGGCAGCGGCAATTTGCTTCGTGTTTCTAAAAACCAACGCAAAGTATATTCCGAAGGAGAAATCAAAACACCGGATCCTAATATTCAAGTGCCGGAAACTAGTGACAGGCAGCTTGCTGCAGACGAACAGATGATTTGGGAATTTGCTTTGGGAGATGTGGAAAAATGTTTCGGTTCCGAATTTGCCATCTACAAAGGCCGTTCCGTGCAGCGAAATCCAAACGGCGATTTGCAGCTTATTTCACGAGTCTATGATCTGCACGGTAAAAGGATGGAGTTTGATAAGACGATGACCTTGGTCAGTGAGTATGACGTTCCTGAAGATGCCTGGTTTTATCGTAATAATTCTTATCCTGAAAACATGCCGTTTTCCGTTTTGATGGAAATTGCTTTACAACCGTGCGGTTTTATTTCAACTCATTCCGGAGCAATTTTGACTTATCCGGAACTTGACTTGTATTACCGCAACCTTGACGGAAACGGAACTTTACTCAGGAATCCGGATTTACGCGGAAAAACGGTTTTGAATGAAGTCAAGTTACTAACCACGGTTGCCTCCGGAAATACAATCATTCAAACGCATCGTTTTTCTTTGAGCTGTGATGGACAAATCTTTTTTGAGGGTGATACAATGTTTGGCTATTTTACCGGCGAGTCATTGGCTGCTCAAGTTGGTTTAGACGGAGGGAAAAAAGCCGTTCCGTGGATTGATGAAAACGCGTCTGACTCTTCAATTATACTGGACTTGAACTCCGTTGATTACCGGAAGGTTTTGGGCGAAAAACCTGAGCATCCTCATTTTCATTTGTGTTCCGGACAACTTAGTTTTTCTGATATAATCCGGATCGTGCCGGAAGGCGGAAAATTCAGCAAGGGCTATGTTTATGCACGTAAAGAAGTCAATCCGGAAGACTGGTTTTTCCCCTGTCATTTTCACGGGGATCCAGTTATGCCCGGTTCACTTGGAGTGGAAGCAATAATTCAAGCTTTGCAGGCTTTTGCCTTGCAGCAGGGACTTGGAAACTCATTCAAAAGTCCAAGGTTTTTGCCTGTTTTGAGCAAGGTTGCCTGGAAATATCGTGGACAAATTATTCCACAAAATAAATACATGCAGCTGGACTTGCATGTTAAAAACATAGAGCAAAAAGAGGGGCAGGTGGTCTTGACTGCAGATGCAAACTTGTGGCGGGAAGATTTGAGAATCTATGAAATATTTGACATTGTAGTTGGAATTTCAGAAACAGAAAAATAAAACAGTTTTTTTGGAAACTCCTTGGAGTTGTTTTCATCAATCGAATAATTTCTTATTGATATCATTGAAAAATACTTTTTTTCAACAAGCCCGTAATATTTTGGTTCCAGAAAAAGGTCTTATACTATATAGAAAAGTTTCAGTTGAAACAGTTTAAAGTTCGGACAGATTTAATGAAGTTTTTATAGGAGGATAGCAAACTCCGCCCTCCCAACAACCCTGGAAGCCAATTTCCAGAATCCCCTTAGATTCTCCTTTGATTGTTGGAGTAAGATGTAACGTAGCTTCCACGACATTATGATAAATTTCACTTGAACCAAAAAATGGGTCATCAATAACTTCTGGTGGAGGAAACTGAACATTCTCGATGATAAAATCTTTACTGGTGAAGATGAACTTTTCTTTGTATAGATAATAGAACTTTGGAATTTGCCAGCGAATAACTGCTTCTGAAGGTCCTACAATGATGTGATCCATCACAAAAGCTTCTTCCGGAGCAAGCGGTTCTGAACCGAATGGTACTTTCTCTGCACCTGAAGCAAAAGTTGCAAAGCACAGAGCTATCAAAACCAGTAATATTTTTGCTAATGTGTCACCATTCATATTATTTTCTTCCTAAAATTCATAAACTAGTTGTTTTTCCAGTAAATGACAAGAATCATATAAAAAATACTTTTACTACAGTTTTTCCAAACGCACTTATTCATTGTGATCAGTAGTACTGAAAGTGTAGGTAGTCACTACACCTTTTTCATCAAACTGAATGACAAGATCCTTCGCCTCCCTTTTACTAAAAAGAGAATAATCATAATTACCGTAAGTCCAGACCAGTTCTCCATCCTGAATTCCTGAAAGCCACGGAGATCCAAACAACTTTCGGATCTCATTTTTGGTAGTATGACCAATCTTGATCACAGATACATTTGCCTCAGGAAAGTCTTTTCCCAGTGTGACGCAGCCAGACGTAAACAAGCTTATTCCAGCTAAAAGAATCAAATTTATTGCAATGTTCCGCATAACAAACCCCCTTTCAGTAGATTCAAAATGATTTCCAATATTCATATATTTACCTACACTCACGAGTTGTGAAATCTCGTAAGATATTGCAATTATTTACTGCAGTATGTCATCTCAAACAAAAGTATAAATCTGATAATATATTGATATCATATATAATTTATCACACACATTCGGGATAACACGAAATACCCTGTTGACTGTAGAGTACCTTTATTAAAATATGTATATATTTTACGGATTGCTTTGAGTTGCCAAAAAACTGTCTGCTGAAGATAAAAAAGATGCAGACCGTTCAAGAAAATCCCAGCTTTTACTATCCCAAAATTTGTCTTCAAGGAACTCATGCAATCCAGAAAAATATGTTATTATTGGTTTCACGGGACTCAACTGTGGAATAGCAGATTTCTTACTTTGTCCCATCAAGGCAAATACAATATCACCATTCATAGCCATCAAATACTCATAATCATTTGTATCTAATTCTGGATCAACAAAAATTTGTTTTTTCTCATCATAATAATTCAACTTCGAAAATCGAAGCATTTTTGAATAAACCTTGTTGTAGCTTTTATTTTGGAATTTGTCCGCCGCCCGCTGAAACAGTTTTGCCAGCAAAACATGATCCTGAAGACCGCTTTTACCACGCCACTGTTTTTCTTTGATAGTATAAAAGTGATAAATTCTCTTGTTATTGAGAATCATTCCGGAAAGAAAATCAAGTGAATGGATCACTTTGTTTTCGAGATTATTATCTTTTGAATAATCAAGTACATCCAATAAATAAGTGAGTGTTACAGCTAAATGATCTGTAAAAACCTTACTGATTACCAAAGGCGGTTTTACATTTTTTCGTCGATTCTCATTCAAATAATAATACGATGTGTCTGCTGCTTGAAAACTGAGAAAAGAACCAGTCTCTTCATCGTACAATGTATTAGACAAATAGTGAATACTTTGCTGAGCCACTTCAATGAATTTTGGATTTGGATTTTCCTCATTCACTTTGTACAAGAGTAAAACTGTTCCAGCATTAAGACCAGCCATTTTTTCATAATGAGGAATTTCCCAATCGTCAGTCTCTGCATATCGAAAAAATCCTCCTTCAATTGGATCATAAATATTCTCGATTGCTTTTTTTAGTGTTTCAGAAATCCATAAAACTGAGTCCTGTCGATTTTCTCCTTTGGTAGATTTTATGAGATAGAGGAAAGTTTCCGGAAGGATTGTTTTTATTCCGTTTCCAACTCCATATTCTTCAGTATCAAAATTATCCAACACGCCTTTAATGTAAGTATTGCGCATATTATCCAAAGTTGATTCATTGAATTTTGTAGGCGGATTATATTCAAATGCAAATATTTTCTCTCCATCAACAGTTTTTCCTTGTTTGACATTTTGAATCACATCCTGAATGACTTCAAGAAAAGGCTCTGCGTAAAGGGTTCTGGAATACTTAAAATATTCTGATGTGTCAGGATTCAAAAATACTGTAAACGGAACTCCTTTTGCCTTATATTTTTGATAAGCACTTGTGTTGATATCTGCATCGATAAACACATTGACAAAATTTTCGTTTAGGTAAGAAATTACTTTTTCATCAGTGAGTGTTTTCTCGTTGAAGACATGACACCAATGGCACCATTGAGCGGCAAATAGTAAAAAATATGGTTTTTTCTTAAACCTGTGCTTTTGGATGACATTGGGATCATATTCTAGAAAATGGACATCAGAATCCTTATGCTCAAAAGCAAAAGATGTTGCATTCAATTGGAGAAACAGCAAAAGACATAAACTAAATTTGATAAATGAATCCATTATCACTTTCCAGGTGATTTACACGTTTTATTATTGATAACAAAACTGGTATCAATTTACTACCAAAAGTCGTTTAATTTGCGCAAGAAGAGGAACTGTATTAGTATCATGCGGGAATGTTTTTTGCGGGTTCCCGTCCGGTCCGACCACAAAAATATCATCTGAGTGAGAAATCACGTAGCCTAACGCAGAATCCGGAACAAGTGTTTTTTTGTATTTTACACCATATTGTTTTGCAACTTTGGTCAATGTTTTAATATCGTCAGTAAGTCCTACTATGTTTGGATGAAAATAATCGGTGTATTGTTTGAGTATCTCAAGATTGTCTTTTTCAGGATCAAGACTAATGAAAAGTGCCTTTGTTCTTTTTAATTCATCAGGCGACATTTGGGAAAAGACATTGCTAATGGTGACTAAGGAAATTGGGCAAACATTTGGGCAGGAGGTGTAACCGAAAAACAAGAGGACAACCGAACCACGTAAATCTTTGAGTGAGAAAGGGCCTTCTGTAGACTTTAAAGTAAAATTTCCACCTTGAAAATTCTTTATCCCTGACACTTTTTTTTCGTGTGCCGTAAGTAAAAAAAGATATTCAGATAAGAAAAATAAAGGCACAAAGACCAATAAAAATATATTGCTCTTAAAAAACAATTTCTTCCAGCACATAATTTATATCCTGCTCTAATGATTTTTTCAAATTCATCATTTTATTGAAGTTAAAAAGGCGGTCAAAGGAAGTCGGTTTTAGAAACCCGATATTTATTTCTTCTTGCTCAAAACGCTGGAAAACGACGAATCTTACCGGCATAAAATACCAGCAAGAAAATTTGAAGAAATTAGCCCGCTGCAACTTCCATCGTGTCATTTTTCTAGGTTGCTTTCGTCTGATTTTTTTCTTTACGAGTACTCTGAAAAACTATTACACCAAAAGCAGGTCGTGTTACACAAGCGCCAACCTGGCATACAAAGATTGAGGTTTAAAGCAGTTTGAATGAATTATACGGGTTTTGCCAGGACACTAATTATTCACCTGGATTCTTGATTGTTTTAATGTAATTTATCAAATCCCAGCGGTTATTTTCAGATAAAATCAAGCCCCACGGCGGCATATCTGAACGTCCATTAGTAATAAACCAAAATAGATATCCGTCTGTTTCTGGACCAGTATTATTCCATGCCCACAATTGACGGGGCCAGGTGGTAAACCCGTGAGCAACTGTGCCATATCCGTTTCCACTTAGACCATGGCATTTAGCACAGTTATTTACAAAGAGTTTTTCCCCTCGACTTGCTGAAGCTGCTTTATCCGTAATAGGATTCTTCATGTTTGGAAACACTTCAGCAGTGTCACCCAGAATTGCGATAGCCTCCTGTTCTTCATCAAGAATCGGAGCATTCGCCAGAAGGGGACCATGATGTACCTTGTACTTATGTCCTGCAGGATCCTCAATCTCTCCAATGACATTTTCAATTTTTTCTCTTGAGACTGCTCCAGAATCAAATTGAACAGTAAGAACCGGCCATCCGGTTTTTGTATTTTTTAGATTTAAATCAATTACTTTAACCTCTAATTCTTTTTCCAGCGCGGATTTCAAAGCCTTGGGACTTGCAGGCGAGATTAACCCTTCGATCTTAAACTCCTCTTCAATTTTTCCGGCAAAAACAACATGGGAACCCATGATCAAAAAGAAGAATGATAAAATAATAAACCTAAATATTTTTTTCATAAACACCTTGGTTCAATTTGCTAACAAAATGAAGGATGCACTTAGTAAAACCGCCCTATAATTTTTTCTAAAAAGTCTAGTTACTGAATTTTATCTTTTTGGACGCTTCCCACTTTTTCCCTTGATTGTCCACAAAAACCACCTTGACAGGTGCTTCCTGAATGGCTTTTAATTTAAACGTGAACAATGGATCATCTGCTATTGCAGATGACATGCGAAATCGGCTGACAAGTTGATCACCAAAATAGACAAACATGTTTCTAATGAAGGAGACGGGAATTGCCCTGCTAAATACCGGCTTTGTTTTATCATCAACAATTCCCAAGCCGGTAAACGAAGGATGATCAAATTTGACTTTAACCTTAAACACCTGATCTTTTTTGATACGTCTTGTAATTCTCAGGCGCGGATCTCTAATCTTTTTTGCCATTATTATTCTCCATTTTAGATTAAATATTTACTTACTTAAAGCCCACTACCAGAATTCTATCATCCAAAGCAGAAGTTATTGGTGAATTCTTGCGGATATAGTTGATCAATTCTTCCACAAAAACTATTCCTGTGTCCTTAACTTTCGACGCCCCAAAAAGGGGGCTGTTCTGAAACCTAGTGTGTGCGGAAGCAACGCTGTAAACTACGTCTTTCGAGAATGGTTTTCCGCCAACTGTCAATGAGACAATTCTATTTCCGAGTGACTTTGCTAAATCTACAACAAGTTTCATTCCGGAAAAACGAATCATATCTCCGCCAACTCTTGTGTAAGGATCTTTATTGACTACTGAACCCAAAATATTTTCGAGCAGAGTTTTTAGTCCTTTTCCTCCCATAGAATATGTAAAAACATGACCGTCTGTTGGTACAATGTTATAAACATCTTCAGCAGTTATTTTTCCCGGCATCATTGTCGCTCCATATCTCCAAGCAGGAAAAAAAGCGATGTCGGTTTTTTGAGAATCTCTCATTGCGTCAGTCAGCAAATTTCCCATCTTGCTCTGAAAATAGTCTCGCCGGTGCAGCATGACTTTGGTCTGCCCAACAACTTCGTTCAACTGCTTTTTGTAGGGCTCGTATGCCTCTTTAATCAGTTTTTCAATTTCCGGGTCAGGCTCAATTTGATTCTGTCTTACTTTGAGTAAACGATAATCAAAATTTTGTATTTTCTTATCTTTAACATCAACATCAAGACTAACAACATACTTCCCATGTGCACCGCCCTGGAAGATGATGGTGTCGTTCCAGACAACAGGATCAAATACCTCGTCGTGTGTGTGACCGCTGAGATAGATATCAATTCCATCCACTCGCTGAGCAAATTTTTGATCTAAACCATAACCTCCGTGAGAGACGAAAATAATAAGATCAGGATTTTCATTTTTGCGAATATCCGCAATCAAATCTCTTGCTTCTTCTTCCTTGATTCCAAACTTAAACCATTTTGCGGCACCTGTAATTGCAGAAGTCAGAGCAGTCCAGGGATAAGTCAAGCCAATCATGGCAACTTTCAAATTGCCAACTTTCCTTACAACATACTGATCGAGAACAGGTTCCTCCCATTCTCTGTCAGTCAAATTGTAAGCAATTACTGGGAAATTAGCTTGATCAACCAAATCCAAAAAATGATCTTTCGGATATAAAAACTCCCAATTTCCCGGCGTCATGACATCATAGCCAATGGCGTTCATGATTTTCACCATCGAAACACCTTTGTCAAAAAGTGACAATCCGGCTCCATGCCACGTATCACCCGCATCTAACAACAGATTCTTTCCGGGCTTCTCTGCTCTTAGATTTTTGATCATCGTGGCAACATGTGCCATGCCGCCAATTTTACCTTCTATTTCAGCCTTGTTTACATAATCACCTTCTCTTGACTGTGCTCCCCATGGTTTGAACTCATCCAGGTAACGGTAATAAATCGGGCGTAAATAGGAATGAATATCGTTTGTAGAAATAATCCTTATTTGTTCTGTTTCGGATGCAAAAACTGAAGCAGTTTCTGATGTGAATACTAGCCCAAAAAAAATCAGAGTCAAAAAACAAAAACAAATTGTTTTTGTCATTTTCCTGAATTTCAAGACCACTTCAACATCCTCCAGCAGCGACATTGACTGTTCTGTTTGCCGCCCATTTTCCATGTTTATTGCATTCTGCAACAACCCAAACGGTTCCCTCACCCCCAGCAAGACGTATTTGTGTGCTAATAAATGCTTCACCGTTTACAGGAGTCATGTAGAATTTTCCCTTGATGACCACAGGGTCGGCAAAATTTAGTATCTGAATACTTTTTATATAGTGATCTTCTTCCATTGGATGATCCATACTAACAATGATAGATGCCTGTGTGCCGTCTTCAACAACTGGCGGAAGAGTTACTTTCGGAAGATGGATACGTTCCATCTCAGTCAGGTTTTCTAAATCCTTTGGAGCATTGAAAACTCCGCCATACACTTCATTTTCGTAAGGAACTCCTGAAAGGAGAGGAACAACGGCCCCGCCAATCACAGAATAACGAATGAACTTTCTTCTGGAAAAATCTTCTTTAATTACCATGAGACAATCACTTTTATGAGAAGGTTTTGTTAATAATGAAATTGGGGGTTGGCGTAGTTTTTAATAACTGTAAAAAACTACAGCCAATTCCCCCAATCCTAATTAGTTTACCATTGCTGCTTTAATTGCACCTGGGCTAGGAACCCAGCGCACACCATTGTTTTGGATGCCTGCAGCAATATCTGTGGTAATCACATCCCAGTCAGCAGGATTTGCTGAAGAGGTGTCTATCAGCGTTGCTACATTTTCCTTTTTTGTGCTAACAATAGCAAATTTACCTGTTGGATCAAAGGCTACATTATGAGGCCCTAAACCAGTAAAGATGTCTTTGATCTTGACATCATCCTGGGTGTCAATCACAGAGACTTGCTCTGATTTTCCGGACTCATTTGTAAACAATCCGTAACGGGGATTAGCAGTGTTAAGATAAAGCCGGTTTCCGTCTGGACCCGTTTTAATGACTTTAATCAACTCAAGTTTTGCCATATCGATTACAGCAACTGAATTGTCTTTTCTCAAACCACCGTAACATTTTGAACCATCCGGAAGACAAGTGAAGTTCCCTCCACCACCCGGAACCTTGATAGTTTTGGCAATTTCATTGGTTGCTGTATCAACGAAGACAATAGCCTTCGAAGCACCAACCATGAAATATTTACCGTCCGGAGTCATTCCACCAGCTCTTCCTCCTTTAATAGGAATGACTTTGATTTCTTTTCTGCTTTTCACATCAACAATCGAAACCCCTTTTGGCTCCTGCTGACAAGTGGTAAACACTTTGGAATCATCTAAAGTGAACATGGCATCACGTGCCCCGTGGCAACCTAGTTCAACAATGTGTGATGGTTTACGGGTTGCCGTGTTGATAAACGACAGGTAACCGTTCTTTTTGTCCAAGATGTTACCCACAACTGCCAGAGGCTGAGTGTAAGCAAAACCAATGTGCAGAGGCGCAATTACTTTCTTTCCGCCCATGCTCAGATGGAATTTATCAACTACCTCATGAGTAGTTAAGTCGATTACCCAGATTAAATCCTTCTCATAACGCTGAGACGAAAACGCATATCGCGCTCCAGGTATAACAAAGATGTGGTGGTTTCCTGTTTCACCCATTTGAATTTTCTTGATAGTTTCTCCTTTATGATAATCAACCACCGAAACTGTCGGTTCTCCCTGGTTATCAATCAGAAAATATCCGGGCGTATCCCTAACAGCATCCCAGTTTGATCCGAGAGTATTTTGCGGGTCTAGGCGAAGGAGTGACTGATATTCATCAGAACTCATTCCTGTCGTCGGCGCTCCCATTTTTGTTGTTCCAGTTACACAACCTCCAAGAAAACCTGCTAACATGGAGATAGTTAACATTATTTTTAATTGCTTATTCATAATCTTCTCCTTATTGTTTTTGAATTATTCAAATTGCCGGGAAATTCCGCCAATTCCAGTAATTTTTTATATTAGTCCTCCCTTCCAATGATAAATTAACAAGAAAAACACCAATCTCTTTGTGAGATTTGGAGCAGGTTATAAAAACTGATTTTCAGACAACCACTAGTTTTCTGGTTGCTTCATTCCATGAAACAATTAGATACCAGAGAAGCATTAGAATGCATATTGACAAAATCCCCATTTTCCAGCCTATTAAATCCGGTATGAAAAGAGGTTCGCCCAATTTCATGATCCAGCCACTTTCAACCAGCCATTCTCTAAAATAAGAGCCTGACAATGCAAATGCAATCAAAGCAACCCAAAGCTTAATATGCCCTTCTCCTGCCCGCCATAACGATCCTGAAGCACATCCACCGGCAAGGGACATGCCGATCCCAAAAATAATTCCCCCAACCAGGCTGCCCAGCCAAAATCCTGCATACACAATGTCCTCCCAATCTTTCATATCGGACCATTTTAGAACTGAAAATCCGACTACACTGATAATCACCGCAAGTGCAACCGCCTTGGCAGCATTTCCATCTCCAGACAAAAAAGGTTCACGGAAAGCCCGCACAAAACAGAAACGAGTCCGCTGCATGAGCAAGCCGATCACTAACCCAAAGACTAAAAAACCTCCCCGGATTGAATAATCCAAATCATCATAAACAAAGGCAAGGCTGACTCCTAACAGCAAAACAATTATGCCCGCTATAGGCTGATTCTTTTTCCAGTCACCTGATATTTTCCTGCTTGCGTGAGAAGAAGCTGGACTGAAATACGTTATTTCCCAAACTAGAAGTTTCAGACCAATAAACGCACCTATCATGAGTCCGGCCATCATTGACACTCCTGCAAGGGATAGCGCACTGATTGCACTAAAAAATCCTCCAATGTTGCATCCAAAAGACAGGACTGAACCAATTCCCATTAATATACCGCCAATCAGAGCTTTGATTAACTCCCGGGCAGGGGCACCCCTGACCTGGAATTGCTTTGACAAAAGTGCCGAAGCCATAGCACCGACAATGATACCGAAATTTAAAATCGAAGTGCTAAAAAGGTGGGGTTCAATAATGATCATCTCTGAAACCTCAATGGTATTGAAAAACCAGTTTCCCCAATTTCTCACACCATCAGAAACGCTCCAGGCTTTTTCGTAGGCAAACATAAAAACGTTGAGTGCTCCAAACAAAAGTCCGCCAACCCACATCGGCCATTGCTTACCAAACATCTTTGCATAACCGGAAGCAAATACTTCTTTCAAATTTTCCGGTTCTTTTATGGTTTCGATTGTATTCAAGGCTCTGTCCTTTCTCCATGAATGAAAAACTTTCAAACGAAACTAGTGAATGTATTATCTTAATCTGCGTTTATTTTCAATCTCTCTTAATTTGCTCAACGCACGAAAAAGTGTCTCTCTTCATTCTCTATCACAATTTGCAGAAATTTGTGTCTGGAAGTCCTGCACCAGGCCTTTATACCTGGCTCAGCTCAAGAATGAGAACTGCTCATTTGCAAAAATCTCCGACCGTCAATTTTTTTATAGACTGCCATTAGCAAATTAAGGAAACTACCATCCATAAATCATAATTCGAATTTTAAGTTTTAGTTTGAGTTACATAAGCGAGCTTATTTTAACATGATCCGGTCTAAATTGCAGAAAAATATTCGATTCAAACGTTCTGTACCGCTGTTGCTTTCACAACCTCACAAATTGTGTTTCCGGTGGAAGGGTTCTGAACAGCCAATGACTCGCCGGCACCATCAACTGATTCTCCGTTGATCAATAGTTCTGCAGTGAAAACCATCGTTTTCCTTGTAGTTTAGGTCATTTGAATGTGAGTAAGATGGTGTTCTCTAAGCGCTTAGTCAACAAAAACATGGACTTAACTAGGGCTGAAAAGCGCTTCATTTGTCATATCTGATAAACAGATTCAGTTTTTGAGCGCCTGATGAGTAAGAATCGGAGAAATCACACGGTCTGCCAGCAGCATGCCCATACCCATTGCCACCACGAACAGCAAGGCATTCACGCTTACGCTGCCTAGAGAGGTGATCGCCGGTCCCGGACAGTATCCACCTAGCCCCCAGCCCAAGCCGAACAGCAGCGCTCCAAAGATAAGTGAACGGTCAAGATCCTTACGAGAGGGAAATTGAAACTTTTCCCCCAGCATTGGTGTGGAAAAGCGTCGCTGAATCCATAGTTGGAGCAGTAAATAGCTGATTACAGCTCCGCCCATCACGAAAGCCAGACTAAGATCCCATTCCCCGAAGACATCGAGGAAGCCAATGACCTTATGAGGCTGCGTCATTCCACTGATACCAAGACCAATGGAGAAAAGAAGTCCGCAAAGAAAAGCTGCAATATTCGATTTAGCCATCTTAGTTCTCAGTGATAAAGGGGTTGAACAAGGGCCACCATCGCCATTCCTGCCACCATAAACGTAACCGTAGCCGCAAGTGAACGTGCCGAAAGCCTGCCGATGCCGCACACTCCGTGCCCGCTGGTGCAGCCTCCGCCAACCCGTGTGCCGATACCAACCAGCAGTCCGGCAATTGTCACGGCCACAAGACCTCGTCCGGATGAGTTTTCAAAATATTCCGTGTTTATACTGTAGAGCAGGACTCCCCCGGCAATCAGACCGGCAACAAAAGCTGACCGCCAAGTCCGCTCCTCTCCCTGCCGAAAAAGCATTCCTCCGAATATCCCTGAGATACCCGCGATCTTCCCGCTGAACAGCAGCATCATGGCTGCCGCAATCCCAATCAGTATACCTCCCGCAAGCGGCATGGCCACTTCAAATTCTGTCATTTTATTCTCCCTGTTTTGGTTGCCTGTGTTCGTTCATCTCTCCACAGGATATCCGAATTTTTTCCACTCCGCCATCCCGGAGCTTCCCAGGCAGACCAAGTTGTCCAACCCTTTGCTGGTCAAAGTGGCAAACACCGTCTGGGACCTCCGTCCTGAATAACAGTAGAGGTAGATTTTTCGGTAATCCTGCAATTCACCCAGCTGATCCAGTTCCTTTCCCATTGGCAGGTTGATCGCGCCCGGAATATGCCCTGCCTCGTATTCATCCGGAGTGCGGCAGTCGATCACCACCTCGTTCTCGGACAGAGCAGTGAGGATTTTCTGTAAATCACGTACTCCAAATACTTCCTCAGTCAGGTGTCCGTGATCCACTGATATACCGCAGCCCATGTTTGCCGGAACCGCCTCATCAATGTGTTTGGGCCTTGGCAGGTTCAGTGAGTTCATCAATTCAGCAAAATCCGATTCGGTTTGTGTGGATGGAATGCGCGGATTGTACTGCTTCTCCTCACCAATGGTGGAAACAGACTTACCATTATAGTCGTGACCGGGATAAACCAGAGTTTCATCCGGAAGAGCGTAGAGCTTTTGCGTGATACTCCGATACAGCATTTCAGGATCACCCTGCTGGAAATCCGTGCGCCCGCAGCCTCGGATGAGGAGGGCATCTCCCGTGAACACCATGTTCTCAACCTTGAAGCTTGTGCAGGCGTCTGTGTGTCCGGGAGTGGCCAGCGCAGTAAGGGTATGCCGCCCAAAGCCCAATGTGTAACCGTCATTCAGCATGATGTCTGCGCAGGGAACTCCGGAAGGCTCTCCAACCGCGGTTTGTAGCCCCATCTCTTCGCGCAGCATTCCCAGCGACGTTACATGATCGGCATGGACATGCGTGTCCAGCGCGTAGACCATACGCACACCAAGCTCGCCAACAAGACAAAGATCACGTTCAAACTGTTCCCTCACCGGATCAATAATTATCCCTTCCCTGTTGTCCAAATCCCAGAGCAGGTAAGTGAAGGTCCATGTGTCCTGATCTAAGAGCTGACGGAAACCGATGTAGGGTTGAGTACTCATGGTGACATTTATCAAGTGAGGTTACGCTGAGGTCGATACTTTACTGGGCTGATAACACGTGTAATGGGGCTTATGAGTGAAATAATAAGTTAACTAATATATTAAAAAAATAAAATATAATTTATGAAAAACTGGTAAAAAGTCATAATACCACACTTGTTTGTCTTTCCTGCTCCTCGATAAAGCCAAGATTCTGTTCTCAACTTGATTGTGTAACAAGCCACACAAAATTTATCTTTCTTAATAACTTTAAATAAATCTACTTTTTCTGAATAAAGAAAGTATATACACCACCATCTTCAGTGTGAGACAACAAATAATTTCCATTAGTCTTCGACCAGAAAGTAACATCATTCACGGAACCGGGGTCTGTCGAAGTCATTTTCAAAATTTCGCCACTTGACATTCCATCAATTTCTTTCTTGGTTTTTAAAACCGGAAGAGGGCAATTAAGCCCCTCACAATTTAGCTCAGTATCAAAATCACTCATTTCATTATCCTGATGAAATTATAAAATTATTGCTGTGTTTCCCTTGTTTGACAATAATAGTCAAGTTTTTTTCTATTTATCAATTCCAGAGAGGCTAAAAAAATTACTCATTTGTTAACTTTTGGCCGAATCGTCCCTTCATTGAATAAAGCAAATAGCAGCCACTCCATTCCGAATTTCAAAAGACTTTCTTGTTCCGAATGGATTGATTTTATAGTATTTATATCCACTTCAAAGCGTTCCAGAAAAGAACTTTCAAAAACAAATTGCCTGAAAGTATCAAGATCGTAGCTGGCCATGATAAACAAACTGATTTCATGATTTTGTTTATCATTTATTTTCATTGCTTTTAATTTAGCAACAATCTCCATCCAAGGTTTATTCCCCTTTTCCATCGCAACTGTCCCTTGGTCTTCCATCCACTTTTTTAGAGTCCATGTTTTAGGTTCCAGGTGTCCCTTGCACATATCTTCCTGGATCATAAAACGTGCTTCGGGAGATTGACCTTCTGTTTGTAACTTTTCATGTCTTGGGTCGAGAGTGCCTAAACCAAGTGGGTAGCTTCTACAAACCTGTGGACGGTTTTGATAAATCGAACAGCCTTTAGATCCATCCAAAAAAATACAGGCTCCGTTTGAATTTTCACTCATTAATAGTTTAACCAAAGGAATACCGGTATCCTTTAGAGTTTGTAAAGTGGTGTATTTTTTGAGGAACTCATCTGAACGAATATTTAACGCGGTTTTCATTTTCAAAATATCAACAGGAGTCAGTATAACGTCGATTTCGTGGCAACATTTGTTAAAACAAGAAACACCAGGATGACAGGCAAAGGAAAATATTCCTTCAGGAGTAATCGGCTTTAGTTTGAAATTTTCTTCATTTACTTCAGAATGATTATCAGTATTACTTGTGGCTGCTGATGTTCTCATTAATTTTCATATTTTAAGAGGTAAAATCCGGTGGAAAAAACCGAAGATCTTTTGCTTTCTGCTAAGGAAGCATTGGTACAAAAAAAAATAGATAAAAGTATTGAATTATTTTCGAACGTTCTAGAACGTGAGCCCGAAAATTCAGTAGCTTTGTTCAGTAGAGGGACAGCTTATTTTTCCAAAAAAAATTATCAGCAAGCCCTTCACGATTTTACAAAATGTATTAAACTCAAGCCAGACAGTGCCAAGTTGTATTGTAGCCGGGGCAATGCTTGGCTAGGACTTAAACAAAATGAATCTGCTTTGCTAGACCTAAATAAGGCTGTCGAATTGGATCCATACTACCCTACTGCATATTTTAGCAGAAGCGAAGTTTTTGATCGTATGGAAGAAAAAGATCAGTCTGAAGCTGACAGAGAAACAGCAGAACGACTCCAAAAACATATTTCCCGGTCTTACTTAGAAACTCAAGGAATTGAGTTACCATACAATTTATAATCTAACTAAATTTGAATAACTTTTAGAGAAGTTGAGTAGTTAAGAACACCAGGATACAAATCATATTCTATATAACTCCCTCTAACTTGTGAAGCAAGATATCCCTTTGTATTGAGTTTAATTTTTTCTATACCAACTTCCTATACTTCAATTTCAAATTTATCTGCAATTGAAACCAGATAATTCATTCTATCACCAATTTCTTCTTCAAGACGGAAAGTGTTTGCCCATCCAACTGGAGGCCTTCCTCCTCTGTAATTAAATAAAATATCTTTGTAATTACTAAGACTTCTATGCTCATTGAGGTGGATAGATTGTTAGGATTGTGAAACTTTTCCCAGTTGCGTTCCTTAATAAATTCCGCTACTACAGCTTCAGATCACTCATAACATAATTTTACAAAGTCTGGTAATATTCGGACAAAATCTCTGCAACTTCAGGACGAGAAAACTCAGGAGGAAGTTCCTCGCCATTGGCCAGGATTTCACGAACCCTTGTACCGGAAAGCAGAAGATAATCTTCCTTGCCATGCGGACAATTTCGCATCATCATCACTTTTTCACACTTGTGACACCAAACAGTGTGATCACCACAGAAAATTTCAATCTGCAATATTCCATCCGGTAATCTGTCAAAAATAGTTTGTGACTCAAATGCTCCATAATAATCACCAACACCTGCGTGATCACGTCCCACAATCAGGTGGGAACAACCAGAATTTTGCCTAAAAATAGCGTGTAAAACAGCTTCTCTTGGTCCTGCATAAAGCATATCAAAACCGTATCCGGCAATCATCACTGTGTTTTCTGGAAAATAAAGATCAACCATTTTCCTGATTGAGGCATCGCGCACGTCTGCCGGGATGTCACCTTTTTTCAACTTACCGAGCAGCATGTGTACTAAAATTCCATCCGAATTCAATTCATTTTGTGCCATCCGGCAAAGCTCTTCGTGAGCACGGTGCATCGGGTTGCGAGTTTGAAAAGCAATGACCGTCTCCCATTCCCTCTCCTTTATTTCATTTCTGATTTCCACTGCGGTCCTGAAGGTATCTGGAAATTCAGTTGAGAAATAAGAAAAGTTCAGGACTTCAATCGGTCCTGAAATAAGCGTGTCCCCTGCTTCAGTAAATGCGGCAACTCCGGGATGCTCGTGGTCTGTGGTACCATAAACATGTTTTACAATTTCCCCAATTTGTTTCTCAGTTACAATTTCAATCTTATCAACAGCTTGAACAGCAATGACAGGATTCCCTACGACATTTGGATCACGAAGAGCAATTTTTCCGGCAGATTTGATTTCTTCTGATAAGGAGTTTCCTCTCAGCATATTAACGACCGGAGTTGGCCAGAACAATCCGGAAGACATTTGCATTCGTTCCGCCACACCAATTACATCTGCGAGATCCATGTAGCCGCTTAGCGGATTAAAATAACCTCCACCAAGCATCACTGCATTTGCTGCTGCTGCAGAAGAGATAACTGTCGAAGGGATTTCTTTTGCTTCCTCAAGCAGTACTTTCCTGCAAGCTTCATCCTTTACATAAAGGGGTTTCAAAACTTCCGAACTGTATGGATCAATCATATATTTAATTCAAAAGAAATCAAAATATGACTCCTTACAAGTTTCTGAAAATATCTATGTTGCGTCCGGAATAACGAGAGTAAATCATCGCAGCAGGTCTATAAAGGATATGACCAAATTTAGTCTGAGGTGCATAGGCCAGCAAATAAAAGACCATAACTAAATGGATATAATAGGTTAAAAATGCGAGATTTGCATGATCACCTACACGAAAAACCTGGCACAAAATTCCGGTTACAACCGTGAAGAACATGTTTCCAATGAACATCCAGTCAAACAGCGACAAAATGCTTTTAGCAGAATTTTTCACACGGTCCCGTAAAATCAGATAAATTCCGGCAAAGGCCGCAAAGGCGCTCACGTTTCCCAGTATTTTAACCGGATGAAAAAATGGAAGCGGTGTCACCTGAACATCAAAACCAAATTCGTTGAGCCAGTACAAAACAAACACGGAATTTGTCGTAATGAAAAGTCCAATGAAGCCGTACATCATTAGTCTATGTGAAATATTGCGGCTTTTGTTAGTGCCACACTTTTTGAATTCAATGTGTGAGAGTACATCCTGGATTGTACCTTTCACGGCAGTCAGTAAATTTTCTCCTCTGTCTGTGGGAGGGTACTGTTCTCTGAGTCCGCCAATGAAGTTGCTGATTGCCTTATAGGAATTAAATACAGCAAACAAAACTGGCGGCAAAAACAGGATATCAATAAAAGTCACCGACAGCATGTTTGCGTAAACAATTGGTTTTGCGGTTAAAAACGCAAAGCCGCTTTCGATGTTTTTCATTGCAATAGCAAGGGCAATCAGGACCATTGGAATCAAAAACAATACGACGTTTCCTCTTGCCGATTTTGCTGCTTTAGAAATGGACTGCGGGTAGGAATAGTGTTCGATGGTTTGATTGCGGAGCGTCGACATCACTTCTCCCGGTTTTGCTCCTCTGGGGCATTGATCGGTGCAGTCGTTGCAGTTGTGACACAGCCACAAGTCCATGTCTCTGAACAGCTTATCCTTCATGCCCCACTGTGCCCACAGCATTTCTTTACGTGGAAACGGCTCGTCATTCGGAGTCAAAGGACAGGCTACCGTACAGGTGGAACACTGGTAGCATTTTTTCAGATCCGCAGCCCCATGAAGCATCAGTCCCTGCACAAAATTTAAATCTGTATTGACGGCAACTCGCCCTGTCATTTCATGCTCCTTTTTTCGGTAGTTCTATCCTGCCGGAAATTATTGAGGTCACGTGTTTAATCAAAAAACTGACCATCACATCCCTTTAAACGGATTTGGACCGAAATCTTCCAGTTCTTCTGCAAAATCGTCAATAATCTTTGGAAGTTTTTCGTAATCGTTCATGCTGATTGCATACTGTTGAACCCGTTCCGGTTCCAAATTCAAACGCCCGATGGTCTCCTGCACTTTACCCAAGCGCATATTTGCTAGCTCGCTGCCTTTTACGAAGTGGCACTGATAATCATCATCAAATGAACATCCCATCAACATAATACCGTCGTATCCAGATGACAATGCATCATTAATGTAGACCAAATTCAGGCCTCCTAAACAACGCATCGGCATAATCCGGACATTAGTATTGATTTTCAAACGCTCCAGTGCCGCCATGTCAAAAACCGGAAGTGCGTCATTCTCACAGGCAAAAATTAGTATTCTCGGTTTTTCCTCAAATTCATCCGGCATTTCAAAGCTTGTCATCATTTCTTTAAAAATGTTTGGACTGGAATCCTTAAACGAAATAATCTGTACCGGACAAGAACCCATGCAAATCCCACAGCTCCGGCAACGCGCCGGATTCGGGAGTGGCATTCCTTTGTCATCTTCTTCAAGTACACCAAACGGGCACTCTTCCGTGCAGCGTTTGCAGGAAGTACAGCGACTAAGGGCGAATTCCGGAAAAGTCAAATCTCCCACTCGCGGATGAACGGTTTTGCCTTGATCGGTCAATTCCATCGCCTGAATGGCCTTTAGAGCAGCTCCGGTAGCATCAAGTTTTGCGTCGTTAATGTCCATCGGCTGACGCACGGAACCAACCGCGTAAATTCCGGTTCGGCGGGTTTCATAAGGAAAGCAGATGAAATGAGAATCCGGATAGCCGTATTTGAGTTCCGGAAGGTCCGGTCCCTGGCGGTACTGCAGATTCAAAGCGGACTCGCCTTTCATCGTCGAAGGCACTTGACCAACCGCCAAAACAACCAAATCCATTTCCATTGTAACGGGTTCGCCAAACAGAGTATTGTCCACATCAATCGCAATGTTCTTGTTGTCTGTTTCGTGTACACCGACCACATCACCCTGAGTCAGGAAAACACCCGGATCATCTTGGCGGGTGCGATAAAAATCTTCGTAAAGTCCGGGGGTACGCATATCCCGATAAATGATGTGCGCCTTTGCATCCGGATTTTGCTCACGGATATACGCCGCCTGTTTAAGCGAATCCATGCAGCAGGTTCCGGAACAATAAGGCAAATGCTCCGGGGTTCTCGAACCCGCGCATTGAATGAATCCGATGTTCAACGCCGGTGTTCCATCTTTGCGCAGAATATTTCCGGATTTGGCCATTTGCTCAAATTCGGCACTGCTGATAACGTTTTCATACTGAATCCCCAATTCAGTGAGTTTATCGGCATCATACGGATGAGAGCCGGTGGCCATGATGATCGCGCCGCTTTTAAATTTTTTAATCTCGCCGTCCGTGTTCAACTTCACCTGAAATTCACCTGGCTGTCCGGAAATGGAAACCACAAAAGATGAAGCATGAACAGTGATTAAATCGTTACTTGCAACGGCAGAAACAGCTTCGGGAATGGAGTTCATTTCCGGATCGCGGAACGGTGCCTGTGCCGGAATGAGCTTGTATTCGTCCAAACAGAATCCGCCCAAATGATCTTTTTTTTCCACCAAATTCACGGAATATCCTGCATTTGCGGCTTCCATTGCAGCAGTCATTCCGCTCACGCCTCCGCCGATTACCAACAGATTTTTAGAGGTGTCCTGTTCGAATGCTTCCGGAAGTCCATGCTTTTTAATTTTTGCATAGTACATTTGGAGATATTCTTCTCCGGCCAACTGCGTGTCTTCATCGAACTCGCCGCTTTCATCTTTTGTTTTTTGTGTCCATGCCACATATTCACGAATCGGCGCACGCACCACGAGGCTGTCGTCGCCCATATCAAAGGTTGCTTCGTGGTAACGCTGCGAACAGGCGGCAATCATAAAACGGTTCACGCCTTCGTTTTTCTGATCCTCCTTCATCAGCTGCACACCTTCTTCGCTACAGAGGAACGGATGTGTTTTGGACACCGGAGCCTTGCATTCTTTACCGGCAACTTTTACGAGTTCATCGACATCAAGAGCCTGATCAATGTCGCATCCGGAACAAATATAAACGCCAATCTTGCTCTCCATTAATTCACCCCCATAGTGGTTTGAATCGCTTTCAATGCAGCTCCGGTCGAATCCTGAATAGAACTGTTGACATCGGCCGGCCATTTGGCCACTCCGGCTGAAAAGATTCCTTGTTGTTGTAGCTCCATTGGAACAAATCCGTATTCATCTAATTTAATCCCTGCTACTTGTGCTTGACCTTTCAGGCTTGGCTCCATTCCGGTAGCCAGCACGACCATGTCCACTTCAAGATGGACTTTGCCCAACTTGAGAATATCTTCTGCCTCAACCAGGACTCCTCCTTCTTTGCCGGCAATGATCTTGGCGACTTTGCCTTTGATCATATTCACATTAGGTTCTGCCTGTACTTTCGCCACAAAATCTTCGTACTTTCCTGGAGTACGGATGTCGATGTAAAAAATATTCACCTTAGCCTCTGGATTTTGCTCCAGGACATATTTTGCGTGTTTCAGCGAGCCAAGACAACAAATCGAGGAACAATAAGGCAGGTGGTTTTCGTCTCTGGAACCGGCGCACTGCACAAAGACTACGCTTTCTACCGGCTTCTGGTCTGATGGGCGTAAAATTTTACCTTTGGTGGGGCCGCTGACGGAGGCAAGTCGTTCCATCATGATATTGTTAATCACATTTGGAACGCTGGAAAAACCCATGTTGGTGAGTTTCGAGGCATCGTAAGGTTTCCAGCCGGTTGCTACCACGACCGAGGCGACTTCCAGTTCTATTTCCTGCGTCTTCATATCAAGATCGATCGCATCGTACTTGCAGGCATCGACGCATTTAGAACAACCTGGTTCACAGGCAGTACGATCAATTACGTACCTCGGTGGGTATGCCATTTTGTTGGGCAGGAAAATCGCTTTGGTTTTGTCCATTCCTGCATTGAAATCGTTGCTTCTATCGGATGGACAAACCGCAGTGCAGTGGTCACAGGCCACACATTTTTCATTCACAAAAGTTGGATTTTTCCGGACTTTGATTTTGAAATTACCTGCTTCTCCGGAAACCGAAAGGACTTCAGAGTTGGTGTAAACTTGAACATGCGGATTGGCGCGCAAACGTCTGTAATTTATTTCAAGTCCGCAGGTTGGAGGACAAAGTTTGGGAAAATACTGATGGAATCCGGAAACGCGCCCGCCGAGTGTAGGAGATTTTTCGACGAGGATCACATCTCGACCAACCTCAGAGGCTTCGATGGCCGTTGTGATGCCGCTGATTCCACCACCTATCACCAATATTTTACCTTGCTCTTTCATTAACTTGCCCCTGTATTAAATGTTTTAAACTTAAGCGGAAACTTTGGCACATGCATAGTACAGTATCGCTAAATCGGCAGGAGAATTTATTTAGTAAAAATTCTGAAAATTCTATCCAGATGGATTGAATAAGGGGATCTCCCATCCGGAAAGATTTAACTTAAGGAACCAACTGGTGATATTCCCTTTTGAAAATATCCCATTCACCAGATTCCTTGTCATAAGTTGAATTTACAAAACATTTCCAGTTTTCATCGTCAATAGCCAGGTGGTCTCCTCTGTAGTAATAACCTGGATAACGAGTTTCTTCACGGAAATGAATGTGGCGTGCGTGCGCCTCTCCAGCAATAATACGGTGAAAATTTTCCCAGGCACGAAGCAATTCATGAAGATTTTCTGCGCACATGTGGTAGGAGTCCTCCTTGAGTAGACTCAAATAGTAGAAACCTTCTTCGAGCATGTATTTACTTGTCATGTACCATGTTCCAACACCACCTACATATTCGTCCATAATTTTTTGGAGTCTTTGCTGCAACATGGCAGGACGTATGTAATGAGGATTGATGTTTGGGTCAGTCGTATATCCATTGAATTTGCCCCAGGTTTCCATGGGCATGAAGATTTCTTTTGCTAGATCTTCAGGATTCTCTATGAATTCTACCGTCTCATCCTTATGGTCCATGCAGTATGCCGCCATCATCTTTCCAACAATTCTGCCTTCTGTGTGGGATCCTGAAGAGAATTTGTGTCCCGAAGCTCCTACTCCATCACCGGCAGTAAACAAACCGTTGATTGTGGTCATACGATTATATCCCCAGTGCCACTCTTCCGGTCCAAAATCACCAGGCCCACTTGTCCATAATCCTGCACAACCAGCATGGGAACCCAGTAGATAAGGTTCTGAAGGCATCAGCTCTGAAGGAACTTTTTCCGGTTCCATGTTGTTAGCTGCCCAGACGCCAGCCTGGGTAATTGTCATGTCAAGAAAATCTTCCCACGCCTCTGCTTCCAAATGTTTGATTTCCTTTTTAGACATTGTCTCAGCGGCAGCCTGCAAAGCCTTGTCAGTGTGAATCTTAATTGGTCCTTTCCCAGCCTTCATGTCAATCATCATCATATGATTACGCATGCAAGTACCCATTGAATCAACATACTTCCCGTACAATTTCCTGCTTTCTTCTTTATTGGTCTCCTGATAGTCTTCACCAAGTGCATTGGTGGCTTTTGCCTTAAACAGAAGGAACCAAGCACCCACAGGACCATAGCCATCCTTAAAACGTGCTGGAACGAATCTGTTTTCCATCATTGTCATTTCAGCGCCTATTTCAGCAGCCATTGCATATGTTGATCCACTATTCCAGACAGGGAACCATGCTCTACCCTGTCCCTCTCCTGTAGCACGGGTTTTGAAAACGTTCACGCAACCACCAGCAGCGAGGAGTCCAGTTTTGCACTTAAAAACGTGAAGCTTATTCTCCCTGACACTAAAGCCGACTGCTCCTGCTATTCTCTTTGGATCATTTTTATCGGAGAGAAGCTTAACAATGAAAACACGTTCAAAGTGATTTTGATCTACTCCGGTTTTTTCCCTGTTGTTAGCTAGTGCTAATTTACCAGCTTCTGCTACTACAACCTTGTATGATTCTCCATTGATCATAATCTGCCATCTTCCAGAGCGAACCGGTTTCCCTCCATCTCTCAAAGAAGGCATTTCATTTCTTTGTGAAGTAACCCCATCGATTCGGTTACCCTCTTCATCTTTTTTCCATATAGGGAGGCCCCAGTCCTCAAACAAATGGACTGAGTCATCAACTAGGCGCCCAACGTCATAAACAAGATCTTCTCTTATAATTCCCATTAAATCATTACGAACATAGCGAACGTAATCCTCTGCTGTATTTTCTTGTCCTACGTATGTGTTAATAGCTGAAAGTCCCATTGCTACTGCACCACTTCGGTCCGTTGCAGCTTTGTCAACCATGGTGATTCTCAATCCCTGCGGAGTGGCCCAGCGATCACATTCAAAAGCACAACCGCATGCGGCCATTCCTCCACCGATGATCAGGATATCAGTTTCATGTATTTCTATTTCAGGTTTTTCCGAATGTTCAAAATTGTTTACTTTGGGTTCAAGCATTTTTTCTCTTTTGAAAGTTTAGATTTTTTATGAAGAAATTAAGCAGGAACGGGAAGTTGACTCCCTTTTGCCTGGTGAGTGAAAAATCCCTGATCTTTGATTTTTGATAAGTCTGCCTCAGCTGCACCTTCACCTGCAAAAATATCAACCTCTCCAGGGTTTACAGTTCTGGTAGGAAATTTAAAACGTTTTATAGTTCCGTTTCTGAATTTTACTGTCCACATAATGCTGTCTGATCCAGGCAATGGTATGACAGATCCTCCCAGAGGAGCGAAATCAGCATAACAGCGAATCTCAATCGCCTGTTGAGGGCAAATTTTGACACAGCTGTAACATTCCCAGCACTGTTCAGGTTCCTGGTTGACTGCTTTTCTTGTGTCTTTATTCAAAGTCATCAGATCATGAGGGCAAATATACATACACGCAGTTTTGTCCTGACCTTGACAACTGTCGCATTTTTCAGTGATTACAAAGCTTGGCATTATTAATCTCCATGTGGATTCAAAATTTGATTGTTATAAAGTACGTTTAAAATTTATTAAATGTACTGTGTTTTTTCTAATTTTTTAATTCAGTTGATCAAAACTTGGGAAAAAGTTTACTTTAAATCCATTAATCATTCTCAATAATTCAATGTAAAAGATTCCTTCTGTTAAAATTAAATCAGACCAGATCTATAGCATTGATGATTAAATTACAAATACTCCATATTTTTTTAAAAAATCAAGCCTTGCTGATCAAAACAAAATCAATATTTATGTTCTAAAATTCATTCTCTCACTTACATTTTACAATTATTTAGAAGCTTGTCAAAATAAATTGTCATCGTCTTGACCGATATACATATCTTTTTCAAATTAATTGGAGAAAAAGACATTCTGGAGGTTAGAATTTTTATATCAGGGGGACAAAGGAAAAAAGGCCGTGAGAGCTGGTTTGAAAATGTTCCGGGGAGGTTTTACATAACTTGAGCATCTCGCAGCCGTGCGTAGCACCAACTGGAGCAACGAGGAATCCTCCGACGCCAAGCTGATCTTTCAGTTGCGGTGGAACCTGATAAGCAGCCGCAGTTACTATTATTCTGTCATAAGGCGCAAGCCTGGCGCAGCCCTTTTTTCCGTCATCCGCAATGACTACGACATTTTCCAGACCGGCCAGTTTTAAATTTTCACGAGCCAGTTCCGCAAGTTTCTCGTGCCGCTCCACCGTTACGACCTTTCCTGCCAGCTTAGCCAGCAGCGCAGCGTTGTATCCGCTTCCCGTACCAATTTCGAGAACACGCTGTCCTGGAAGTACGTCCAGCAGTTGGAGCATCAGAATGACAGTGGTTGGTTGGGAAATAGTTTGTCCACAGAAAATCGGCAGAGGGTGATCGGCATAAGACTCATCCCGAAAAGAACGTTCGACGAACAGTTCCCGCGGCACCTCCAGAAAGGCATCCAGTACCGAATCATTACAAATCATCCGGCTGTTTTTCCAGTAACCGTACAGGCGCTGTTTCTCTTGTTTGAGATCAGTGTTTAGTTTTTGTTCAGTCTTTTTTAAGAGAACTGCCATTTCCAAACCGAATCACAAAAGGTTTGAGTATTTGATCATCGAGCAATCCCGGTGTCTGAATCAAAATTTTTAGAATCAGGTGATAATCAATCCGTTTCGGCTAAAGCGGACTTTCTTTAAACCACCGGATTGCCGACAAACAAGTTGCGTAGTAATTTACGTGTAAGGTCCAGTGGTATGATTGTAATAGCAAAGGCCAGCACGTAAAACCACTCCTCCAAAGTCAAGCCGACTGTACGCAAAACTTCTCCTCCGAAATAAGTAAATGATGTTTGCAGGAAGAAAATAAGAATGACCACAACCAAAAAATTGCGATTTTCGGTGATGTGTTCAAAAAGATTTAGTCCTTCGGTTCGTGCGTTAAATTTATTGAAGTTATTCATAAAGACAAAGAAACCGAAGAAAGCGGTGAGATGTACAAGGTTGAGCTCCTCAGGAACCGGAGAACAGCGCGCTTCGCAGACGAATAATCCGGCAACAAAATCAGACTTGAGAAAATAGATACTGATTAATGCCATGAAAATTCCGTCAATCAGGATTGCCGACCACATGTCTCCGGAAATGAGTGATTCACCTTTTGGTATCGGTTTTTCGTTCATGTAGCGTTTGAGAGCCGCTTCACCTGAAAAGGCAAATGCTGCCAGGGTGTCCATCACAATGTTGATCCACAAAAGTTGAGTCATGGTCAGCGGTAAATCAATACCAAAAAATGGTCCCAAAAAAGCCACTAAAATGGCGGCAACGTTGACTGTCAATTGAAAAATCAAAAATTTTCTAATTGATTTTAATAGTGTCCGCCCATAACGAACTGCATTTGTGAGTGAGATAAAATTATTATCAAGAATGACAATATCGCTCGATTCTTTTGTCATGTCCGTTCCATCACCCATTGAGAAACCAACGTCGGCGTTTTTTACGGCTGGTGCATCATTGACTCCATCTCCAGTCATGCCGACCACCCAGTTCATAGATTTTGCCAATTTAACCAAACGGTTTTTATCCGCGGGAAGTGCACGGGCAACGACCCTCATATCCGGAAGTATTTTTATTAACTCTTCATCAGAAATTTCACCAAGTTCTTTGGAAGTAAGAACAAGCGCTTGTTCTTTTTCTAGAATTCCGACTTCTCTGGCAATCGCTTGAGCAGTATCTTTTGCATCGCCGGTAATCATTACTACCTGTATTCCAGCTCGCTGGGCTGTCTCCACTGCTGTCTTTGATTCCTTTCGCATTTCGTCACGCAGGCCGAAGATTCCCACTAAAGTCAAATCGGAAGGAAGAACATTTTCCTCCCCCAAATCTTGATTTGAAACAGCCAGTCCAATGAGCCGCATTGCGCGTTTGGAAAGCCCCTGCATTTCTTCTTTGAGTTTTTCGGAATCCAGTTCGACCTTGTTACCGTCCACATCCAAATAATGTGTACATCCGGCGAGCACGATTTCTGCCGCCCCCTTTACCATAGTTAAATTTTGCGAACCTTCAACCTGTGTAGCTGAAAATTTATAAGTACTGTTAAAAGGTATATTTACCTTTACTTTTACATCATCATGCTTGGCTAAATCTGCGCCGAGGAAACGCAATAAAGCTTGTCCTGTTGGATTAGCGCCAACAATTTTCGGGTTTTCCGGATCTCCAGTATCAATCAAAGCCGGGGTATTGTTTCGCAGGGCAAAGGACACGGTTTCACGCAAATTTTCTGGAATTTCTTTGTAAGATTGTATATGTTCAGCATTACCCAGAAGAAGCTCTGAAACTGTTAATTTACCTTGAGTCAGTGTTCCTGTTTTGTCGGTAAACAGGATTGTCAGGCTTCCGGATGTTTCAATGCCGAGAAGTTTCCGCACCAGAACTTTCGCTTTGAGAAGCTTGCGCATATTCATCGAAAGCACGACTGCAATCATCATTGGCAACCCTTCCGGAACAGCTACGACAATAATGATGATTGCTAAAATAATAGCTGTCACTATATTATAAATTATTTCACCTTCAGGTTTGCTGAAATAAATTTCCCATCCTCCGCCTTCCAGAAAAATATGATTAAACATGAATGAAAAGGCGATAAACAGCGCTCCAACATAACCAAAACGACTGATTTGCCGGCCAAGAGTTGCCAGTTTTTCCTGCAGTGGAGAGGGTCTGGTTTCCGCTGAGGTCAATTCTTTGAGTGTTGCACCATACTTTGTTTTGTCTCCAACCTCCAAAACTTTCATTACAGCTTCACCGTCGACCACCAGGGCAGCACGTGACATTTCATACTTCTCTTCTGCCTTAGAATGTTTTTCATCATCAGCACCTGTTTTTTTTACGGTTTCAGATTCACCCGTGAGTGCAGATTCATTTAACTCAATTTCTCCAGTGAGCAAATAGCCATCTGCGGGTACTGTGTCTCCAGGTTGAAGAAGAACCAAATCGTTGACTACCAGATCGTCAATTAATATTTCAACCAGTGTACTGTTACGGAAGACTTTTACTTTTACCTTTGAAGCTTCCTCAAGCAAACGCTGAAATTCATTTTCATTACTGTATTCAGACCAGGTGGCGATCAAGGTTGCCATCACCACAGCAAACGCAATTCCGAGTCCTTCATACCACGGAGCAAATCCCATGGCGGCCAACAAAACCGTTACAGCCAGGGCAACAATCAAAATTACGATGATCGGATCTTTTAAGTTGGTTTGCAGTTTATCAAAAAATCCCTCTGCTTCCTGCGTTGTAACAACATTCGCACCGTAAATTTTTCGAGATTCAGAAACAGCATTGTCGCTTAGTCCTGGATAACTAAATTTCATTGATTGACTCTCTTGGTAAAGGTTGGGAAAATATCATTAAGATTTCCCCTAGGGTCGAAATGACTCCGCACCTAAACAGTCTCTGGATTATTCTTTTTTTCATTTCCAGATTGCTGTTTCATGTGTGGGGTGAATTTCAAACTATTTACTGAACTACCTCGGCATAACAATAATCAAAGGCAAGTTTGACATATAAGAGTGGTAAAAGCAAAAAATCATTTTGAAAGATTTAGAATCAGGATGAAACATGGATTTACGCAGGTTGAGGTGATGTTAGCTAATACGATGCTGCTGATTTTAGTTGCAGGATTTGCCAAAATAACAGAACAGACATTTGAGCAAATACAGCTCAAAACGCTCAAAAATGAACTAGCCTCACATTTGGGTAAATGGATCCTGGCAAAGCTGAATAACACATTAAATGCAGTAAATTACCAGGAAAATATTTCTTTGTCAGGTAAGAACGCCGAACTGTATTGGCTGGTCAAACAAGTGAACCCAAACCTAATTACACTTTTGTTTCAGGTAAAAACAAGTGATACGGTTCCAAAAGTACTGACGCAGTAGCAAACAGCGCTGAAAACACAATGATGAAAAAGCGTCAGGGTTGCCTTGAATACAATTCCGCTTATACCTTAATTGAAGTGATGCTTGTCCTGGCAATCGTTTCTGTTGTTCTTATTGCGGCACAACGGCCTTTACTTGAATTTCATCGAATCGTGGTTCTGGAGCAGCAGAAAGAAGTGCTGCAGGGTGACTTTCAACGTTTCCTTCTGCGGCTTAAATCAGTGTTGATTCAAGCAGGTTATGCGCTTAGTTCCGGAAGTGAAACTGCTGTCGGAATTTCTACCCATTAGCTGGT
>ENA-UPTF01000368-UPTF01000368.1-marine-metagenome-genome-assembly--contig:-NODE-368-length-32420-cov-4.316328_pt1 | contig 32420 bp, 32 predicted proteins | sample MGYA00238166_ERZ767019 | MGnify/ENA primary metagenome ERZ767019 (study PRJEB28930, sample SAMN06266391) | marine metagenome | isolation source: Sea water from 250 m depth | place: Atlantic Ocean | study... | reverse complement strand
GGAGCCCCCGGAGCTTTGTTGATGAATGGTGCTATTTTATCCATAGTCAGCCTGACAACTATAGTAGGACTCCCGAGAATTCGTCGATTGCCTTAATGAGGACACCCGAGTTTCACCTCGCTGTTCGGTATCTAAAATTGTTGGACCAAACACAATACTCGTATTGCACCTAATTGCTTCTAGCGATTTTTGAATTCTATACCAATAAATTAATGCAACCATATAATGGTAACTTGAATTTACAGGATCGTAACTAGTCAGAATAGTTCGTATGAATCCCCAGCATTTCAGTCGATTTCATAATTGATGTTAATAATTCTCACCTCAGGATATTATCAATCAGGTTAGCGTGTTCTTCTTTAAATCCCTGCTATGTTGTAAACTAGATATGGGAGTTATTCCTTAAAACGTTGCTTTATCCGAGGCAAATGCAAGGGATTCTTCTAGGCCGTTAGCCCTCCACAAGCTAACGGCCACCTTTTCCGCTATTTAGTTTTATTAGTATTCCGTTCTTCTCCCACATCGTCAGGATCAAGCAAGCCATCTACGAATATTTCTCATTCCCTGCTAACTTCCGCCAATCCAACTATAGGAGAAATTCCAATTAGGATGCTACCAGATTATCCACCAGACACACTCAACTCATAAGATCAAATGCGGCACTGAGGGGTGCTTGAATGTCATTTTGAAGAATCTTAAACCGGAAGCCGTTTATTCCTACTTTGAGAATATGCGCGGACAGGCCAAATGATTTTCAGAATACAATATGAATCAGAATTGCCGGATATTGTATAACCTTAGTTTCTCGAATTTGGGGCCGACATCATAGTAACTACCATGTTGAATTTGGAAGATTGCGGAAGAGGAACTGCTCTAGAGAAACGGTCCAAAGATACGTCTAAGCTCAAATTTTGATAACTAGATAACATTTTCCAAGAACGAAGGTATGCTGGGAGGCTTACTGTCCCTTTTTGTTTGACTATAGAAAATTGCTATCATATATTCGCTCTATCTTTAGTCAGATTTGGAGGAAATAATGAGGTTCCATATATCATCACATCACACCCCGAATAACTGCGCCGTTCATAGAGGTGATGGCACAGCGCCCGTCACTAATTGGCCAGAACGGTGCAAACAAATCGGTGTTGAATTCGTTGCAGGCGGCGGTTTTAACTCTTCTCATTTATCGTTTATGTTTGTAGAAACAGACGATGTATCAAAGCTACAAGAGTTAATGTCGCCAGTCATCGGGTATTGGGACGTAGAAGTAACTCCAGTCAGAGCCTATGACTAGGCTATAAAACTTATCTCCGCACCTCCCTGTTTGTTGGGTATTTGTCACTATTGTATAGGTCAACGAACAAACAGAGAGGTGCCACCAAAGAATTTCACATCCAATATCATCACACCGCTAATAATTGTGAAGTACCCAGGCGTGCCCGCGGAGAGGAAAATACAGTCCCAAACTAACCCGGTCGCTGAAAGAAAGCCGCCGTTACATATCTCAAGGGGGAGTTAACCGACCTCAACATAATTATTTTATGGTCGTGGGACCGGATGATATGGTCAAATTACGGGATTTAATGCAACCCTACATCAGCTATTGAGATGTTGTGGTTACACCTGTAACGAGTTTGCCACAACAATTTATCATCAGCAAAACTTTTCGTGCACAGATTGCGAAACACAGGACAACAGAAAAAGCCCTCAATCGTAGTTATCGAGGGCTTTTCAATCATAGGCGTTCAATTATTCTTTGGAAGTAACGGTCCTGGGTATGAACCTCAATAATAACACCAATCTCGGGACATAATAATCGGTACAGACTCTCACAGAGACAAGATAGTCCATTGTATATATCATTGGGGGCAAGATTAATAAACGGCCAAGTCGCATTAGCCGAACATGGCACCTATTCTTTACTCAAAATCTGATGCGTTTCAAGGGCATCCGATAATAGGTCTTCTTGAAAAGGGCCGCTGAACAATATATGCCCCATTTTCCGACCAGGACGTACGTCGGGTTTCCCATACGAATAGATTCGAGCGTTTTGGTTTTTCAAGATCAAATTGGTCGTATATGAATCAGTTAAATTTGTGTACTCTGCTCCCAATACATTCAACAAAACTGACGATGTGATTTGCTGTGGCCGTACAAGTGGTAGGCCAACTAGAGCTCGAATTTGAAGTTCATATTGAGACACTGTGAATGTGTCTATTGTATGATGTCCGGAGTTATGTGGGCGTGGAGCGATTTCATTAACCAGAAGTTCTTCATTTTCGAGCATGAACATCTCCACACAAAAAACACCAGGCTCTCCCAAGCTCTTTATAACTTCCTGAGCAAGATCTTGAGCTCTGCTTGCTATTTCCATAGAAATTCTAGCTGGAGATATGCTTATTCTTAAAATACCATTTTCATGAATGTTCTCAGTTGGTGGAAAAGTCACCAATTCGCTTTTACCATCGTAGCCCACAATGACTGACAACTCGATTTTATAAGGTACTACTTGCTCAACCACCCAGGGACCATCTCCCTTCAAAACTTTTTCGATACCGGCTATATCCTGAGAATTCGATATTCTCCATTGCCCGTGACCGTCATATCCCAACGTGGCCGTCTTTACGATCCAAGGCAGTTCTAGCTGAATCGCACCTAATTCCGCGGGGTTTTCTATAACACCATATTTAGTTACGGGAATTCGGTTTTCTGTTAGGAAATTTTTTTCTTTGGTTCTATCTTGAGCAAGTCCTAAACTTTTGCTTCCTGGTCTTACCCGCATTAGCTTCTCCAGACCATCCGTTAAGGTCACAGGGATATTTTCCCATTCTAAAGAAGCGCAGTCAGAGACATCCGCAAATTTTTTCAAAGTGTCTGGGTCATCAAAAGGTTCGTCAAATGCCACACTAGCAAATCTCTTTGCAGGTGCATTTGGTGATGGGTCCCAAACCGCTACTTTGTAACCAAACCGTAAAGCGGCTTCAGCGAAAAAACCTCCAATTTGACCGCCCCCTAGCATTCCCAGGGTGCTACCTAAAGGGATTACCAAATTTCGGTCTTCGATATTCACATTGCACCCCGTGCCTCTGGATTTAGCAATACGGTTTCGGTCAGGGTGTTTCGCCAATTTCTCAGTCTATTTTTTAAAGCTTGGTCTTGAACCGCGAGTATTTCAGAGGCTAAAATCGCAGCATTCTCCGCACCTCCGATCGCTACTGTGGCTACTGGAACACCTCTTGGCATTTGTACTATCGAAAGTAGTGAATCCATGCCTTTAAGGTGCTCTAAGGGGATTGGAACGCCTATTATTGGGAGGATGGTTTTGGCAGCAAGCATACCAGGCAAATGTGCAGCACCGCCTGCCCCTGCTATGATTACTTTTAGTCCTCTATCCTCGGCACTTTCGGCATATTCAAATAACCAGTCGGGAGTTCGGTGAGCGGATACAACTCTGAGTTCACTCTCGACCTCAAGCTGTTCCAATAGATCAACAGCTTTTTTTAAAATTGGGAAATCCGAAGTACTACCGCCAACTATACCCACCAAAGGATTCCCTTCTTTCCTAGTATTTATAGGCATAGCAATCTCCTTGTTACTGGGAATTAAAAAGGGCAAAAAAAAACGCCTCCAGTTTTAATGAAGACGACTTAACTATAATAATCGTTTACTGCCATTTTTGTCAATTGTTTGTAGTTAAAATTCGTTTTAAACGTTACATATTTGGCAGAGCTAGACGTAACCAGACGATTTACGACTGCTTAAGTAATTCAAAACTCTTACTAGATTTATGGACGATCTTATCGACAATATCCGGGTTCGACGATTAAATGCTACTGGCATATACTGCTTGAATTAATTACATTAATTTGGGGAGTAAAAATGGCAACCGACCAATTCATCCCAACGAGTGATTTTAGCAAAATCGAGGAAATTGCAGCGAGTAATAATGACACACCCGTTCTGATGGTTAACCTGAACAAATATTCTGAAGGCGAGTACCCAAACGGGGATGCCTACAATGACTACATGAAAGCCCTACATGTGTTATTGCAACACGTTGGAGGGAAAATACTTTGGCGAACTCCCGTATATGGACAACCCATTGGGACCCAGCCTTTGGACGAGATAATTGGAGCCTGGTATCCGTCCCACAGAGCATTTCTTGCGTTAAGAGACCAGGGCAAAGTTTCAGAAGATAACTTCCGGCTCCGCAATTTAGCTGTCAATTCGGCAGTGATTCATAGATGTCCAGAAGACGGCATCCCCAAACCCTCCGTCTAACATTTTATTTGAAATCCTCATGCCTCTAGGAACAGGGGCCATGAGTTTGAATTTCTCAGAACACCACCCATCAGCAAATATAAAAAGACCTACAGCAGTCTATCGCGATCTTTCTATTTATATTAATACTTCACTGGTAAAAATGGGTAGCGACCGATAATAGGACCAAGTTACAGTTAAAAGTCACGGTGCCATGCGCCGCTTTCGCTGCATGAAAATATGAGATGATTGTATAATTAATAACCGTGTCTCCGAGACTTGGCTTAACTACTGAATACGGAATGGAGCATTAGTATGAGAGATTCCATAGAGCAACCACTAGCAAACACAGTTGAGGAACTTGGAGAGTTCGACGCGATAATTATCGGCGCAGGTGTCACAGGGCTTTATCAGTTGTACTGTTTACGTCAACTTGGTCTCTCGGCCAGAATATTCGAGGATGGTAGCGAAGTAGGCGGTACCTGGTACTGGAATCGCTACCCAGGTGCCAGATTCGACTCTGAGAGTTATACCTACGGTTATTCCTTCTCAGAAGAGCTACTGCAGGAATGGGACTGGAAAGAGCATTATTCCGGCCAGCCGGAGAACGAGCGTTACCTGAATTATGTAGCAGATAAGTTTGATCTGCGTAGAGACATAGAGTTCAACGCCCACGTATCATCTGCAATCTACGACGAGTACAAGGGACGCTGGCAAGTCCAAACGCAGGATGGTCGCCAAGCTAGCGGCCAATTTCTAGTTGCGGCAGTCGGCAACCTATCCGCAGGTTATATACCGGAATTTGATGGGATCAATAGATTCCAGGGCAACTGGTGTCACACCTCTCGATGGCCAAAGGACGGCATGGATTTGGCCAATAAGCGCGTAGGAGTAGTTGGGACTGGAGCCACAGCCATCCAGCTCATTCCAGAAATAGCAGCCGAGGTAGCTCATCTGACCGTATTTCAAAGAACAGCGAACTACTCTGCACCTCTACGGAATGGTCCAATAGACCCCGACTGGCAGCGAGATATCAAGACAAATTACCCGAAAATCTTTAAAAAATGTAGCGAAACTCCAGGCGCGTTTATACACGAATTTGATCCGCGTTCGGCCATGGATGTATCGAAGGAAGAGCGGTTGGCGCAATACGAGAGATTGTGGGCTGAGCCCGGTTTTAAAAAATGGTTGGCCAATTTCCAAGATATCATGATACCCGGCGAGGCCAATGAGGACTACGCTGAATTCGTCCGAGAGAAGATCCGCCAACGAGTAACCGACCCAGTAGTAGCGGAGTTACTAGTCCCGAAGGACCACCCTTTCGGCTCGAAGCGAATCCCCTGCGAGACCGGATATTATGATGTATTCAACAGGGACAACGTTTTATTGGTTGACGTCCGAGACACACCGATTAAACGCATTACACCACAGGGAATACAGACGGACAGAGTCGAGTATGAACTGGACGTCATCATATTCGCAACAGGATATGATGCCGGTACCGGGTCGTTGACCCGGATAGATATCCAAGGAGAAGGAGGTCTGACTATAAAGAACAAATATTCAGAAGGTCCGCGCAATTATATGGGCCTCCTAAGCGCAGGGTTCCCAAATCTCTTCATAATGCCTGGTGCTGGTGCTGGCAACTTCACCAGAGGTTGCGAGCCGGTCGTGGAATGGGTATCCGACTGCATCAAATATATACGTCAGAATAAGTTCAAGCATATCTCTGCATCCCCTGAAGCAGAAGATACATGGACCAAGTACGTTGAAGAAGCCGGCGCTAATTCGCTACGGACTAAGGCTGACTCCTGGTTTGTTGGCGCAAACATTCCCGGTAAAGCACGAGTATTGCTTGGCAGCCCCGACAGCGCTCCAATAGCGAAAGCCAAACGGGATCAAGTGGCCGCCAATGGATACGAAGGATTTCTGTTCAGTTAATGACAGCTATTATTAGCCGTAACTACAGAGATTTCAGAATTTATGATTCCACAACCAGTATTAGGATCAACGAATGCGCTCATGTTTGTTTAGAATTATAGGATTTCTTGTTGTATTTTGGGTCAAACAACATTTCCGTATCGGATATTTTATAGTAGGGTTTGTCGCCAACATATCAGCATATGCTTTAAGAAGACGGTGGCGAAAAAATACTAGAGAACAACGATATGTGGACGATTAGTGGAACGTATGAAAATGAAGCAAACCGGCCATATTTCCTTAGGAGTCATCAATACCAACCCCCTCTTATGATGACGTAAACCATGACAGCTACGAATACTACTATTGACATGACCATAATACGTTTCATACAAGCATTTTAATACAAATTGAACGGTAACCAAACCTGTCATGCCTGATATATTCGTCCAAAGTTATGATTGTGTATAATCACAATCATCAGACGTTAAATAGGAGGATGCATGGCTATAAAAAACTGGGATATTGCAACATCACGGATAGTATATCTTCGATTAGAAGCGGGGCAATCGCTTATTGAAGAACTTGAATCTCTCGCTCTTTCAGAAGGGATACGCGAGGCCGCCGTAATCTCCTGTATCGGAAGCCTAAGCCAATTAAAACGTCGTAATCTTTGTGGCCGTGAAAACGGAGTAACACAGCATGAGAGGGAAACAATCAACGAGGTTCTCGAATTAGTAAGCGCAGAGGGTTACGTTCAACCCGCTGAAGATGGTGGTATACGCGTTCACATACACATCGCGGCTGCACGACCTTCAGGTGAAATAATCGGAGGCCACTGTGAAGACGCTACTTGTTTTACGGGAGCCTACTTATATCTACAAGTCATTGAAGGTGCACCTAACTGAACCCTTCGACCTTGATATCCAAAAGGTTAGTCAAAATCAAAGCTTTATGATCTAGAATTACAATGGGATTAAGCATGCTTTCAAAGCCTACTTTGATGGGTTTAACAACTAGAAAGCTATGGTGGCTTGCGGAATCATACTCACAACAGTATTTTATGCAAGCATAAAATCATTACGAACTCGAATTCATATTTGGAAAATAGCACAATTTGGGAGTTACACTAGTCCGTGCGTTAACAGGCATGAGCGATAGATAGGTCAAGTTTGGTGGGCAAGTATTTTTCTTTTTCAAGCCTCCAATGGTGCAGATGTCCTTAAATTAGGATTGGAATAGGAGAGAAAGATCTCGTAGTGTAGTCCAGAGGATTTGACACCGTAAAGAGTTTTCCCAAAAAGATTATGATTAATAGTTCGAAAATACTAAACAGAGAACGAACTGTAATGCATGATGTGATCACGCCTCCCCAATTCCCAATATGAAAAACCATAATTCTAAGATACTACCAACCGTTGCAAAAACCTGCTGGGCTCATAATATTACCCCCTTGCGTCTCAGGTAAATGACCAAGGGCGACTGGTATATATCCGACCCACATTTATATGATGTTCTGAGGAGATCCAAAATGTACATGGTAAGAAACGTATGGAAGTGTGCCCGTGGAAAGGTTCCTGAATGCTTGGAAGTTGTTAAGGAAGTTAGGGCTTCCTGGGCCAAAGATGGTAATACAACCGGTAGAATATACACGGATTATACTGACCGGATGGATACTATTTCATTTGAGATAGAAGTGCAAAGTCTCGATGAGTATTTTAACAATCAGCGTAGTAATTACGATGAGTTGTCTCCCGAGACTCAAGAATCTGTCAGACAATTTAATGACAACACTGTTGAAGGCAATCGTCAAATCTGGGAGATAATTCCATAATCATATTGGCATAGGCCAGACGTCCGGTATTGAAGCCCATAAACTTGAGATCTTGAGTTGAAAGATGGTAATCAGAATCCTTTATGTATTGATTTGAACATCTGAAACCATCGATCACCAAATCTGTTCGGCATGTGTTATCAGATTTACTCTAAATAAAACCACCATCACGCCAAAAGAAAACATGGTCCTATCTAACAGAATTCCACCAGAATACAAGAGCCAAAAATATACCAGATTGATCATAACGAGCGTTCGTTCTTATGTAAGGATCCAATCCATTTTATATATCTGTCCTGAGATTCACTGATTCCAAAAATAGAACAACAGTAGAATTAAGCGGACCCAATCTTATTGTTCAATTCCGAGGAGCCCTGCAGCAGTACCACCAAGAATCTTTACCCGGTCTTCATCCGTTAACCCAGGAATCGACATGATATGGTCGATAGGAGCAGTGTTCCAGGGGAACGGGTAATCGGTACCGAGGAGTACCTGATCAATCCCTGCCTCGCATATTAAATGTCTCATGGCCTCCCCCGTAAACATTATGGAATCGAAATACAATTGCCCACCTCGGATATACTCGGTAGGTTTTTTCTTCGGTAATGGTCCTACCTCGTCAGGAAATGTAGTAATCACTGCGTCTGAGCGATTGGCATAGGAAGGCAGGAAGCCACCTCCATGAGAGGCGCAGATCTTTAGCCCTGGAAACCTATCAAGTGTGCCTTCGAATATCAAATGCGACAAGGCAATCGTGGTTTCAAGCGGATTCCCAATCGTATTAGTCAGGAGACCATTTCCCCCTAACCGACCGCTCGATTCCAATTCGCGGGTGCCGAGCGGGTGCATAAATACAAGAACACCCAACTCTTCGCATTTCGCCCAAAAAGGATGAAACTTCGGGTTGGCAAGATCCTCACCTGCTACGCTGCCCCCAACACTAACCCCCCGAAAACCAAGGGTTTTAACAGCCTTATCCACCTGTTCAACTGCAAGGTCAGGATATTGCAACGCTGATGTCGCAAATGCAATGAATCTATCATCCTGTGAGGCACAGAATCCAGCCAATGCCTCGTTTTGCACCTTAATCAATTCTGCCGCAGCATCCCGTTCAGCCTTGTACCAGTAAGGATTTACACTGAGAGCCTCGACATCAACGCCCGATTGGTTCATCTGAGTCAATCTATCGTTGACATTGGACCACAGAAGACCCTCCTCCTCTAGGGGATGGTTAATCAGGTCTGCAGCTTCTGGAACGATACAATGTGCATGGACATCCACCGTCTTCACTCGCTTACCGCTAATAACCACCTCACGGCGGACACTTTCCGTAATCTGGGCCGAACTGCCACCACCAGCACCGGGGCTAGTTTCGCAATCGACAAAGGCCAATATCAAATCAGTATCCTGACTACCGTTAGTTATAGGCATTTATGTTCCTCCGCTTTGCATCATAGTTGCCACCAATTTCTCAAATAGATAAACATCCTGGCTAATTGTATCGGTGTACGCAAGCAGAAGAAAAGACTGCTCGCAAGATAGAACAGATATAGACCAAAAGTAGAGCCATAATTGGATCTCACCTGAGATACCCCTGATAAATAAAACGTTCAGCCTGCGGTAATAGCAAGCTATTACCGCTTTAGTTGATTTGTATAACTATTCGTCAGAACAAAACATCGACCTCAAAAGCTACCCTCTACGGATTAATCCATGTCCAAGCAAATCGTTAACCTTTGCAAAAAAGACACTCTACATTACTCTTTGATCCTTCATTCACTGGGCCGCTTGCATAGCCCAACAACCCTGTTAGAATTCAAATCCATAGAACATCGTATATACAAGTTAAGGAAGGGAGTAAAATGTCGGACCGCGAGCTAGGAAACGTAGGATCATATGTAATGGTCGAAAACGACCATGTTCGAGTATGGCAGAACGATCTTGAACCAGGCGAATCCAGTGACTGGCATCTTCACACTGCAAATTATCTATTCGTAGCTACTAAACACGGTGATCTGAAAGTTGAATTCGATGATGACTCATCCCAGGTCATAGAAATGCAAGTTGGACAGGTGGTAATAGGAGACAAAGACTCAGTTCACCAACTTACGAACGTTGGAGACGCTCGCTACACCAGTGTGATAATCGAGTTAAAGGACTAGACCTGAATCGCAGTGCAGGGTGATCGTACTATCCCTCCCAATGCTGCTACTGCACAAGTCTTGATCCGTATATCTATGCAACTCTGATCAGGCCCCGTTATGATGAGGGCCTATCGGTACGTCATACCTTGCCGAATGTTTTCCATGTCGTACAGATACCCAGGTTAAATATTAAATAGTTGATATCAAAACCATGTTTAGAGACTGACCAACGGGGAGGTCTGATCATGGTAGTGGGGATCTCTTATTATTCTAAACGGTGATAATCAATAATGGTTCAATCAAAATCCTTTGAACCATTCATTGAAGTTCTTCGCCTGCTCCAAAGAACCTTCAACCATCAACCTACCATCGGTGATCGCCTGCTCTACTTGTAATCTTCCGAACATTAGGAGGAGGTAGTTACCGGTATCACACCGAAATATGGCATCAGGTGCCTCCGTATTATGTGGTTCTGTATTAAAAGTATCTCCGCTAACTATCAAGTCCTTACGGACCTTTAATGGGTCCGACACATCGAAACGGTAGCGTACCGGTACAGGTAAATCCAATCCCGGTGTAAAGGAGGTCACAATCCATCGTGGCACCAATTCCAAAAGAGGTGGTAGAGAACTTAACGACAATTCTGCCTTACTATCGATACCCCAACGAATATCCCAACCGTGTAAGGCTAATTCCTGTATTTGGATACTTAAATAGGCTTTCACCGGAAGTACCCCCCTCCGGTGAAAGCATGGCTTAGCCCAATCTTCTTCGCTCAGCATACCTATAACATTCTGCAAATGTTCATGGCCTGAAGTGAAATCATCCAATATCTGAGCCCTAGATTTCTGCCGAAACTCTCTGGCTGAAGGACCCCTAGGATGTGAAGCACGCTGCCCTGAAGGCACAAACGATTGTCCTTCTGGCGGACCCGAGTGACCAGCTACAGCCCTAGTTATATTAGAAGCCCATCCTCCCACACTGACAGATAAATGGAAGGCTATATCCTCGATGGTCCAGCCGTCACTCGTACTATCACTTGCCCACGTTTGTTCATCTACATTCTCAAGATAAGTTTTCAAACTGGATGCTTCGGATACAATCGCTTCGACTATGCTATTTGTAGAAATGGATGCCATGCCTACCTCCTAAAAATACTCTCCAAGGCGCACAACTGTGAGGGGGCAGAAATAACAGTGTGACTACCGCCCCCTAGTTCGATAAAAATAAAGCTATTCAGTTATGTAGCAGGGAACCACACACCTGAATATACTCCTCTATCTGGAGGAGCCGTCACTAGAGAAGCCATATCAGAAAATACCTTCTGAACCGTATCGGCTGCGTCCCGTGCATTCTGGCTACTCTCGTACAGACCTATTATTGTCAGCTCATCTTCACCAGTCACAGCTACAGCGAATCCAATTATCCCAGTCAGTTCGGTCACCAAACCGGACTGTTCATCAATAAACTTGGTTACCTCTTCCATTTTTCCGGGTTGTAAACTAACGACAGTTTTGGATATTCCAGCCATTTCATTACTCCTATTATTATTTGAATGTCTTGATGTCAGAACATACCACGACTCAGGACCTACGCCAAATTTTCCAGACAGGTTCCTAGCATGTTTGTAGTATAATCGAACGGAGCCAATATTAAGGAGACCGAATAATGTACCTTTTGAGAAGAGTAGCTAAAGCAGAACGAGGGAAAGCTTGGGATGTTGCCAACCTAATGTCTAAGATTTGTGCATCCTATGAGCAAAATGGGCGTTCCAAAGCCCAGGTGTTTGTAACGCAGGGCCTTCCCGGGACTCCAGATATGGTTTATGCCGAATGGACTCAAGAAGCCATAGAACCCAACTGGCCATCCAGGGTGCCAGAGGCAGTGCGAACCTTGAACCGCGAGATGTTCCCTATGCTGGCCGAGCCTTGGAGTCTCGAATTCTTTGAAGTGGTAACACCTCAAAAACTTGAAGAAAGGAATCTTCACTAACCCGATCAAACTCGAAATTGTTTTTGATAACATCGTGGATATCGCAACAAAAAAGGACCGATGATAATGGGTCATCAGTCCTTTTTTGTTGCGATATCCTTATCACTTTAACTTAAAATCATGGAGACGTATTTCATGATCAGACACATCGGAATTAACGTACATGATCTAGCAAAAGCCAAATTTTATTATGACAACCTTCTCCCATCATTGGGATTCGAGCCTCATATAGTAGCTGAGGATCAATTCGCGTATCGTCCTAGTGACAATCCATCTGGACCAGCGATTTTCTTTTATCCTGCCTTGGAAGACGCAAGATATTCACGACATAAACCTGGACTCCAGCACTTAGCTTTCACAGCAGAATCCAGGTCGGCAGTAAATGATATATACGACAAAGCTCAGTTACTGGGATCGGAGATAATTTATCCCCCTCAGTTATTTCCTCAATACCGTCCACATTATTTTGCAACATTCTGGCTGGACCCGGAAGGTATAATGTTGGAAGCGGTTTGTCTGACTGAAAACAATGCCGATTAGCTAATTGCACGTATCCGTGTAGAATTTATAATCGCTCCACATAGGAAATACCTATCAATTGTTTGATATCTCCTGTGCTATACTCGCGACAGTCTACAATTTTGAGCAGGAGATATATTCATGTCCAGACTGACTCCTATTACCAAACGTGACCAAGTCACAGGAGATGCACTAACAGCATTCGACGCCATCATAAAGTCTAGAAATAATATTAATGGCCCTCACTCTATGATGATGTACGCCCCTGAAGTCGCTCGCTGTTCTACTGCGCTAAGCGATTCTTTACGCTTCGGCGGGAATCTATCTGATCACGACACTGAATTGGCCATTATCACAGCAGCCCGACACTGGGACTGCGAGTACGTCTGGGCCTCTCATTCCGCCGCCGCATTAAAAGCCGGAGCCCGACCTGAAGCGGTGGAAATAATAGCGAACGAAACCAGCTTAGATGGGCTCACTCAGGAAGAAGCGGTTATTGTACGTTATGGACGGGAATTGATGGACACCCATCAAGTATCTCAAGAGACATTTAACGCTGCGTTGGCCCAATTTGGAGAAGCAAATACTATAGTCTTGGGGGCCCTGATGGGATACTACTCATTCATTGCTTGCACACTCCTCGCAACAGATATGAAACCTGCCGTAGGCTCCCCTGTATTGCCAAAACTACGCTGAGCATAGTCTGGGCAGGACACTCTTTAATATTTAAACACCTAACCTCTGAGATAGTCTTAAGAAAACAAAGGGTCGAAAACGAAAATTCGTTTTCGACCCTTTGTTTAACCCCTTTAGTAGCTCTATCTAACCAACGTGTTGATCAATAAATGCACGGATTTGCTCAAGCGTCTGCTTACCAACATCGGAAGATAGATCACTCAATAAACCTTCTCCTTCTTCCTCAACTATGGTGACATCTATACTGCCACCAGCTTTCCGGTATTGATCTATAAACTCATCGAAATCTGGACGCGGATGGTTGTCCTCATAGCTTCGACGGAGAGTCAAAGTCGGAGGCAGTGCTGTCTTCTCCCCACCAGCCAGGATACGCGCAGGCGCCCCTTCTGCCATCGCTTCCTCTGTACCCCAATATTGTTCGTGCATTGGCGGAGTCCTCTCAGACATGCCTGGAGGTGGAGTTAAACCATCCCGAAGCCCTTTAGCATAAAGATAACGTCCTAAAGGATCAATCACTGGAGAAACCATGATAACGCAGTCCACTGTGGCGTCAACTGCAGAGTCACCAGAAGGAGCTGGGAGAGCAGCGTAGCGTGAATCCGTAGGACGCATGCCCAACAACATAGCCTGGTGTGCACCGCTTGAGGTGCCCATAGTGCCAATACGGCTCGGGATACCGTTCCACGCAGCAGCCTGGGTTTTACACCAACGAATCGCATAGTGGATGTCCGCCAGTGAATTCGGATATGGGTCTTGCGTGCGGAAATCTAATGCGGCAACTATTACCCCAGTCTTTGCCAAAGCTTCGTTGGCTGCATCACCATTCAAACGATCACCTCTAACCCAGGCCCCACCGTGCAACTCAATCACGATTGGGAATGGTCCGGTGCCTTGAGGTTTGAAGAGGCGTGCTAAGAGTGGGCTTCCAGAGTGATTCAGATATTCAACATCCGCAATATCTACACTGTACGCTTGTGTTCTAGTAGTCATTCATAGCTCCTATACCCATTTAATTATGGTACGTATCCGCTAGAGGCATTATAACTTATTTGTTAATAAACAGCGTATCACTTGATACCCGTACCCAGTACACATTAAAAACATTTAATTTTTAATCAGAAAATATCCAAAATTTGGTTATTCGCAACCATATTCAGTGACAATACTGATGGCTCAGAACATAGTTTTCGAATGAGCCTAATACGATTATGACAGGCAGTATTTCGCATTTTTTAACGTTTGTAATGCCTCTAGCATATAAGGCCTGCCGATCTACCCACAATTGCGTTACACTAATTAGGTACTTTAAGGTTACCCAACTCGCACAATTTGGTTAAAGCAACAACAGGAGGCTAGCATATGGGCCAATTTGTTTATGTTTCGCTGCAGGACGAAGACAAGATTATGGTCTTTGGCCTAGATCCAACAACAGGTTCCCTAACACTGCAATCGGAAGTAACTGCCGCTGGCAGCCCATCGGCGCTAACTACTAATCCTGAAGGAAATATAATTTACGCTTCCCTAAGGAATAGCAATGAAATCGCTAGTTTCAGTGTTGACGGTAATACTGGAGGACTCAAACAAATTAGTAAAATCTCAGTGGGTGCCTCACCAACATATTTATGCACTGACCGCCAGGGCAAATTCTTGTTGGCAGCATACTATCAAGGTCGACACGTAGGTGTGCACCAGATTCAAGCTGACCATTCCCTAAGGGATACCCCTGTACAATGGCTGGAGACCGATATAGGAGCGCACTCTATTAACGTAGATCGATCTAATCAATATGCTTTTGTCCCTCATATCGCACGTATACAAGATAACGTTTTGGGACCTCCTCCTGAGGAATTAGGACCTAACGTCATTTTTCAGTTCAAGTTCGACCCTAACAGTGGGCAACTGACTCCTAACGTTCCGTTAAAATTAGATTCTGATGGTTTCTTAGGGCCAAGGCACTATTGCTATCATCCTAGTTTAGATATCGTCTATTTCTCCAACGAACAGGGATGTAGTGTATCAAGCTATCGATTAGCTCCAGAGTCAGGGACATTATCTCCACTCCAAACAATCAGTACGGTCCCCGATGGATTCGAAGGGCGAAATACTTGTTCTCAAATTCAAATTACAGCAGAGGGAACCCTCTTGTATGTACCCAATCGGGGGCACAATAGCATGGCCGGATTTACAATAAACTCTGATGGAATCCTTACGTCAGCAGGGCAAAGCCCTACTGAAGCTGTCCCGAGCGCCTTTAGCCTAGACACCAGTGGAAATTTCTTATTTGCAGCTGGTTCAGCTTCTGACCGATTGGCTGCTTATAAAGTAAGTAGTGATACAGGAGCTCTTTCTCTCTTAGAAACTTACCAGGTAGGTAAGCGGCCTATGGAAGTTCTAGCTATCTCTTTCTGAGACTTCATCAGGGATATATTTACGTCACTTATAACGATAAAATTCGTTGCCATGAATTCATTGGTCGCAAAATCTAAACCTAAACCGTAGTTATGTATAAAGGGCTAAACAATGACTAACCCCGTGGGTGACCGTGGTTATCAACCTGTCCAAATCCTGGCAGTCCGGCCTCATCCGGACGACGAAAGCACCTCGACCGGCGGGATGCTAGCCTATTACAGCTCGAAGAACGTACGAACAGGAGTAGTGATCTGTACCGGAGGCGAGGAAGGGGAAATTCACGATCCAAATTTGGACCCTGTGTCCGACAAATACAGGTTACGGGAAATACGAACCCAAGAAGTAACTGATGCCTGTGCAATTCTAGGTGTTTCAGAGCTACGCATGCTTGGCTACCGAGATTCCGGTATGGCCGGCACAGATGCCAATCACCATCCTGAAGCATTTATGAACGTCGATAAGGTGAAAGCGGCGGGAGAATTAGTCCGTATTATCCGTCAACTACGACCTCGCGTCATTGTATCAGAACCACCTGGAGGCATTTATCCTCACCCTGACCACATAATGTGTCACGATATATCCATAGATGCATTTCTAGCCGCTGGTAAACCAAATGAGTTTCCAGAAGCCGGTCAACCGTGGAGTCCAGATAAACTATACGGTGTCGCACAGATAGACGATGGCGCCTGGGATGATTTGGCATCAGAATTCAGTTCTGCTGGATTCAAACTCGACTTGAGTACAACTCGTACCAGAGGACCCGGACCTGAGACCGCCACCGTATCTCTCGATGTACGACCCTACAGCGAGCATCAGCGCCAAGCTCTTCGTGCACATCGTACTCAGATCCCAGAGGACAGCTTTTTAATTAGCTTACCTCCGGAACTGCGTGAACGAGCTTTCGCAACCGCTTACTTCGTTAGGATTTCTCCCCCTTGCTCTTTGGGAGAGATTGAACCTGATCTACTACACGGACTAAATTAGTAAACTAACAAATTATTAAGCCACGTAAACCTAACAAAGGTAAATTACCTAAAAATCCTCTAGCGTATAACGAGATTGTGATTGCAGTAAATATACTGGACTCTTAACCTCAGATTTTTGGACCCTATCCTCCATTTGGCAGTGAATCTGAGAATCCCTCCCATTCTTCGAGACTTTTTTGTCCCCAGCTTTCAAAATGTATTAGCTCTTCGATATTGATCCGGCTACGCCAGCCTACCTCCTCTAAAGTAGGCCGTTTCGGGAACTCTGTTGGATAGCCTAGACATAAGTATCCAACGGGTACTATATGGTTTGGGATCCCAAGTATTTTGCGCAACTGCATTTGTTTTAAGATGCTTACCCAACCTACACCTATTCCTTCCGCTCGGGCGGCAAGCCACAAATTTTGAATAGCACAACATGTGGAATAAACGTCTGTCTCTGGAATTGAATTACGGCCTAATACCACCCCACCTCTAAAGGGATCACAGGTGATACAAATGTTAACGGGTGATTCTAAAATGCCTTCTAATTTTAATGATAGGTAATGACTTCGCTGCGGCTCGTCAAAAAAAACAGCTGCAGCCTGCCGCTCTCGCTCGAATAATTCTTTTACCTTGGTCCTAATCTCAATAGACTTAATCATTATGAAATCCCATGGTTGCATAAACCCAACTGACGGTCCTTGATGCGCTGCTTGTATTATTCTTCCAAGAGCATCATCCGGAATGGGGACCTTCTTAAAACTCCTAATATCTCTTCTTTCCAAAATAATTTTATAAAGTGCCTGCCGTTCTTCACTCGTAAAATTGTCTGAGGCATCAGAAATAGTCATAATTCAGTCTCCCCCAAGCCTTAAATAAAAATACCCCGCTTCGATAACGGAGCGGGGACTCAGACCAATCTTATATGCCCACTCGCGCTCGGAGCGTAAGACACTTGTGCGGCAGGCCTCCTGACTTATGAATCGCAGTTCTTAAACGCCTTCCCGCCACGTACGGCAGTGGCTGATTCAATCTTGTTAAGAACGATCCAATTACAGTGGCGGGCCCGTGCTGGAATCTAACCAGCTTTCCTATTATCCCCTTACGGGGCACCACACGCTATTCTGTTTCCATGGTTGAGAATATCTTAACGATAAGCATGAGTCAAATATAATTGATAGTGGGCTACCACACAGGAGTGTCTACCCTCAATTTATTCCCAACTGTTGACCCTTTTACAATAAACATCCTATGCTTAAGAGACTCGGTTCCATTCGTTAGACTCGTAGCTACAACCCTAACTAGAATAAGGAGAGAGCTTTATGAGATACGACGTTATCATAGTAGGTGGAGGCGCAGCTGGCTCCGTACTCGCCAGTAGGCTAGCAGAAAATCCACACACTTCCGTTCTATTATTGGAAGCCGGAACAGACTATCCAGATCCGGACCACCTCCCAGACGAAATTAAATTTGGGAATACCAGCTACGCAGAATCACCAGAGTCCGAACACAATTGGGCTCTACGAGGAACAATCACAGAAGAGCAAGGTGAAATACATGTTGCTCAGGGTAAGGTCATAGGGGGCGGCTCATCAATTAACGGGCAAGCTATGCAGAGAGGTCTGCCAGAGGATTTCGACTCCTGGGCTGCTATGGGTAATGATGAATGGTCTTATGACAAAGTACTGCCATTCTTTCGAAAATGTGAGAATGATCTCGACATTAGAGACGACTTCCACGGAACCGATGGGCCCATGCCGGTGAGACGTCGCCAGGCTGGAGCATGGCCCGATATACAAAAAGCATTTCATGAGGCTTGCCTGGGATCAGGTTACGGCATGGTAGAAGATACCAACGGACCGAACCCTTCAGGGATAGGAGTATGGCCTTCAAACAATTTAGATGGCTGGCGTATGAGCGCGGCTATAACTCACCTCAATCCGGTACGACACCACCTAAATCTTACAGTTCGCGGTGAGGTTTTTGTAAGAAAAGTGTTGATAGAAAATCACAAAGCTATAGGTGTTGAAGCAGAAAGCGGAGGGGAGATTTTTAATATCGAAGCGCAACGTGTGGTATTAAGTGCAGGTGCCATAAAGTCTCCACATTTGCTCATGCTGTCCGGTATTGGGCCCAAGGAACAACTTCAAGAATTTGGTATACCTGTAATTCATGACCTACCAGGAGTGGGTCAAAATCTATTTAACCACCTAAGTGCTCAGATTACTTTTAAAGTCAAAGACGGATTGACACTGGCCGGTGGGCCAGAATCCGTCCACTTTGGATTGCACTATACTTCGGACGGCTCTAGCGAATCCACTGATATGTTAATGCGAACAACGCCAATGGTAGATGAACGACCCGAGCTTGTACCTGGCTTTCGTACTCAGTATCTAAACGGCGAAGTTCCTCCTGATAGAGTAGCCAGGATATCGTGCACTCTTGGATTACCAGACGGCTCCGGATACGTCAGACTATCATCTTCTGACCCTGCCGTTCAGCCTAGTTTCAATTATCGTTATCTCCAGAATCCAAACGACATCCGTCGAGTGCGAGAAGGTATTCGCATGGCAGCTAGTTTTCTTGAAACGCCCGCATATAAAGACATAAACGACTATCGAATCCAACCAACAGATGAGGTCCTAGCTGACGATGACGCTTTGGATCTCTATATCCGGAAAACCGTTGGAACAGCCCGACACGTATCAGGAACATGTAAGATGGGGCCTGACACGGACCCTACCGCTGTAGTTGACCAATATTGTAGGGTCAAGGGAGTTGAAGGTTTATCAGTAGTTGACGCTTCAGTGATGCCTCGGATTACGAGATCGGGGGGCAGCCACGCAACCGTTATCATGATAGGTGAGCGCACCGCTGAATGGATCGCTTCTCAAATCCAGTAACATTATAAATATCGGAGGATAAAATGCCCACGTTTTCGGCCAACGGAGTAGAGATTTACTACGAGGTGACCGGTCAGGGGTACCCGTTGATTTGGAGTCATGAGTTCGGAGGATCTTACGATAGCTGGGAAGCCCAGGTGAAATTTTTCAGCAGGCGATACCAAGTCATTACCTACGCAGCCCGTGGCTGGCCGCCGTCTGATGTCCCTGAAGATCCAGCAGCGTATACCCAAGACATAGTAGTCAACGATTTATACCTTTTGATGCGTCATCTTAACATTAGCGAGGCTCACATCGGAGGGCTATCAATGGGTGGCAGCGTTGCGTTAAATTTTGGTATAGCACACCCTGAGATGGCTAAATCATTGATCGTAGCCTCGGCTGGATCCGGAAGCACTAACCGAGATACCTTCTTATCTACTGGCCAATCAATGGCAGACCGACTTCTATCCGAAGGAATGGTGCCAGTAGCCAAAGATTATGGAACCACAAATATAAGAGTTCAACTGCGTAGAAAAGATCCAATGGGATTTGAGACCTTCGCCCGCTTGTTATCCGAACACTCAGCAACTGGTTCGGCCTTAACTTACCAGGGTTTTGTCATGAACCGACCTACTGTATTTGAGCTGGAGGATAAACTGAAATCATTACGAGTCCCAACTCTGATAATGATCGGAGATGAGGATGAGCCTTGCATTGAACCAGGAATATTCATGAAACGCACCATACCAGTATCCGGTTTATCATGTTTTCCCCAAAGTGGACACGCCATTAACCTAGAGGAACCTGACCTGTTTAACCGAACTGTTTTAGACTTCCTGACTGCAGTAGAAGCAGAACGATGGGCAGAGAGTCCCACCTAGATCCAGATCAGAATCCTTTCGCATTAGCCTTATTATATTTAGTTAGCAAAATATAAACGAACACCTGATCCTTGCGAATAGGATAAAGCATATAGTTGCCGACACTTGGTATAAAACAAAGATTAATAATACATTATCCAGTACCTGACTAAACTAATTCTCCAATTAACAAAGGGCCCTGTTAAAAGTAACAGGGCCCTTTGTTAATCATCCTTGATCGCGATTTACTTCCAACTCATTACACTAACCCGGATTCGATCATCAAATCCACGAGGTTCCCAATTTAATTCTTCGACCTTGCCAAAATTAGCTGTTATATCAAACAAACCCATTATCAAATATTCATCATGGATCATGTCACCTATAGACTCTAAAATCTGTTTACGCTCCTCCCCAACAGCACCCATTCCACGAGTCCTCAAATCTTCCATTTTAGGATCACAAATTCGAGATCTATTACTTTCACACGACAAAACATCGTTTAAGAACCTGGCAAAATCCTTGGAATCCATATTCTTGTTAGTTTCTATCATATCGGCATGATCACAGGTAGTAGGCTCACCAGTAATCAACCACCTTTCCTCGGTGATTTCGGGCGAAACCAATCCTATACCACAATCCCGTATTGAATTTCTGACACTCATTTCAGGAAGTGTCAAACTCACGTTTATACCCAGATCTTGCCAATAGCTAACAATAGATTCGTAAAGCTCTTGTTGGTTAGGCCAGTTCACGGGCCTACTAATCAACCTTATCTCCTCGCCTTGGTAGTCAGCTTCTTTTAATTTCTCCCTTACCAAGGAAGGATTGTAATCGTACGGCTCAACGTTCCTATCCGTTATGCCCAGAACTCCAGGGAATGCTATATTGCTACGACACGACGTAGACCCTCCCAGTAAAACATCAACAACCTCTTGACAATCCCATCCATGAGCCAACGCTTGTCTCATAGCCTTTTTCTGTAGCAACGGATTCCAAACCGTATCAAACAGTATAAAGTTAGTGGTTCCTCTGCTAGACGATTGGAATACAGGAACTGAATCCTTGTCTGCTAATCCTAATCTATACGCAAGATCCGCTTCGCCTGCCTGGATCATAGCGGATCGTATAGTTGGTTCACCCCTCCAGACCCATTTCACATTTTGAATTATTGGGAATTGGGCCTCTTCAACGTCTGGATTAGGAACGTAATCAGGATAAGCTTCAGCAGTAATTGCGATACCTGGATCCCACTTAACTAACCTGTATGGGCCCAACCCGACGTTGTCTCGGGTAGTAACATCTACTGGGTTGTTCTCATACCACTCCGGAGCTAAAGCTCCCATTACAGTAGCTGTTTTTATAAAGATCGGGCAAGGTTTGTCACAGATTACTTTTACAGTCAGATCGTCTACTTTTTCGCCCCTATGTGTACCTGTATATCCGGCACTAGAGTTACTTCCAATATCTCGGTTGCCCGAAGCGTTCGTGAAATTCCAAGCGGCCGTATCTCCGTTCCATGGTTCGCCATTATGAAATTTAACCCCTTCTCTTAGGGATATATGCCAGGTATCTAGCCCAATTAATTCCCATCCGGTAAAAGGAGATAGTGCAACCAATTCACGATCATCTTTATCGAACCAACCAAGAGGGTCGTTCAGATTCTCTCTATGAATTCTCCCACCCTGAGAGTGATGGTAAATGTTTAAGCCTGGCGGCTCATCGTCTAATACTATGATTACATCATCTCTACCTTGAGCTACTCCGGATTCTGGCGCAGAAGTCGGCTTGGGGATGGAAGTAGCCTGCACTCCAGACGCCTTAGCTGACGGTTGAGATGCTTTGGTTTCATTAGGGCTGGTTGTCTCAGTGGCAGATGGCCCGCATGCTAACAGTATCAATGAGGAAATAGTCAAAATTATCAAGAGTAATATGTTAAGACTCCATTTCGGCAAAGTTGATAGGGTCATACCATTTACCTCCACATTTGAATATGAATTACATCAAAGGTACCGGTATCTTTTTCAGATTATCAATCGACACAATTTCGTAAAATCTGCCGAGGACACAGTGATCAATTTGGGTTGCAAATCACTTTACGACTATATCAGTGACATATAGATTATATCATGCAAATATCCTAAATATTACCCAGTCCCCACTGATTTCGTCCGGGAATTATCCAACCATCATTATATTGACCACAGCATCTCGATCCCGAGTGCCTCTCTATATCGCCTACATAGTGTCATATATTCACATTAATAGTTTCTATTACTACTAGACCCGCAATTTATATTTAAAACCTATGTTGACATCCTGATTATTTTAAATTTTATTACGTTAACCCTCTGTTGATAGTATTCTGGTTAGCAGTTCATATCTTAATTGTAATGTAGAGGTTAATCATGAGGCTTGACGGAAAAGTTGCCTTGATTACAGGAGGAGCTAAAGGTCAAGGCAGAGAAGAAGCGAAACTATTTGCCAAAGAAGGGGCAAAAGTCGTCCTAGGAGACATATTAGATAACCTTGGCCAAGAGGTTGCAAAGGATATTCAAGATACAGGGAGAGAGGCGACATATGTACATCTTGATGTTACTAACGAAACCGACTGGAAATCTTCAATCGAAATAGTCCTGCAAAAATACGGGCGTTTAGATATACTCGTGAATAATGCCGGCATTTTAATACGAAAAGGTATAGAGGATACAACTTCTGAAGATTGGACAAGAATCATGGACATAAATGTGAAAGGAGCTTTTCTAGGTATCAGATCCGCTATACCTGTAATGCGCCAATCAGGAGGCGGATCGATTATCAACATATCATCAACAGCAGGTCTCGTAGCTAGCCCAAGTGGATCCGCTAGTTACACCGCTACCAAAGGTGCAGTCAGATTACTTACAAAATCCACTGCTATTCAATATGCCAAAGAGAACATTAGATGCAATTCAGTTCATCCCGGACCAATAGACACCGATATGATTCAAGATAGTATTACGGATCCAAGTAAACTAACCGAAAGAATGGAAAGTTTACCCATGGGGCGGTTTGGCACGGCTGAAGAAGTAGCCTTCGGAGTACTTTATCTAGCCTCAGATGAATCATCATTCGTGACGGGGAGTGAACTAGTTATTGATGGAGGGCACACAGCACAATAAAGCTATATAGACCTCACGTAGGAATAAGGTCCTATCGTCGTCTTAAAAAGGGCTATGTGCAAGAAACTAAGTTTGGTTATGCGAATAGGACCAGGGACCATACCAGAGGAACATTTATTAATGCCAAAAAAACTGCAGCGGAACCCATATCTTTTGCATTCTTAGACAAGACATTATTATCCATACTAATCCTATCTACAGTGGTTTCAATGGCAGAATTGATTAGTTCAACTATAAGTACCAACATTAGAACACTAATCATTAACGCAATTTCTAGGCCACTTTGCCCTAACCAGATAGCTATGGGTATCAAGAGAACACCTATGGCTAACTCGAGCACGAAGGAAACCTGGTTAGTAACAGCACTTTTTAACCCATCCACTGAATATATCAGACTATGAAATAATCTTTTTATGTCAAGAAATCTATTCATTCAAGACTCTCATAGTACCTACTGAATCCCAAAAGTTTTATAGCTATTATCTAATATAATCAGATTACTCATATCAGAGAAATCCTTTGAGGATAACTAATTAGCGTTATGAAATATCCGAATTAACAAGGGGTCCTGAACAGTAGCATCAGGACCCCTTGTTATCATCACAGACGGATAGATAGCCTAATACACCTTATTTTTTATCGGCAATCAAAAATTCAGCAACCCGCTCCCCTATCATCATAGTAGTGACATTAGTATTAGCTCTTATGCAATCCGGCATTATCGAAGCATCAGCAACCTTTAATCCTTCTATTCCGTGAACATTACCATACTGATCTACAACGGCCATAGCATCAGAGGCAGGTCCCATCTTGCATGTGCAAGATATATGTTGAGAAGTAGTTACTTCGCGTTTAATCCACTCATCCAAACTATCATTAGACTCTAGATCCGCATCAGTAGGATCAACTCGTTCTTCGATAATATCAGTGAAACTGTCATGTTCACCCAATTTAACGCAAAGTCTCACCATCTCTCTAAGGCGGTCCCTATCGAAGGGATCGGCCAAGTAATTATAGTCCAAGATCGGTTGAACGTTCGGATCAGTCGATGCTAACTTAAGTTCTCCAGCTCCTGCTGCAAGGTAAATCCCACCAGTGATACGAATACCAAGGGGTTCCATCCGGTTACCTCCTTCATTAACTCGTCCAGTAGCGAAGGATTGCATGCCAATTTTCATATCGTTCCGGAGGTTTGAACCATCTGCTGTGTAACGAAGACTCACTTGCATCCGAGGAGCCAGGCCATCTAACGAGAATCCCTCTCTTGTTTTCCAGGTAACCCATACCCCTGGATGATCTCTTAGATTTTGTCCCACTCCGGGCAAGTCAGCTATTACCTTAATCCCAAGACTGTCTAAATGTTCGCGCGGACCTATGCCCGACAACATCAAAATCTGAGGAGAACCGATCGCTCCTCCACTTAGAATAATCTGGTCCCCTTGAACTACAAACGTTTCTCCTCCGCTCTCTACTTGTACTCCAGTTGCCCTATTTCCTTCGAAAAGGATTTTATGAACAGTGCAGTTTGGCCTCAATGTCAAATTAAGGCGATTTCTTGCAGGATCTAAATATCCTAATGCGGTACTCCAACGAATCCCATTAGGGTTGTTAAAAGGAGTCGGGCCAACACCTGTTGAATCTGGGTCATTATGATCTTCACAATCTGGAAACCCCGCCTCTTTACAGGCATCGTAGAAAGCCACTTGCGCCGGAAGCCAGTCATCCCGCTTGAACCGGCGCGCAATGATGGGCCCGTCACTACCGTGAAAATCGTCATGAAAATCAGTATCGGTTTCTAGTTTACGAAAGAATGGCAAGCATTTTTCATAAGTCCACTCTCCATTACCTTCCTCAGCCCAACTATCATAATCTTCAGGGACTCCTCTCAAGAATACTTGGCCGTTTATTGCGCTTGAGCCTCCGGTAACTTTACCCCTAGGTACCATCATCTCACGAGCAGTATCAGTAGCTCTACCATTGAACTGCCAGTTGTGATCACTAGTCATCACGTCGGCTTCTGTAGCGAAACCAAATTTGACTTCTTCGGGTAATTGCTCAAAATCAGGGTAATCCGGACCCGCCTCTAATAGCAAAACATGTTTGTTTGGGTCTTCGGTTAATCTAGTGGCAATTATTGATCCTGCAGAACCAGAACCAATTACGATAGCATCATATTTCATACTAATTCCTTTAAGACTCCCGTATAATTTTGGCTCAGACCGATAACAAAACGTCAAAGTTATTATAATTCAAATTACAAGTATATAAAGACCCACCTTATAATTGCTGATGATATTGCACAATCATCTTGTTAGAAGATCACCGGCTACCAATCATGCACAACTTGAAAAGCACGATTTTACTGTATAAAATATTTTCGAATCACCGTAAACTAATCATATTGCTTTAGATTATCGTTGGAATTAGAAAGATAGAGGAGAACCATCATGACCAATTCTCCATACCAAACATCGGCCATTAGCGAAGATTCAATCGAACAAGTTGACGCCATAGTCATTGGTGCAGGGGTAACTGGTTTATACGCCATATACCGACTCCGTGAACTAGGGCTCACTGTACAGGCTTTTGAAGATGCCAGTGGGGTAGGAGGGACATGGTTCTGGAACAGATATCCCGGATGTAGATTTGATTCTGAAAGCTATACCTACGGCTATTCTTTCTCAGAAGAGCTGCTCCAAGAATGGGATTGGAAAGAGTACTATTCTGGACAACCAGAAAACGAACGGTATCTTAATTACGTGGCCGATAAGTTCAATCTCAGACCTCATATTAGATTGAACTCTCGGGTTATTTCCGCAACATTTGACCAAACGGACAACAAGTGGGAAGTCTTATTACAGGATGGTCACAAGGCACGCGGCCAATTCCTAATCACAGCTATTGGAATTCTATCTGCCGGATATGTACCCGACTTCGAAGGGATTCACAGCTTCAAAGGCGAGTGGTGCCACACTGGTAGATGGCCAGCTGATGGTATGGACCTGGCAGGCAAACGAGTTGGTGTGATTGGAACGGGAGCATCTGGTGTCCAGCTCATCACCGAGATAGCGAGTGAAGTCGGTAACCTTACCGTATTTCAACGCACCGCAAATTACTGCGCACCTCTAAGGAATGGACCGATCGACGATAATACCCAACGGCAGATAAAAGCCAACTACCCAGAAATCTTTAAGCAATGCAGTGAAACGGCCGGTTCATTCATCCACAAGTTTGATCCCAGGTCCGCTATGGAAGTTTCTGCAGAAGAACGTATGGAACAATACGAAAAATTATGGGCCGAGCCAGGTTTTAAAAAATGGCTCTCTAACTTCTATGACGTCATGATACCCGGTGAAGCTAATGAAGATTACGCAGCATTCGTTCGTAACAAAATCCGTGAACGAGTCAATGATCCAGTGGTAGCGGAGATGCTCACCCCAAAAAACCATATGTTCGGCTCTAAACGGCTGCCATGTGAAAGTGGTTACTATGAAGTGTTTAACCAGGACAATGTACTCCTTGTAGACGTACGTGAAGCTCCTATTGAATGCATCACCCCTAAAGGGGTTAAAACGAAAGATGCAGAATATGAACTGGATGTCATCATCTATGCCACTGGATACGATGCTGTTACCGGATCGTTAAACAAAATCGATATTCACGGTATTGGCGGTGAATCTTTGAAAGAAAAGTTCGCCGGCGGCCCCAGAACCTACATGGGTATATCAAGCTCAGGCTTCCCTAACCTGTTCACTGTCAATGCGGCATCGGTAGGAAATTTCGTGAGAGCTGCTGAACCGCTGGTAGACTGGGTCAGTCAGGCTTGTTCTTATGTAAAGAGGAACGAGTTTATGACCATCTCAGCTACTCCTGAAGCTGAAGAGGAATGGACTAAACACGTTAACGAGGACGGTGCAAATATACTCAGAAGCCAGGCAGATTCCTGGTTCGTCGGGGCTAATATACCCGGCAAGGCCCGAGTACTTCTCACCAGTCCCGATACAGCTCCTGTCATGCGTGCCAAAAGGGCTGAAGTGGCCGAAAATGGCTATGAGGGATTTGAACTTCACTAACGTTCTGAAGTTGGAGACTTGCTAAATTCACTGCCTTACAAGAAATTAACCGGGCGTTAATGTTCTGAATTCTGGCATGACTTCTTTTGCGAACAGATTCATGGATTTTTCCCAACTAGCTTGACTATCGATATTGTCATAAACCAGAGACAATAGGGTACCGAACCCACCGCACATTTTATACAAATTAAAAATCTTTTCCTTGACAGTATCGGGGGATCCGATTAGCCAAACGTTATCGGCCATATATTCAGGGGTAACTTCCGCATCAGGTACATTAGAGTCATGTTTGATTACATGTATCATTCCGAAATTATCAAAGAGCGGCAATAGATATTCCCCCCATACTCTCCCTAACATGCCATTTAAAGCCGCGTCATAAGCTTCATCGTCTGAATCAGCCACCCATACATCCCTTGTAATTCTCCAATCTAGCCGACTTGGATTTCTGCCAGTCCGTGACGCTCCTTCCAAAATGGCATCCCAATGACTTATGACATATTCTTCATTAAATGCCAGGCTCATCGGAATGAAACCTCGTTCTCCCGCTATTTTTAACGTTTCAGACCCCACACTTACAGAGGCTACTCCGATAGGTGGATGCGGTTTCTGAAGGGGTTTAATAAAATGCTTGAGGGATAGCTGTGGATCAGGATGATTTACATTCCAAAACTTACCCTTATGTTGGAACGGTTCTTCACTTGCCCAGAGTTTCAGAATTATATCAATAGACTCCTCGGTCATTTCGCGGTGTTGCCCATTGGTACCATCAACATCAAACATTGAATAATCAGTAGGCAACCCTCCCGCTCCTATCCCAAACATAAATCTTCCTTGTGCCAGATGGTCCAGATATGCAACTCGGCAAGCTAGTTCAGCAGGATGGTGATATGGCAACAGATGAACGCCCGAACATAGTTTAATGTTCTTAGTTACCATCAAGGCTTGCGCTATCATAAGGTCAGGAGATGGGATAGGTTCCCAAGGAGCGGTGTAATGCTCACCTATCCACGCCTCAGAAAAACCAAGATTATCGGCTAAAGATAAACATTCGAGATCCCATTTATGGGCTTCAAACATTTCACGTTCCGGAGGATGAGATGGCATCATGAATAATCCGTAATTCATTACTCGCTCCTAGTTAAGCTATCCTAAAGCTCCAGTTTCTCCGCGTTCTTTATGGCAGCTCTTAGAACCCGATCTAAATAACTACCTTCCCTGTAATCCGCAGCGGCCATTAGATGTGTCCTACCAGCTATCATATTACGTTCGATCTCCCCTACATCTGAGTCATATATTGCAATCGTCAATCCTCCCCCTCGCCTTACAACCTCGAACGCCGGCACATCCGTAGCCCCATCTGCTAAATAGATCAAATTCGCCCATGGAATGAGATCATAGCGAGGTTCGACTAAATTAACCTGATATTCATTCTCATGCTCCAACAACTGTCTTTTGATCAAATACAACTTTTCCACTTTACTAGCAGATGTAACGATCTGCATAGGAAAAGAGATAGTTCCCTCATCATTTTCACCATATCTGCACCCCCAGCAACGGGTCAAATACGGTCCTAATCTAGACCCGTCAACCATTTCCTGGAGTCCAGCAGTTATTACGTAAATCTCCAAAGCAAACCCTCGGTCATAGGCTTCTACTTTGAGCCGGTCCAATATTTCGGGAAACCCTGGGTAGAATTTCAGATGAGATCCAATCTCCCTCAACTCATTATTAGTCAACTTGATACCGTTATGTGTAGAAAAATCAAATAGAGCTTTCAAATACGAAAGTTCTCTGTCATATCCTTGCTCTGCTAATGTTTCAGTGTATTCCCAGAACTGGTCTTCATTTATTCCCTTGGAATCAAAAATCAAGGACAACATCACATTGGGAGAAACAGTACCATCAAAATCAAAAACCAGCGCAATTTTATTTTCCATACCAATCAAGCCCATAAAGTTCTTAATTAATCCTTGAAATACCCTAGTAATATGTAATCTTCAGCTAGAAGGTCCGAATTATTCCAGGTGATAAATGAGGCAGCTACTGACATTATATGAAGTTAACCGCCAATTTGTTAATACATAACCACAGAGATTCGCATATTTTGGGATGCCTCTATCGCATACACCGTATGAGCCGACGTCAGTAGCCCAAAAGTCAATTTTTAGATATGCTGTACACGAGAAGCATAAACTGATGACGTTTTCTCTCGTCAAATTAACCAGGAGACCACAAGTTAAATAAAGGAGCACCTATTTATGACAACCGTTGGCAGTGGGAAATACACGTACGAACTTGTCGAAAGCTGGGCAAAATTACCAGCCGGTGAAACATTCGGCATGGTAAGTGCAGTAGCTACGGATTCACAGCACAGAGTATATGGGTTTCAACGGAAAGACCCACCCATAATAATTTTCAATCGTGATGGTAGTTTCGCCGGATCATGGGGGCTAAACGCGATAGAGAATCCTCACGGTATATTTATTCATGACGACATAGTTTATATAACTGATCGAGAGGATTCTGTCTGTCTTAAATACACGTTAGACGGAAAGCCTCTACAAGTTATCGGAGACAGAGGAGTTCATTCTGACACAGGATGCGAAGTACCAGGCACGCTAGTACCTAGAGCCGCAGGTCCTTTCAACTATCCTACAGAATTAGTCCCATCACCCTCTGGTGATTTATATGTCTCTGATGGGTACAGGAACGCGCGCGTGCACCGTTTTAGCTCAGACGGCCAGTTGAAATCCTCGTGGGGACAACCCGGCAAAGGCGGCCCCAATGAATTCCACCTAGTTCACAGTATGATGGTTGGCGCTGATGGATTATTGTACGTATGCGACCGAGAAAACAATCGGATACAAATCTTTGACCAAGATGGCACATATATTGGGATGTGGACCGATTTGTTACGCCCTATGGATATATCCCAAGATGCCGATGGCACATTCTGCATAAGCGAAGGTGGGAACGATGCCCGCCAGGGATTCACTACTGACACAGATTCGAGAATCAGCTTGATGGACAGTAAGGGAACCCTTCTGGCCCGATGGGTGATACGTGGAGGACATGGGAGTTGGATGGATCACCACGGTGACATATATGTAGGAGTCCCGGATGGTGTAGGTATAGATAAATACGTGAAAAAGGGCTAATCAAGTTATCATGTTAAAAAATGGGTGGCAGGAATTCCTGCCACTCATTTTTTTACCAACGTTTAGTATTAGTTACATGCTTTACCGCTGCCTGACATATTTGTCTACACTTTGCTCTATGGTTAACCCTAAATAAATATCTCCATTAGCATCCACTTCCAGCCCATGAGCGTGTCGTATTGGCCACCTTTCAAGAACCGTCCCATCGGCATCCCAAATACTCACATGTGAATCTCCAGATTCATCTGCTTGTTCAGCAATATAAAATATACCTTCGGAATCTCGGACAATATTGTCCGGCCCGCCCATTCCAGTCCACATAGTTATAAACTCCCCTTCAGGTGAAAATATCTGTACCCGACGATTAGCTCGGTCACATACATACACTTTCCCATCGGGATCCACCAAGAGACTGTGGACTAAATGGAATTCACCCGGGGAGTCTTTTCCTGGTTGGCCCCAAGAATGTATTAAACGCCCTTCACTGCTAAATCTATGAACACGAGCATTCCTATATCCATCCGATATGTATATGTCTCCAGAAGGACTAGTGGACATTTCAGTACAATAGTTGAATGGCCCAGCCGCCCTTGGGCATAAATCACCCGGATTTTCACATCCCGTATCTGAGAATACACCGCGTTCACCAATCACCTGAATAGGCTTGCCATCCAAGGTAAATTTGACCGCTACATGATCAGATCGATCTGTGATGTAAACTTCGTCGTCCACTATATTAATCCCGTGGGGGTCGGTTATGGCTCCTATACCCCAACAATTGAGGTAATTTCCGTCCCGATCAAAAACCATGACCGGAGGGTCTTGCCGTTGAAAAGCATATACCCTGTGTTGAGAATCGGTCGCAACAGAACTGACTACCCCTAGAGATTGACCTGTTGGCAACTTAGGCCAATCTTGAATTAGTTCATATGTATAATTTCCTGATCCAACTATAGTCATATATTACCCATCCTTCTCTATGTTATTAGTTTATGAACTGGCGTATACATTTATACCATTGGCCACACGGAAGGAAAACTAATACCAGTCCGAGAGAGTAAATGCTCCCCCAATTCTTGGACTTTCTGAATTATTTCCCACTCGTCTGCATAGACAAGATTGTAATTTTCAACAACCACACGACCATCTACTATCACAGTATGTACACTCCTACCATCTGCATTGTAAACCAGATTGTTGATCGGGTTAAACATAGTTCGCCATTCTGGCCGTTTGGTGTCGAATAATACAAGGTCTGCCTTTTTACCTACTTCTATAGATCCGATGTCATTAGACAGACCTAATGCCTGAGCTCCGTTGATAGTAGCCATTTCCAGAGCAGTCTCCGGAGGTATGAGATTCACGTCCTCCCGGCTATCCTTATATAAAACGGCTGCCAAATACATAGACCTCATGGTTTCAATTAAATTAGAGTTATTGCCCGCATCAGTCCCTAAACAAACCGTCAATCCCTGGGTCAGCATTTCAGGCAAAAGACCCGATTGAGCCATTCCAAATCCAGATTTAATAGCTGCAGT
>ENA-UPTF01000367-UPTF01000367.1-marine-metagenome-genome-assembly--contig:-NODE-367-length-32425-cov-11.036973_pt1 | contig 32425 bp, 41 predicted proteins | sample MGYA00238166_ERZ767019 | MGnify/ENA primary metagenome ERZ767019 (study PRJEB28930, sample SAMN06266391) | marine metagenome | isolation source: Sea water from 250 m depth | place: Atlantic Ocean... | reverse complement strand
ATCAGACTTGATCCCATGCCAGCTTCACATGCTAAAACTATTTTATTTACTTCACTTGAAGGTATTGACTCTTTACTCATATTATTTCTCCTCTTACGTTACATTATATAAAAAAGTTTGGGGAGGTAAAACCTCCCCAAACAAATTTTTAGCTTAAAGAAACTTAAGCAGTTGGAACGTTGACGTCGATTGTGTCTTCAACTCCAGCATCAGTTTCTGTTATTGGTCTAGCTCTTAAGATGATTGTACCAACGACTGCAGCAGCTACTGCTCCAATCAATACACCACCTAACACAGCAAAGTGTCCACCTCTAGGTGTAACAGCTAAGTATGCAAATATACTTCCTGGTGAAGGTGTTGCCACCAAACCAGCTCCAGTAATCTGGAACCAGAGGTCAGCAGAAATTCCACCTGCCCACATACTTAGGATCATAATTGGATGTCCTAAAACATATGGGAAGTAAATTTCGTGAATTCCTCCAAAGAAGTGAATGATAATGGAACCTGGAGCAGATTGCTTCCACATTCCAGTACCTGCAAACCAATATGCAAGCAACAACCCTAGACCTGGTCCAGGATTTGTTTCAAGCAAGAACCAGATGGATTGACCAGTTTCAGCAGCTTCAGCTGCTCCAAGTGGTCCTAATACACCGTGGTTGATTGCATTGTTTAAAAATAGTACTTTGGCTACTTCAATAGGAATGTCTGCTAATGGTACTAGACCTGCGTCTACTAATGCACCAGCTGCATTTCCTAAGAAATCGGTTATTCCTTGCAGAATTGGACCGATAACGTTCTTGCTTACAACCGCAAGAATTGTTCCAAGGATACCTAAAACGAAGTAAATGATTTTACGATTACGAGGAATTCTCATTTTTATGAGAAATGCCATCATTACAAGTGAATAGATGATTATACTATGTACTCCAGCAGATGGCCAGAATACCTGTAACGCAAAAGGACCAAAGTCACCATTAAGAAACATTAGATTATCACGTGCAGTAGCCACACCAAGATCAAGCACGGTAATTACCCAAACGTTGGCTTGTACAAAATATGGTACAATGTATTGTAATGGGCCAAGAGTATCATAAGGAAAGAATGAATCTAATGCTAAAATTATTGCATTGCCAGCTAGAAATATTGGTCCAGCAGGTCCTATTCTAATCCATTTTCTGCCAAATAATATTGCAAGAGATGCAGTAACAAATATCGCCATTACAGCAAAATCAAACAACCACTCCCAAGAATATTCCAAAACGCCAAAAACATCAACTAGGCTCATGATGTAATCTCTTACGCCAAATTGAAGTGAAATAAAATATGTGATAGTTAGTGCGATTAATGGTATACAGTAAAAGAAGCGTTTTTTTGGAATTACAAATTTTAAACCAATTAATTCTGCGGCAATGAATGCTGCTGCAAAAAGAAATCCACCTCGACCTTGATTCCAGCTAAGACTAAAGCTGTCAGGATATATCGCCATTGTGAATAGAATTGGGGATAAAACGAGCAAAATTGCTATCATGACGCCTTTGTTTTCCATTGAGTGTTGGTTGTAGACTCTCAATAAATATGCAAATATTAGAAAAAATCAGACATACTTGTTTGAGCTATGAGTTTGAGCATATCCCCATGAGCAAGCCATTCATTTTTACTAATACTCATATGTTTTGTTGCAAGAGCGATTGCCTCATTTAATGAATTCACTTCTTGAGGATTATTTTTCATTGCTTCTCTAACTCCTTCGCGTACTTGCCAAACACCAACAGGTACAGCATATTCAGGTTGAATTTCTCTAAATATCATAACGCCAGATTGTTTTTTTATTTTTTGAAGATATTCTGTTACTGCTAATTTACCTGCAAAGTATGCACCTGCAATAGATGGAGGATGATCAATTCCTTTTGCAGTTTCATAATCACTTCCAAATCCTATAGAATTTTTATCATGCCATGCTTCTTGCATTTCAAAAATCCATCTATGAGGAAATAATATTACTGAAAATAAATTTCCGAGATGATCAAATCTAAAGACTTCATATCGATCAATTATATCAAATTCAAGTATATCATGCATTAAATCATTAGATATTATTTGATCTGTTGCAGTAATACTCCATTTTGTTGGAACTAATTTTCTATTTTTTCCAAACATTCCAATACTGAAACATTTTTGAATTTTGGATATTTCAATTCCAGAATTATATAGTTTCATTACTGCATCTTCAGCTTTTAAATCAGTATCATAGTATGCATTTTCTATTGATTTTATAGAAGAGTTTGGAGAAAATTTTGCAGTTTTAATTTCTCCAAGAGGACCAAAAGGTGCATTTTGACCATCGATTGATGGAATAGGTGCAGGATTTTTTACAAATTTAATTTCAGAATCAATAGAACCTGATGACATCGCAAGTTCATGAAGACTTTCTATGAAGCGACCTGTGGTCTCTTCAATTCCAGTTTTTTGTACTCCACGCACAAGATTTAATCGATAATTCACAATTTCCTCAAGACTTTTGCCAAGCCATTTTTCAGGCGTATCTAAAAGAGTGGTATCGCCATGAATTGGAGGTAACATGGGTCCAATCCCAACTTTTGGGTATCCATACGAGCCTACAAAAACAGATGGTGGGCTAGAGCCTTGTATTTCATTAGAAGAAAAGAGGTTAGCATATTTTGAAAGATATTCATGCCAATTTTGTTCAATTCCTTTTCTAATATCAGAACCAGTTCTAGACATGTATTTTTAAGAAAATTATGAATAATAAATAATTCATCTAGTCAAATATTGACACAAACTTAAAGAGAACTTTGATAACATAATTTCAAATGCAGAAGAAACGAATTATTTCATTTTTACCTAGTGCAACAGAGTTAATTTATGAATTAGGTGCTCAAGAAAAATTATTTGGAGTTACTCACGAGTGTAATTATCCTAGTGATGCTAAAAATAAACCAAAAGTGATTGAGAGTGTTTTTGAACCAGAGAATATGTCAAGCTTAGAAATTGATAAGAAAATTTGTGATCTCTCAGAAAAAGGAGAGGACATTTACAAATTAGTTACACAAAATGTCTCAAATGCAAAACCAGATCTAATTATTTCACAAGAGATTTGTGAGGTATGTTCAGCATATACAAATCAAGTAAAAAATGCAATTGAAATTCTAGATGAAAAACCAGAGATTTATTCAATGAGTCCTCATGATATTCAAGGAATTTTAAAATGTGTAGAGGATATTGCTGAAAAAATTGATGAAGTAAAACGAGGAAATGAAATTGTTAATTCACTGAATTCTAGAATTGAAGAAATAAAAAATGTAAAAATTTCAAGCAGACCCAAAGTTTTGGGAATAGAGTGGCTAAATCCATTTTTTACATCTGGACATTGGGTTCCAGAAATGGTTGAAATTTCAGGAGGCGTAAATATGATTACAAAAACCGGCGAACATTCAAGAAAAATGGAAATTGAAGAGATTGAAAAAGAGGATCCTGACATATTGATTCTGATGCCATGTGGTTTTGATGTTCAAAGAACAGTTTCAGAGTATGAAAAAAATTTAAAAAATGATCCAAGATGGAATCAATTGAAAGCGGTCAGGGAAAGAAAGGTTTTTGCAGTTGATGCAAATTCTTTTTTTAGTAAACCAAGTATCAGAGTGGTAACTGGGATAGAGATCTTGGCAAAAATTTTGCACCCAGAAATGTTTGAAGAGTTAGAGGTACCAAATAATTCATTTTTAAAAATATAGAAGAAACTTCTATTATTGATCGTCTGTCTCATCTAACTCGTCAGCATCATATGCTCGTTTTGCTGGTCGAGTTGGTACGAAGAATCGTGACATGCTATGGTATTACGATTTTTAAAGTAATTTTAGTGGGTTGTAAAAAATTGTCTTTTTACATCAACAAAATTGAACTAAGTTAGGATTTCACTTTACACTCACGTGAAAGTGACTTTGTTGTTACAAAAATTACTATTACAAGAATTCCAATAGAAGTTAGCCGAATTGGAACTTCGTAAACTGTTAGAAATGAACTGGCAATACTTCCAGCTGTCCCAAAGGTGGTAATAATTGAAAATGCAATTGGTCCACATGAACATGCACCTGCAGATGCTCCAATTATAGTTCCAATAATACTAGAACCTATTTTTTTGGTTTCTTTGATTAGTTTAACTCGATAGATGTTCATCGATACCGCAAATGCAGAAAATAACGACAATGTCACGATCAGAGAAAAGCTTAACGTAGTTTCAGGATATATAGAAAATACAAGAAATGGTTCGAAGAATAAAAATTCTGAGATTATAATTAACGGTATGAAAAGTAGAAAAAATATTCCAATTAAAATTAAAATGTATGACGGATTTGAATAAATAATTCCAAAAGTGTTGTTCATTTAGAGCATTTGATCTAGTACACTTACAAATGTAGAGTATGGGTGTGCGCCAACAATTTTTTGGGCCTCACCAGTTGGACCGACTATTACAAATGTAGGAGTACTATTTGCACCAAATTCTTTTTTTGCCATTTGCATGTTAAAATTAACGTGAGCCCTATGATCATCAGTTATCATACATTTATCGAATTGTTCCATATCTAATCCCAGGTTTAATGCAAAAGCTTGTAATCTATTTGCGTTTGCCCAACCACCATCTATTTCATCTTCTTGATATGTGAAAAGCATTGAATGGTATTCCCAATATTTTCCTTGATCATCAGCACAATAAGTTGCTTCAGATGCAGGAGTAGAGTCACGTCCTAAGAAAGGCATGTCAATAAAAACAAGATTTGCTTTTCCAGTTTCAACATAATTTTCAATAATTAACGGACGTGTTTCTTCAAACCAAAGCTTACACATATGACATTGATAATCACCGACTTCTACAATTGTTATAGTTGCATCTTTAGATCCTAATACAGGTGCATCTTTTAGATGAAGAGGTTTAGTTTCATCTTCGGTGTTTGGAGTTCTTGCAGTTTCAAAATCAGCCATGTATGAGGTAGCAAAAACTGCAACTAATGTAACCAACACTATAGCAGCGCCAGCAACTCCAATTTTCTTTGCATCAACCATTAATTTTTAGAGAGAAATTTAACTAAAAAACCTTGCATTGTCTCCAAGATTGTATTATTTACGCTTGAATAAACTCATGATTTTTTGAGCAACGGAATCAATAGGACAGGAACTACATGAGACATCTGCATTTTCAGCCTCAATTTGGTTATCCATGTCATTTTTCTTTTTTTCATCCATAGCCTGTTTAACCAAAAATAGGTTATAAACAATTTGACAGGATTTTACAATTACACTATTCACCATAGGAATCAATTAATTCTAAGCATGGGTTTATTAGACGACCGAATCGAGTGTGATTAGAAAATAATGACGGATTAGGTTCGCTTTTTCTGTCATTGCTTTAGACAGAAAAAAAATGAAAACATTCGAAGAACTAGAAATAAATGAAGACATAATGAGATCCGTCAAAGAGCTCGGTTTTACCACACCTTTTCCAATTCAAGCAGAAGCCATACCAGTACTATTACGAGGAACTGATGTAATCGGTCAAGCACATACTGGAACAGGAAAAACAGCGACATTTGGAATACCAATGTTACAAAATATTATCAAAGGAGGAGGAATTCAAGGATTAATCATTGCACCTACAAGAGAATTAGCAATACAAATTTCCGATGAATTAAAGAAAATTGGAAAATATACAAAACTTAAAGCAGTAACAGTTTATGGCGGACAAGGAATTGGAGTCCAATTAGATGCATTAAGAAGAAAACCAGAGATAGTTGTTGCAACACCTGGAAGATTAATTGATCATTTGAATCAAGGTTCAATACGAACAGACGATATCAAACACGTAGTATTAGATGAAGCAGATGTCATGTTAGACATGGGTTTTATTGAAGATATAGAATATGTGTTAGAAAAAGTTCCTGCAAATAGAATAACATCAATGTTTTCAGCAACAATGCCACCAGAAATTCTTCGACTATCAGACAAATATCTAAACAATCCAAAAAATATTCTAATTGATTCAGATGATTTGAGTGGAGAAGGAATCGATCAATCATTTTTGGTAATTAAAGATAGAGACAAGCACAGATATCTAACAGATTTCATAAAAGAGAATAGAGGACAAGTTATTGTATTTTGTTCAACCAAGATTCGAACTAGAAATGTTTCAAGAGATTTACAGAAAGCCAGATTCAAAGTAGTTGCAATTGAAGGAGACATGTCACAAAATAAACGTGAATACTCCATGATGAAATTTAGAAAAAATCAGGCAGATGTATTAGTAGCAACAGATGTTGCAGCAAGAGGAATAGATGTTCCTAAAGTAGGATTAGTAGTAAATTACGATGTTCCAAACCAAGATATGGTCTATTTCCATAGAATTGGGCGTACGGCTAGAGCAGGAGCTAAAGGAAGAGCAATCACTTTAGTGTCATACTCATCAATTGCAGATTGGAAAATTATTAAAAAACAAATTAAATCAGATTTAACAGATTTGAATAAAAAAATGGGAATTGAGGTTCACATCCCAGATCCACTAAAACGAGATGTAGGACGACGTATTGCACAACCAATGCGTTCAGGTTATGGACGTAGACCAAGTTATGGTGGTAGAAGTAGACCAAGTTATGGTGGTAGAAGTAGACCAAGTTATGGTGGTGGTAGAAGTAGAGACGGTCCAGCTAGAGACCAATACAAAAGAAGAAGTAGTGGACGTGCATCATATGGAAGACAGGGTCGCGACAGTAAGAAGAAGTGGTAATTTAACACTTAAAGACAAGGATTAGTTAGAATATTGTAAGAAAAAATGCATAGAGGATTTGTTTTATTAAATTGCGATTTGGGCGCAGAGGAATATATTTTAGAAGAATTACAACAAGTAGACGAAATAAAAAATGCATATGTCACATTTGGTGCATATGACATAATAGCAGAAATTCATGCCGAAACACAGGAAGATTTTGAAAAGACAGTTTCAATGAAGGTTAGACAATTATCAAGAGTTGTGAGTACAATGACATTAAATGTCATTAAAGGCGAATGACACTTATACGAAAAAAAAGGTGAGACTGTGTTGCAGCAAATTGAATATTCTGGCACCGTATGGGCATTAAGTCACAATGATCCAGAACCATTAATCGAGCATAGTATTAAAAAACTAGGAGATTATGGAGTAAAAAAAGAGGATATCAAAATAGTTGATGCACCAAATAATCCAGAAGTAGGTCAAGTTGTTGTCGAAATATGGCCACATGAATTAGTTGTTGCAAGAATTCGAACGGTAAGAGGCGAATCATTTATCAGCGGAACAGAGCTCAACATAGAATTAAAATCAGATGAAACTGGAAAATATATCGATTAGGAATTGAAAAAACGAAAAGCAAAGAAATCCAAAAATAAATTTCCTATAGCAATAATTGGCGCAATCATAATAGGAATAATTGTATTCTATTTCTACTCAGCAGATCAGGCAAAAATTCGTGGATTTGCCTTTGGAAACGAGATTCAAACACTGCAAGAAGAGATTCAAGATGAACAAGGAAAATTTATTTCAAGTATTGCAAAATGGAATGAAAAAACAATCTCAGATGACGAGATGATACGAATTGGAGAAAAACATCTTGAAACATTCAACGGATTATTAGACAAATATGATGAGTTACACCCACCAGATGCGTTCATAAAATCTGTAAAACTACTAAGACTGTCTTTAGAATATCAAATTGAGTCACATGAACATCGATTAGGATGGATAAAAAATGGGGATGAGTCAGAATTAATCAGATCCCAAGAATTAACCCAGTTATCATTTGAAGCAGAACAAGCAGGATTAAAATCATTTAATGATGCAAAAGCAGGTATTCAGCAGTAAATCTTTAAGACTTTAGGGTAATAGTACTTTTATGAAAAAATTGATATTTTTAATTCCATTATTACTTTTGATACAACCAGCTTTTGGAGAAATGATTGTAGAGAATGATCAAACCTACATTGGCAATGACGGAATTATGCATATTGTAGGCGAGATAAAAAATGAATCAAAATCTCCTGTAAATAAAATAAAGATCATAGCTACACTCACTGATGAAAATGGAAAAGTTGTAGATAAGATAGATGGAAAGATAATGTCCAATATTTTAATGCCGGGAATGAAAGGTAGTTTTGATATAATTACAAATGAAAAAAATCTTCAAGAGAATTTGAATTATGATTTAGGTTTTGAGTACAAACTTGCAGCACCAAAAAATCAAGTGATTGAAATTGTTTCATCAGATATGAAAAGAGACCAATTAAATAATTTGATAATTTCTGGAACCATTGAGAATAATGGTGAAATTACTGCAAATATGATAAACATTGTTGCAACATTGTACGATAGAGATGGAAAAGTGTTAACTGTTTCAAAAGTTCAAACACAGCCAGATTTTTTGAGAGCCGGTGAAGAAAGTCACTTTGTAGTCCCAATTTATGAAAAGAATCAATCAATAGATGTTGTCGATTATAGTATAATTGCAGAATCAGATGAATACGCAGCTGTTCCAGAATTCCCATTAGGTTCAGGAGCATTGCTGATAATTTCAGTATCATCATACGTCATTTTTTCAAGAAATCCTGAAAAGATTACAAATGCATTAGACAAATGTTCAAAAATTCTAGTTCGACAATAATTCTTATACGCATATACAAGAAAGAAAACTAAATGGCAATTTCAGATGAAAATAAAAAATTTTTAGAGGATTTATTGCAATATTATATTGATCAGGCAGATTCCTATAATCAGTTTGCAAAAGAATACAATGAATTTTCAAACTCTAAAAGAGAAATAGCCTTTGGCGTGATAATAGGTACAGTATATTCTGCATTCCTACAGGCATATTCAAATCAACAATTAGAGGTTAAATTAGACGACATTCAAGAATTTCACGAACTCATGAGAAATAATATTGATAAAATCACCAAAGCATTAGATGAGAATAAGCTATAGGTAAGAATAAATCCAAACGTTAAGGAGAGTTGTCATGTCAGAAGTAATCGGATACAAAATTCAACAAATTGTAGATAACGGTCAAGCAATACAAATGTCACTTGTAGAAGATGTTCAAACAGAGCCAGTATCACAAAAACAATTGATTATGGAAAATGTTTCAAAAAAACTCGATCAAGATACAAAAGAACAAGTTATGCCATTACTTGAAGCAATGCTTCAAGCACAACCAACTATCAAAATGAAAAGTTATGCACAGACAACTATTTCCATCACAATGCCAAAAATTAGATATGAAAAACTGGGAAGACCACAAGTTGGGCAAGTTTTAAGAGTAGATTTGCAAAAAATTTAGAGATTTTCTTCGATTTTAGATAACTCAGATAATGGTAAAGAACAAGTGAAATTTTTACAAACAGTAACACTTGTTTTATCTGAAAATTCTTTTCCTTCAAAAAATGGATATTTAGATAATGATTTTAAATTCTCTTCATCCTTAATTTCAATTATAATTCCTTCAGGTATGAATTTTTTATAAAGAGAGTTTACAATTTCTGAATTCTCAGAATTAATTATTGTAATTTCTGTAGGATGGTTTAGGTATAGATTCATGACATTAAGTAGATATCCAAACGCAAATGGATTTTCTGCAGCAGAAGTACCATTTAGTTCCAAAATTTGTTTTGATATTTGAAGAAAGGTTTCATCATTCACAAGATGATGTAGTTTTAGTAATGCATTTGCTGCAACCGAATTTCCAGAAGGTACGGACAAATCATAGTAATTCTTTGGACGAACTATCAAGGATTCATGCGTATCAGCAGTGAAATAAAATGATTTTTCAGTTTCATTCCAGAAATGTTCTATCATATAATGTGCAATTTTTTGAGCCATATCAAGAAAATATGAATCAGCAGTTATTTCAAAAACATCAATTAAGGAATTTACAAGATAGGAGTAATCATCTAGATAGCCATTAAGTTTTGGAGTATCATTTTTGAATGTTCTGTGTATGAAACCATGTTTAGAGAACTGTTCTGAAAAATATTTGGCAGCATTTACAGAAGCATTGAGATATTTCTCATTGCCTGAAATTCTATAACCTTTTGCAAATGCGGAGATCATCATGGAATTCCATGATGTGATAACCTTATCATCAGTTCCAGGTTGATCTCTTTTACTTCTAACATCGAGTAATTTTTTTGATGAACGATTTAGAATTTCAGTGATTTCATCTTCAGTTTTATTGAACTTGAACGAAAGCGATGAGATGTTTATGTTATTAGCAAGAATGGTATTTCCTTCAAAGTTACCACCGTCGGTTACATCATAAAAAATACAAAATATGTCGGAATCACTTCCCAAAATGTTTTCAATTTCACGCTTTTTCCAAACAAATGTTTGTCCTTCTTCCCCATTTGTATCGGCATCTTGTGCAGAATAAAATAAGCCCAAAGTCGAGGTCATTTCACGCAGTACATAATCAAGAGTTTTTGTGACGACATCTAGGTAAAAAGGATCTTTTGTTATCTGATAAGCTTCTGCATATACAGGAGGCAATAATGCATTGTCATACAACATTTTTTCAAAATGTGGTACAAGCCATCTTGCGTCAGTGGAATATCTATGAAATCCACCACCAATTTGATCAAAGATTCCACCTTTAGCCATTTTTTTTAATGTTAATAATGCAAATTCTTGAAATTTTGTGATTCCTGAAAGTTTTGAATATCTAAACATGAAAGAAAGATTGGCAGCATTTGGAAATTTAGGTGCTTGACCAAACCCACCATAGTTAGTATCAGCAACTTGCAAAAGATTAACAGCTGCCTCATCTAAAATAGATTTTTCAATGTCTCCACCATCAGAAACTCTTTCTAATTTCGTAAGATTTGCCATAAATTGTTCTGCAGAAGTACCAACATCTTTTGGTTTTTCCTTCCATGCTTGTGCTAACTGTCTACACAAACTACCAAAACCAGGTCGTCCATAGGAATCAAGAACTGGAAAATATGTCCCAACGTAAAATGGTTTTTGATCAGGTGTTAAGAATACGCTAAGTGGCCATCCACCTTGACCGGTTGACATTTGACAGATTTTTTGGTAAATGTCATCTAAGTCTGGTCTTTCCTCTCTGTCAACTTTTATGTTAACAAAATTTTCATTCATGATTTTTGCCACATCGTCATTTTCAAAGGATTCATGAGCCATTACATGACACCAATGGCAAGAGCTGTATCCTACAGATAAGAAAATAGGTTTGTTTTCATCTTTTGCCTTTTTTAATGACTCATCATTCCAAGCAAACCATTCAACTGGATTATCCTTATGTTGTAAAAGATAAGGACTAGTTTCTTGAGATAGATTATTTGGCATGATGTTACTTCAGAGTTTGATTATTTGTATGTAATCTAGATTTTCCAGATTGCAGTATCATTACGTTTGTAAATTTCTATATTGATTTGTTTTAGAAGTTTCTTTTTTGATTTTTCTGCCTTTTCTTCGTTACTGTAATCTTTCTTTTTTAACAACTCATCTAACAATATGAGTTGCTCAAGACTTAGGTTTCTCATTCCACCCTTCTTGGTTACTAAATTTAATAATTCTACACGTTTGAAATCATCTTTTTTTAGAATTTCAGCCATACTTGTTTCTAGATCACTCTACTAAAAATAAATGTGTGTGGTATTATGCTCAAATATGACAGAAGTTATGCGTGCCATGGTTCTTTCAGAATGTAAAAAGATTGAGGAAAAACCACTAAAACTAACAGATATTGAAAGACATTCAATAGACAATCCCGATGAAGTTTTAATCAAAATCGAAGCATGCGGGGTATGTCATTCTCAGCTACATGGAATAGAAGGAGATTGGCAAGAGATAGGAATTCCTCCATCATTTCCAACAGTACCTGGACATGAAGTAGTCGGAAAAATTATTGAAATTGGAGAAAAAGTTACAAAGTTTAAGATTGGTGACAGAGTTGGTATTACACCACTTTTGAAATCATGTATGAATTGTACATACTGTGATGAAGGAAAAGAATACCTTTGTGAAAATAGTGAAATAACAGGCGAAACATTACGCGGAGGATATACTGAATTTATTAATGCATCAGAAAATTTTTTGACAAAAGTTCCAGATAGTATGTCATCAGAATATGCAGCTCCATTATTTTGTCCTGGAATAACTGCATACAAGGCAATAAAAGCTGCAGAACCAGAAAAAAATAAAAAAATTGCGATTTATGGAATTGGAGGAGTAGGACATATGGCAATACAATTTGCTAAAGTAGAAGGATGTGAAGTAACAGGCATATCAAGAAAGAAAGAGCATCTTAATGTTGCAGAGAAATTGGGTGCAGAAAAAACATTCCAATTTACAGAGTCTCAAGAAGAATTTTTGACTAAAGTTAAAGATGATTATGGCCACTTTGATGCAGCTGTTGTCTTTGCGCCATCAGACATGGTTACAGATACAGCAATAAAATCAGTGAAAAAAGGAGGAACCGTAATAATTGCCACAGTTGGTAAAATTCCAAATTTCTTAGCATTTGAAGAAAAGACAGTTAGAGGTACACTAATTGGTTCCATGAAAGATATGGAAAAAGTAATCGAGATTGCACAGAAAAATAATTTTAAAGTTGTTACAGAATCATTTCCTTTAGAACAGGCAAACGAAGTACTTGAGAGATTAAAAAATTCAGATATTGAAGCACGTGCTGTTCTAATTCCTTAAATTACTAAGAATTTTGTTACAAATATGATTTGTAGGCGTTGTCATCATACAGATGAAATTCATAAATCAACTACATCATCAGAGTCCATGTTGAGAAGGGGAGCATGTCAAATCCCAGATTGTACCTGTAACCAATTTTTAGACGCTTTTGAAGAGATTGATGATGAACAACTCTAGTCATATATAGGAAAAAAGAATTTCAAAAACATGGATAAACATGCTCCAAAAGAAGAAATGATAAAAGATTTGGAAAATATCTTGGCAAAAATTAATGCTTTAGAGGTTACCGCTAAAGATGAAGAAGCAAAAGCTAATGTCAAAATTTTAAGAAAATTAACAGAAGGGCAGATTCATTCAATTAATGAATTTGATCATCTAAAGAAAGCAATCGATCTTCTCACAATGCAGTTATTTGATGTTAAAGATAAAATAAATTCAAAATAATCATTCAACTTGGCATAGTGGACGATATTTTGATATGATTTTGTCTACAATTCGTTTTCTTTCTGGTTCGTCAGATTCCCATAGAGGTAAAATTGCAAGAGAAAGATTCGCTTCGTTGCCCGCATGCTGGATCCAACATTTGAAATTATCATTTTGCGTGAAAAAGTCATTCTGATCAGTTTTTTCAGATTCATCAACATATAGTGGAACATAACCAGATTTGTTCTGATTGAATATTATGTAAACCACTTTTTCCATAGGAGGTCCCCATTCAGAGAGCTTGATAGGACCAAGAAATTCATAATGGAGTATTTGTATTGTCACTATCAAAATTATGAAGGCTCAAGTTTTAAATTTGCCTAATTTTGCCTCAAAGTAAATGTCAGAAATGCAGAATCCTCATAATTATAGAAAAGTAGGTTGGTCAATGGTACTTGTTGCTGCATCATTAGCTGCAATAGGAATAGTTCAAGTTTGGATCGGACCAGACGTACTATTTGCAGACGATATGCAAAGAGACAAAACTGCATTTTTTGAAATGTGTAAAGCAGGAAATTACATGCAAGAAGGATGTGACATGTTTATACAACCTGGAAACACACTATACGAAATTCCTAGAATGACATTAGATGATACAGAAGAATCAACAATGGCGATGGAAGAACCTGTTGCTGAAGTATCACAAGTTTCTGCAGAAATTGTTTCAATTCCAGAAGGTTCAGGTGCACCAGGATGTGAAGAAACAGATGAATGTTACATTCCTGCAACACTAAACATATCAGCTGGCACTACTGTTATTTGGGAAAATAATGACGCTGCTGCACATCTTGCAACAAGTGGAACTCCAGATGGCGGTCCAGATGGAGTTTTTGATTCAGGAATGATTATGGGTGGAGCCACATATGAATATGAATTTTCAGAGACAGGGGAATTTGTTTATTATTGTCTTGTTCATCCATGGATGGTTGGAACCGTCGTAGTTGAATAATTACTGTCCATTCATGTAATCTTCCCAAGTGTTAAGATTAGAAGTAAAACGATTCATTTGATACATTGCACCACCAATAATTCCAGCATGGTAACATGTGTATAGATAGATTTGTGAATTGGTAGGGTCACTCTGGGTTAAACTCATACTTATCATTGAAAAGAAGACAAAGGTTCCAGCAAATGTAATAATTTTTCCAAGCATTCCACCATTTAACCCAACAATTCTTCGTGTAGCTGCAGCCATAATTGTAATACTTGATACAATCAAAAATGTTGCACCTCCATTTGCAGTAATCATGTCAGTAGCCCAAGGAACTATTCCATCATCAACCAAAGATGAATCTGGAATCATTGCACCTCCATGTAATGCAAAATTTACAGAACTAAACAATCCACCTATAACTAAAAAGAAAAGAAATAATTTCATAATTTTTCTTTTAAATGCACTTCTAGTTTCAGATGGTTGTAACGCCCTTTCAGAAATTTTTAAACCATATAAAAATCCGATTCCAAATGCAGGTGCAAATAGAATATTCATAAGATATGGATGTTCAAGAAACAATTCACCATAATAGGTATTGAGTAAAAATGCAGTAAGTAATGCAATTCCAGCAGCAGCTCCAAAAACAATCAAATTTGAATATTTGAATATTTTTGGTACATTCTCATCAGAACTATTCCAACTATACACAGAAAATTCTTTTGAAATTTGGATTAAAAAACCGAGTAAAAATTGATTTACCCAATGAATCAATTCTTTTCAATTTGTTCCTAACAAATGATAATTTCTAAAGAACATCGCATTTTTATTTTAACTAAAATGACTTTACATTATGAGATCATTATCAATCATAATTCCGGGAGTAATTCTTGTAATATTTGGAATAATATTCAATTTTCAGGGACAAGGAATGGTTGGACCAGAAACATCATTTATGTATCAAAATCAAGATTGGATTGATAATGGAATAATTATCAGTATGATAGGAGTAATTTTGATATTAATTGGTTATTTTGTAGAAAAGAAAAAGTTAACTTAGTAATTTTTTTCAAAATATTTTTGATGATATTCTTCTGCACGGTAAAATTTTGAAGCAGGTTTTATTTCAGTAACAATGTCATTTCCAAATGTTTTATGAGCAGATGGATTTAATTCCTCTTTAACTTCTTTTGCAGTTTTTTCTTGTTCCTCATTATGACAGAAAATTGCTGAACGATATTGAATGCCAACGTCAGGACCCTGTTTATTAGCAGTAGTTGGATTGTGATTTGCAAAGAACACCTTTACTAGATCAGAATATGAGATTTCATTTGGATCATACTCAACTTGTATGGCTTCGGCATGGCCTGTTCGGTCAGTACAAACATCTTCGTATGTAGGATTATCTGTATGACCGCCAGTATAACCTACTGCAGTCGATTTTACACCATCGGTTTTAGAAAATACTTCTTCAACATGCCAAAAACATCCAGCGGCAAAGGTTGCTTTCTCCATATACATAATCCCATTAAACAATAAAAAAAGCTTTCAAAATTTTAAAAACCACAGTCCAGAGGATTTGCAGGTTTTAGGATTTCTCTTAGAACTATAGTTGCGTATGAACCACGAGATAATTGGAATTTTACTAAGTCTTTGTCTATAGAAAAGTTATCATAATTAATTGATGCATTACGAAATCCTCCTTCAACAGACAATTCTTGAAAGTCTTTAATGAAGAAATCTTTTGGTGTAAGTAGTTCTTCTTCAAGGATTTTTTTAATATAATAATCAAATCGAGATTTTTTGTAATATGAATGACCTACTAATGGAACTGCAAGTTTTTGTTCAGGAATATTTTCAAATTTACCCAGTACAGAGTTTTTATCAAAACAAACATCATCAATTTCAGGTTCAAATAGATTTTCTTCAAATTCATTTGCAAGGCTCAAGGTTTTATTGAATAGAAATGACTGATACGCTTGAATGTAAAATCTTCTTAATTGTAATGGAATTGAACGTATTGCATTTTTAGGATCATCATTCTTCGAGAGTTGTTGTAGAAGATTTCTTTCAATATCCATAGAATATGGCAATAATTCTATTACTTCAGTTTCGGATTTTCGTTCAGATATTAATTTCCGCATTTCATTATTTTTTTCTGAATCATATTTTGATGAAAAGTTTAGTAAATATTCTAGTGCTTCTTCATAATCACCTTTAATGATTGATTTTCCAACTAGATGCGTTATTGGTCGTTTTGAGCCAAATCTTTGATATCCAAAAAAGTTAAGGATTTTTTCACCACCAGTGAATGAGGGTAAAGCATTACTTAGTTCCGAGACTTTAATTTCAAAATAATTTCCCAACATGTCTTTTTTTGATATTGGTTTTTTTACAAATCCAAGTCTTTGTGCAGAATATTTTTTTCCAGTATATTCCGGCAAGGAATTAATTTTTTTGTAAGTAAAGACATACTGTTCTGTTTTTGCATTGGCATCTTTCAAACCAAGTGATTTTAAGACCAATCCATATCGTTTTTCAATATCAATCAATGCATGATTCGTATCAATTCCAGATTTTTTTAGTAAGTAAACCCCATGACCGTCTGGATTGTTAAATGAATCAATGGTCTTTTCAGATAAAATTTCTCGTACCAAAAAATCATTTTCATTTTGTTTGATTTTACCTGAGATAGAAGGAGATTTTGTGGTGTAAACAGAGATTCCTATCTCTTTGTCAATTTGTGGAATCACGGTTCAATGACTACATCTATGTATTTTGAGACGTTTATCTCAGAATTATAAACACCTAGAAGTAATTTGTAATCTCCGGATATTGCAATTTCGCTTGCAGTAACAGATACAATAATTTCATCAGAACTTGTGAAATCATGTGATACCAAAAGATCTGAAGATTTTGTTACAGCAGATGCAGTATGAGCAAAATTGAAATTAATTTTATCAGTATTTGATAAATTATTGATATTCAGAGAGATTGTTTGAGGTTCACCTTTCTTGAGAGTTATTGACTCAGTATCAGTAGACACGGTAAATGGAAGAGGTTTTCCAGTATCAACAACACCAATTTTGTTTTCTGCCCACTCTGTGAACCAAATTTTATCACCTATTGCATCAAAACCAAAGATTTGTGCAACACCACAATTGGAATTAGACTTGTCTTCACAATCAGCCCAGTTTGGATTTTTTGATGGAACCATATACTCTACAAGGCGTTCATTATCAATATCAAAAACTGCAAGTTGATTAGAGGTTTGTTCATTAAAGATTAGATTTCCATTCATGTCTGTTTCAGACCAGTATGGTCTAGAAATTGGAGATTTTATTATTCCAGTGGAGTTTCCATAAGCTGATTTTTGAGGTGTTGATGTGATGAATTTTGTAAATGTTTCTTCGTCAGGATCAAATTTGAAAAAGAAGCTACTTGAAGTGTCTACTATCCAAACATTATCATTTTCATCGACAGATAATCCATTTGCAGTAGTAAGATCAGTTGGAAAGTCATATACATCAAAATAACCTTCAAGTGGAATGTCCATTCCAGTACTTGCCAAATAGGAATCTTGTTTGTATTGTTCAATGTTAAATTTCAATAATAATCCAGTTGTATCTGGGACCCAATTTGTATACCATAAATTATTTTCAGAATCAATAGCAAAGTCACCTGTGAAGGAATTTGGAATTGGTGCTACAATACTAGAATATTCTATCTCATCAATATTGTGAGATAAATCAAAGAAAGTGATTTTACTTCCAGTAAAGTCATTTACTATGATATTTGAACCATGTATAGCAAGTTGTTGAGGCAATGAACCTACTTCAGAAGGAGGAAATGCTATGGCATCATACGTTTCATTGATTGTGTCAAAACGCCAAATTGTATCAAAACTTCCATCAGTATACCACATTGTACCATCAGAGGAGTAATCCATTCCCCAAGACATTGTACGTGCACCATCAGGCCACAATTCATTTTCAAATTCTGTAAATATTTCAGACATTGGATTAAATTTTGCAATTTGACCAACATTTGATTCTACAAACCATACATTACCATCTGGTGCGACCTTGATTGCAAGCGGTTGTGTACACAAAGTTGGAATTTGATATTCTTTCACAAAAGATGTGGATTTTGCATCACCACCAGCGCCACAAAAAGTTGCACGTTGTTCATCAGGAAAATTATCCATAGGCGTTCCAGTTTTTGTAATTTGTACATCATCATCAGTCATATCAATTGGGGGTGGCGGAGGGAGCGCAAACAATACTGTTGATGTTAATAGAATACCGCCTAAAAATGCGAATGCAAGGTATCCTTTTGTTTTTTGTTTCACGATTTTTCAAAATTAGAGCTTGTTATATCTGATTCTTAAAGTAATGATAAATCTCCAGTTACTTTATCAATTAGATTTTCAGGTGCAGGTCCTACAGATATGCAAGTTGTGGTTCCAGGTGCAATTTGTGTATGACCCGCATCAGTGATTTCAGACCACGGAAGCCCCAACTCAATTGCGCCTCTTTTAACTTCATCTAATTCCTTTATTCCAGAAACTTTTACAACAACTTTTTCTTGTCCAGTCCACCAAGTTTGAAACCATTCAGGATGTGATTTTCTTACATGTTCTGCACCCATAACGCATGCATGGCCTACTTGTGCAGCAATTTTTCCTTTACCCATTCCAAGATCAGTTCTAACTGCAATTACTTGTTTGATATCAGCCATATGAAATAATTATACAAGTTGATGATAAACGTTACAATTCAAATACCAAATAAAATTACAGACCATACATGTATGATGCAGTAGTAGCTGGAGGAAGTATTTCAGGACTTTTAGCAGCAAGAGAAATTGCAAAAGATGGTCATTCCGTTTTAGTTTTAGAAGAAGGTTTTGAAGTAGGTAGTCCTGAACATTGTGGAGGATTAGTTAGCGAAAATGCCTTAAAAGAATTAGGTATAGACCCTTCACCAAAAACATTTGATAGTAAAATAGAATGTGCAAAAATTTTTTCTCCTAAAGGAAAAGAAATTACAATTAATTCAAAAAGACAAAAAATTATAGTAATTAACAGAAGAGAGTTAGATAAACAAGCAGCAAGACAGGCAAGAGATAACGGTGCAGAAATTTCTGTGAAGACTAGTTTCCAAGAAAAAATAAAAAATACAATAAGAACTTCAAATGGAAATATAGAATGTAAATTTTTTATAGATTGCAGAGGAGTTTCAAGATTAGCTAATAAGGACAGAGATGGAATTTTACTAACTGCACAATATGAGGTATATGCAGATTGGATTAAAGAAGGTCAAGTTGAGGTATATTTTGATCAAGAAAAATATCCAGAATTTTTTGCATGGATAATTCCATCAGGCAAAGGAGTAGGAAAAGTAGGAGTTTCAGGCAAAGGAATTAACACATTAGCGATAATTGATGAATTTCTAAAATCTAAAGGCAACTTTTCAACAATTAGAAAAATATTTGCACCGATATGGATTAAAGGTCCAATCAAAAATTTTGTAGAAGAAAATACAGTGATAGTGGGAGATGCAGCAGGACAAGCAAAACCTACAACTGCGGGAGGTATTTTCTCCTGTGGAATGGCAGGAATTTTGGCAGGTAGAGCAATTTCTGAAGCAATTCAAACAGGAAATTCTTCATCTTTAATGAATTATGAAAAGCAATGGAGAGATAAATTTGGTAAGGAGTTTGAAAAACAAAATTTGGCTAGAAAAATACTTGCAAGACTAGATAATGATACAGTGAATAAACTGTTTAATTCAATTACTCCGGAAATTGAGGAAGATATTTCAAATAAAGAAGATTTTGATTTTCATACAAGTTCAATTCTCAGATTACTAGGAATGAAAGGTTCCTTTAATACAATGCAAGCATTGATTGGAGGAGAAATTAAGAGACTTGTTCAAAATAAAGCGTAAAATTTCAAGGAAGGTATAAATTCCTAACAGAGTGGATTTGATTATGTCTTCAAGTGGTATGTTAGATTTGGATGGAAACTCTCCAAAGATTTCATTGCCGGTATGCAATGGTTGTAATAGACACATCATGCCAGGCGACAATAATGTAAAATTCATCTGTCCAGAATGTCCAGATGAATTGATTTGGAGATGTGGAAGTTGTAGAGAAGCCGCAGCACCGTATAAATGCGAATCATGTGGCTTTTCGGGACCATAGAAAATGGCTAAATTACTTTTAATTGTAAAAATACTTCCTACTGGAACTGAAGTAGATTTGGAAAAATTGGTTGATGAAATAAAATCAAGTCTAAAAGACGACATAGAATTGCTCAGACATACAAAAGAGCCATTAGCTTTTGGATTAGAATTTATCAAAGCAGAATTCACATTAGAAGATGCAGAAGGTAAAATGGAATCATTAGAAAGTTCTGTTAAATCTGTAGAAGGTGTTAGTGAGTTCGAGGTGCTGAACATGAGCCGCATGTCAGTTGACATGAAGTAGGAGTTTAGTTGACTCGAAATGTCGACCCACTACAAATGAGAGTGGGAGAAGCAAAACAAAGAGATATTGGCAAAAAGAGAGCTCGAATCGGTCCTGATGCAATGGATTATCTTCAAGTCACACCAGGAGATGTAATTCAAATTAATGCAAAAAGATCAACGTGTGCAATAGTTTGGCCAACTGATGAAGATGAAAAATATCCAGATACAATACGAATTGATGGTCAAACAAGAAAAAATTTAGGAGTTGCACTTAGCGACGTAGTTGAAATTAATAAAGTAACAGCAAAACCGGCAAAATCAGTTACGTTAACACCAATTGCAGACCAAGTAACAGTTGACAAGGAATTTACTGATTTTGTAAAAAATAGATTGAAAGGATTGCCATTAAGTCAATCTGATGAAATTTCAGTGATGATTCTTGGAAATGCTATGGACTTTAAAATCGAAAAAATTTCACCTAAAGGAATAGTTCGTATTGAACGTACTACAAATCTAACAATTTTATCAGAAGTATCTGAGGATAAAAAATCACGTATAACATACGAACAAGTTGGAGGATTACAAGAAGAAATTAAGGTAATGCGAGAAATTGTTGAATTACCATTAAGACATCCAGAATTATTTGTAAGACTTGGAATTGAACCGCATAGCGGAATATTGTTATACGGACCACCAGGATGTGGAAAAACATTACTTGCAAAAGTTTTAGCAAGTGAGTCAGATGCAAGAATGTTTTCGATTAATGGTCCAGAAATTATGAACAAGTATTATGGTGAAACTGAAGCAAAGTTAAGAGATATTTTCAAAGAAGCAAAAGAAAACTCTCCAAGTATAATTTTCATTGATGAAATTGATGCAATTGCACCAAAAAGAGAAGAAGCATATGGAGATGTAGAGAAAAGAGTTGTTGCTCAATTACTTGCATTAATGGATGGATTAACAGATAGAGGTAATGTAGTCGTTCTTGGTGCAACAAATAGACCAGATAGCGTAGACCCTGCGTTAAGAAGACCAGGAAGATTCGATAGAGAGATGGAAATTTCTGTTCCAAACGCAGATGGAAGATTAGAGGTAATGCAAATTCACACAAGAGGTATGCCTATTGCAGATGACGTTAACTTGAAAAGTCTTGCAGCAGAATTACATGGATACACAGGTGCAGATATGAAATCATTATGTAGAGAAGCTGCAATAAGATCAATTCGAAGATATTTACCAGAAATTGATTTAGAAACAGAAAAAATTCCAACAAAGGTTCTACAATCAATGGAAGTAAAATTAATCGACTTTTATGATGCTATGCATGGCGTAATTCCTACAGCAATGAGAGAGTTCTATGTTGAACGCTCGAAAATTTTCTGGGAAGATGTAGGAGGATTAGAAGAATCAAAACACATTCTTCAAGATAATTTGATAGTTGCAATGAATGACCCTGAGAAATTTAGTAAAATGGGAATAAAACCTCCAAAAGGTGCATTGTTATACGGGCCACCTGGATGTGGGAAAACAATTTTGGCTAGAGCCTTAGCTACTGAAAGTGGAGGAAACATGATTCTCGTAAGAGGACCAGAAATATTATCAAAATGGGTCGGTGAATCAGAAAAAGCCATTAGAGAAATTTTCCGTAAAGCAAAAGCATCATCACCATGTGTAATAATTTTTGACGAATTAGATTCATTGGCAAAGATGAAAAATGGAGAAGAAGGAGGCGGTATTGGAGAAAACATACTCAGTCAAATGCTAACAGAGATGGAGGAAGGAACAACATCAAGAGTAGTAATCATAGGAATTACAAACAGACCAGACTTGATTGATAGTTCAATGTTAAGAACAGGTAGACTAGATTTGAACGTCTTTGTAAATCCACCAGACGAAAAAGGACGTTTAGAAATTATCAAAATACTAACAGACGGTATGCCTATATCAAAAGATGTAGATTTGAACGAAATTTCAGTTGCCACACAGAGTTATTCAGGTGCAGACTTGGCATCTCTATGTAGAGAAGCTGCGGTTGAGGCAATGCAAAACAATTCTAAAGAAATTACAAGTAAAGACTTTGCTGCAGGATTAAAGAGAATTAGACCATCAATAACAAAAGAGGTTGAAACATGGTATGAGAAGATTAAAGAAGGTGCATCAAACATAATTCCACGAGAGGCTGACAAAACGTTTTACGGTTAGATTGATATGACAATTCCAATAAGAAATCACCTATTAGATTTAATCAAACAGAAAGAAAACTGGACTGATAAAGAATTACAAAAAGCACTTACAAAAGAAGAGACAGTTATGACTGAAGGCAAGTTCAACAAAGTTTTACTTGATTTAGAAATAATGGGACTGATTAACGTTTCATGGGTAACAAAAGAAAATAGAAGAATTGAAGCAGTTACAGAAAAAGTTGAAGAAGATGAATACGAAGAACAGATAAAAGAAACACAAGAAAAAGACTATGAAGCCAGTTTTCCTAACTCTTAAAATCTAAAATGAAATGCTGCATCTAATGCAACTGCCAAGAAAATTATTGTCAAGTATGGTGCAGTAACTTTGTATGCTTTCCATGCAAAGTCTGATGTTGGTTCTTTTGTTAATTTGTAATGATATACAAGCATCAAGCCACCAGAGGCAGCTGCAATTGCTGTATAAACAAGACCCATTCCAAATGCATAAAGCATTAGTGAGTATGGGAGTAGAATCAAAGTATTAATCAAAATGTATTTTGATGTTTTTTGCATTCCAATTAAAACCGGAAGCATTGGAACTTTGGCTGCAGAATATTCATCCTTCATTTTCATTGCCAGACACCAAAAGTGAGAAGGTGTCCAAACGAATACAAGAAATCCGATTAGAAATCCCAGTATGTCCATAGAGCCTGTTGCTGCAGACCATCCAGCCATAGCAGCTGCACTTCCAGCAAAACCACCAATTACAATGTTAGAAGAATTTAGTCTCTTCAACCATGCGGTGTAAATTATGACATAGAAGAATATTCCAAGTGCAATGAAAAATGCGGAAACATAATTCAAAGCTAAAGCGCCATATACAACAGAAATTACACTTACTGTCAAACCATAAATCAAAACAGAGTTTGGTTTTATTCTGCCAGATGGAATTGGTCGAGTGCTTGTTCTTTCCATTAATGGATCAATGTCTCTATCATAGTAGTGATTCAATGCACTTGAACCAGCAGATGCTAAACCACCTGCAATAATGATATGGATTAATCCCCAAGTGTCCAATTCAGGTCCGATTAGCTTACTTGCTGCATACATCGATGTGACAGCTGTAATTACAAGAAGAACGACAATTCTTGGTTTCGAAATCTCAATTATTTCTTTAATTCCCAATATACTCATATTTTTGACGTATCGAATTTATTCCCTTCTAATAGACGATCTTTTTTGTTACATAAGGATAAAATAATACTCTGAAAGCATCAAAGCAGAATTGAGTAATTGGGATCTAATCATGCCAGGAGGAGGGCTAACTGCAATTGGACTTGCAGGTCTTGTCACATCATATTCAGGTATTGCCCACACATTCATTGATGGAATGCACGCCTTAACCGGATTACTTTTCATGTTTGGATTAATAATTTTAGCAGCAGGTCTTTTGGAAGGTGGTATTTCAACATCCAACCGTACCAAAGCAACCGTACTAACAATCGTTTCAATTTCTCTAGGATTTGGAACATTTGCAACAACGCTGACAGAGAATTCAACATTACCATTATTTGCAGGATTTCTAATCATGATTGCAATTCCAGCAATTGTAATTTCCTACTTTGCAATGAAAATACCAGTATATGCAAAACCTGTTGGAGTAATTTTCATCATAGCATTTGGAACAGGAATTGGACTTTACGTGGCATTTGGATTTGTAAGCCCAGATCAATACATGGTTGCAACAGAAGTTGAACAAATTGAAGAAGTTGTAGAAGAAGCAATTCCAGAAGGACCACTGTTTACAATTTCAATGTTAGCAGGTTCAGATGTACAAGGTGCTCCAGACTATGATCCAGATGAAGCGTTAGTTCCACAAGGACACATCATAGAGTGGGTGAATGATGATGCAATGTCACATACTGCCACAAGTTCAGTAGACTTTGGAGAAACATTTGACACAGGATTGTTAAATGCCGGTGAAACTTACAAACTTGATACTAGCAAGTTAGACCTTGGAGAATACGAATACATGTGTATTGTACACCCATGGATGGTATCAACAATAATTATACAAGAGCCTTCACAATAACAATAGTGAATAAATCCATTATTTTATCAGAAAAGGATAAAGAAGAACTAGCAAAGTATGCAGAAGCTGAAAAGCCATACGAATCCTGTGCAATTCTAGTGGGAAACGAAACTGACGAGAATTGGACCGTGAAAGAAATAGTTCTGACTGAAAATACTACAAAGTCTGAAGTTATGTTTACAATTTCTCCAGATAAAGAATTTGAAGTAGATCAAAATGCAAAGAAATCAAACATGGAAATAGTTTGTATCTTTCATTCACATCCAGAATCAGAAGCCCAACCTTCAGAGACAGATAAAAAATTCATGAGAGTGAATCCTTTCCCATGGATAATTTATTCAGGTAAGACAAAAGAGATGAACTGCTTCATTTTACAAGACGAGAACGTAAAACAGATTTCAATAATATAGTGATAAATTAAATAGAACTAATCTTGGAACTTGAATATGGCAATGGATATACACGTCTACGACACTTATGTTAAAGCCAAAGATGGTCATACAATGCATTTCGATGTTATCACCGATAAGCAAGATCATGACCAAGCAATTGCATTTGCAAAAGAATGGCTAGCAACTGTTGGTGAAGAAGGTGCAACTGTAACAGGAGAGGAATGCCAATTCTGTCACACACAAGGTGCCCCAGAACCAGTAGAAAACGAGATTAAAGAAAAAGGTTATTTCATCCAAAAGATGGAAGGCTGTTAATTCTATAATCTTTTTTTATTATTTTTCTTTTTTTCTTAGAAAATCTCAGGAATATGCCGTTTTACATTTCAGACCGAACATTTTCTGCTTTGTGAGCAAAGTGAAAACAGACTACAACGCCCACTACACCAACCACGATAAACGGAATGGACATGCTAAACGTTTCAGTGGTAAAACCGTAAAACATTATCAAATTACTTGGAAATATTCCTGCAACGCTTCCAAATATGCAGCCAATGAACATGAAGATGGTTTTAGATAACACGATTACTATAATTCTCTAAAAGATATAGTATTTTACTATAATACAATAACTGCAAAGAATACTGGTACGAATACGATTGCAATTGTGTTTAAGAGTTTGATTACTGTGTTTAGTGCAGGACCTGCTGTGTCTTTGTAAGGATCACCAATGATATCACCGACTACTGCGACTTTGTGTTCTTCAGTACCCTTTTCACCTTTCATTTCAATGAGTTTCTTTGCGTTATCCCATGCACCACCGGTGTTTGCCAAGTGATATGCTAAGAATATTCCAGAAACAACTGCTCCCATTAAGAGACCTGCAACTGCAGATGGACCTAACAAAATACCAACAATGATTGGTGCTGCTACTGCAATTGATGCGGATTTCCATAATTCACCAATTGATGCAATTGTTGCCACATCTACACACTTTGCATAATCAGGTTTTGATTTACCGGTTAAAATTTCAGGATCTTCTTTGAACTGTCTTCTTACTTCATAGACCATTTTCTTTGCTGCACGTTCTACGCCGCTGATTAATTGGCCTGTGATGATAAATGGAATTAATCCACCAACTAAGAGACCTACAATTACAGATGGGTTTGATAGACCATAATCAATTACCATGTCTTGGAAATAGTGTGATGCTTCGAATTGGAATGCTTGAATCATTGCTAATGCTGCTAGTGCGGCACTTGCAATTGCAAAGCCTTTGGTTACAGCCTTTGTCGTATTTCCAACTGCGTCAATTTCATCAGTGATTTTACGATTCTCTTCACCCATTTCTGTCATTTCTACAATACCGCCTGCGTTGTCTGCAATTGGACCAAATGCGTCAATTGAAAGAACAATTCCTGCAAGAGATAGCATAGCCATTGCAGTTAGTGATGTTCCAAAGATTCCGTATAGTAGTGGGTCAGTACCTTCTGGTGCTGCTGCAGATGTAATTGCAAATGAAACGATAATTGCTGCAACTAGTGCAATCATGAATGGTCCGGTTGATTGTAATCCTTTGATAATTCCCATTAATGTTAATGATGCATAACCCCACTTTGCAGATTCAGAGATTTCTACAACAGGTTTTGAGTTTGCGTTTGTGTAATAGTCTGTAATTTTTTGTATAACTGGAACCAGAATTACACCAATGACTGTAGCGCCAAATAGTGCGTAAGCAATTGGTGTGTCTCCTAGAATTATCTGAGTGAATACAAAGTTTAGTGCAATTGCTATTGCTGCTGAAACATAAAATGAAATATTCAGCGGCTTCATGACATCAGTAATCTTTCTAGAGCCAATTGTTGCTGTACCAATGATTGATGCTACGAGTCCAGATGCTCCAATTAAGATTGGATATGCAAAGTTTTCTGGTGAACCGATTAATGCTGCAATTAGTAATGATGCTAAAATTGTTACAATGTATGATTCGTATACGTCTGAACCCATGCCTGCTGCATCTCCTACGTTATCACCTACGTTATCTGCAATTGTAGCAGGATTTCGTGGGTCATCTTCAGGAATGTTTGCTTCTACTTTTCCTACCAAGTCTGCACCCATGTCTGCAGCCTTTGTGAAAATTCCACCACCGATTCTAATGAACAATGCAATTAGACTTGCACCAATTCCGATACCGGCAATAGTAATTGGGTTTGGATAAATCATATACAAAATTGCGGTTGCAGCTAATGCCATTGCAGGAACTGCAAGACCTACTGTTGCACCGCCTCTAAATGTAATAGCAAAAGTTTTTCCTAAACCGGAACCTGTTGCATGTGCTGCTCTTACTGCAGCCTTTACTGTAACTTTTAGTGAGATAAATCCTGCAACTGCAGAAAGTGTTGCACCTACTGCAAAAGCAATTCCGTTTGAATCACCAATGAAAAATCCAATGATGACAGATAATCCAATTGCTATTGGAATAATAATTCTCATTTCACGTCTCAAAAATGCTGCTGCACCAATTCTTACTGCTTCAGATATTTCCTGCATTTGTTTTGTGCCAGGATTTTGTTTAGCAACCCAGCCAGTGTATATACCTGCAACTGCAAATGATGCGATTGCGGCAATAATTGGTATAATTACCTCTATAGGCAAACCCAGAAAAGTTTCAGTAGCCATCGTATATTTGAAAAACGAATCTGTGAAGAATATAAATCAACAAGAGATTTCAGGAGAATTTCTTTTCCTATATGGATCAAATGTCTTTCCACGTAAGCCTTGGCGGACTAATTTGTTGAATCTTTTGCCATGACTCAGATATGGAAACCTTTGGTGGATCAATTCATGTACAATTGTATTTTCCAAAGTCTTCTCATCAGGGATTTTTTTTACATTGATGAAGATTGTGTTTTTTTCCATGTATGATACACCATAATACTTGTAGGCCGTAGTTCTGCAACCTTCAGTGATTTCTTTTGGAGCAGCCATTACTTCCTTGTTTGTAAAAAATACTTGTGGCTCAGGAGTTGAGAATCTTTTTGAGTATATCCCTACTTTTTCCAGTACTATCAAACGGAGCTCATCATCTAGCTTCATGATTAGATTGTAAATTTCAGACTTTATTGGATTGTGTCAAATGATCTTGGCAAAGTGTAAAAGATGGTCAGAGTTTAGTGTTGTAATCACAAGTCATACAGCCACCGTCTCATCATCCCTTATTTCATTTGATTTACTATTTTTTGAACCTTCTCTCTGACTTCATCAGTGATTTCAGCAATTACTAATCCTTCATTTGGTTGACCATACATTACAACTGAATTTTCAGGTGCAAATAGACATACAGGTAAAACCAGCAAATCTTCTTCACCGTCAACTAGCAATCGTATAGGAGGTTTTTGATCAAAGATAGTTTTTAGAAGATTAAAACTCTCAGTACTAATTTCGCCAGGATTATTCTTTATAGTTAATTCTGTACTGATGGATTCAATTTCAGGAGGTGAACGTTTCTCACGTTTTTCTTGTCCATCAACTATGTGTAATAATGGAATTAGACCCATTTCTAAAAGTAATTCAGATGTTGCATCTCCAACAGTAATTACAACTTTCTCAGAGTAAATTTTTCGAATGTAGGATTCTTTTTCAGATGAATCGTTTGGAATTAATTTACCTAGAGGAATTTTTAACTCATCACGTAAGTTTGGTGGTAAAATCATGTACTAGTTTGTAGTAGCTTCTGCTTGTATTTCTTCTTGTAGTTTTGCTGCAACAATACTACATTGTGCTGCAACATTTTTTGCTGCAATTCTAAATGCATCTGCACTAGGTGATTCTGTATTTGTCATCATTACAGGTTTACCTAAATCAGAACCTTCCATAATTCCAGAGTTTAATGGAATTTCTCCTAAGAATGGAATTTCATGTTTTTCACTAATCTTTTTTGCGCCACCATTACCAAAGATGTAATGTTTCTTTGTGCAATCAGGACATGCAAAATAACTCATATTTTCTACAACGCCAAGTATTGGTACGTTTAGTTTGTCAAACATTCCAATTGCTTTGACTGCAACATTACTTGCAACATCTTGTGGAGTAGTTACAACTAAAATTCCAGTAATAGGAATTGTTTGTGCTAATGTTAATGGTATATCACCTGTACCTGGAGGAAGATCAACTATAAGATAATCAAGATCTGTCCAGTTTGTGTCAACTAAAAATTGTTTTAAAATTCCAGAAATAATTGGTCCACGATAAATTGCTGCTTGATGTTCTTGTTCTGCAAAGAATCCAAAAGAAACTACTTTGAGATCATTAAATGTTGCAGGTTGTAATTTGTTATCTTCTACTTCCATTGCACCATCTTTCATTCCCAACATCAATGGAATACTTGGTCCGTAGATATCTGCATCAAGTAAACCAACCTTTGCACCTGTTTGAGATAATGCAAGTGCAAGATTCAATGATACTGTAGATTTTCCAACTCCACCTTTTCCGCTAGCAACACCAATTACATTTTTGACAGTTGCCATTGCTTCGTCGGCATCAAGTGAACGACCTTCCATAACTTTTGCAGTAACTTTCATATCAAAATTTTCAATGCCATCAATTTCGTCAATAGCTTTTCTTACATCTTCTTCAATTTCTTCATTGAATGGACAAGCAGGAGTAGTTAATTCCAAAGTAAATTTAAGATCACCTGAGTTTAGTTCCAGATCCTTTATCATTCCCATTGAAACAATATCTTTTTTCAAATCAGGATCAACGACTGTTGCCAGTTTTTCCAATACTTGATCTACGCCAACCATTGTGCAAATTACTAATTCTCTTCATTTAAAATATTCTTTACTTAGTCCAAACTAATTAGAGAATTATAGTGAATTGAGGCACAGACATGCCAAAAAAATTGGAATTTTTTGAAAAAATCTTGAAAAATACCCAAAGGTTCATAAATAAAAATTCCATCAAAAAATTGCAATTGTTTTCTGTTTCAACTCTAATAGATATTGTAAGAATTCCACCTAGTCTATTTGGTTCAACATTGAAAAAAGCCGCAGAAAGTATTTTGAAATCAAAATATGAAAGTATGATCAATCAAGAGTTAGGATATATCATTATGGTAATGGATGCCAAAGTGGAACCAATGGGAAAAATGATTCCTGGTGATGGAGGTACATTCCATAGAGTAGAATTTCAAGCATTAACATTTTATCCAAAATTACAAGAAATTGTTCAAGGTGAAATTGTAGACATTACCGACTTTGGTGCATTTGTAAGAATTGGACCAACTGATGCATTGTTACATTTGTCACAAGTTATGGATGATTATTTGAAAAGTGATGTAGCATCAGGAATGATAATTGCAAATCAAAGTGGAAGAACATTAAAAGTTGGTTCAATGTTAAGAACTAGAATTACCGCAGTGTCATTAGGTAAAGCAGCTACAATGGGAAAGATTGGAATTACTTGTAGACAGCCATTCCTAGGTACAGAAGAATGGATTAAAGAAGAAATTGCAAAGGCCAATGGTGAAGAAGTCGATGCAAAAGAAGTTGTAGTTGAGGAAAAATAATTGGCAAAAGAATTAGCTTGTAGAGAATGTAGATGTGTGACAACAGCAAAAGTTTGTCCAGTATGTAAATCAACAGACCTTTCACCTGATTGGAATGGAATAGTATTAGTTGTGAAACCAACTAACTCAAAAATTTCTAATACATTAGGAATTACTAAACCAGGTAAATACGCATTAAAGGTAACTTAAATTGAAATATTCTCCAAAAAGAGAATTAAAACGATTTTTAGATGAAGATGTTGCAAAAGGCGACATTACAAGTAAGTTATTAAAAAAACAAAAAATCGTTGCAAGAATCATAACTAGAGAAGAAACTGTTGTAGCAGGTACAAAGTATGCAAAAGAAATTTTTGCATTAAAGAAATGTAAGACAAAAATTCTCAAACAAGATGGAAAAACAGCAAAACCAAATCAAACTATTTTAGAATTAAGTGGAAATGCAGGAGATATTTTAACGTGTGAGAGAACCGCACTAAATCTTCTCTCAAGAATGTGTGGAATTGCAACACAAACAAACAGTCTCAAAAAACTTGTGAAATCTACAGGCTCAAAGTCTAAAGTTTTTGCTACAAGAAAAACTGCCCCAGGTTTAAGATTTTTTGATAAAGAAGCAGTAAAAATTGGCGGCGGTGAGAAACACAGAATGAATCTCAACGAGATGATTATGATTAAAGACAATCATTTGGCAGTACAGAAATCAATTGAAGAGATTTTAAGAAAAGCAAAAAAGACTAGAGGTAAAATTGAGATAGAAGTTGAAACATCAAGTGATGCAATTTTGTGTGCAAAAATGGGCGCAGACATCATAATGTTAGATAATTTTTCTCCAACTCAAATTAAAAAAACTATGAAGAAATTAACCGAGCTCAAATTAAGAAATAAAGTAATTTTAGAAGCATCAGGAAGAATAAATTCAAAAAACATTACAAAATATGCTGAAACAAATATCGACATGATATCTGTTGGAAGTATAACTAATTCAGTTGATGGCATAGATTTGAGTTTAGAGATTTCTTAACTTATTGCAAGCATTCTTTCAATTGCCAATCTGGCTTTATCAGCAGTTTCTTTTGGAACAGTAACTACGTTTGTTTCATTTAATAGAGAATTGTATACTTTTTCCAGTGTAATCATTTTCATATATTCACATTCTGCTTTTTCAGATGCAGGAATGAATTTTTTGCCTGGATTTTGCTTCTTCATTCGGTATAAGATTCCTGTTTCAGTAGCAACCACAAATTCGTTTGATTTTGAACTTTTTACGTGATTCATCATTCCCTCAGTAGATAAAATTTGTACTTGATTAGAACTATAGCTGCCATTTGCAACATCGTACATCATAGGAGTTGTACAACTACATTCAGGATGGATTAAAAATTCAGCATTAGCAAGTGAATTTAGTTTTTCTTTGACATGATCAGGTGTAATACCTGCATGCACATGACATTCTCCTGCCCAGATTAACATATTTTTTCTACCAGTCATCTTTGCAACATAAGATCCTAAGAACATGTCAGGTAAGAATAAAATTTCTTTGTCGTCTGGAATTGCTTT
>ENA-UPTF01000366-UPTF01000366.1-marine-metagenome-genome-assembly--contig:-NODE-366-length-32501-cov-4.110042_pt1 | contig 32501 bp, 29 predicted proteins | sample MGYA00238166_ERZ767019 | MGnify/ENA primary metagenome ERZ767019 (study PRJEB28930, sample SAMN06266391) | marine metagenome | isolation source: Sea water from 250 m depth | place: Atlantic Ocean | study... | reverse complement strand
CTCGAGGCGCGACGCGAGGGCCGGAGAATGGCCGGGCGAGTCCACTACGTGCACGTCGGGAGGGGCTTCTTTCGCGAGCGCCCGAATTAACTCAAGCTGATTGGTCGTCATATCGACCCACACAGATCCTGGCTGCATCACCTGCAAACCACCGCCATCGCCTCCCATCACCTCCTCCACATGATCGGGACGCGGGAGCGAAGTGAAGAGCAGGTCAACATTGGCAGAACACTCCGACGCCGATGCGCAGGCTCGGGCGCCGGCCTCGACAAGTGCGTGAACGGCCTCGATCCTAAGGTCGTATACCAAGACTGAATATCCCGCCTTGACCAAACGGTCACACATTGCGCCGCCCATATTGCCCAGGCCCACGAAACCGATGATTTCGTCGCGTCGAATCATGTTTGCCTTAAACCCGGTACTGCTATTGCCACTTGATCTCTCTCCCTGACCTCGCTCGATGGGGCGGAACTGCACACACAATGGCACCATGTAACGGTGCCTGGTAACCGATCGATCTTTCGCGGGTGGAAGGTTGTCGGTTCAGGTATCTTCATCCAGTTCATTCAGAGTGGCCTCATCATGCAAGCGATGGGGAGCTATCTGGTGGTGCTTGAGCGACAATTCGGCTGGAGCAAATCGGTACTCTCGGCCGCCTTCTCAGTGAATAGATTCGAATCGGCGCTTCTTGGACCACTGCAAGGATGGATGCTTGACCGTCTTGGTCCCAAACGTATCGCTCGGATTGGGTCGGTCTTTCTCGTTCTTGGATTCTTATGGTTTGGCCGAATACAGAATCTTTGGGAGTTCTTCGTCTCTTTTCTGTTGATCGCGATCGGTGCAGCCCTCAGCGGCTTCCTAACAGTGACCGTGGCAATCGTCCGATGGTTTGAGCGACGACGAGCTCGCGCTTTAGCGACGGGAAGTTTGGGTTTTGCAGCCGGCGGATTGGCAGTTCCCATTGTGGTGTGGTCAATGAACGCCAACGGTTGGCGCGCTACAGCGTCCGTTTCTGGTGTCGTAGCTGGCGCAGCGGTGTATTTCTTCGCTCGCTATCTCGACGGCTATCCCGCCGATTACGGAGAAACCGTCGACGGACTTGGATCCGGAAAGGTTGAGCGAACATCCACGGTGGAAGGTCTCACCTCAGTGGATTTTACGGCCAGGGAAGCCATCCGCACGCGAGCCTTTTGGATGATTTCGCTCGGTCACATGAGCGCTCTGTTCGTCGTTGGAGCGGTAATGGCGCACCTTGCGCTCTTTCTCACATCTGAACGTGGCTATTCGCTACAGCAGGCCAGCTTCGTAGGTGCAGCCTTGCCGATTATGCAGATTGTCGGAATGACAATCGGTGGCGCGCTCGGTGACCGCGTCAATAAACGGCTCATCGCGTCCCTCGCAATGCTTGGACACGCTGGGGGAATACTGATACTCGCCTTCGCCGAGCGAGCATGGATGATTGGCCTCTTCGTCGCTCTGCACGGACTGGCATGGGGGGCAAGAGGACCGCTCATGCAGGCACTCCGCGCCGACTATTTCGGGGCGTCGTCCTTCGGATTTATCATGGGACTGAGTTCTTTGATCGTGATGTTAGGGATCGTCTTGGGGCCCATCATCGCCGGCGTCCTCGCCGACGCGACCGGAACCTACCGAGCCGGATTCTTGGTTGTGGGCACCCTTGCCGCTCTCGGGATGGTCTTTTTCGTGCTGGCGACCCCTCCCGCTCCGCCGAACCGGAGCGCGCCCCCAAGCATGAGCTAACACTGATTCGGCTTCGGCGGCTAAAAGCATCGCCGAAGCTGACAGGTACAACCAAATCAGTAGAACGGCGACCGCGCCGAGAGATCCAAAAGTTGCCTGTAGCTGGTCCGCAGATCCGGCGGCAACGCTCATCCCAAATGTGCCGCCGATCCAAATCACGCCGCCGATTCCTACCGCGACCAGGCGTGCTCGAGTGCGTGCAGACGGTCCTAGCACCATCCGATAAATCCATCCCAATGACATAGAAGCGAGCAGCAACACCATCGGCCAACGAATTGCTTCGAGCCAAGGGCGCGCTCCGTCGGTGAACCCCGCCGCCTCAAGGGTTCGCGGGAACGCGATGACTCCCCAAATCACCACGGTCGTGACCGCCATGGCGACAGCGCTGAGTTTCAGTGCGAAAATTCTCCCTTGAACCCAATTGTGTGGGCTACGCCGAGCGTGCGCGATCCTGATCGCCATCACCGATGAATTAAAGGCATTCGAAACCAACCACAACAAACCAAAAAGTCCGATGGCGAGGCTGATACCCACTCGACCACCACCTATAGAAGTAACTCCGCGAAGCTGGGTAACCACAAGTTGCGCGGCTTCGTTGGGAAGAGCGTCGGTTAACGGTTCGAGTTGGTCGGCCACCTCGTCGGGTTCAGCGACCAGACCGTAAATCGACACGATCGCCACCACGGCCGGCACCAACGCCAGAGCAAAGTAATAAGCCACTCCCGCAGCCGCCAAGAGAGTGTGATGTTCCGACACGTTCGAAGTGAATTGCCGCATCAGCTGCCAGATTCCAGGACGCCGGCGGGCGTCGCGACTGTCTGGCTGGTAACTCGTCATCGGTCTAAGGGTGCCAGCGATCACGAGATCGACCAACTATCTGCCACGAACGCGAGCCGAAGAGGACACCAATCGTGCTAGTAACGGTGCATGGATCGCACTCGACTGTTCGACCCAGCCACCTACACCCAAGGCGTCCCCTACGACCTCATCGCCGAGATGAGAGAAACTGCGCCGGTTCACTGGGTAGACGAACCGTCCGTAATGGGTTGGGAAGAAGGTCCCGGTTACTGGGCAGTACTGACACATGCATTAGTGAACCAAGTGTTACGAGACCCCTCGACGTTTTCATCCCATCAAGGTGCAACCCAGATCCGCGACCCCGGCACCGCGGAAATGTTGACATTTGTGCAACGGATGATGTTAAACCAGGACCCGCCTAGCCATACTCGCCTACGCCGTCTGCTCACGAAGTCGTTTACGCCGCGTGGCATCGCAGCGCTCGAAGACGGCATTGCGAATCGAGCCAAATCGATATTCGACAGGGTTGTATCCAGAGGCAAAGCGGATTTCGCAAGCGATATCGCAGTCGAGCTACCGCTCATGACTCTCGCAGAAATCATGGGCGTGCCAGAAGAAGATCGCATGCTGCTTTTCGATTGGAGCAACAGAGTCATTGGTTATCAAGACAACGAATACGCGATTTCCGACCAATTTGACCCATCGGCTGGCACCGAGATGGCTCGGAAGGCACGAAAACTGAGAGACCAAATAACACCTGACGCGAACGGACGAATGCCCGATCCCCGGTCTCGCGAAGGACTCGCCGACATGTACTTCTATGCAGGGGAGCTAGCCGGCTACCGCCGTGAACACCCAGGAGACGACGTAGTATCGACTCTCCTTGCCACCGAAGACGACCAGGGAGCAATCACCACCGAAGAATTCGAGACCATGTTCTTTCTCTTCGCGGTCGCAGGCAACGAAACACTCAGAAACGCCATCCCGGGTGGAATGCTCGCTTTGCTTGAACACCCATCGGAGATGAGCAAACTGATCTCTCAGCCAACCCTGCTTCCCAGCGCCATCGAAGAAATGCTGCGATATGCCCCTCCAGTGGTGCATTTCCGACGCACCGCCACGCGCGCCGTAGACCTTGGAGGAGCCAGAATTAGACGCAACGACAAGGTCGTCGTGTACCACGTCGCGGCTAATCGAGACCCAGAAGTCTTCCCAAACCCGGAGCGATTCGACATAGAACGAACTCCAAACGACCATGTTACGTTCGGCGCTGGCCCACACTTCTGTCTGGGAGCTCACCTCGCCCGACGTCAAATGTCCGCCATTTTCGAACAGGCGTTATGGCGCCTGCCGAACATCGCGTTAAACGGCGAACCAGAACACCTTGTTTCTAATTTTCAAAATGGCCCCAAACATCTGCCCGTCAAATGGGATAAAGAATGACGCCTCAACCCACCGACGTTCCCTACCTACGACGAGGGAAACAAGAACTCCTAGCCCGAATATGGGACCCCCCGAGCGGAACGACAGTCCGCGGCGTCGTGCTAGACGTACACGGCGGAGCATGGTGCGATGGTGACCGAAAAGCAGGTTCCCACTACGACGCAGCCCTCGCCGCTGCAGGATTCTCAGTAGTCGCGATCGACTTCCGTTGCGGTCCCGAACACCAACACCCTGCAGCATCAAACGACGTCAACGCGGCCGCCCATTGGGCCCGAATTCGCGCGGAGCAACTCACGGGTGACAAGGACCGAGTCATTTCCGTCGGAAGTTCAAGCGGTGGCCACCTAGCTTTGCTGACCGCGCTGAGGCCACCTGTTAACGACGATCAGGTCGCCGAAATGTACCTCGACGGAAATTGGCAAGAACAAGAGTTGATCGACGGACGCGTCACCGGCGTAGCGGCCTTCTGGGCCCCCGTGGACCCGTTCGCGCGCTACAGATACGCGCAATCGTTGGACAGTGACTTAGGGCAACGCCTCGTCGCCAACACTGAGGCTTACTTCGGCAATGAGGACGCAATGAACGAAACCTCCATCGCCCGCATTGTCACGGAAGAGAGACCGGCTCAACTCCCCAAAGTCTGGTTTGCTCAGGCCGGAAATGACGAGAATGTGCCTCCGGCAATAGTCGACGAAATGGCGCACGCATATCGACAAGCCGGAGGCCTCCTTACTCTGAATTACTACCCCGGAGCAGCGCATGGCTTCGGACACTTCGAAACACAACAAACACAACAATTTCTCGACGACCTATGTCGCTGGCTCAACGAGACCATCGAGGGTTGAACTTCGGTCAGAGAGGCGCTTCGGGCGCTACGGTTCGCACATGGCATTGACCTTTGAACACTGGAACCCCGAAACTGCCGAACGCTTCAAAAAATTCCTTCCCACCAAAGGAATCGACGGCTTCCTCGGAGTCCGAATTGATGACGTAGCCCCCGGTCAACTCGTAGCCTCATTTGAAGTCAGCGACGAGATGATCACCATGATCGGCAACATGCACGGAGGCTGTCTCTCCGCCTTTTGTGATCACGTATTAGGAGTGGTGCTATACCCCGTCATGCCCGAAGGTTCTTGGGCAGCCACCACCGAATTCAAAATAAATCTCCTAAAACCAGTCAGCGGAGGGACCTGCACAGCCACCGCCGACGTTATTTCAATGAGTCGCACTACTGCAGTGGTCAGAATCGACATCACCAACGAAGACCGCCTAGTTGCCGCCGCTCAAGGGACTTGCCTAATAATGGCCCCCAAATCATGAACCCAGCGGTGCGAATCGGCGTAACGCCCGGCATCGACATTTGGACTCGCCCATGGGAAGAGCGATGCAAAGCGGTAAACCTCGTTGCCGATGCCGGCATCGACCACATGTTTTTTGCCGACCACGTCAGCTTCCGAATAGGACACGGCCATGACGGCATGGTGATAGGCGCAGCCCTCGCTAACTTGCATCCCACGCTGGGCATCTATCTAGGAGTCTATTTGCTCGCCTTGCGGCACCCGGTGCCTGTGGCCCGTCAACTCGCCAACCTCGCAGAAATGGCCCCAGGCCGCATTAATTTCGGTATCGGGGTGGGCGGCGATGATCGCCATGAAGTCGAAATATGTGGGGTTGACCCCCGAACTCGAGGAAAAAGAACAGACGAATCACTCGAAATTCTTCAGCAACTACTGGCGGGTGCCACTGTGGATCACCACGGCGACTTTTTCAGTTTTGAACAAGCACGCATCGTTCCCGTGCCGGAACCTCCCATCCCGCTATATGTGGGAGGGAGGTCCGATGCTGCGCTTCGACGCGCGGGTCGATACGCGAATGGCTGGCTCGGTATGTGGTGTTCCAGCGAACGATACGGCAACGCACTGGCAGTGTTCGACGATGCGGCAGCTCAAGCAGGTCGAGAAATCCAACCCGACCACGGAATTCAACTGTGGGTCGGCGTTGGAGGAGATCAGGCGGAAGCAGCATCATTGGTCGGGCCCGCCATGGAAGGTTTCTATCGGGTTCCATTCGACAAATTCGCCCCGTACACGCCCCATGGCACCGTTGATGACATCACCAACTTTTTGGCTCCGTACCTCGAAACGGGATGCCGCCACTTCAACCTCACCCCAATCGCAGCGAACACCGAAGCCGGCATTGAGGCCATCGGAGAAGTCGGCGAGAGACTTCGGCGTATGGCTGACTAGCCTTAGACATGTGAACAAGAACTCCGATTCGAAAATTTCGATTCGTCCCATAGCTGGCGCCCTCGGAGCTGAAATCCTTGGCGCCGATTTGGCTGACGTAAGCGGATCCGAAGTCGAAGCCATACGCGAGGCCTTTCACCAATATCACGTCCTCGTCTTCAGAGAACAAGAGCTTTCACCGGTTGAACAGAAGCAGTTCGCCAAACATTTCGGTTGCCTCGAAACGCATCCGTACATCACCGGTTTGGCTGAACACCCTGAAGTCGTCGCAATCATCAAAGAGCCCGACGAGACCATTAATTTCGGCGGCGGGTGGCACAGCGATATGACATTCCTGACTGCCCCACCGCTTGGCTCAGTTCTCTACGCCCTGGAAGTTCCTGAATACGGCGGCGACACCGTGTTTTCCAACCAGCACGCCGCGTACATGGCTCTTTCCGACACGATGAAAAACATCGTCGACGGGCTTACAGGCGTCCATTCTGCCGCGAGCCAATACGGAGCCGGCGGCGATTCTGACAAGCGTCAACACGAACGCGAATCGATGACACTACAGGTATCCGAACAGGCCCACCAGCTGGTCGAACACCCGGTCGTGCGCACTCACCCCGAATCAGGTCTGCGAGCGTTATACGTGAATCGACCGTTTACCGAAAGAATCAAAGGAATGCGCAAAAACGAGAGCCAAGCTCTGCTCGCGTTTTTGTATAACCACTGCGAAGAAGAGCGTTTTACCTGCCGAGTCAAATGGGAAACAGGAACCGTCACGATGTGGGACAACCGGATCGTGCAGCACTACGCCCTGAACGACTATCACGGGCAACGGCGCTACATGCATCGAGTAACCGTCGAAGGTGACAAACCCAACTAGTTCACCGGAGAGAGGACGCCGGGACTCCCAGGCACTGGTAGATCGATTGGTCTGAGCGCGCGAGACTGCCCGGTACATTCAAACTCCGATTGTTAGATCAAAGGAGGCGAGTTGCGGCCGCTCGAAGGAATCAAAGTGCTCGACATGAGCCGAGTGTTAGCCGGACCCTTCGCGGGGCGAATCCTTAACGACCTTGGAGCTGAGGTAGTAAAGGTCGAACCGCCAGAAGGTGACATAACGCGTCATTGGGGCAAGGTGCGTGCTGGGCTAGCGGGCTATTACACCCAGCAAAACGTCGGTAAACGAAATGTTTGTGTCGATCTGCAGGCCGAGGGAGGTCCCGAACTAGTGCTTCGTCTGGCAACCGAAGCCGACGTCCTTATCGAAAACTTTCGGCCCGGCATAATGAAAAGGTACGGCCTCGCCTACGACGACTTATGCCGCGTCAACGAGAAGCTTGTAATGCTTTCAATATCGGGGTTCGGCCAAGAAGGCCCGGAATCGACTCGGGCTGCGTACGCTCCAATTCTTCATGGAGAGTCTGGATGGCTTCAACGAAGCGCAGAGTGGAATAACCGCCCCGTCACCGACTTGAACCTGTCGGCGGCGGACACCAACGCTTCTTTGCATGGAACGATCGGCCTCTTGGCGGCGCTACGGGTAGCGGAACTTACCGGGGAAGGCCAACACATTGACATGTGCATGCTTGACGCGTTTCTCTCCACCGACGACGCCAGTCACGTCGGTCTCGACGAGGTGCGCTACACGGCTGCCGGTGGTTTGGTATGGGAAGGCGTTGATGGTCCGGTCTTGACAGCGGGAGACTTTAGATGGATTTGGAAACAACTTCACCAAGTTCACGGCCTAGAAGACAACTCGCCGCCTAACAGCGACATACCCACCAAACGCGCGAATCGGGAAAAAGCAATAAATGACTTTCTCAGTTCGTTCGATTCAAGAGCTGAAATGTATGAGGCTCTTGACGCCTGCAATCTTGCGTGGGGTGACATTAAAACGACTACTGAAGCGTACGAATCGCCGACCGCTCAATTTCGAGGTTCATCGGTGGTTGTCGATGCCCGTGACGGATCCACTCGACGCGTGGCTCAAACGCCATACCGATTCTCAAGCAGTCAGTCTGGGCTGCGGTCGGACGCAGTTGCCTCCCACAAAGGCGAACACAACTCTGCAGTCTTGAATGATTGGCTCGGTGTGAGCCGTCACGAGATCAGAGCCCTCTTCGAAGCTGGCGTGCTACTAGAAGCAAATTCACCGGAGGAGAAACCCAGTGGGCAGACTTGAAGGCAAAGTAGGCGTCATCACAGGAGCAGCGAGCGGGATGGGTGCCGCCACAGCCAGACGCTTCGCGTCTGAAGGAGCGCGAGTACTAGTCGCTGACATGAACGACGAGAAAGGACATATCGTCGCTGCAGAACTAACCGGCCAAGGGCCCATCAAGCTATACAGGCCTGAAGGTCGGTAGGAGAACACTGACGGTAACTTTGAGGCAGGATGGACCCAGTAGATGGACACGAACGTCTCAACCTTTGGACCGAGTAGTTACCAGCAGTCGGCCGCCCGCGCCCAAGTAGGTCGAAACGGACCGAAACCGAGCGGGCGATGACGCGCAACACGACGGCGCGGTTGCGCGGCGAAGAGCCGAAGTAATGGACCAAGGCCGCCGCGACTTCGACACCTTCTACGGCCAGAACCGCGATCAGATCGCTCGCGCTTTGAGCCTCAGCCTGAGAAACCCGGACCTCGGCGCGGAAGCAGCCGATGAAGCGTTTGTAAGGGCATGCCAGCGGTGGGCTGAAGTCTCCACCTACGCAAATCCTCAGGGTTGGGTCTATCGCGTTGCGATGAATTGGGCTCGATCATGGTTGCGCCGGAGTCGAAGAGAGCGAGATAAACGTCCCCTTCTAGTGAAATCAGAACTGATGGAAGATCAAGTGTTGGACGTCGATCTTGAGAGAGCACTTGAAGGGTTGTCAGCAGCCCATCGAACTGTTGTAGTGGCGAGGTTCTTCATGGACTGGTCAGTCGAGGAAACCGCTGATGTACTTGGTATTCGTCCCGGAACTGTGAAAAGCCGTCTGAGCCGTGCCCTTGACCAGCTTGCCGAGGAACTCAGTGGGATCCCCGTATTTAGGTCCGTGACAACTCGAGAGGACGCTCATCATGAATCTTGACGACGAAGTTCGGCGTCACTTGCGCGACACCGGAGAGCAAGTTGCTCTCACACCGGGACTGGTGGACTCGGTGCGCATTCGTGCTGCCAGTCGAGCACGCCGGCATCGGTTCATTCTGCGCGGACTTGGGTCGTTCTTCGTTTTGGCAGTGATTGGCGGTTCGGTTGCTGTGTGGTCACGCCAAGGCGGCGAAGAATCCGCCTCGCTCTCTCAGGTTCCATTGACCGAAACCAGCCAAACCCTCGAAGTAGCGGCATCTGAAGATGTACCGGACGGCGCTTCCTCGGTCTCGCTAGCGCCCACCAGCCCCACCTACGAAACGGTCGCGAAGGCAATAGGTGAAGATACAGAAGGGGCTTCTCAGTTGGAAAGCGGATCGTCTGAGTTGGGTTGGAGCAAAATCGAGAGTCCTGTGCCGGGCGCGACAACCGAATATATGTACTCGGGTGACAAGGTGCTCGCTCGAGTGGGATCGCGGTGGTTTGTTAGGGATGAGCTCTCGTGGCGCGAACTTGAGCTACCCCAGGCCTTCGAAGCAGTAGCAGTCGACCTCGGCGCGGGCGAAGAGGTCATGCGTGCCGCCGGGTGGTTGGGAGATGACCTCTGCAACAAGAACCTCGTGATCCAAATACGCGATGGAAATACCTGGAACCAGCACGAACTGCCAAGAGAAATGGCTGCCGGGCTGGTCAGCACCGTCTCTGAAGCGAGATTACGGGTGACCGACCACGAATTCGTCCTCTCCCGAGTTGAGGAACTTGCACTTGACCCTGTTTGCCTTTTGCAAAGCCGTGGTATTGACGCAGTAGATGCCGAGATCGTTGACGACCTGATCTACGCGACCGACCGCAAAGCGGGCCGAGTCGTCTATTCCCTTGAACAACTAGGACCTTTCGAGGCACAAGAATTCATTGACGCCGGGCCGCAACAACACTCGCTGGTCGTTCGTTCAGCCGATGGCAGCAAGTGGACCACGACCACGCTGATCGGGCAACGAGTAGCCGAACTAGGGGTCGTGGACGGGCTAGTGATGTTCGAAGACTCAGAACATACGGTGCATGACGGTCAGCGCCTAAACCGCAACGAAGTCATTCCTCCTGGGGCTACTCAACTAATCGACGCGTTAGCTAGTTCTTCGGGGATGTCTCTGATCTTTGATCGAGACGACGGGATGTGGGTCCGAGACTCTGGCAGTGATCAGCGGCTGGACCAGTTAACAGATACGCCGTCTCCGTGGGGCAGACTGGGGCGAGTCTCAGCAGGAATAACAATGGTTATCGAGACATCACAAGGCCCGGCGTTATTTGTCCGAGACGGATGAGGATAGGAAAAGGGGATCTCAATGGGTGATATCGCGCTTATGTCCGCGGTTGAGCAGATAAGTCTGATTAGACGTGGTGAAATTTCGAGCCAGGAATTGACCGAACATTGCATTGCTCGAATAGAAAGCCGTGACGGCGAGATCAATGCGGTCGTTACACGAGATTTTGAAACTGCTCTGACCAATGCCAAAGCAGCGGATGCCGCTCAAAAACGGGGTGAGGTTCTTGGGCGCATCCATGGTGTTCCGATCACTGTCAAAGATGCGCTCCAGACCAAAGGTCTCAGGTCAACGGGCGGGGCAGTTGAACTCCGCGACAATGTCCCGGAACGCGATGCTCCAGTGGTTGACGCGGTTCGCCGAGAAGGCGCCATCGTCATCGGGAAAACAAACCTTCCGCGCTGGTCAGGGGATATTCAGTCTTACAACGAACTATTCGGAACTACCAACAACCCGTGGGATTTGTCTCGCGGACCGGGGGGATCGTCGGGTGGAGCGGCCGCGGCGGTGGCGATGGGGTTCACCTCCTTCGAGATCGGTACCGACATCGGAGGATCTATTCGATTCCCGGCCGCCTTCAACGGTGTGTGGGGGCACAAACCGAGCTTCGGGTTGCTACCCACCACTGGTTACCTCGACCACGTTGATGGAGGGTTAAACGAAGCTGACGTCAATGTTTTCGGCCCCTTGGCGCGCAGCTCTCAAGACCTCGATCTTCTGGTGGATGTCATGAAGCGGAACTCGCCTCCGTGGATAGCGCAGCTAGGCTCCGGGCCCGCAAACGTTCGTGACCTGCGAATCGCGGCGTGGCTCGATGACGATTTTTGTCTCGTTGACAACGAAGTTCTCCAGCACCTGGAAAGCATCGTCGAAGAACTTGAACGCGATGGGGTGTTGGTTGACAGAACGGCCCGACCCGAAATTGAACCCGACGACGCCGCGACATTAGGTCTGTGGCTAGTGCAACAAGCGATATCACAGAGCACCGATAGCGACGGCCGCGGCCACCGCGTCTGGTTAGATCAACATGTCCGACGAGAACGAATTAGGTCCCGATGGGCTGAATTTTTCCGACACTACGACGCCGTGATCATGCCAGTGTGTTTCGTGCCACCATTCCCGCACCAACAAGAAGGTGACTTTGGAAGTCGGACGCTGTTGTGTAACGGAGAAGAACGCAGCTATATCGACGTCGTGAAATGGACGACCATGGTTGGGATGGCGTACTTACCATCCACGGTGCCCCCGACGGGGCTCGGGTCCTCAGGGGTCCCGATCGGCTGCCAAGTGGTCGGCCCATATGGGAGCGACAAACTGACCATTGCTTTGGCAGCGCACATCGGCGAACTCATGGGTGGCTACCAACCTCCGCCTCGCGCTCTATAACCGTCCGAACTTCAGCAATTGCATCCGCGAGATTGGGTAGCGGGGCAAGCAACGCGGGCGAGTTTGCCGACAGAAAAGCGAACACAACGCGAACAACGCGTTGTCCGGTCGTTTCTTCAAGGGCTGCTGCGTAGGTGGCGCCCTGAAGGCGATAACGCTCAAGCTTGTCTTCTAGTTCGGAAGAGTCAATTTGATCAGTCTTATAGTCGACTACTACCAGCCCTTCCGCTGTCTCATAGACAAGATCTACATAGCCCTCGACAACCTGCTCGCCGACGGGGCACGCCACATGTAGCTCACGCCAATATCGACCGCGAATTGCTCGTTGAATTTCCTCGCTCGCAACAGCGGACGAAGCTAAAGCAGCGACTTCGTCTGAGAGTTCGGCTATCCCTTCGGACTCGGCGTGAATTCGGGCGAGAGTTGCAATGCCTTTTCCCGTCTCCAAATCCAATGTCTGAAGTACTGCATGGACTGCGCGCCCAACAGCGGTCCCATAACGACCCCGACCTTGCCCCGGTAGCTCTGACTCGTCCCAATCCTTCAATAGGCCCGGGTCTTGGATTTCGTCGCGCTCTGAAGAGATTTTTGGTAATTGGTCAGACTGGGCGATATGAGTCGCGCTCATAAACCGCCGTCGGTTGCTGAGCTTGACAGCGTTCTCGCGTCGATGACTCCACTCAGACAATGAAGGACGAGGCGAAGAAAAGCTCTCCTGTTCGACCCCCCAAACTTTCGAATGATTCGAATAGTCGACTTCGACGTGCTCAGCGTCCATCGAAGCTGCAGCAAGCAGTTCCGCTGAGGTTTGATGTTCCGGGCGAGACTTTGGCTCGGTTTCTTTACGATGCAACGAAATGACCAAGTGGTCGCATGCGCGTGTACAAGCTACGTACAAGGCTCGTATCGATTCGTCGTGATCCAAGAGCGTTTCTGACTGGGCCCAATCCGAGAAATTGAGGGTTTCAACCCCTTTTCGAACCTTGACTTCGGGTAGGGGGGAATTTGCAATGTGTCCCACTCTTACCCCGTACTCGCGACGCGTTTGCGGAGGTAATCCCGCGACTATTGCAACGGGAAATTCGAGGCCTTTTGCGGCGTGGATTGTCATAATCTGGACAGAATCGTCGTCGTCCTCGGAGAGGATTGTTTCGACGGGTCTCGCGTTTTCGGCTGTTTGTTGAGTGACCCAGGAAAGAAAAGTCTGAAGATTTCCGCGGCCAGTATCGGACCAGGCACGAGCCTGGTCAACGACGTATCTGAAGCGACGGAGGGACTCGCGAGGTTGCTGGCGGCTAGAACACTGTTCCTCTAGTTGGCGTTCCCTGATGATGCGCCCGATTAACTCTGAGGGCGTTAAGACCGACCGTTGTTCGTGGAGCTGTGCCAAGTGGGCTAAACCCGCGGCAACAAGATCACCTTTCGCCGCTCGTTCCAAAAGGTCTGCAACAGTGAGCGCGCTCCAATCCCACGAGTCAGAGTACGACTTTCTGAATTGATACAAATCGTCATCGCCGCAACCGTAGACGGAAGACCGTAAGGCGGACACGGTTGCGAGGGAGTCGGATGGGTCGTTGATAGCCCTGAGACACATGATGAGGTCGCGTATCTCTTGGCTCCGCCAAACGTTGCTCGCGGAAGTAACGCGGTAGGACACGCCGGCGTTTTCGAAACCTCTTTGGATGTTGAACATTGCCGAGCGGGTAGGTACGAGTACGGCTATGTCGCTGAATCTCGCCTGCCTCCAGCCGTCGTCTTGTTTGACTGACCATCCTTCTTCAATGATGTGGATGACAGTTTGGGCAACGTCATGGGCTTCAGATAGCCGGACCGCGCCCGCATTCGACCTGTTGGGCTCTGATTTTGGGTGCGGAATAGAGCCGAGCAGGGTGACAGCATCCCCTGCTGGTGGGCTGTCTCGAATAGGAATTAGTGGCGCATACGCGGGCTGACTGTCGACGCGAGGACGAATCAATTTTCCGAAAACCTCGTTGATCCAATTAACGATTTCTGGAGTACTACGGAAGTTTGTTGAGAGCTGGACTTGTCCAGTTTCATATTTTCTTTGGGTGGCGAGGTACAGGCCGATATCCGCTCTCCGGAATCTGTATATCGATTGTTTGGGATCTCCGACAAAGAAAAGACGTCCCGGTAGGGTTGGAGTGTCATGCCACGAAGGCTTCGGCTGGTCGTCGATCGGCGCCGCTATCAATGTGGCGATCTCGATCTGGAGTGGGTCAGTGTCCTGGAACTCGTCGATGAGGAGGTGTTTGTATCGCCTGTGCACTTTGGCTCTGATAGACGGGCCGTGAACTGAGTGACTGAGCGTTTCGCGGGCGGACACTAAGAGGTCGTGATAGTCGAGGTGTCCCATGTTTCGCTGCTCACGCACGCCGTCCAATATGAAGGCGGTAATACAGATGGTGATTCGTCGAAGAATGAGGTCGATCAACGAGGCTTTGGACGATGCAACCTCTTCTCTGTAGGTTTCGTAATCGGATCTGAGGCTTTGAATGTCTGGCCAGTTTTTCTTTTGCCCTGTTCGCTTTCCGCTGGGCAACGCGGCGTCGGCAAGAGTTGTGACTTGTTCGATCTCGTCGAATCCAGCTTCGAGTTCGTCTACGAATTCGCGAATTGCGTCGAGGCACGTGGTCATTCCGTCAGAGTCGGCTGAACCGATATAGGTGCTTTCTTGGAGAGCCAACGAGCGGCCTAAAGCAATAAGGCGACTGAACTGAGTTTCAGGTAGTTCCGCAGGAGTACCTGGCTTCAGCAGGTCCCAGTTTTTGTGAAGTTCGATTGCTAATGGCAATAGATGACGAGCCGGATCTATACCGAGTACGTCACCAAGTAGAAGCGTCCTAGACCACTCAGGGTCCAGTAACAGCGCGTCTAAAAATTTTTCGAATCTCTCCAGAAATTCAACCCGGGTTGAAATTTCATCAAGAACTTCGAAGCTTGGCGGTAGTCCTGCCTCAATCGAATGTTCGGTCAGGAGCCGTCTGGCAAAGCCATGCAGGGTTGAAATTGCGGCTTCGTCGAGTTGTTCCAGCGATGCTGTCAATCTTTCACGCAGCGCAGGTTCGGAACATCCAAACAGGAGCTCTTCAAGTCGAGATCTGATTCGGTGTCGAAGTTCGGTCGCAGCTTTATTCGTGAAGGTGATAACTGCCAGATCGTTTAGTGACACTTCATCAGATGAACAAATGAGGTTGGAGACGCGTTCAACTAACGCCTGAGTTTTCCCAGAGCCTGCACCTGCTTCTACAAATAGAGTCTCGTGATAGCGAGAGGCGATGTCATCTCTCGCTGACTGATCCGGGGGCACGAAGTCCTTAGTCATCTTGGCTGTCGTCCCCGTCGACGGTGGTGTCTTCACCCCGTAGTGCGATGTAGGAAGCGAGTGGCTCCATCCCCAGCAAGGCTTCCCACTTGTCCTCTAGTTCCCGTGTGCCAAGTCCATCTGGATTGCAGAAGACGCATCTGGTGGCACCGGTCCAGTTCATTGATGGCGGCGGGGGTTTGGACGGAAACAGGCCGTTTTCTATTCCATCAACGATGGTGTCGATTGCTTCGTCGAAACTCTCAAGGATCTTTGGGGTCACCGCATAGCCGCGAGTCACCCAACGTTGGTCGCTGCTCGTAAACCAATAACTTGCGTGAACGCTCGGATTTTCGAGACCCAAGTAGGTGTATACCGCCAGAGCGTAGAGGGGTAACTGGAGTTGGGAGCCGCCCAAGATGGGGTCCTCGGGGCCCAGTTTTTTATAACTGTCGAGCTTGCCTGTCTTGTAATCGACCACTACTAAAGCTCCAGCGTCTGTCCTTTCGACGCGGTCGACGCTGCCCCTGAAGTTCACCGCTCGCCCAGATGGAAGTGTCCGCTTGAGCGGAGGGAAATCGGCTTCTGGTAAACCAAATTTTAATTCCGTGGCGATGACCGTCCCGCGGGTCTCTCTTTGGTGGTCGTATCTCAGAATTCCTGTGAGATCGTTCAGCACGCGTTCGCGATCTCGGTTCCAAAACAAGGGTCGGCCGACAAGACCCTGGGATTCAAACTCGGCTGCTACTTCGATGCCAAACTGCCTCATGGACGAAATATCTGTTTCGTTGTACTGACGATGCGGACCCGGCGGCGAACCTTTGGATATTTGGTCTCTAAAGAAGCGGTCGGCTGCTTCGTGAAGTAAAGACCCCCGGACCAGTGGTGAAATGCGAAATTCGTGGCGCGAAAATTCGGGCTCTTCGACACCGAGGACGTAGCGCATAAAGTAACTGTGCGGACAATCAACCCACTGTTGAAGGCGTGTGGGTGAAAGCACTTCAGTTCGCACAACTTCGGAATCCACCAGGCCAGCCAGGTTGCCGTCGAAACGAGTGAAGTTGTCGCTAGAACGACTTTCGATAAGTTGTCGACCGAGATTGAAGGCGGACGTGTTATTTAACGAAATGGTGTTGAGATCCTGACCGTGGTCTTTTGCATCAAGTAGCGAAGCCAAATCATATTCTTGCTTTGAGGCGGGAAAGCGGGACCTACGGAGGCCCGAAATAAAGGACGACTGCTGTCTCGCCCAAGCATGTTCAGGGCTCTTCAACGCTTCGTCGAGCGAAACGGCTCCCTCGCGAGCGGCCATTTGCTCGAGCCATCGCGCCGGATAGTTTTCCCTGTGTTGGCGTAGATCGCCTCGCGGGAACAACAAAGTGCTTGAGTTGGACGATGACAAAGCAGCAAGATATCGGCGCTGATCGTTGTGGGTTTCTTCTCGCGACAACGCGAGGGCGCCATCCAGATGAAACCGGTCCTCGTCGGAGACCAAGCTGTTTTCGCGGGGAGGGACAGGAAACACGCCTTCAGCTAGTCCCAAAATAAAGGTATGTTCGAAATCGAGCGCCCAGGCCTGCTGTATTTGGCCGACGAAAACCCCTTGGCCCAATTTGCCAATCCGTTCGGTGCTCTCCTGTAGTTGCGTTTCTAAGGTTCGCCGGAAAACGGTGAAACTGGTATCTCTTTCGACCCGGGCCAGGCTCCGTAGCTGATCTAGAACCGTCTCGATTGTGGTGAGGTCACTCTTTGACGTTTCAAGTTCAGCACCGGGACCTAGATAGCGTTCGACTGCGTTCCTCAGCCAGGAGCAAAACCCGACCCAATCTGACGGCAAGTTGTCAGGATGTACGATTTGGTCGAGTTCGGTTACAAAGGCCAAGATCTCCTCGGCCTCTTGCGCTCCTCTTTCGTAACGGCGAACCCAACGGTCGTCTCCTGTGCGCAGCCGTTCCCGGTTCGCTGTAGCCAATAGTTGTTGTCGGTGTCGGCCTAGTTTTTCGGACCAGTCCCCTAGTCCTGTGTTGACGCCTGCGGTTAGGGCGTTCCGAGACCAGGAAATCGCAGGAGTGATGGTCGAAGAGTCGGGAAACTGTCGTATCGGAGCGCTCGCGAGGAAATCGAGAACTTCGTTGACTCTCAAGTTCTTGTCCGGCAAAGCCAGCAAACTCATAATGAAGCGGCCGAGCATCGAGTGAGCGACTGTTCGAGCTGATTCACCGCTGAAGCAGATCCCCGAAGCGTCGAGTTGTTCCTCAAGTAGACGGGCGTAGGGATTTCGGTGCGGAAATACGACAGCAATGCGATCGGCTGCGACACCTTGGTCGAGCAAATCGACGATTGACCGGATAATCGTGCGCACTTCAGCATCGCTGTCGCTGACCGAAACGACTTCACTTTTCGAGGCGGGTTTAGTCGTCGGCGAAGACACATCGGTGTCGAAAAGGTCGGCGATTCTTTGCGGATCACGATCCGCGCCGACGGCGCCGGTGAAACCAACCAACGCAACCATGGGACTCAGATCGGATACGGCGGAGAAAAAGTTGGCCTCAGAAATGGCTAATTGTTGAGGGAGGAAGAGCACCAGCGTCCCGAGTTCAGAGACTCTTGCTGCTGAGATATCAGCTGATCTGAAGAGGTCGAATTCATCGAACCATTCGTCCCGTAGCAAGTTCTCAGAAGAGCGATGGACGCGCACCACTTCGCTGGACCTTTCGCCCAGAACCGCCAAGGCATCAAGTTGGCCATCAGTTAAGTCTCGCAATTCGCGATACGCCCGGACTAGGGCCCGTTCTGTGCCTCCATGGTGAGCGACTGCGCGAAAGATACCGGGTTCGTCAAGAAGTACTTGACGTATTGCGGCACCGATAACAGCGTTGCTCACCGGTCTACGACCCTGAGTTATGAAATTGTCGCCGATGACCGCTTCAGCGAAACGGTACGAAGTGAAAAAATTTGCACCAACCAGCCCTGTTCCAACCCGAGAAGTGGGCCCGTATTGGCCACTCGCCAGGTTTCTGCGGAGACTGACCGCTGCAAAATTGGTTGGAACTATGACGCTCACTGGCGCGAAAACGTCTTCGCCCTTCGAATCGCGGAATAATTGGGCGAGTTTCTCGGTTGCATCCCGACCGAAACTGACTGCTCGCAGATCGATCACAGTATCGACTCTAGAGTTGGGGGCCGACAGCGGAGAATCATCGGGCCACCCGACACCTAGATGCCCGACATCTTGGCAACTATGGGAGCCATGGCGTCAACCTCCCCTTCGTGGATGACCCAATAGCTTGCGCCATAAAGCTCGCGATGGTGATGAAGTTGGTCGCAGACGTCGTTAACAGTTCCGGCAAGGACCATTGGAATAGTCCGCGCCTGATCCGGCGAAAGTCCGAACATGGGTGCCATCCCCTCAAACATTTCGTCAGCCTGTGAAGTGCTATCGGTGACAGCGGCCATAAAAGTATTCATTTGAAGTTCGAGCTCGGGGAATCGGTCTCCAGCCGCCTCCTCGACCCAATTGCGTCGCTCCAGGAATCTCTCTCCCAGGGCAGACAAAGCTGTTTCGGGACCCACCGACCCGCTGTGAAGAGAAGCGTTGAGTCCCACAATGTCGGCCCTTCGGGCAGCTGCTGTGAGCACTCTCTTACCGCCCCCGCCAATAATGAGGGGTGGACCTCCGGGTTGATGGGGGTCAGGCTTCCCAGAAAGACCTTGGACTACGTAGTGCTCACCATGGAATTCCACCGGTTCTCCTGACCAGAGACCCTGGACAATATCGATCGCTTCGATCATCCGATCGATGCGAACGCCAGCCTTATCGAAACGAATTCCGGCCATGTCGTAGTCATCCAACAACCATCCAGCACCGATGCCGAACTCGACTCGTCCGCCCGAAACAAGATCGAGAGTGGCGATTTCTTTCGCCAGCACGACTGGGTGTCGATAGTCCACGTCATAAACAAGCGCCGCGACGCGGAGCTCGGTGGTCGCTTCGGCTGCCACGGTTAATGCGACTGTAGGGGCCCACTGGTCATCGAAATGGTCCGGGCAAAAAACTGTGCTGTAGCCCAAATCTTCAATTCGTCGAACTGCTTCTCGGTAGTCGTCGCCTGACGCTGATTTGGAAAATTGGACGCCGAACCGAAACGGGTGCATTTCCGCACCCTAACGTGGTTCGATGCCTACCTCCGCCCCGAAGGACTACCCCCCAGCGCTTTTCTTAACTTCGGAAACCCGAGTCGAGGCGACCGAGCTAACTCGAGGCCCTTGGAGTCACGGTGTAATGCACGGAGGGCCTATTTGCGGCTTGCTGAGTTGGGGAGTCGAACGCGAAATAGATCGAAGAGATCTGATGTGTTCGCGCTTCACCGTGGAAATACTGTCAGGCGTGCCCGTCGGTACTTTGGAAGTCTCCGCCAACGTTGTCAAGAATGGAAAACGAACGGCGGTTGTGGAGTCGTCAATTTCCCATGAAGACAAAATCGTAGCTAGGGCCACTTCTCAATGGTTACCTAAACCGACACAACCCTCTGGATACGGGACACCGGTTCCTACTATCCCTTTAGAACGAGCAAATCCGGGCGCGCATCCGGATATGGACTACCCGAGGCCGGGTTTCAATGCCGATTCGGTGGAGATGCGCGTCATTAGCGGCTCCACCGAGGAATCGGGTCCTGGACTCATCTGGGCGCGCCTTGACTATCCGTTGATTGGCGGCGAAGCCACCTCAAAGTTTCAACAGGTTGCGACTTTGTCTGACTTAGGAGCGGCAGTGGGGTGGGAACACGGTGATGACGATCAAGCTTTCATCAATCCAGATGTAACCCTTCAACTCTTACGCCTACCGATATCTGAATGGATCCTGCTTGATTCAGGGGTAGAGCGTTCATCGCTAAATTTGGCGTGTTGTCGGACAACACTCACCGATGAATTAGGCGTCATTGGGTGGGTCTTGCAAAGTCAGATGATCGCGCCCGAAGAAATTCAACTTTAACCCGGCGGCACTTTGTCCAAGCCGCGCGAAAAATGGTTAACCGCCGGTGACGTCAGCGTCCATCCGCCCAGTCGTCGGGTACTGACGTTGCTCGATCGCTCGATGGCGGGCGGCGACTGATTCGACGATGTTGGGGTCGGTATAGATGTAGAACTCGTCGTTGATTACTGCATCATGGACGATCTCGGCCACTTCGTGGGGCGGTCGTCCTGACGCGATTACATCCCACATGGCAGCCGTGATTTGTTCGGAGTGGTCGGACGCGATAGGAGCGGGCACCGTCCGGAAGCGCTCCGGCCGGTGCGCTTCGTCGGACATGATGTTCGTGGCAACCGCGCCGGGACAGAGTACCGACACCTTGACGTCGGGTGCTCGTGCCGCGAGGTCGTGGAACTGGCATTCGGAGAGCGCTACCACCGCATGCTTCGCCGCGTAGTACGCAGCGCTGATCACAGAACCCGATGTGAGACCTGACTGCGATGCAGTGTTGACGATATGGCCGTTGCCGTGTTCAAGGAGGTGGGGGACAAATGTACGGGTCCCGTGAATAACGCCCCAGAGGTCGACGTCAAGCACCCATTGCCAATCCTCAACACTGAGTTCGTGCGGCGCTCGGCCCGGGGGACCAGCGACGCCTGCGTTGTTGCAGACAAGGTGGGCGCGGTCGAAGTGGTCGACGGTGAACGCCAGTAAGTCGTCAACCTCCGACGCTACCCCAACATCGACGCGCAGCCCTGCCGCGGGTCCAACTTCGGAAACCTCCGTGACAGCAACATCGAGGGTTACCTGATCGATGTCGGCTAGTACGACGCTCATTCCCGCTGCTGCCCATCGGTCCGCCATGGCTCGACCGATCCCGCTCGCGGCACCGGTCACTACGGCAGTCTTTCCGGCCAACTCCTGCATGTCGCCCCTCCGCTCACGCTAATGGACGAGGTTGACGGTTTAGGTCAATTCACCTACTGCGCCGCGCGCTACAAGCTCATCGATTTCTTCGGTTTTGAGGCCTGACTGGGTGAGAATTTCCCGGGTGTGTTGCCCCAACGCTGGAGCAGGCCCCTTTGGTCCAACTTGAACGTCGGCAAATCTCATTGGCATGGCGACGGTTCGGTATGTACCGATATCGGGGCTGTGAACCACCGGAAACAGCCCCAACGCGTCGGCTTGGGCATCTGCCGCGACTTCGTGAAGCCCGAGCACAGGTCCCCAGATAATGCCGTTGGCGTCAAACAGTTCTCCCCACTCATCGCGAGTTCGATGAGAAAGGGCGTCATCGATGGCCGCCACCAATTCAGGCATGTGATGGAAACGCCCTCGGATGTCTTGAAGTCGCTCGTCTGACAGCAGGTCCTCCCGTTCAATTACCCGGCATAGCTTTGGCCAAGCGCTCTCTTCGGGCATGTTGAGAACGACCCATTTCCCATCCCCGCAGGGGTACCTGTTTGCCGTAGGGATAATCATGTTTTCCCTAGCACGGGGCCGCAGGGGCGCAAGATCGACAGCTGTAATCGCATAATCGGTCGCTTGGGTCCAAACGGCGGTTTCGTAGAGCGACGTCTCCACTACTTGCGCTTCACCGGACCGCTCGGCGAGCCGAAGCGCGGCCAAAATTGCGGCAACGAAAGCGAGGCCCGTCGTGTGATCACCCTGAGCAGGGCGCGCCATGGGAACAGTCCCGGTTTCGCCTTCACGCATAGCGTCATAAAGTCCAGATCGCCCAAAAAAAGCGGTGACGTCGTATCCGGGTCGATGCGCTTCAGGCCCTTCAGTGCCATAACCGGTCAAGGTCGCGTGAACGATTTTCGCATTGGCTTGCTTGATGTTGTCAGGGTCCAATCCGAACTTTTCTTGCCGGTGCTTCAACAGATTGCACATGAACACGTCTGCTCCAGCGACGAGCGACGAGACGACCTCGATGCCCGCTTCGGATTCGAGATCTATAGCTATCGATCGCTTACCTCTGTTCGACACATCGAATTGATAATCGAAACTCTTTTTGTCGTCCGACACTTTCGCCGGCCGACCCATATCCCTCATTGGATCTCCGCTAAGAGGCTCAATTTTGATGACATCAGCACCAAGATCGGCGAGTATCGCTCCCGCACTCGGCGAAGCCATCCAGTTATCAATTTCGATGACGGTCACGTTGTCGAGTGGGGCCACCATTTCGCTTGCCTCCTCGCGGTGAACGCATGAACGGTCACAGCAGCATTGCAGGGATCAGCCATGGTTTGCATAAGAGTCGCAGGTTTATAAATGACGGCGCCACGCGTCAAGCAAGGTTTCGCGCTGCTCGTTACGCTGCACCTATGGAGATCAGAGACAAAGTTGCCATCGTTACAGGTGGCGGTAGCGGAATAGGCGAAGCGCTAGCCACAAGATTTCATGACGAAGGTGCTCGAGGGGTCGTCGTCGTAGATCGAGATGGGACAAACGCGGAACGAGTCGCTCAAAACATCGCCGGTACTGCAGTCGAGTTAGATGTCACCGATGAACCCGCTATCGCCTCTGTAGTTGCCGAAACCGTCCAGGAACACGGAACCCTCGATATTTTCGTGTCCAATGCGGGTTACGTCACCCAAGGAGGACTTGAGGCCGACAACGATGAGATCCAGCGAATGTGGGAAGTGCATGTGATGTCCCATATTTATGCGGCACGAGCCGCCGTGCCGGTGATGGTCGCAAACGGCGGCGGATATTTACTGAATACAGCTTCCGCAGCCGGTCTCCTCACCCAACTCGGCTCCATGCAGTATGCGGTCACCAAAGCTGCGGCCGTCTCATTAGGCGAATTTCTTTCTATTACCTACGGAGAACGAGGTATCCGCGTGTCGGTACTCTGCCCCCAGGCGGTCGAAACCAACATCCTCGCAAACAGCCCAGACCGGCTTGATCTAGAAACCGGAACACCTGGCAGTGCCGCTGGTGACGGCGTTCTAACTGCCGAACAACTTGCAGACACCGTCATCAGCTGCATGGCCGAGGAAAGATTTCTCGTGTTACCGCACCCAGAGGTTCAAACATACCGAGAACGAAAAGCCAGCGACATTGATCGGTGGATTCACGGCATGCAACGTTTTCAAAGTCGCCTGTACGCGGACAGCGAATTAGCTCCCGCGGATTGGCTATTGAGTTAAACCTCGACAACAAATAAGTCAGTCCGTCGCCTCTGTGGAGGATCGCAGATCAGAACGATTCTCTACTAACGCTTCGACTTCAGTTAACCGATCTTCAAGCGTGACCATTTTTTCTACAACTATTGAAACGCGCCTATTCACAGGCCTCGAAATCGCCAACTTTCGATGCTTACGGCTGTCCAACAAGTGCATGAAGCCTTTGCCTCGAGTTAGATAAGCAGTGGCTAGAAGAAGTGCCGCATAGATGAACCCCTCGGACTTAAATAGCCCCACCCACCCGTACTCAACTACCCAATTCCGGTCAATCAACCAGACAGGCAAAAAGATCAGAACCACTGCTCCGGGAATCGCCGAAATTAAACGGGACCCACCGAAAGCCATTGCCAGAGCAAACATTTTGATCGATAGCTCTTCGGGGTAGTGGGTGAAATCGTTGAAGTTGGTTGGAATCATGAGAAGGCCACCGGCTAATCCGGCCATACCCCCACTCAATGCAACGCCATAAAGCCTTAGCCGGTAGACCGGAACCCCGAAGGCTCGCGCAGCTTCTGGTTCGTCACGGCTGGCAATAAAGGCACGACCCACCGGTCCTTTCAGCAGGCCCTGCACTAGGAAAAGCGTTATCGCCACATAACTCGCGACAAGAAAAAATTCCCATATGTGTTCGTCTTCTTCGGTAATTCCCGTCCAAGAGGGGGCCACAAAGGAACCATCAAGGGTCACCGGTAAGTTGCCGTCAACTTGTTTAAGAATGATGGGGTAGGCAACTGCCAGAGAAAGCGTGAGCAACGCGAGGTACGCCTTCGGTAAACGCAAAGAGGGAATAGCGACGACGGCTCCGATGAGCGTCCCTGCCAACAAGCCCGCAAGCGGCATCCACATAACAGGAACACCGAAATCGTTCACCGCGTGGAGCGCAGCGTAAGCACCGACCCCGACAAGAGCTCCCTGACCGAGGGATAAGAGCCCGAGGTAGTGGGTCAAGAGCACCAGACCAGCGAAGGCGAGCGAGAGCGCAACTGTGTTGGATAAATCGGTGACGATTTTCGGTGTCGCGCCATACGCGACCCTCACAGCGACGACAGTGAGAGCCGCCGAGACAACTATCCACGCGATTCGTACCGGAGTTGAGGTGGTTGGATCTTTTGCTCTCATCGCTGCAGCCACGCTTCGGTTCTCGGTAAGAGCCCTGAAGGGCGAACGAACAGCACGATGATGAGTACTAACAGGGCCCATACCAACGTGACTTGACTATCAATAAAACTCACGTATCCGCCGAGCATGGTCTCAAGGAAAGCGAATAAGTAACCTCCGACGAAAGCTAAAGCTGGGCTTCTCAGACCACCCAAAGTGGCTGCGGCGAGACCAAATACCAGCAGTCGACCCATCATGTCGGGTCGGACATTGATCTCTCCGGCGATTAGGCCGCCGGCCAATGCTCCGATCCCGGCGGCCAACGCCCACCCGAGCATAAGCACCCGACTCACTCTGATCCCTACCATCAGCGATCCTGTCTGATTCGACGTCACCGCTCGGAAGGCAAGACCTGCTTTCGTCCGACTTTGCAGCACGGCAAGGAGACCCAGCACCCCAATCATTGTGAGAGTGATTCCTACGCTGTCATGCCAAAGACGAGCGCCGCCAATATCCCAACGATCATCTACCGTCTGAGGAAAAGGAGAGCCTAAGAACATTGTGCGCCCACCCCATTGCTTGCGCACGAATGCGCCGATGAGTAGGTAAAGACCCAGGGTTGCCCCGACAGCTGCGACTGGATCATTACTAATAGGACGAATGATGACGCGCTCAGTGAAGGCGCCAATCACCATTGAAATAACAACTGCCCCCAAGATGGCTGCCCATATCGGCCAAGCCGCCCCCAACACATCAGTATTCGACGAGAACTTGAGATAAGGACTCGGCCCAGTAGCAAGAACGAGAGCAACATAGGTAGAAAACATCGCCAACTGGCCCTGCGCGAGATTCAAGACCCCAGTTGAACGAAACACCATAGAAATAGCGACCGCCAGGGCGGCGTACGCCGAGCCGTTGGCGAGGGAGTCAAAGGTTCGTTGCAAGAACAGCGACATGCACCCCGAAGTTTGTCACTCTCGCGGGTGTTAAGCACCCACTCAGCAGTCATACTCACCGCAAAACCTCGTGACAGGATGTTGCATGTGATTACCACCCGCTACCTCGCTGACACAGCGATCACCTGCGATCGCGACTTTTCGGTTATCCATGACGCGGCAATCGACGTAGCTGACGGTCGAATCGCCTGGATTGGTCCTCAATCGGAAGCTCCTTTGCATGAAAATCCCGCACGTAATCTCGGCGGCCTGATCATGCCGGGCCTCGTCAATAGTCACGCCCACACTCCAATGACCCTCGTGCGGGGAGCCGGTGACGGCCTTCCGCTTCTGGAGTGGTTGACGCGAGTGATGTGGCCGCGAGAGGGCCAAATGACATCGGAGGACGTGCTTTGGGGAATGCGGCTCGGCGCGTCGGAAATGTTGCGGGCAGGTGTCACTAGCACTTGTGAGATGTACCTCTTTGAAGAGGCGGTTGTCGAAGCATCAAAAGAAGCTGGGATCCGGCTAGTCATGACGCCTGGCATCATCTCGGCACTCCATACCGATGATTTTGATTCCACCGATAGCCGGATAGCCGCGATTGCCGACTTCCACCAACAACACCACAACCCAGAAGGTCTTGTCACCGTCGGCTTCGGCCCCCATTCTGCATACGACCTGCCGCTCGAACTCTGCGGCGAAATAGCTGCAGCTGCTCGCGATCTCGACACGCTTTTGCATATTCATGTCTGTGAAACTCAGGATGAAGGCGCCGAACTCGAATCAGGGCATGATGGCCGTTCAACCGTTCAGCTTTTAGCGGAAACCGGCGTGCTGGACGGACGAGTTCTTGCGGCGCATAGCGTTTGGTTGGACGACGCAGACATTGAAACCTTCGCTCGCCACGACGTTTCCGTCGCTCATTGTCCGGTCAGCAACATGAAGCTCGCGTCTGGAGTCGCCCGGGTCAACGCAATGCGCTCACGAGGCGTCGAAGTTGGATTGGCAACAGATGGGCCCGCGTCAAACGATGATCTTGACCTTTGGCAAGAAATCAAATTTGCGCCGTTGCTCGCAAGAGTTGTATCGATGGACGCTTCAGCAATGAGCCCACAAGATGCGCTTCAAATGGCGACTACCGAAGGTTCGCGGGCTGTCGGCAACCATGACGTTGGGAGCCTCGAAAATGGTCAGAAAGCAGATTTCATTCGTGTCGACCTAGACGACCCCACGTTTGTTCCCGTCACGTGCACTGATGAGTTAATAGCTCACTTGGCATGGTCAGGCAGTGGGCGACACGTGACCGACGTTTGGGTGGCGGGCGAACAAGTTGTAGCTGACCGTCAATGCCTCAAAGTCGACGTGGAGCAAGCGATGGCAGAAGTTCAATCTCGAGGTCTCCGTCTAGCGCAAGAGTCGGGTACTTGAGGCAACTCCATAGAACGTAACTCTGTTCGCACATCAACTACCGGTCGCGTGTCACGATGGCCTCATGATCGGGATCATTGCTGGGACTGGCTACTACGAGCTTCCGGGGTTACTCCAACGAAAAGATAAGACAATTAACACCGACTATGGGCAGGCATCGGTGTCCACTGGAACATGGCACGACGTACCTATCGTCTTTGTGGCCCGCCATGGTGGTGACCATTCGATACCGCCTAACGCCATCAACTACAGGGCTAACATCCGCGCTCTCGCCGACCTCGGAGCCGAAGCTGTATTTGCTGTCAACGTGGTCGGGTCCATGGTTCCTGAGCGCGGACCAGGCTCACTCCTCTTAGTTGACGACTTCATCGAGTTCACTCAAGGACGTGCCTGCACATTTTTCGACCAGCCTGGTGAGCTTAGACATACCGACATGACAGCCGTGTACCACCCCGAGCTTCGGTTGCGACTGCTCCGTGCCGCGGAGATGGAAAACATCGAAATCGCCGAAACGGCTACATATGTGTGTACCAACGGACCCAGATTCGAGACCCCATCCGAAATTCGAATGTACAAACAGCTCGGTGCGCACGTAGTCGGAATGACCGGCTATCCAGAAGTCGCGTTAGCACGCGAACTAAACGTCCCCTACGCCTCCATTGCTGTTGTATCGAACCTGGCAGCCGGGATGACCGACGGAGCGGTGGAAGAAGATGAAATCTGGGACATCCTGGAAGCCACCAAAGACCCGGTTTTTCGACTCCTTAGCCGATCCGTGCAACTTCAGTCATCAGGTGAGTGTTGAAACGCCTGCCCTTGACAGCAGCGGACCTCATTTCCGTCGACCCAGAACCCTTCAAATGGCGAATGGGAGTCAGACCCTTAAACCTTGACCAATGGCTGCTGGTTGACGAAAACCGTGACGCGGAGCTTAATGAAATCGGCGCGATCGTTGATCGTCACCGCGACGAAATTGTTTACTGCGAACCTGACGCGACACCAGCTTGTGAAGAACTGGCGGCCGAAGTTGTTGATCAACTCAGTCGAGTGCATGGACTGAACACGATCGCGCCGGACCGAAGATCCCACATGGCCCTAATCGAAGCGACTCGCCGGCTTGTGCAAGAAGACATTTGTCTACTTCAACGGCGACCGGAGGGGTGGGTCATGACGGCATGCGCGGTAGCGATCCCGACCCAGTGGGATGTCCCGTCGAAGTTCGGAAAGACCCTTGACTCCATTCACGAACCGGTACCTCGATACGAGACTGATCTCTCCCAGCTAATGAGAACCTTTTTCGACCGACTTCGGGTAGATCGACCGGTGTGGAGAGCCAACCGCACATTGACCGATGACCCGAGCTTGCGTTTATTGCCCGAGCGGAGACACGAACCCTTGCGGCACGACATCACCGCAGAAAACGTTGCCGAACGAGTCTGGTTACGGGTGGAATACCAGACTCTTCGCCGGTTGCCACAAACCGATGCCATCGTCTTCACTATCCGAATTCTCCGCCAACAAATCGCTGCCGTCGCCGAACACCCCACAGCCCTAGGCCAATTGATTCGATCTCTGTCGACGCTCCCCGAAGATGTCCGAGGCTACAAAGACAGCACTTTTAGACACGGAGCGCTACTGAAACAGTGGGCGACAGTCAACGCACCTACCGCTGACAAAAAAATCGATTAGAACCAACGAACGTTCGTTTGTATACTGGGATCGTGCGGACGTGGCGAACTATGGACGAATTTGAGGCGTTCCTCGATGATGGCGGCATTGTTGAGCCCAACGACGACATCCCGGAGCCATATCGCAAAGCCGTCTTCCGGTTCATCGAGATGCACGCAAACAGTGAGTACATGGGTGGGCTCACCGAACGAGACTGGATACCCAAGGCTCCGGGTTTGCACCGGAAAATGACCGCGCTAGCAAAAAGCCAAGACGAAATCGGTCACGCTCACTTGCTGTACATGGTTGCAGCCGACCTGGGGATAAAGACCCGAAAAGAAATGGTCACCGACCTGCTGGAAGGCCGCACACACTTTCAAAACGTCTTTCATTACCGAGTTCATAGCTGGACTGACCAAATTGCTGTTGCGTACCTGGTCGACGCAGCTGCACTGGCGAGCCAACAAGCCGTTTTCAAGAACTGTTCTTACGGGCCCTATAAGAGAATCCTCCGCCGCGTGATCGCCGAAGAAGGTTTCCACATGCGCAACGGCGAAGAGATGATGCTTTTGATGGCCCACGGAACCGACGTCCAACACCAAATGATGCAAGAGTCCATCGATCGTTGGTGGTTACCATCGATTCAACTTTTTGGTCCCGACTCCAAACCCGACGACGAATTGTTGCGGTGGCACATCAAGTCCGAACGCAACGAGGACCTGCGTGATCGATACGTACAAAAGTTCGTCCCGCAACTTCTTGCCGGAAATTTCACCATCCCGGACTCGGGTCTTCGACAAGACAACGAAGACGGAAAATGGAAAATCAGCGATATGGACTGGCAACCGCTACAAGACACGATGAAAAACATCGGTCCGGATAGCTCCCGGAGGATTTCGGATGCCAAACGAGCCTGGTATGACGCGGAATGGGTCCGCACAGCGCTCGACGACGCCACAAAGACACCAGCGTGATGATTACCGAAGCTGCTCTTAAGACAGTCCGACACGCTGTTGCATTGGTCGCGGACCCGGAGTACCCAGACCTCAATATTGAACAATTGGGGATCCTCGAAGATGTTGTCGCTGAAAACTCAGCTATTCGCGTGGACCTTGTACCCACGATCATGGGATGTCCAGCCTTGGAGGTCATTGAGAAGGACGTAGTGGCCGCCGCGCGAGCGTCAGGGTACGACGTGACGGTCCGGTTTTGTATGTCCCCGGTATGGACTCCCGACCGAATCAGTAATGATGCCCGCGAAATACTCGGGAGAGAGTACTCAGTTGCGATTCGACTGCGAAACGGGCTGACAACCTGCCCAGTATGTGGGAACAAAGCACTACAACATCGGAGTGATGTTGGCGCCACAGCGTGCCGATCCGTGGAGTGGTGCCCCGATTGCCGCAACCCTATCGAGGTGGTTCGATCCCGCGAAATCGGGCAGACATGAGGCGCAAAAATCGTGCGGATGTTGTCACCGCTGCGTCGGCCATGTTCGCAGAACAGGGCTTCCATGGAACTTCAATGCGCGACCTCGGGAAAAAGCTTGGCCTAATGGGTTCGTCGCTGTACAGCCACGTCGTTTCCAAAGACGAACTATTGGTCGATGTCGTGCGCGCAGCATCTTCTCGGTTCCAATCACTGGCCGATGAAGTCGCGACCATGCCAGGAACCGCCACTGAACGACTGTCTCGACTAGTTCACGGTCACCTTCAAATCCTCGTCGAAGATCCCCACCAAGCTCGAACTTTTCTTAACGAAACCCGCTTCCTCCCAGAGCTTGAACGGAATACAGCCGTCGCGATGTTTGACCGTTACCAACAGGTGTTTCGCGACGTTCTCAACGCTGGCCGCACAAGCGGTGAATTTCGAACTGATCTTGACGTGCACCTGGCAGCGAACCTTGTCTTATCGCTCTTGAACGGCACCCCAAGATGGTTTCACTCTGACGGTGTTCTCAACACCCAATCCTTAGCGTCGGCAGTCCACAACCTGCTGACACTTGGACTCAATCCAGATCCGCAGGCAAACGCAGCATGAACACCTACGAAGTATTTCTGAAAAAAGCTGGCAAAGAACCTTTCAGCCACGCCGGAGCGTTCGACGCACCAGATAATGAACTCGCTTTGCTATACGCACGCGACACCTACGGGCGACGAAGCGAAGGCGATCAAATGTGGATCGTAAATAGAACCGACTTACTTGTCGCGGACGAAGAAGATCTGGCAACCGCAGACCGGGACCATAAACACAACGACGGTCGCCTAGTGGCAGAACTTCGTCAATCTGGCCGAGGACAAGCGAATGAGCTCGAATGATCCCCAACGCCACTGCAAAAGAACTAATTCTCGCTTTCGCTGACGACGAATTGTGCGTGGGTCAAAACCATTCTTGGTGGATAGCGGTTGGCCCCTTCTTAGAAGAAGATCTGGCGTTCACCTCCATCGCACAGGACGAACTTGGTCACGCCAAAGCGCTCTATTCGCTGATATCTGAAGATATTGACCGCATCGCCTACGGACGACCGCCCTCTGAGTACCGTTCAGCGCACATAGCCGAAGCCCTATGCCACGACTGGCCGACTGCACTTGTCCGACATTTTCTTCACGACACAGCAGAGGAAGTCCGCTGGTCAGCCATGCTCGACTCAAGCTGGTCGGAACTCGGAGCCGTTGCAGCTCGCGCTTTAACTGAGGAACAGTTCCATGTCCACCATGGCCTGTCACTCCTAAGGCGGCTGCTCTGCACCCCCGAAGGCCAGAAGCATCTTTCGCCGGTGTTGCGCGAACTCACGCCACTGGCGAGAGAGTACTTCGCAGGATCTGACACCGGACTCGTCGGTTCGGGAGTCCTTAACACCTCCCTCGTTGACCAAGAACTGATTTGGAGGACGCGAATAGAAGACGTCCTCGATGAATTCGAGTTGGAGATCGACTGGAGTGCCGCCTCACCATCTCAAGGACGTGCCGGGGTCCGTTCGAAGGATTTCTTCTCACTGCATGACGAGATGGTGGCAGTACTCAGGATTGATCCCGCAGCTAACTGGTGATCATTCTTTAGCCGCTCGAATCGACCGCCATACTTTTTCTGATGTGCATGGCATATCAAGATGCTGAACTCCGAAGTGGCTCAACGCATCTATCACCGCATTCTGAATTGCTGGCGTAGCACCGACGGTCCCAGATTCACCTATGCCTTTCGCTCCCAACGCGTTGATGTGAGTCGGGGTTTCTAGAACGACACGCTCAAACATCGGTAATTCAGGCGCAGAAATAGCTGCATAGTCAGCCAAGTTTCCGGTCAGGGGGTTCCCGTCCTCGTCGTATCGAAACTCTTCGAGAAGAGCCTGTGCCGCCCCTTGGGCAAGCCCGCCATGAACCTGCCCGTCGGCGAGAAGGGGGTTGAGAATTACACCAGCATCATCACAAGCGATCAAACGGTCTAAACAAACCTTTCCCGTTTCGCGATCAACCTCAACCACAGCGACGTGTGTCCCAAACGGAAATGTCGGCCCTTCCGACTCAAACACGTCCTCCGCATGAAGAAGCCGGGGCCCAGTCTCTTGTTCTTCCAAGTGATCTGCCACTTCTCGCCAAGAAACGCCTATCGAGGGCGTCCCAATCACATGAAAGTGGCCGCTCTCGGTATCAAGTGAAAGATCAGCGTCCGCGGCCTCCAGCAGTTCGGCAGCGACTTTTTTTGCCTGTTCGACAAGTATCGCAGAGGCCTCCCACAAGGCGGCTCCCGCCAATTGAACGGATCGTGACCCACCGGTAATTCCGCCTTGCGGGACCTCATCAGTATCGCCATGCACTATTGCTATGTCGTCAAAGTCCACTCCGGTGGCATCCGCTATCAGCATC
>ENA-UPTF01000365-UPTF01000365.1-marine-metagenome-genome-assembly--contig:-NODE-365-length-32567-cov-3.703755_pt1 | contig 32567 bp, 36 predicted proteins | sample MGYA00238166_ERZ767019 | MGnify/ENA primary metagenome ERZ767019 (study PRJEB28930, sample SAMN06266391) | marine metagenome | isolation source: Sea water from 250 m depth | place: Atlantic Ocean | study... | reverse complement strand
TGAAGCAATATCAGCACCCTTAGTAGCAACTAATGATTCACATTACGTTTATGATAGCGATGCATCTGCTCATGACGCCTTGCTATGTGTTCAAACAAATGCAACATTAGATGACAATACAAGATTTAAATTTGATGGCTCAGGTTATTATGTTAAATCATCTGAAGAAATGAGAAAATTGTTTCCAGAGGAAAAATTTCCAAAAGCTTGTGACAACACCGTAGAGATTGCTGAAAGAATAGAATATAACTTTAGTTCTCCAAAGTATTATCTCCCGGACTTTCCAGTACCTGAAAAAAATAAAACAATTGAAGAATACTTAAATGAAAAAGTATATGAAGGTGCAAAAGAAGTTTACTCGGATCTTTCTAAAGAAATCAAAGAGCGTATAGATTATGAGCTTGAAGTAATAAATTCTATGGGTTTTGCGTCTTATTTTTTAATAGTTGGTGACTTAATGAACTACGCTAAGGAAAATGAAATAAGAACAGGTGCTGGAAGAGGTTCCGCAGCAGGATCAATTGTTGCATACTGTCTAGGAATTACCGGCATTGAGCCCTTAAAGTATGGATTACTATTTGAGCGTTTCTTAAATAAAGGTAGAAAAGAATTACCAGATATAGATATGGACTTTGATGAAAGATATAGAAACGACGTTATAGAATATGTAATAAAAAAATACGGTGAAGATAAAGTTGCACACATCATTACATTTGCAACTATAAAAGCCAATATAATTATTAAAGCTATAAATCCTAATTTGCCCATACTATTATTGTAGCCGTTTTTTAGCCACATATTTACCTGTATCAACCTTTTCAATCGTCCCGTATCTAAGATTCTTTTTCAAAGCATTATCAACATCATTATGAAACTTAGAACGAGGAGTAGTATGCAAAGAAGCCCAACCTACATAAGAATTCATTTCAGCCCATTGCACTACATGTTCAACTAAGTATTTTCTTCTTATTATTTTGGATGTTTTATGCATGAAACCCATTATATTCAATATCAATTCATCAAGATTCACAGGAGTCTCAACCTTATTCAGCCCAACAAGGTCATCTACGGTGTCCTTTAGTGACTTATCACCAGCCATGATCTTTATTTTCTTGTAAGCTTCCTCTGATATTTTGATATTCTTGTGTTTCATATATCTAATTATTTATTTTGCCTTGCTTCAATAAAACTTTTTATAAACATTGTTATAGAAAAAGAAGATGTTCCAAGCATAACCAAAAGTCTCAATAGCCCCCACCCACCTTCATCAATCGATTTAGGAAGCCTTGTGCTTATAAGAGCCACTAGAATTAGTATGGTTAAAAGTACTGCTATATGTGAAAAAATTATGTTTAGTTTTTGATTTTTTCTAGATATCAAATAGCAAGTAAAAATAAGTACCCCAAATATTGAAGGTATAAATGCAGTAACTGAAGATACTTCAAAAAACCCCCATATTCCCATAATTATAAGTGAGGCTGAATTAATAATATTTGCATTTTTTGAATTCATAAAAACTCCAATTTTAATTTTATAATATTTATCACCTAAACCCATAGAAAAGGTTGGATAAAAAGTTGGATATCCCATTTTTCAACATTCCAGAAGTAACAACAAAATGGACGAAAATAGAGAAAAACAAGTTCAATAGAGTTTGGTACCCCCACAAGGATTCGAACCTTGGACCTTATCCTTAAGAGGGATCTGCTCTAGCCGCTGAGCTATGGGGGCGAGTTATTTTTGCGATTTTTATTAATTTTACCTAAAATTTATATTTTTATTTGATTTTATTTGAAATTTTATCTAAGATTATTATCATTGTTATTCATGTTAAATTACGGAGTATATATATGTTAGAAAGATTTTTAGTTCCTAAAGAAGATCAGGTATTGATAGAATCAGAATCTATGAAAATAGCAACAAAAGATATTTTTTCAAAAATGGGTCTTACTGATGAAGATGCTCAACTTTCATCTGAAGTTTTGCTCACCAGCGATTTAAGAGGTTGTGAAAGCCATGGGGTTTCAAATATGTTACCAATCTATATTGATAGATTTAATCAAAAAGGTGATTTAGGTATAAATCCAAAGCCAAATTTTAAAATTACTAGAGAATCTCCTACTACTGCAAATGTAGACGGAGATGATGGCTTGGGTTTACATGTTTTACCTAAAGCAATGGAAATAGCAATTGAAAAAGCAGAGAAATATGGAACAGGTTCAGTTTCCGTACACAATTCTAGACATATAGGGATGCTTGCGTACCATTCTATGATGGCTTTAGAGCATGATATGATCGGGCTAACAATGACAGCAGGAAATTCTTTAAATGTTGTTCCAACCCATGGTGCAGAAGCTAGACTAGCCACAAATCCATGGTCTTATGCGGTCCCGGCTGATAAAGAACCTCCTTTTGTTTTTGATGTTGCTACTACTCAAGTTGCAGGTAATAAATTAATGTTGGCTAAAAGAGTTGGAGCAAAAATGGATCCAGGATGGATAACAGATGCTAAAGGAGCACCTATACTTGAAGAAGTTGATTTACCAGATAATAGAGAAGACTATTTGATGCTACCATTTGGTGGAACCAGAGAAAATGGTTCTCATAAAGGATACGGATATGCTGTTGTTGCAGAAATTTTTTGTGATATTTTAAGTGGAATGGGTGCTGGTTTCTTGATGCCTCCTAGTACCTATGGAGAAATGGGTCATTTTGTTCAAGCTGTAAAAATTGATGGATTTATAGATGCCTCAAAATTTAAAAAAGATATGGATTCATTTTTACGAGGACTTGTAGAAACAAAACCAGTTGAAGGACAAGATAGAGTTGTATATGCTGGACTTCCTGAACATGAAGAGACGGAAATAAGGTTAGATAAAGGTATTCCATATCACTCTAAAGTTATTGATTGGTTTGAAGATATAAAAGCTGAATTAGGATTAGATTTTGATTTAAAAAAAATGTAGTTAAATTATTTTCTTAATTTCATCTAAACTTAAGTTTTTAATTCCTAAATCATCAAGGTTACGACTATCTTTTCTTAAGTCTGTGTTTAATAAAGTTGAGCCTAATTCAATAATGTTATTCATAGTTCTAGTTGGAACTTCAAATTTTTGTCCAATCAAACTCCATGTATATATTCCATATGAAATATCTTCAGTCATCCATCTATGATTTACGACACCTGGGGCTTTTAGAGATGTCAACATATTGCTACTTGATAACGTCTCAACTAAGTTTCCCTTAATACCGAATCCTGCTTCATGAAAAGAGTCAGAAATATTTGGAAGTTTATGATCGAATATTGCTGCTATGTTCCTTCTTTCTTGATCAACAGAGGTTATCACATTACTTACACTTGGAGTTATTCCTTCATTGTAAAAATAAAACTCTCCTTTAGATTTTTCTATACGGCCAGAATTTAATAAAACTCCTGCAGGATGGACTACAGGATTAAGGGATGAGAACCCACATTCTATTACGTCTTTATATGGTGTCAGAGTTGGGAAAAATCTTTTTAACTCATTGATAGTTTTTTCAGATATTTTTTTGGGATTAATTCCTATGCCTAGGGATGGGACTTCTCCAAGGATTGTTGCTTCTTTATCTCCTGTTCTTCTACAAACAAAAGGGGAAGTATCAGTTTCCCCAAGGATAGGAATTTCAGAGTGATTTTTTACTAAAATATTTCGTATTTCTAAGGACCCTAAAGTGCCAGGCATTAATATGACTATATGATCTTTTGTAACGTTATTAGATAATACTTTTGCAAATTCTTTATGAGCATAAGCGGGGACACATATTATAATTATTTTTGAAAAATTTAATGCCTGCTTGATATTAGTAGTTACAAGGTCAAGATTTAGTATTTTTTCTTCACTTTGGAATTTTAGGATTGTATTTGAATGCAAATCCTTTATTGATTCAGAAAACTCTTCTACATCAAATAAACAGACACTTTTGCCATCATATTTTAATTTAAGTGCTGTAGATAATCCAGTATTTCCTGAACCCATTATTGTAACGTTATTTGACATAAGTAAATTATATCTTAGAACCAAAGCTTAGATGATATTTAATGACTTCAATTATGGTTTCAAATTATTAACTAGAAACCTTAGTATTTGTAATGTCACCCATCTAGTTAATAAATTCTTTTTTTTAATATGTGTTGAGAATCACTTTGAATATACTAGAATAATAATTATTGTTACAACATAACCGTTTATTCAATTGAGGATAATTATTTAATACCCAATAATTAATTTAACGCGAAGTATAGAAAGGTGAAATTCATGAATAATTTAGAATTTTTCAATAGAAACGAAGCTAGAGATTTCATTAACAAAAACAAACCTATGGCTATCATTCCAACTGGTTCTGTAGAACAGCATTTAAATCATTTATTTATAGGTATGGACATAAATTCAGCCACTAAAATAGCTGAAGAATTAGCGAATAAATTTTCAAAAGACATAATATTTTATAGACCATTAAATGTGGGCATTGCGGAACACCATATGGCTTTTCCAGGAACGATGACATTAAGAGTCAATACTTTTATTGGAGTATTAACTGATGTTGCTAATAGTTTGATAAGAAGTGGTATAACTAAAATTCTTTTTATAAACGGTCACGGTGGAAATACTGAACCTATGAGAACAGCAATGCAAAATATAAACCTTGAAATGAAAGGTGTTCATAGTAATATAGATACTTCAGAGGTAAGAACTCATGTTGATTATATGGAATTACTAAACAAAGACTCAAAAATTGATATTAGATATACAAGTTACTGGGAAATGCATGATCCAAACTTTATTAAAAAAATAATTAATGACCCTAGTTATCCAGGACATGCAAGTGAATATGAAACATCTGTTGCTTTACATATGTTTCCAAATTTGGTTGATAAAGAAGCTATTAAGAATGATCCTTTAGGAACTTCTGCTGATGCAACAAAAGAAAAAGGGAAACTTATTTATGATGATATTATAGAGAAGTACTCTAACATTATTCAAGAAATGCTAACTGATTAATATTCGTGAAAAAAATATATTTTATATTCATTATATTGTTCATAAATTTCAACCCTCTTTATGCTCATCAGCCTTTTGGGATTCTAAATAATGAAGGGAACTCTCATTTTGTAAACTTAAGAGATGCATCGGTATCTCATGCATTTTATGGGGAATTTAATTCAAAAGATGAAGAAGTCTTAATCAATGCACAAATTTTATCAGGAGATCATTTAGAATTCAGCCTATTGATTCCTGACAAATTACCAGAAAATGAACTACCAGAAAAAAATCTACCATATATTGTACTTTCAGATTCATCAAAAAACCAAAATGTTTATCATGCAGAGGAAAGAGTAAAATTTCATGAACCTTTTAGTAATATGGATTTGATTAGAATAATTTCTTATAAAAATAAAGAATTGATCGATACGAATTACTCATTGAAAGTTGTCTCAAATAATAAAACAAGATTTGTAGTATCTATTGGATATAAAGAAAATTTTTCAACAACTTACGCTGATGGAGATGTCACAAAATTAGGAAAAGAAGGATTAGATAAATGGTACTTTGTTGAACAAAAGTCGAAGCAAAATTATTTTTTAACTAGGATTTTATTACCAATTTTTTTGGGGTTCTTATTTTTTATATTAATTGTTTTTATTAAACGCTTTAGGTATGAATAGAATTATTCTTAGTAGAAAGGGATTTGATTCCTCCGCTGGTGGAACAGCATCTCCTATATTTTCTGATGGAAAACTTTTTTCAATACCAATTCCTCAAAAATTTCCATCTCCAACTAGATACCAAGATTTACAATTTAATGGAATGACTGGAAAGGATATTTTAAAAGAATCATCTGTAAAGTCTGTATTGCCACATAATTATTGTCACTATGATCCACTTTTGTCAAAAGAAATTGGAATATTTGGTCAAGCAAGTTCATCTCAAACAGAATTAAAAAATAATAAAGTTAGTTCAGGAGATTTGTTTTTATTTTTTGGTTGGTTCAAGCAGTTTACTAAAAAAGGTAAAGATCTTCATCATTTATTTGGATGGTTACAGATAGAGAATATTATTGAAGGAAATATTAAAATAAAAGATTTTTTGAATAAACTTAATATTCAGCATCCTCATGGTTATGGTGACACATCGAGATATACAAATAATGCAATATATATTGCCAAAAAAAATTTAACTTTAAATCGAAAATCTTTTCCTATAAGTGGACATGGACTTTTTAAAAAAACACATAAAGATTTGATTTTAACTGAAAAAGGAAGTTCTAGATCAAAATGGAAATTACCCAAAATGTATTTTTTAGAATCAAATAATATTTTTTTAAATAGACTCAGTTGGAAAGATGAATCCAATTGCCTAGTTGATTGTATTGGTCAAGGTCAAGAATATATCTTGAATGCTGAAGATAATCCAAAGATAGTAGAATGGGCAGTTAATTTGATTAAAAAGCATGGATAAAAAAATTGCCACTGTAGTTAAGCAGATAAATATTTTATAATTAAAATACATTTATTAATGAGGAGAAAAAATGACTTCTGGAGAAATAACTTATAAAACATTAAAGCAGGCAAAAATAGCATATGCTATTGCTGGTTGGTCTATAGATCTTGAAGAAGAAAATTTGGTTATAGTTTCAAAAGAAAAAAATAGATCTCACATCATCCATGCAATCGTAACTGTATTGACTGGATTTCTTTGGGCACCATTTTGGATCGCACTTGTCTTGAAAAAATCTGAAACAAGAAAAGTTATCACCTTTGATGAAAAAACTAAAACCGTAAGTATTCTAGATAGATAACTAATCAAGATTAATTTAATTCATCAATCATTAAAGTATTATGATTTGCTCAGAATGTGGAAATGAAATATCTAAACTAAGATCAACATTTTTTAAGTTCTGTCCAGAATGTCGAAAAACTATAGGGTCGATTGATTATGATTTAATAAATAAAGCAAAAAAAAGTACTTGGGAAAAAGCTAAACCTAAAAGAAAGATTAATCTCTTTATGTTAGGATTTTTGGCATTCATAATGATATTGGCTGTTATTTTTCTGACTGCTTTTTTGGTCGGTTTAGGTTGGGGCTTTGGTGAAGCTACAGTCCAGTAATTAAAAAATCGATATAATATTTAGGTATTATTTTATGGATTTTGAACCAAGCATATCCCAAATAGTAGGATTGAATTCTATCAGTGCATTATAAATGAGATATAAAGCCAAGCCTAACAAAGCCATCATAATGATAGTTCCTATTCCTACAACTGGAGCTACCACACGATAAAGAAGTTTTTCTAGTTTTTCATCATCCATCATCATAATCAATATTTTATCTTATTATTTCAAGATTTTATAGGACTCTTCAAAGACAAATTCACCATTGTTGCAATCAATAGATATCATAAAATTTGAAAGATTTTTACTATCTACTGAAAATTTTGTATTTAAAGTTAAGTTAAAATTTAGATAATCCAAAGTACTAACGAATTCACCTTTTCCTATGTGTGCTGTTTTATCATCTGATAAGATGGCCCCGCTAAAATAATCAATACCTTTTGCCTCAGTAGTAACCCAACAAATAGAATAATTTGGTACTTTCACTGAAACTGTAAACGGAACATCCCATTCTAGATGATTGATTTGTTCACCATTTTTATAAAGATTAATATTTTCTGAACAACTTAAAAATATAAAAATCAATGGTATTAATTTGATTGATTTTTTTAACATAATAAAATAAATTATTAATATCCTAGCAGGTGCTCGATAAAGAGAGAATAGGGAAGATGGTTAGAATCCGTCACGGTCGCGCCACTGTATTTATGTTTACATATGAGTCAGGAGACCTGCCTAGCTAGGACCTACGTTCCAATTTCTTCGCGTTAAGAGTTGCGGAAGCAATCATTGCTCTTAAATAAGAATGTGAGAGTAATGAAAAAATACATAAATAATTTAGATAAAAAAAATCAATTATATATATACCTGTCAATAATTCTTTTACTTGTTTTTACACTATCAATTACTTCAATGTCAAAAGGTATAGTAGATATTTCATTTGTAGAGATGTTCCATTTGTTTTTCTCGGATTCAACATCATTAGATTCAACAAATAAATCAATTTTATTAGATATTAGACTCCCAAGAATAATATTATCTTTTTTTGTAGGCTTGGCTCTCTCAATATCAGGAGCGGTAATGCAAGGTATTTTTAGGAATCCTTTGGCCGATCCATCAATATTGGGAGTTTCTGCAGGAGCGGCTCTTGGAGCAGTTATTCCTTTGACTTTAGCCATACACACTGCCCATTTACTGATAGTTCCTGCTTTTTCTTTTATTGGAGGATTATTTGCATCTGTTTTAGTTTATTTAATTTATATTTTTACTTTTAAAAAATCAAATACTATATTATTACTAGCTGGTATTGCTATAGGATCCTTTTTAAATGCACTAATAACATTAAGTGTTTATCTGAGTGATAATCCCTTCCAAATGCGATCAATTTTTTATTGGTTAATTGGTGGATTTGAATCTACTAGGTGGGAGCATTTAACTATTAGTCTTCCTGTGATTATATTTTCGATGTTATTTCTAATTTATAAATCAAAAGAAATAAATTTGATTATGACAGGTGATGATTATGCTTCTTCAGTTGGAATAAATGTAAATAGAACTTTGTTGTTTTGTTTATTTTTTACTTCTTTGGCTACATCTGTAGCTGTTTCTGTAAGTGGTATATTAGCTTTTGTAGGATTAGTTGTGCCGCATATTGTTAGATTAATTGTTGGAAATGATAATAGGCAAGTTCTTCCATTGTCTGCTTTTTTTGGAGGTTTTTTTGTAGTTTTAATGGATTACGTGACAAGAATATTTTTCTCCTCATCAGATTTAAGAGTAGGTGTCTTTATGAGTTTGATTGGAGGCCCATTTTTTATTTTCCTAATTTTTAAAAATAGTTTTACAAAGAGGAGTAAACAAATTTAATGAAAACAATAAATAAATTAATTTTGATTACAATGTTTACATTTTCTTTAATATTTTTTTCTTGTTCTGATTCTGTAAACCAAAATTTTTCAGAAAATCCAAAACCTATAGAAAAAGAACCTGTTAGAGGTGAACAGAAAGAAAATGAATGGTCCATAATGCTCTCTGAAATTGAAGAAATAGTTGATCCAAATAATATTTCATGGCCAAGGATTGTAAATATAAATAATAAAGAAATAATAATTTATGATAGACCGAAAAAAATAACAACTGTTTCTTTAGGTCACGATGAAATTTTATTTGGCATTTCAAATGAAGAGCAGATTGTTGGGACAACATCTTTTGCCCAAGAAGAAGGCAGCAATATAAAAGATAAAACAAAGGGGTTACCAACAGTTACTAATGACCCAGAAAGTATTATTGTACTTGATCCTGATATTGTTTTTGCCGATCCATTTACATCCATGGAATTAATTGATGCACTGGAAGATTTTGGCATTAAAGTTATTCAAACCAAACTAAACAATAGCATAGAAGGTAGAAAGAAAGATATTTTATTAATGAGTTATATGACTGGGAATTTATCGGAAGCAACAAAACTTGTAAATCTTGTTGAACGAAATGTAGAAATACTAGAGAATGTTGCAAAAGAAAATAAAGAATCAACAAAGAAAGTCATGACACTTTCATGGTGGGATGCATATTGGACTTCGGGAAAAGGCTCAACTGAGGATTCAATAATCTCATTAGCAGGTGCAATAAATCTCTCTGCTTTAAATGGAATTGAATCTAATGCCACTATTGATAAAGAATTATTGATTGCAATGAACCCAGAAATAATCTTAATCACCCAATCAGTTGATTGGGGTGGCGATGATTTCTATAACGAATTATTTAATGACGATTCCCTTACAAATATTGATGCTATAAAGAATAATCAAGTTTATATGGTCAACCCTAATTGGTGGAGTACTCTTTCATATTGGAATACAAAAGGTTCAGAAGAACTCGCAAAAATCTTATGGGATTTACAAGAAATTCCTCATTTTGGAGATTACAAATGACTTTATTTATAAAAGATTTAGAATTTTCATATGATAGAAACAGAGTTATAAACAAAGTTTCTATAAGGTCAGATGCATCTACTTTGGGATTGCTCGGTCCAAATGGTTCTGGGAAAACTACATTAATCAAACTGATCGGAGGTTTGTTGAAATCAGAAAAAGGCACAATATTTCTTGATGATAATTGTATAAATACATTAAATTCAAAACAATTATCTAAAATTATTGCCTTTGTATCTCAAGATCATGAACCAACATTTGGTTTTAATGTTGAAGAAGTTATTGAAATGGGAAGATATCCATTTATGGGGACATTTGGATTTATATCAAATGAAGACAAAATCATAATTGATAAGATTATTGAATTATTAAGTATTGGACATTTAAAAAAAATCAAAATGGAAGAACTCTCCTCTGGAGAAAAACAAAAAGTTAGATTTGCTAGAGCTTTGGCTCAAGAACCTAAGTACATCCTTTTAGATGAGCCAACTTCAAATTTAGATTTATCTAATAAATCACTTGTTTTAAATGTGATCAAAGAAATAGTCAACTATGGAACAGATCTTATAATTACATCACACGATTTATCTTTTATTGAACAATCAACAGATTGTTGTATTATGATTTCAGATGGAGATATTCTTTTTGAAGGTAAGACAAAGAAAATTCTTACTGAAGAAAACATAAAGAAACTTTACAAGGTAGACACTATTCCAAAATGGATTTAATACATGCATGTGATGATGTATACAAATTATTCTTATTTTATGTATAATTTAAAAAAATGTTTAAAGGATGTGTTATGGGTACCTTAACCAAAAAACAACTAGATCATTTTAAAGAATTTGGTTTCTTGAAAGTAGAAAATTTAATTGATCCAGAAAAAATTATAGATCCTGTAATTGACGAATATCATCAAGTTTTAAGTAATCTTGCAGATGTTTTGTTTGAAGAAGGGAAAATCACTTCTAAATACGAAGATTTACCATTTGGTGAAAGAGTAACAAAAATATACTCTGAAGCTGATGAAGTTTATAATCAGTTTTTTGATTTTTCATTGCCTCAAGGAAATATAAAAAATGACACTCCTTTTTGGGCAGGACCAGCAGTATTTTATGCGTTAAAGTGCGAAAGTTTATTAGATGCTGTTGAATCTATTATAGGGAAAGAAATTTATTCAAATCCAATTCAACACGTAAGAATCAAAATTCCAGAAAAAGTTGCCCCACGGGATGAAGATGGTTTTGTAAAATTTGGAGCTACTCCTTGGCATCAAGATGCTGGTGTTGCTACAGCAGAAATTGATAAAACAAACATGCTGACTGTATGGTTTCCACTTATGGATGCAAATGAAGAAAATGGATGTTTACAAGTAGTACCTGGCAGCCATGCTGGTAAGGTATTAACACATTGTCCAGGGTTTAATCCAAAGACTGGAGAAGCCTTTCCAGCTCTCTCCGCTCAAGGTTTACAAATTCCACCGACTTTGTTTAAGTCAGAACACGCAATGTCAGTTCCTATGAAAAAAGGAGATGCATTATTTTTAACAAAAAAAACAGTTCATAGCTCTCTCCCAAATATTAGTGACAAGATTCGTTGGAGTTTTGATCTAAGGTATCAGCCAATTGGACAACCAACAGGCCGGGAAATTTTCCCCGGATTTGTTGCCAGGAGTGAAAGAAACCCAGAAAACATTTTGAATGATCCTAAAAAATGGCATACATTATGGGAAAGTACAAGAGATCAATTAGCTGCAGAAGAACAGTTCTCTTTTAATAGATGGGATGGAGAAGATCCTGCTTGTGCATAAAAGAATTTTTTGACTTTTACTTTAAAATATGAAGAATTATAAAACTCACGATTATGAAGGTCTAATAGCAGAAACAATTCAATTTGATTCTGCCAATGGAGATAGTATTAATGCTTATTTAGCAAAACCTTTAAATGAAGGAAAGTTTCCTTGTGTGATACTTATTCATCATTTACCTGGTTGGGATGAATTATATAAAGAATTTACACGTAAATTTGCTCATCATGGCTACATTGCTATTTGCCCTGATTTGTACTTTAGAGAGGGGAATGGTTCCCCCGACGATGTAGCCGCAGAGGTTAGATCTAAAGGTGGAGTTTCTGATGAACAAGTTATTAAAGATATATTGGGTGCTGCAAATTATATTGATAAATTAGATATTTTTAATGGTAAAACAGGACTCTTTGGTACATGTTCTGGAGGAAGACATGGATTTTTATTAGGTTGTTCAACGGACAGATTTGATGCAATTGTTGAATGCTGGGGAGGTAATGTTATTATGGATGAAAGTAGTATAAATGATAAGCAACCCGTATCTCCATCTTCACTTACTGAGAATTTCTCTGGATCTCTATTAGGGATCTTTGGAAATGAAGACACCTCTCCCAACCCTAAGCAAGTTGATGAACATGAAAAACTTTTAAAAGCTGAAAATAAAGATTATGTTTTTCATCGTTATGATGGTGCAGGGCATGGGTTTAATTATTATGATAGACCGATATATAGGCAGGAACAATCTGTAGATTCTTGGGTAAAGATTTTTGATTTTTTGGATAATAAATTGAGGAGTTAACTATGTGTACTATGATTGCTGAAAGAGCATCAATTCAAGGTTCAGGTAAGACGGAAAAAGCGTGGATTTCTATTGATTCATGTGATATTTATTACGATCATCCTGATCACGTTGATTCTGAGCATGCTATCACACTTAGTTTTAGCAATCAGATTGATCCTATAAATTCTAGAATTTCATTAGAGTTAACCCCCGAATCCGCAAAAGAAATTATAACAAAGATACAAGTTGCATTATCTAAAGGTGATTCTCTAGAAAGATAATATGAAAGGTATTTTCAATTAAGAATCGGTCTTTTTGTGTGAAATTCTGTTTCATTTTGCCAATCAATTGCAATATTGAGTAATTTGTTATCATTATTGATTTTTCCGGTAAGCATCATTCCAATTGGGAGATTGTTTTTTGTAAATCCACATGGGACAGAAATTGAAGGCTGACCAGTCAAGTTGAATACCCCAGTAAATCTACCCATTGAGTTTGATTCATAAGTGTTTGGACTACTTGATTCAGATATAAGTGGCGCTATTACTGGAACTGTAGGAGTTATTAGTGCATCTATATTGTTCATTTTTTTATTCATTTGATAGTTAAAAGAAGACATTGCCCTTGATGCAGTTAGATATTCTTCACTAGAGACACCTAAACCTCCAATCATTCTATTTAAAACTGTTTTTGTATATGACTTGTAATTTTTTAAATATTCACTGTGAACTGAGATAGCTTCTGGCAAAAGGACAGCAATATTTATTTTTCTTCCATCAGCAACGAAAGGAAGATCAATTTCTTCAATTTGATACCCCATATTAGATAATTGATCTACTGATTTCATTACATTTATTTTTATTTCTTCATTCACTTCTTCAAAAAAATAATCTTTAGGCAAACCTAATTTAATTTCATTTCTATTGGTTATAACTTCTTCATTAAAATGATTGTCCTCTAATTTAATTGAATACTTATCTCTAGGATCATGGCCTCCTATAACCTTCATGATATTCAGGCAGTCTTTAGCAGATCTTGCCATTGGGCCAACATGATCCATCGACCAGCTTAAATCCATTACACCCCTTCTTGAAACAATTCCATATGAAGGTTTAAAGCCTGTTATACCACATAAAGAAGCCGGCATTCTTATTGATCCTCCAGTATCTGTACCTATAGCAAAAGTAGCTAGCCCAGCACTCACAGCGACAGCAGATCCTGAACTTGATCCTCCTGGTACTCTTTCTGTATCCCAGGGATTTCTACAAGTATTGGTATTAGAGTTAATTCCTAATGTTCCAAATGCAAATTCTACCAAATTCGTTTTTCCTAAAATAATTGATTGATTATCTAAAAAATCTTGTGTAATTTTGGAATTTTTTGTTGCCTTATTATTTTCAAGGATTTTTGATCCGGCAGTAGTTATTTTATTCTTGATATCAACTAAATCTTTTAACCCTATAGGAATACCAAAAAGTGGATTATGAGATTTAGAATCATTTAGAGACCTAGCATAATTAATAGCATCATCATTATATATTTCCAGATACGCATTTAACTTATTGTTATATTTTTTTATTCTTTTTAAAAAATCTTCTGTAACTTCTAAAGGTGAGATTGATTTTTCCTCATACATTCTTATTAATTCATCAATGCTTTTGTAAAAGATAGGTTCACTCATTGATTTCTCCGAAAGTTCTTTGTCGTGGTTCAAAATCACTAAAATTCTCTTTCATTAATTCAGAATAAGTTTTTCTAAAATTTCTATAACTTAAATATGCCTCATTGAAGTCTTGTTCTGATAAAATAATTCCCTTTTGATCCAAGAGACTTTTAAAAACTTGTTTTTGAGATATTGGTTTATTCATTTTTTTTCCAGATTTTTTGATTGTAAATACATTATAGTTTATTAAAAATAAAAAATTTATGTTAAATACTTGTACTAAAATATGGAATTAAAATACTACGGTAATGGAAGATTACATCCCAAAATAAGATCAAATGTTATAAAAAATATTAATGGACTGGATATTCATTTCTTGGAATCAGGAGAGAAAACAGAAAAATCCGAACTAATAGTACTTTTACATGGATTTCCTGAGTTGTCTTTTAGTTGGAGGAAAATTTTACCAGTACTTTCAGATAATGGATATCACGTCATTGCACCAGATCAAAGAGGATTTGGAAGTACAATAGGTTCAGATTTATCTTATACATCTAACCTTGCTAATTTCTCACAAATAAATTTGGCAACAGATATATATGTATTGGTAAAAAAATTAGGTTATGACAAGGTTAGATGTATAGTAGGGCACGACTCTGGAGTTGGACCTGCTTCATGGTCATCTCTTATAAGACCAGATGTTTTCACTAGCCTTATAACAATGAGCGGACCGTTCACAGGTCCACCAACTTTAATTGATAATTCAAAAGACGACTATATTTCTGAGACAGATGAAATTGATAAAGATTTAGCTCAATTAAATATCCCAAGGAAACATTATCAATCATATTATCGTACAGAGTCCGCAAATAACGACATAATGAATTGCCAACAAGGATTAAAATCCTTTATAAGAGCCTATTATCATTATAAAAGTGCTGATTGGAAAAACAATAATCCTTTTGAATTAGCTTCCTGGAACTCTAAAGAGTTGTCTAAAATGCCAACTTACTACGTTATGAATAAAGATCAAAACATGGCAGAAACTGTTAATAACCATATGCCTTCAGATGATGAAATTAGCAATTGTAAATGGTTGACTGAGAATGAAATTGAAGTTTATGTCAAAGAGTACTCAAAAACTACATTTCAGGGTGGTTTAAATTGGTATAGATCAGGAGTTGATTATGAAAACATACAGAAACTATCACTTTTTAGTGATTTTAAAATAGATGTCCCGTCTTTATTTATTTCCGGTCAAAATGATTGGGGAATTTATCAAAAACCTGGTGCCTTAGATAAAATGTCATCAGTAATGTCAAAGTTTAAAGGAGTTCAATTAGTTGAGAATGCTGGTCATTGGGTTCAGCAAGAAAATCCAGAAAAAGTAAATAAATTAATTCTTGAATTTCTATCAGAAAATTAGCCTAAGTTTTTAAACGGATCAGAACCTTCTCTTTTATCTTTTACAATATCTATAATGGCGTTTATTCCTTCTATGGGAGCACCTAATTTTATAGCTTTTATTTTATCTGCTTCAGATTTTTTATCATCACCTATAGCTACATATGCAACAGCTCTGTTTCCGTAAGCGTCAGAATTATTGGGATTTATATCAATAGCTTTGGAAAAATTAATAATTGATTGTTCAAATTCTCCAATGGTCAAATATGCTGTCCCCAAATTAAACTGGATTTCGAAATTTTGTGGGTCTTCCCATGAAGCTTTTTCAAAATCACTAATTGCTTCTTCATGTAAACCTAATTTTGCCTTATTTAGACCTGATTTGAAATATTTAGATATCATATAATAAAATTTTACTAGAGAGATTTAATGATAAAAAAAATACCAATAAATTTCTATCGAGCAGTTCTTTTTTCAATAATTTACATTTTAAATTATCAAAAGGAAATAAGTCAATCTAAAAAATTAATATCAAAAAGGATGATTGTTACTTCTTCTATTAATTTATTCAAATCAAAGAAACTTTTGCTTGATATATATTTTCCGAAGGAAATTAATACAAATAAGTTTCTTAATACATTGAACGATGAATTAGATGCTCTTGTTCAGAAAAATCGAATAATATTTAAAGGAAAAAACTACACACTTTCAAATAATTCGAAAGAAATTTTTATAACTGATAATTTATTGCAACAAGAAATTATAGATCCGATCCATAATATGATTTATTTGACAATTGGCAATAAAGAATTCCCGACATTTAACCTGTCTGAATTTTTCGTAGAATTTATAGAATCTTGAATATATTTTTATTGATATTGGACATATAATTAATAGATACTAAAGCGGGAGTGGTGAAATGGCAGACACGCATGCCTTAGGAGCATGTGCCGCAAGGCGTGAAGGTTCGACTCCTTTCTCCCGCACCAAACTTAGAGTATAAAATCAGAAACGCTTCATCCGCATCATAATAGAAATCCCTTTATAGGATTTTATTTTCTAAGCATTTCCCATGTCATGACCACAACACATTGGTGATTTGACTTTTCCATGACCATTGGGACATTGAGCAACCCCTACGGTTGAACCATCATCCTTAGCAATATTTTCATGTACTAATTCTGCATCACATTTTGTACATTTAATTCCTGTTATTTCCATACCGCAACCTTGATGACATGTATAAACTGTCATATATTTCCTCCAATTTATAATATAATGAGATTGAATTAAGTTTAGCAGAAAATATTTTAGAAATGTTTAAGTTTGGCGAATATAAGATTCACATAATAAATGATTTACTAGGTGTAAAAAGAGATCCCTCTAAAGTTTATCCAAATGTCAAAAAATCTGATTGGCATGCATACAAAGACTTTGCTCAAAATAAGGATGGTACCATTCAATCAACATGGAGAGGCTATCTATTACAATCTCCTAAAAATAACATTTTGATCGACACTGGAATGGGGCCGGGTCCATATGACCATACTGATAAAAAAGGAGTGTTTTTGCAAAATTTGAAAAAAGCAGGTGTTTTGCCAGAAGAAATTAATTATGTTTTTATTACACATACTCATGGAGATCACATAGGTAACAATATCATATGGCGAAATAACAAACCTCTTTTGAACTTTCCTAATGCAAAATATTTAGTTTCGAAATTTGATTTTGATCATTATCTAGATAATCAAAATAATGAGTTTATAGAACAGGTTTTACCTCTAAAAGAATTAAGTGTTCTAAGTTTAATTTCTGGGAAATTTTTTATTGAGAATAATATTTGGTCGTTGCCTACGAATGGGCACACTCCAGGGCATCAGTGCCTATTTGTAAATATAGATGACAATAACAAATTGGTTTTCACTGGGGACCTTTTTCATAATGAAGCTCAAATTACTGAAAATCTTTGGTGCCCCATTTTTGATTGGGATACCAATATGAGTACAATTTCTAGAACAGGTCTTTTTAATCTCGCATTCAAAAATGATTGGATTATTTGTACAGGACACTTAGAAGATAAAAAGGCTGTAGGAAAAATTGTTTCACGAGAAGGGATTTTATTATGGGATCCTATACAGCAGTAGGAGCCCTGTATTTTTCCCATTCAAAAATTGTTTGAAACTGTTTTGATAAATTTAAAACATCATGTTCTCGACCCATATCTCCAACAATTTGCAATCCTATAGGTAATTTGTTTTTAGAGAACCCAATAGGCAAAGTCGCGGCCGGATTGCCTGTAAGGTTAAAAATATAAGTTAATGGTGTAAAATCCCACAGTGGATCATTTGTTTTTTTTCCATTAATAGATTCAGGTGGGTTGTTTACGTCAAATGCGGTTGTAGCCATTGTTGGGAGTATAAGAATATCGTAATTTTTAAATAATTTATTTGTGTAATCTCTATAGAATCCAATTTTGTTATAACATTCAAACATTCTGCTGCCAGTAACTTTTTTACCATGCTCCCAATTTCTTTTCACATAATCTGTTATTAATTTTTTATTATTTTCGTCCTCTAGCAATATGGGGTCACTAGCATACCCTTTAGTACAAAAAAAATCAAAAAAAACTTGGTATATAGATTCTGAAGATTCTGGGTAAAAATTGATTTCTGATATTTCTGATTTAGTTTCTTTTGTAAATTTATTTAAAGATTCTTTAACAATTTTGGTTACCTCATTATCAACTTCAGCATCTCCTACTGAATGTGAAAAAGCTATCTTATAATTATTACTTTTGCTTAAACTATCTAAATAATCTTCAGGATCTTTATTTATATTTATATACTCGCCTTCGTCACTATATCCAGCAAGTACTTGAAGTAAAATTGCTGCATCTTCAACGTGTCTACTTAATGGTCCTGAAGTAGCATTATTTACAACGTTCCATCTTACAGAACCGTCTACTATTCTAGAGACTCTTCCTTGAGTAGGCTTTATTCCATATATTCCACAGAAAGATCCGGGAATACGAATAGATCCTCCGCCATCACCACCTTGACTAATTGAAGTAATTCCAGCTGATACTGCAGCTGCTGATCCTCCACTAGAGCCCCCAGGGGTTTTTTTTATATCCCATGGATTAAAACTCGAGCCGAATACTCTATTGTCTGAAGTTCCAGCATGACCGTATTCAGGTGTATTCGTTTTACCAAGAATTATACCTTGAGATGCTTTTATTTTTCTTACAGACATCGAGTCTTCCTGCGCTATTCCATCTCTAACAAGTGAACCAAATGTACATCTATAATTGGCCATAGGTTCCACATCTTTTATTGCAATTGGAATCCCAGTTAATAACTTAGGGTTTTCTCCTTTTAGGAATGTTTTTTCCGCTTCTTTTGCTTTCTCTATTGCATATTTTTCTGTTATCGTTATAAATGCTCTAAGTTTTGAATTTAGTAAATTGATATTTTCTAATGCCTCTTTTGTAACCTCTACAGGTGAAATCTCTTTTGCTCTGTATAGTTCTTGTAATTCACTTATTGATTTATATCCAAAATTATTTTTAGCCATTTTTCTTACTTTTTTGATTAACTACGATATACTGTTTTTTTAACACTATATAGTAAATCGCATAAGGAGTTAATAATGCCATACAAAGTAGTTATCACTGTAAATTCGCCTGGAAGAAGTGGGCCTCCCAAAACAATGCTTGATGTATTTGAAGCTTCAGGTATTGAATCTTCAGTGATTCCATGTTCAAATGAAAATGAACTTATAGCTGCTGCAAAAGATGCTGATGTTTTATTAGTAGGAACTGTACCGCATACAACAAGAGAAGTAATGGAAAATTTACCTAAACTCAAAATGATTGGTAGGTCTGGAGTAGGAGTAGATTCAGTAGATTTAGATGCAGCAACGGAACTTGGGATATGTGTAACTAATACCCCAGGAATAAATACTTCTGAGGTAGCTGATCATGCAATGGCTTTGCTTTTATCAATAACGAGACAAATACCAGAATTAAGTAAACATACTAAAGAAGGAGCATGGTCTGATAATCCACAAAAATTAATGAACCCAAGAAATAGGTTGAGACGAATTGCAGGGACAACTGTTGGAATCTATGGATTTGGGAACATAGGTAAAGCTTTTTCAAATAGAATAAAAGGATTTGGACCAGAAAGAATAATTGCACATGATCCTTATATTCCTCAATCGGTTGCGGATTTATATGGAGTAAAATTAGTATCTTTTGAGGAATTAATAACTGAGAGCGATATAATAACAGTTCATTCTCCTGCAACATCTGAAAATAATCATCAGTTTAATTTGGATGCTTTTTCTAAAATGAAAGAAACAGCTATATTTATAAATTGTGCTAGAGGTCCTATAGTAGATGAATCGGACCTAGCTCACGCATTGAATAATAATCTTATTTATCATGCAGGGATTGATGTTACTGAAATAGAACCTCTTGATGCTGAATCTCCATTGTTAAAAACAGAAAATCTCTTTATAACACCTCATTATGCTGGAGGTTCAAACTTTACTGCTTCAGAAGGTTCAAAAAGATGGGCAGAAAATGCTGTAAATGTGTTAACTGGACAAAAACTTTGGGGTTTAGCAAATCCAGATGTAAAAAGGGTGATTACTATCATGAGAACTAAGGGTTCAAATAAGTGGGATGATATACCTGATCCCGTAACTGATTTTGATTTTAGTTAAAATAAACGTAATAAATCATGGTATAAACATTGAGAAAAGTTTCTAATAGAGTTATTTTTAACTTTAAAATTTATAAAAATTGAATTCAAATGAGGTTAATATGGCAACTGAGAAATCACTAATTGCTCACCTATACAGACGTGCAGGATTTGGTACAACTCCTGAAATGTTGGAAAAGTTATCAAAAAAAGATTATGATTCTATAGTTGATGATCTTGTCGATATTGAAAAATTTGAAGAACTTCCTGATGAGGATGTATTATCACGGTATTATCCTCAATTAAGTTCTTGTGATAATTTTGGATTAGACAATGTTAAATGGTTTTATAGAATGCTAAATTCAAAAAAACCGTTCCAAGAAAAAATGACTTTATTTTGGCATCATGTTTTTGCTACAGGTTGGACGAAAAGTGAACAAGGTCCATCTATTATTGATCACATAGCTATGTTAAGAAAAAACTGTCTTTCTAATCTAAGGGTATTACTTTCAGAATTGTCTGCAGATCCAGCAATGATCTTTTGGTTAGATAATTGTGAAAACCATGGTGAAAATATAAATGAAAATTTTGGAAGAGAATTATTGGAATTATTTTCAATGGGAATTGGCAATTACACAGAAGATGACATAAAGGAAGCTTCAAGAGCTTTTACTGGTTGGACTTTTGAACAACCGATGCCACTTTATCCCTATGGGCATTTTAAATCTCATTTTATATATGATGAAAATGATCATGATGAAGGTAAAAAGAAATTCCTTGGACAAGAAGGTAACTTTAATGGAGGAGATATTATAGAGATCATAGTTAAAACAGAAGCCTGTGCCAATTTTATTTCAAGACATATTTATAACTTTTTTGTAGCGGATGAACCGCAAATTCCTGCATGGAGTATTGAACCACCACAAGATCAAGAGGCAATGAAAATTCTAGTACACACATTTCTTGATTCAGATGCAGATATAAAAGAAGTCATGAGAGTTTTATTCAAATCTGATTTCTTTAAAAATTCAAGATTTAAGAGAGTTAAGTGTCCTGCAGAATTTATAGCTAGTACTTTAAAACTAACTACAGAATTAGGACCAAAAGATATAAGATTGGGGAAATTGCATGGTTTAAGTGCTGTAATGGGTCAAACATTATTAGATCCGCCTACCGTTGAAGGTTGGCATACTGGAAAAGAATGGATAGACGGAGGCTCCCTAACTGAACGGATAAATTATGCTGTTGATTTAATAAGTGATATGAATAATACAGGATCAAAAGATTTAGTTGAGAGGATTGTTGCTAGTAAATCTGAACTTTCGTCAGAAGAACTTGTAAAAAAGATCTTAGAAAACATTGGAGAACTAGAAGTAAGTGATCAAACTCATGAACAATTACTTGAAATTGCTTCTGAAGGTCCTTCGGTTGGAAATGGAAAAGATTCAAAAGAAATAAGACAGAAAATAATTAGACTTTATACATTATTGGTTTCATCCCCAGAATTTCAATTAGCTTGATAAATTAGGAGTAAATTTATGGTTACAAAATCTAAAAAACAGAATAAGAAAAAAGATCCAGTCTTGGTTGTTGTTCAACTTTCTGGAGGAAATGACTTCTTAAATACAGTTATTCCCTTTACCAAGGGAATTTATTATGATGTTAGAAGTTACGTTGGACATAAAGAGGAAGAAGTATTACCTTTTACCAACGATCTTGCTTTTCACCCTAATGCGGAATCTTTCAGAGAACTATATAAACAAGGTAAAATGGCAATAATCCAAGGGATAGGGTATGAAAACTCAATCAGATCTCACTTTAGAGCAATGGATATTTGGCATACATGTGAACCTAATACTGTAGCAACAGAAGGATGGTTGGCTAAAGTCATTAGAGAATTAGATCCTAATAGTGTTAATCCTTTGACTGCTATAAGCTTTGGAAAAGGATTACCAAGAGCCCTAGCTGCTCCTGGAGTAATTGCTACTAGCGTTGATAATCTTGATAATTATGGTTTGATGACTTCTATTGAAGATGATGTCCAAAGGATGGCAAATTTGGATGTTTTTTCAAGAATGTATACTCCCAAAGATGAATGGATGGGAGATAGACATGAATCTGGAGTTGTAATGAATTATTTAGCTAATACAGGATCTGGTGTTCTTACTGGTGCAGATATGTTAAAAGATGTTCCAAGGAAATATAAGTCCTCAGTAGAGTACGCAGATAATTCAATAGCTAAAGCACTTAGGGATGTTGTAAGGGTCCATACTGCTAATTTAGGAACGAGAATATTTTATACTCAACATGGAGGATATGATCATCATGCACAGGAAATGCCAGCACATGATAGATTAATGGGTGAATTGTCCCAGGGTATTACTGATTTTCTAACAGACTTAGAAGAACATAATGCTTCAGATGAAATTGTAATGTTAGTATTTACAGAATTTGGTCGTCGCATGAGAGATAATGGTTCCGGCACTGACCATGGGTCAGGAGGAGGCGCTTTTATTATCGGAAACAGAGTTAAAGGTGGTCTTTACTCAGAATATCCTTCAATAGAACCAAGCGAATGGTTAAATGGAGAAGACCTTAAGCATACTTTCGACTATCGTGGAGTATATGGGACGTTGTTAGAACAACATATGGGGTTAGATCCAACTGAAATTGTATTAGGAAACTATGAACAATTGAATCCATTTAAATAAAATAGGAGAAAAGTCATGACACAAGCTAAAGAAAGAGCAAAACAACCTCCATATGCGATATTAAGAGGAGGTTATAAGTATAAAGAAACATTAGGGATGAGACGTGTGACTACTTATTGTATGGATATCGTAGAAACTGAAGAAATCTTATATGTTTTGATTAGAGCTGATGGAGAAGGCGGTAACATAAGAAGAATCAATTGGAAAGATGAAGATTTAGATGTATTTGGTTCATTCACATGGCCAGTACAAATGATTCAAGATTCTGAAGGAAAACTATACGTATCTGATGAAGGGAAACATTGTGTTTATGTTTTAAAAGACGATGGTGAAAAAGGATTTGTACCTATAGGACCAACAGCCGATGCACAGGAATCCAGTACTAAGACAATTGAGATTGGAGAGTATGGCTCCGGAGAAGGCCAATTAGATTCTCCATCAGGCATTTGCTTTGATGACAATGAAGATTTGTATGTAGTGGATACCGGCAACAACAGAATTCAAAAGTTTGATAAAAATGGGAATTATTTATCCACCATAGGCTCTAAAACAGGAGATAATACACTCGATATGCCATGGGGTATAGCAATAAATCATAAGGGAGAGATATTAGTTTCTGATTGGAGGAATAATAGAATTTGTGTATTTGATAAATCAGGTGAATTTACACGTTCATTTGGTGAAATACATATTTCTTTAGGACTAGAGGTTAAACAACTTGATGGACCTGCAGGAATTTCTATAGACGATGATGGTGATATATATGTAGCAGATAGAAACAATAACCGTGTTGTTATCTACGATAGAGAAGAAAAATACGTCACACAAATAATTGGAGACGCAACATTATCTCAAATAGGTAAAACTTATATAATGTCCAGTCCAAGAGTTTTAAGATTAAGAGAAATGGCAAATAGGGAACAATGGAGATTATTGAGAGCACCTGCATCAGTTAGGACTTATGGGAAACTCATATATATTCCTGATTTCGGTTGCCATAGACTTCAAGTTTATGAAAAAGAAAGTTATCCACTTTCTAAGGATGAAATTTTTGAAGAGCCCAATCATCCAACTCTTTATAATGTGTAGGTTGAGAAAGTGCCTATAGTCTTTGGGTTTTCAAATCACAGAAAAAATTGTTTAGAAAGAGAATTGTCTAACTTTACTAAAGAAGCACCGCAATTAGGTGCAAAATCCATTGCAGTATTCGGAGATTTTCCTTTGGGTAAAATAACCCCAGAAACACCTCTTGATTTACTTATAATTCAACAAACTAATGAAGATTTCCATAATAGAGATGAATTTTGGATAACACATATAAGGCCTACTGTTCATACGAGATTTTTTGTATACACTCCAAATGAATTTTCATCTATTTCAAAAAATAATTACACTTTTAATGTAATAAAAAAATCTATGGAAATAATTTTTCAAGATAAGGATAAGGTTTTGAAATAATGGAAAATGAAAATTTTAAAGAATGCCAAAGGTGGAAGAAACAATCAGATTATGATTTTGAGTTAGCTACATCTTTAATATCAAAAGAATTTTCAATTTCCTGTTTTCTTTTTCAACAAGCAGCTGAAAAATCACTAATATCTTATTTGATTTTAAAAGGAACTGATAAAGTATGGGGCTCATCGATTTCCGATTTGTCTGAAGATTGTTTGGCTATCGATCCTACATTTGATTTTCTGAAATCATATGGACCTATTTTAGATAAATATTTATATTCCACTAGATATCCATCTTTTACTATAAGTGGTTCTCCATTTGAAATTTTTGATAAATCAGATGCTGAAAAAGCTAAGGAATTATCAGAGGAAGTAATAAAGTTTTGTGATGAAAAAATAAAGGAAATAATATGAACATTGATAAGGTCACTCTTTTGGATAAGACTTTAACTCTTTGTAATGTCTATGGTAATAATCTTGAAACTGTAGTTTATACACAAGGAGTGGGAATTTCTGCACGATTAAGAATTGAAAAATTAGGATACCCGTCTAACGCTAAACAATATGCACTTTCAACTTATTCTGATTTAGTAGTTAATAGAATAAAAGATGAATCACATGCTTGGGGAAATGATGGTAGAGCAGGTTTGATTTGGTTAGATGATTTATATGAAATAACAAAAAATTTAAATCATGTTCAACCAATAATTGATCAAGCTGATGCATTTGTTGATAAAAATAATCCTATATTAGATACAAACATACAGGTCGAAGATCAATTTTTTGTTTCTGCGGTTTTGGGAAGAGCTTATAAATATACATCAAAAGATATTTATTTAGATTTTATGATATCTCACATATTAGATTCTCCATTACAAAGAGAAGATGGTATATATATACATTCAAAAATAGCTGAATATCCTTGGGGTAGGGGAAATGGTTTTGCTATTTATGGAGCTGTAGAAGCTCTTAAATATATTCCTGATAATCATGTAAGGAAAGAGGAGGTAATTCAGAAACACATTAAACATATAAATTCATTGAAAAAATTACAAACTGAAAATGGAGCATGGAGACAAGTTATAGATAATGATGAATCATATGAAGAGCTAACTGCTACCAGTATGATTGGGTATGGTATCATAAATGACATTATGATGGGTATTCTGCCTAAAGAGTACTTAGAAATGGTGATAAAAGCTTGGAAATTTGTTGATTCTAGAGTTGAAGATACAGGCATTGTTCATGATTCATGTACTGGTACAGGCTCCCTTGATTCTATAGAAGAATATCTAATACGCAAAAGAGAAAATGGTTTTGATAATAGAGGTGGCTCTTTATCAGCTTGGTTTTTAGAATCTTTATTTGAATATGTGGAGGATAATAATGAATAATTTATATGATACAGTGATTATTGGTTCCGGATCAGCGGGTTCTATAATTGCTAATCGTTTATCAAAAGATGAATCAAGAAACATTCTTTTAATTGAAGCTGGAAATGACTATCCAGTAAAAGATTCATTACCAGAGAATGTTTTTTATGGTCACGGAAATTTGAAAACCAATGCTTCTTATGATACTGATCCAAGCAATTGGTCGTATCGTGCTGAAAGCACAAAGGGAGGCCCTACTATAAAAATTCCTAGAGGCAAAATTATTGGAGGATCATCATCTATAAACGCTCAAATTTTTCTTCGAGGTATAAGAGATGATTATGATCGATGGGCTGAATTCGGGAATGACAAATGGACTTTTGAAGAAGTTTTACCATATTTTCTTAAGCTAGAAAATGATCTTGACTATTCTGAAAACGAATATCATGGATCAGAAGGTTATATAAAAGTAAATAGATTTCCAAAAGAGAGTTGGGATCCTGTACATGATGCATTTTATCAATCATGCATTGATTATGGCTTTGATGATTGCCCTGATCATAACAAACCTGATTCTACTGGTGTTGGTCCTTTGGCTTTTAATCAAATTGACGGCGTAAGGCAAAGCACTTCACTTACATATTTAGCAGATGTACGTCACAAACCTAACATAAACATTAAAAGCAATTCTTACGTTAAAAAGATTTTGTTTGACAATAATAAAGCAATCGGTCTAGAAATTATTACAGACAAAGAAGAATACAAGTTGTTTTGTGATGACATTATACTTTGTGCTGGGGCTATTGAATCTCCTAAACTCTTACTTAATTCTGGAGTTGGAGATCCCGACAAATTTTTGCATCACGGAATTAAAACAGTTTTAGATTTACCTGGAGTAGGGATGAACTTAAGAGATCATCCTATGACTTATGTAGGATGGGAAACAAGAGATTCTTTCGTTGAGCCAAATTCAAATGAACCAAGAGCAAAAGTTGCTTTGAGATATACTTCAAAAAATTCTCAATGGAAAAATGACATGATAGTTTATATGGGATCAGGCACAAGATTAATGGGTAACTCAGAGATACCTGAAGGAATTAAGGCAAACTTGACTTTAAATTTAGCAGAAAGTTCAGGAGAGGTTTCTTTAAATAATGATGATCCAAACGCATATCCACATTTATTTTATAATTATTTAGGTACAGAGAATGATACCGATAGATTAATGGAAGGAATTCGTATTCTAAATGAAATTGGAAATCATAAGGAGTTTCAAAAACATGTATCCAATATTACCCATCCAGACATATCTGTAATAAATGATGATAATTTACTGAAAAAGTGGTTGCACGGAAAGATGGTTACTGCACATCATAGTAGTGGTACTTGTAAAATGGGTAACGACCCAATGGCAGTTGTTGATCAAAGAGGTGCTGTGATTGGATTGGAAAATATTAAAGTTGTGGACGCATCTATAATGCCTGATTGCATTAGAGCGAATACTAATGCCACAGTGATGGTCATGGCTGAAAGAATAATAGATTTGTGGTAATAAAAAGGAGAAATCAATGGTGAAATTATCTGGTGGAGAGGCATTAATCGAATCACTTGTTAGGGAAGGTGTTGAAATTATATTCGGTTTGCCTGGAGTCCAAATGTATGGAGTAGTTGATGCTATAAAACAAAATCCTAACATAAAAATGATAGTTCCAAGGCATGAACAAGCAACATCATATATGGCAGATGGATATGCAAGAGCCAGTAGGGGAATTGGTGTCGCAATGGTAGTCCCTGGTCCTGGACTGTATAACGCTGCAGCAGGATTATCTACAGCTTATTCTTCATCATCCCCAGTACTAATGATAGCAGGGCAGGTGCCAAGATCTTCTATCGGGAAAGATTTAGGAGGGTTGCATGAAGTTAATGATCAATTAGAAGCAATAAAGCCAGTTACAAAATTTCAGAAAAGAATATTAAGACCCCATGAGATTCCTGGTGCTGTATCGGAAGCCTTTGATAATTTGAAAAATGGCAGACCAAGACCAGTTGAAATAGAAATGCCTCCAGAAACGATGGTTGAAAGTGAAGAAGTACAATTACTTGAATCTAGCTCATATATAAGAACAGAACCTATTAATCAACCTATTTCAGACGTGGTAAATTTAATCCTAACGTCAAAAAATCCCGTAATTTATGCAGGTACAGGAGTAATTAGATCTCAAGCTGAAGAATCATTGATAAAATTTACAGAAGAGACCAATATCCCTGTTATCACAAGTGCCGCAGCAAAAGGAGTAATTTCTGATGAGCACCCTCATAGTTTAGGAGCTGCTTTAGGTGGAGAAGGACAACTAAAAGATTATGTTGAATCTTCTGACTTGATTATTGTTATAGGTTCAAGATTTGCTTTAAGATATCCTGCAGCCGAGAATACTAAAATAATTCATATAGATATAGACAAAAATGAATTTGGCAGATTTCACAAAGATGAATTAAGTATTTTATCTGATGCTAAATTAGCAATTGAAAAAATAGGTGAAGAGATTAAAGCTGTGGGCGGAACAAAGTTTGTTTCTCCAACAGAAAAGATTGCTAAAATAAGAAAAATTTTGAATTCTGGAGCAGAAGGATTACATCCCCAACATGAGATTATAAACTCTCTTAGAGAAGGAATGCCTAAGGATACTATTACTGTATGGGATATGACTCAGTTAGGTTATTATTCAAGACCTGGCTGGAAAACATACAACACTTCTAGTTATTTAGATTCAGGATATTCTGGAAATCTTGGATGGGCTTATCCAACGTCTTTAGGAGCCAAGGTTGCGAAACCTGAAACACCAGTGGTTTCAATTTCTGGAGACGGTGGTTTTATGTACAACGTACAAGAACTTTCAACTGCAGTAAAGTATGGTATCAATGTTGTATGCGTAGTTTTCAATGATGGCCATTACGGAAATGTACGAAGAGATCTGTCTCTTGATTGGTCTGGTGATTATGGAACAAGTTTTGTAAATCCTGATTTTGTTAAAATGGCAGAGTCTTATGGAGCTTTAGGTTTGAAAGTAACAGATCCTGAAAAAGTAGGAGAAGCAGTTTCAAAAGGCATAGATTCTAAAAGACCAACAATTATTGATGTAGAAATGATGGATACAAATGAAGTTCCTAGGCCTTTTTCTGTTCGAGCACCATGGACTTTACCGCAGGATGATTTATTAGATTGAATTTATCAAATGGTCTAACTATATGTTTGCTATAAATATTTCATACTAAAGGTGAGTATATTTGTACGTAATTTAACTTATAGAATACTGGTGTTTTAGAATATAATAATTAAGTATGAATGTAAGAAATTTTTCAATAATAGCACACATTGACCATGGTAAATCTACCTTGGCAGATCGTTTTATCGAAATTACAAATACAATACCTGGAAGAGATTTTCAAGATCAAGTTTTAGATACCATGGATTTGGAAAGAGAACGTGGAATTACTATTAAGGCTCAAACTATACAATTAAATTATGTTTTCAATGGTGAAAATTATGTATTCAATTTAATTGACACTCCTGGACATGTTGATTTTACTTATGAAGTGTCAAGATCGTTAGCTGCATGTGAAGGTGCTCTATTATTAATTGATGCTACACAAGGAGTTCAAGCTCAAACTATTTCTACTGTTTATCAAGCATTAGATCAAAATCTTGAAATAATACCAGTAATAAACAAAATTGATTCACCTTTAGCTGAAACAGAAAAAGTTACACAAGAAGTGACTGAAATATTAGGATTTGGAGAAAATGAGATTATGAAAGTTTCTGCTAAAGAAGGAACTGGTGTTTTAGAACTTTTAGAAACTATAGCACACAAAATACCTTCTCCCAAAATCCATGATGATACAAATGAACTCAGAGCTTTAATTTTTGATTCAAAATATGATACATATAAAGGTGCCATTGCATATGTAAAAGTCATAAATGGATCAATAAAAAAAGGTCAGAAATTATATTTTCATAAATCAAAATCAGAACATGAAGCTATAGATATTGGATATCTAAAACCTCATCATGAATCTATTTCAACTCTTGAAACTGGATTTGTAGGTTATGTAGAAACAGGCATAAAAAATTTAAAAGACATCCAAGTAGGAGATACAATAACAAATATAGCTTATAAAGCAACAACTCCTTTATATGCTTATAAAGAATCAGTCCCAACAGTCTATACAGGATTGTATCCTATAGATTCTGATAAATATCAAGATCTAAGGGAAGCTCTAGATAAATTATTCTTAAATGATCCAAGTCTTGTGTATGAACCAGAAACATCTGCAGCTCTTGGATTTGGCTTTCGGTGTGGTTTTTTGGGAATGTTACATATGGAAATAATTCAAGAAAGATTGGAAAGAGAATATGATTTGGAATTAATAACTACTGCTCCCAGTGTTACTCACTCTGTTCATCTAAAAAATGGAGAAATAAAAAAAATTCAGAACCCTTCTCAATGGCCTTCACCACAATTGATAGACTTTATTAAAGAACCATGGGTAAAAATTAATATTATTTCACCAGACGAATATATAGGAAAAATTGTAGATTTTTTATCTACTAAACGTGGAGAATTTGGACAAATAGATTACATACAGAATAAAAAGAAATTGTCATCACAAATTGTCATGATATCTCACTTTTTACCTCTTTCAGAAATTCTTGTTGATTTTTTTGATGGATTGAAATCTTGCTCATCAGGATACGCTTCAATGGACTATGAAATTATTGAAGATAGGAAAGCAAGCTTAGTCAAATTAGATATATTAGTCAATCATGAAAGTGTTGATTCATTATCTCTTATTACTGAAAACAGTTCCGCATCCTTAAAAGGCCGGGATCTGGTTACCAAACTTAAAAACTTGATACCTAGGCAAATGTTTCAGGTCCCAGTTCAAGCTGCTATAGGAGGAAAGATTATAGCTAGAGAGAACATAAAAGCTTTAAGAAAAAATGTTTTGGCCAAATGTTATGGCGGAGACATTACTAGAAAAAGGAAGCTTCTTGAACAACAAGCTAAAGGGAAAAAAAGAAGAATGAAAATGATTGGATCGGTTGAGGTTCCTCAAGAAGCATTTATGGCCGTATTAAAATTGTAAAATTACATTTTGTAAAATTATAGTTTTTTCTCAAGTATCTTAGAGTTCTTGAGAAAAAAAGAAGAAGCTTTAATTAATCCCTCAACTACTCCTAAAGATTTAGCAAAGCCAGGTCACATTTTCCCATTGCGGTATATGGAAGGGGGAGTTTTGGTTAGAGCTGGACAGACAGAAGCCAGTGTAGATTTGACTCGCTTAGCCGGCCTGTATCCTGCAAGTATTATATGCGAAATCATGTCTGACGACGGCACTATGTCCAGAATGCCAGATCTAGAACATTTTTCCAGTAAATTTAACATAAAGATCGTGACAGTAGCCGATTTAATAACATATCGACGAAGGCACGAAAGGATGATTGAACGTATAGCAGAAGCCAGAATCCCAACTGATATGGGTGAATTTACAGCTATCTCATATACAAGCCGGCTAGGTGAAGATGGCCGCCCAGGAGAGGTTAGTCATATCGCTTTTGTTATGGGAAATATCTCCATCGATGAGCCTACGCTTGTTAGAGTTCACAGCGAATGCTTAACTGGAGACGTATTTGGAAGCATCCGATGTGACTGTGGTGACCAAATGAAAATAGCCCTGAATGCTATTAGTGAGGAAGGCACAGGCGTCTTTTTATATATGCGACAAGAAGGGAGAGGTATAGGTCTGCACAATAAATTAAAAGCCTATAATCTTCAGGATCAAGGATTAGACACAGTCGAAGCCAATCTGAGACTAGGATTTGATCCTGATCCCAGGAACTACGGAGTGGGTGCCCAAATTCTAGAAGACTTAGGAGTTAGAAAACTACGATTGTTAACCAACAATCCCAGTAAAAGAGTGGGTCTAGAAAGTTTTGGTCTTGAGCTTGAAGAACGTGTACCCATAATTTCCGCCCCTAACGAAGAGAATAAGCGATATCTGCAAACAAAAAAGGATAAACTCGGACATCTATTAGATTCCCATTCATGAAATCCCGGTGGAGGTTTCAAAGTGAGCTATAAATTAGAGGGCAGCATTCACGGAGGAAAGCTCCGAATGGGTGTGGTGGTCGCTAAATTCAACGAATTCATAACCAGTCGTCTTCTAGAAGGAGTGGAATCAGGCTTAACAAGCCACGGAGTGTCTCCCGAAGACATAACTGTCGCTTGGGTACCAGGTTCCTTTGAAATACCTCTAATAGCCAACCGTATGGCCGGGTCAGGAAACTATGATGCAGTTATATGTATAGGCGCGGTCATACGAGGTGAAACCGACCACTATGAACATGTTGCTTCCGAAGCCGCGAAAGGTATAGCCAATGCATCTCTCAACACAGGAATTCCAATCATGTTTGGCATTCTCACAACAGACACTTTGGAGCAAGCAATAAACCGTGCAGGAGCAAAGCAAGGCAATGCTGGGTATAACACTGCTATTTCAGCTATAGAGATGGCAAATTTAGTGCATCAGATT
>ENA-UPTF01000364-UPTF01000364.1-marine-metagenome-genome-assembly--contig:-NODE-364-length-32725-cov-3.043984_pt1 | contig 32725 bp, 38 predicted proteins | sample MGYA00238166_ERZ767019 | MGnify/ENA primary metagenome ERZ767019 (study PRJEB28930, sample SAMN06266391) | marine metagenome | isolation source: Sea water from 250 m depth | place: Atlantic Ocean | study... | reverse complement strand
ACCATGATGACCATGATGACCATGATGACCATGATGACCATGATGACCATGATGACCATGATGACCATGATGACCATTGATACCTTGATCTAAGAATGGATTTCGTAACGGAGGCTTTTGAGCCGGCCTTTATGCAGCGGGCGTTGCTGGGAGGCCTGCTCGCTGTAGTGGCAACCTCGTTGGTTGGCACGTGGGTAGTTCTGCGCGGCCTCGCGTTTCTGGGTGACGCTCTGGCCCACGGAGTTATTCCAGGAATCGCCGTAGCGCTTCTTTGGGGTTTCAATCCTTTGATCGGAGCATTCATAGCTGCAATCGTGATGAGCGGGCTCGTAACTTTCGTTTCCAATAGAACGGTCATGCGAGACGACACGGCAATCGGCTTGTTGTTCGTAGGAATGCTCTCTCTAGGCGTGGTGATTGTCTCACGGGCAGGGTCATTTGCAACTGATGTCACATCAATACTCTTTGGCGACGCGCTGGGAGTGTCAGACGCTGATATCAGGAATCAATTTATCGCCGCCGCTTTCGTCGCTATTTGCACCGTCTTGCTTTATCGACCATTCCTTGCTTTGACTTTCAACGAGATCAAAGCTGAAACCCTTGGCATGCGACCAAAGTTGGCCCAGGCCGCCCTACTAGCGCTTTTGGCGCTCAGTATTGTCGTGAGTTTCCAGACGATCGGCACTCTTCTCGTCTTTGGGCTTGTTGTAGCTCCCCCAGCAACGGCCGCTCTTCTGGTCAGCCGAGTGACAATGATTATGTTGGTCTCGATGCTTTTAGGAGCAATAGCGGTATTCGTAGGTCTTTTGCTGAGTTTCCATTATGGAACGGCGGGCGGAGCAACTATCGCGGGGCTCTCCGTCCTAGAGTTTTTCTTGGTCCTCTTTGGGCGTTCGGTCACCAATTTCTGGAAGGCGTCGCGGTAAGGGGTCCCTCGAGTAACCCCGTTGTCTCTTGTAAGACTGGGCCCTTCACATCGTTTGGTTCACAACAGTCAAGATTGATCATGTCGTTCGATCTCATCTGCTGCATCGCCCACCCTCTAAGGTATGAACACTTCGGATTCAGGTGCCAGGTTCGTTTGGAACCGGCCTAACTGAAGCAGGGGGAAGTAGTGCTGTGGCGGAAGATGGATCAGGAAAAGCACATGCTCAGTGGATTTCTACAGTGGTTGAAGACGTCCTAGAACCTGAACTCCCTATTTTGGATCCTCACCATCATTTGTGGCTCGACGAGGGTCATACCGGATGGCCCTACACACTCGATGATTTCCTTGAGGACACTGGGAGTGGGCACAACGTTCTCGGCACCGTGTTTCTCGAATGTCATGCCGAATATCGGAAAGATGGCCCAAGCCACCTTCGACCGGTAGGCGAGACTGAGTTCGTTATCGACCTTGCTGAGGAAAGCGCTGCATCGGGTGGCGCAGAGATCAAGGCGATCCAAGGCAACGCAGATGTTTCATTAGGAGCCGCTGTCGAGGAAGTTCTGGAGGCCCATGAAACGGCTGGTAGGGGACGCTTTCGTGGAGTTCGGTACATCACAGCTCAGGACGATCATCCCCCTCTAGCAATGGGCACGAACGCCGCGATGAATGACCCGTCGTACCTTGAAGGGGTTCGACGCGTCGGTGCACTGGGCTACACCTACGACGCCATGGTGTATCACCCGCAGTTGCCCGAGATGGTCGACGTAGCTCGCGCATGTCCAGAAACACCCATCGTTCTTGACCATTTGGGTGGGATTCTGGGTACGGGTCCTTACAAGGATCAACGACCAGAAATTCTCGAGTACTGGAAGGCCCAAATGGCCGCTCTCGCATCTTGCGGCAACGTCTTTTTGAAACTGGGTGGTATCGGAATGCCGATGATGGGGTTTCGATGGGACAAGCGTGACCGGCCTGCGAGTTCGGCGGAACTAGCTGACGCCTGGAAGGACCCAATCCAATATGCGATTGAGGTTTTCGGTTCAGATCGTTGCATGTTCGAGTCTAATTTTCCCGTTGATAAACGCGGCGCTGGCTACGTCCCGTTGTGGAACAGCTTCAAACTGATAGCAGCCGGTTGTTCGGACGATGAGAAGCGAGATTTATTTCACGACACGGCTGCCCGTGCCTATCGGCTTCCGCTTCTTGCACAAGCTTGAGGCTGAACGAATCATAAATCGACAGACCTCACTATTTTTCTCTCAGTCAGGTCAAGGCGGGGTTGAATGCGATCGCACCAGCCACTTTGGCGAGTTTGATTTCGCTAGTTACTGGTGCGCTCTTCTAGGCCCGTGAGCGCCGATGTCGGCGGAAGCCCCCGTCGGGCCAGTTGCGATGGCTTTTCACTTGAAATAGAGCTCCGATGATTCGGCTAATTATTCCGCGTTCTTTCCGGTCTTTGCCGAACTCAGGTGGACCTTCATAGGTCCAGTTCTTGATTTCTTCGTCGGTCCGGTTGTCGTATTGGACCCTGTAACTCTTCATACCGTTGCCTCTTTTACGGTCTTGTTTATTTTTCATTTCAACCCCCATTCTATCACTAAATGATCGTTTAGTAATTAGTTGGGAAGAACGGGTACGACGAAGGCTCAAGACACGAAAGGGGCTAGACGGAAGGACTCCCAGGTGCTGTGGTGCTCTGGTCTCGCACAGATAGATGAGGGTAGGGCTTCGATCCGGACCAGTTCACTTAAGGCCGCTTGATGTTACGACCTTAAGTGAAAAGATCCTGCTGATCTACTGATGGACAGCTAGGTGGCGCACTGGTGAGCTGGAGCTACGGGAGTAGTACTTCGTTGATTACGTGTATTACTCCGTTGGAGGTCTCAATGTCGGCTGTGACGACAGTTGCAGAGTTAATTGAGACTGTCCCCATGTCTTCGTTGACGACTACTTCTGCTCCGTTAACAGTTGCAACGTTCAGGTCACTGGCGCCTATGAGGTCTGAACTCATCACGGTTCCTGGAATGACGTGGTAGGTGAGCACCGCAGTAAGGGTGTCGGTGTCCGCCAAGAGCTGTTCAGCGGTGAGCCCAAGGGCTGCCAAGGCATTCGCGAAAGCTTCTTCTGTGGGGGCGAATACTGTGAACGGACCTTCGCCCTTCAACGTTTCAACCAGTCCAGCTGCTTGGACCGCCGCCACAAGGGTGGGGAACTGGCCTGCCGAAACAGCGACGTCGATGATGTCACCGACTACCTCTTCGCTTGCCGCTTCCTCTTCTTCAGGTGGCACCGCGTCTTGTGTATCGCTGCCGCAGCTAGAGAGCAGCAGAACAGCCACAACTAGGCTTGTGAACGCAGTTTTAAAGGGTTTCATGATTCCTCCATAGTATTTAGTACTAAATACTATGGAGGAACCGAGGTGATACCTCACTAAATGTCGATGAAGTTTGAGTGACCAGCGTTGGCCCCGGTTGGGTTGACAGAAATCACCCTCGGTAGCCGCAGGTCGTAGGCAATTTCGGCCAAATAAATAACAGGGGTTGTAGCTGCGTTCTCTCGGTAACTCGCATTAGCCAGTGATGATTGTCTACGGCCTGCAGGTGTCGGCCCTGATCTATGATGACGTGACTGCGAACCCTTGTTGGTCCCAAGCCTCGGTGCCACCTGTGATGCTTCGAACGTTTTGGTAACCGAGGCTGTTAAGAAACAAGACACCGGATAGCGAAAGGTTCCCGCGTTCGCACACGCTCAGCAATGGTGCATCGCGGTTCTCTGGAAGGAACGGGGCAAGTTCGGCTAGGTCATCAAGGGGCATATTGATTGCCCCGGGAATGTGTCGTTGACGGTGAGCATCGGGTTCGCGCACGTCAATTACCAGGGGCTTGTGCTCTTGCCAGAAATCGTGAGCAGCGTCTACATCGACAGCCAGATGCGAGTTGATTCGAGCGTTTTCGATCATCGAATCCAGCAACTGCTCACGTTTGGTTCCCGAAGCGGGAGCTGTTCCAAGCCCGGCAACATTGCTAAGAACCGATGACGCGTACTTGAAAATGCTGTCTGGAAAAATCACCACTACAACGTTGCCTGGTTCGTCTGGTACCGACGCCAAGGCCCCAGCTAGCGCCATACCCGAACTTGGCCCAGCGATAAGACTCTCTTCTTGATTGATTCGCTGACACATCTCAAAGGCGAGCTTGTTCTCAACCTCAACTAGTCCGTCATATTTGTCTGGTGTGAAGAATTCGGTCTGGCTCAATTGCGTGAGGCTGCGCACACCGGGAATGTCGTGACCCGCGGGCGGGTGTACGCCGATTACCTGCACACCAGGTTCTTGCTCTTTTAAGAAGCTCCCCGAACCATTGATGGTCCCACAAGTACCCAGACCTGCAACGAAATGGGTTACAAGACCGGCAGTTTGATGCCAGACCTCGGGACCGGTGGTGCGATAGTGCGCATCGGGGTTGGCTCCGTTCGCGTACTGGTTCAACATTTCGAATTCTGGTTGGTTCCCGATTTCGTCAGCCCTGGCAATGGCGCCTTCGGGTGCCCCTGGAGCCGGACATAGAGTGTCTTCGAGCTCGATAACATCGACCCCCGCTAGACGCAGAATCGTACGCTTCTCTACCGGGATCTGATTCGACAGGGGAGTGGTCAGCGAATAACCCTTAGCGTTGGAGACCATCGCTAGAGCGAGGCCTGTGTTGCCTGAAGTCGGTTCAACCAGCTTCTGGGCTGAACCTATCCGTCCGGATTCTTCGGCGTCACGCACCATGTTCGCAGCGACTCGGTCTTTGACAGCGCCAAAAGGGTTGTACCACTCGAGCTTGGCGTAGACCTCGGTGTGTTCAAAAGGAATTAGACGCGACAAGCGGACCAATGGAGTTGGATTATCGACGTCTGAAAGTAAATCGAGAACTGAGTCGTAAACGCGACGCGAACTGTCACTCACGTTCAATACCTCCATGTATCCAGGTGGAAAAGACCCACATAAGAACGGTCTCTCTTTGGCTCACTGTAACCAGAATTGAAATTTAGTGGCTATGGATTTTGCAAAAAAGATGCACACCACCAATGTAAGCACTAAATACAACGACTTTATGCTGTAAATAATGATTCTGTTGGAAGAATTTTGCTCACCAATGCGTCTGTGGGTTTTGTGGGACTCACGCGTAACGAATCTAGGACCTCTCACTATTTGGGTCCCCCCGAAGTTGTGATGGAGCGCTACTCGCGTCGAAATTCGAGTCCCAGCGTGGTTCAAACGGTTAGGTCGTCGCGGCGTCGAGCGAGGATCTGCTGGATTGAGCGGTGATCTCCAACACAGCGGATCACCAGATGCTGAGCGCCGCCCTGTACAAAGGCGCGAACGAAGTCGACTACTTGGTCTTCGGTGCCGCCTTTGCAGGCCTGAAACTTTCGCAATGCAGCTGCGGGCGCGCTGTAGTAGTCCTCGAGGTATGTGTCGATGGCTGCCTCGGCGTCGGCGCTATCGTCCATGATTGAAACCGTTAAATAGATCGCAGTGGTGAGGTCGTCGAGGTTACGACCTGCTGCAGTGGCCGCTTCCCGAAACTCTTTGTTGCGTTGCGCAAAGGTACCTGCGTCTGGACCGATGGGGAACCAGCCATCGTGGTGTTTGGCGGTGCGTTCAATTCCAGCGCTGACTGTCGCTGCGCTCCAGATTGGCGGACCACTTTTGCGATATGGGACTGGAGCGAGCGTGCCCGCGGTGACTGACCAACGTCCCTCCCAGGTGACTGGTTCACCGCTCCATAGGGCGCGACACAGTCTGATCCCTTCCATGTATCGACCCACCCGACCTTCGAATGGAACTCCGGCAGCAGTGAACTCATGACGCACAGCGGGCGTGTCAGGAGCAATTCCGGCGCCGACGATTAGTCGCCCTTCGGAAATCTGGTCAACGGTCGCAAGTTGCTGCGCTAGCACGACTGGGTTACGTAGCGCTGGAAGCAAGACGGCTGTACCGACATCAACGTTGGGCACAGCGCCAGCCACGCCAGCGAGGAGGGTGATCGGATCATGTCGCGGGCGAGCCAACAGTGAATCACCAGCCCAAATCGAGTCAAAGCCGAGGTCAGCAGCTTCTTTTGCCGCTTCGATCATGGGACGAACCGAGTGGCTTGCCTGCATGATCTTCTCGCGTGTGGGCAACAAGTATCCGAGCTTCACGGTCATGGTCTGATTCTCCCAGATGAATATGGTGACTGCATAGCCTGCTCCACCTGCTCTGGGAACCAGAGCAAGTTCTGTGTTGCTGAAAGCTGCATGTAGCGGCTCGCCGACCCATCGTTTCTTGGTCAGTGACAATTGAGAGAGATGTCACCGTTACTTGTTTGGAGTTAACTACCGGTGACGTCCGCGTCCATGCGTCCGGTAGTGGGCAAGCCGCGCTGTTCGATCGCCCGATGTCGCGCCGCGATCGATTCAATGATGTTGGGGTCGGTAAAGATATAAAACTCTTCGTTGATTACTGCGTCGTGAACAATTTCGGCCACTTCATCGGCCGGACGACCCGACGCTATGACGTCCCACATGGCCGAAGCGACCGAGTCGGAACGTTCCGTCGCCACAGGGGTGGGCACCGTTTGAAAACGTTCAGGGCGGTGCGCCTCATCATGCATGATGTTTGTGGCTACTGGACCGGGACATAACACTGAAACGCCGATACCAGGGGCCCGCTGCGAGAAATCGTGGAATTGACACTCAGAGAGTGCAACCACTGCATGTTTTGCTGCGTAATAGGCAGCGCTGATGACGGCGCCCGATGTGAGTCCTGATTGCGAGGCGGTATTGACGATGTGACCATCTCCATATGAAAGGAGATGCGGGACAAACGTACGAATTCCGTGAACAACTCCCCAAAGGTCGACGTCGAGTACCCATTGCCAATCCTGAATGGCCAGTTCGTGCGGCGCGAGACCTGGAGGGCCCGCAACGCCCGCATTGTTGCAGACCAGATGGGCGCGGTCGAAGCGATCAATGGTGAATGCAAGCAGATCTTCGACTTCTGACGCTGCGGTGACATCGACAGGTAAACCTGCTGCGGGTCCAACTTGGGAAATTTCGGTGATGGCGGCATCGAGTGCTACCTCATCGACGTCTGCGAGCACCACGTTCATCCCCGCTTCTGCCCACCGCTTCGACATGGCTCTGCCAATACCGCTGCCCGCTCCCGTCACAACCGCAGTTTTTCCAGCCAAATCCTTCACGACGTCCCCCTTGTGGTCGGATCAACAAATCAAAAATCGTGGCGCTAGGGACCCATGCAACATCAGTGCGTCAGGCCTTCTCGGGCCAACCTCAACCCAGACATATTCTTTCACTTGCGTGAACCAAACGGTGTCAAGCCGACTCGGAGGTTTGAACCCCGATGATGCTGCAGGTCTTCCGTTATGTTGTGGTCATGAACAAACCAGTTGTGCTCGTTCACGGAGCCTGGCATGGGCCATGGTGTTGGGAGCGCGTGACCCCTTACCTAGATGCAGCGAACATTCACTGGGTAGCACCAGACCTACCGAGCGTCGTAAATGCTTCAACGGGAGCAAACCAAACTGAAGACAACGCGGCGGTTAGAGATGCTCTTGACGGATTACCTGGAAGCGAGAACGCGATTTTGCTCGGTCATTCGCGAGGAGGCACGGTCATAACCGAAGCTGGAACTCATGACCGAGTTGGCCACCTGGTGTATCTCACAGCTTTCCTTGGATTAGAGAATGAAGACACCACCCCCTACAGGTCCGATGATCTCAATCAGTGTTTAGAAGTTCAAGATGATGGAACTATCACCGTTAAACCCGAATTAGGAAAAGCAGTGTTTTACAACGAACACGATGAGCATGACTTCGGTTGGGCGGCACAACAGTTACGTCCCCAAAGTTTGAAGCCGTTCGAGGGTAAATCAGAATTAGCTTGGCAAACCAAACCATCAACGTACGTGGTTTGCCGATACGACAATGCGTTACCGGTTGCTGGCCAACGCAAAATGGCTGCCCGAGCTACCCAGTCAATTGAATGGGACACAGACCATTCACCGTTTGTTTACCGCCCCGAACTTGTCGCGACGTTGCTCGTTGGTCTGAGCGTCAGCAGCTAGTTGTCTGTCCCAAAATTGAAAACACTGGCTCCACAGAGCGGTACTTACCTAATAAAGCTCGTTGCCCTCATGCCACGAACCAAACCGGACCTCCATCTCTGCGACGCTCTCATCGGAGATTGTTTGGTCACCTAAACACTCTGCATAGCTAGCCAGACCATCAATATCGGGCCAGTCACCAGGGGACCATAACTTCGATCGGATTACCGACTTCCCACAATGAAACATCACCTCATCGATCGTTACGACAGTCGCCAGAACGGGTAATCGCTGACCGATCGCCATTGTGGTCAACAGATCGGGATCAGTGACGATCTGGCCAGTGCCGCTCACCCTCAAAACTTCGCCCCGTCCAGGGACAACGAACATCAGACCGATCTGAGGCCGCTCTAACATGTTGTGCAAAGTGTCGAGCCGGCGGTTACCAGGACGATCAGGAATAGCCAACGTTTCATCGTCCAGAATTTGAACGAACCCGGGAGGGTCACCCTTAGGCGACAAGTCCATCTTCCCTGATGAGTCGACGCTAGATACAACGACGAACGGGCTTCGCTCAATCCACCTGCGGCAATGCCCATCAAGAGCTGACAACACTTTGGTTTCCTGAGCTGGCCGGGGCGGCGGAACCAAACGACGAAGATCGTCTGCGGTTGTTATCACATGTTGTGAATCGATCATGGACCCATTGTCGCCGCTACTGGGGTTATGTCAATCCTTGGGCCCCAACACAACGAACCATCGTCATATTCGCAGTGGTGTTCCCATTTGGGTAAAACGTGTAGGTGTGAGTGTCACTGCCGAAATGGGGGATAAATGAGTGTCCATCGAGAACAACTACATATCGAAGGGTTGGAAGAGCTTGACGTAGATGAACCGGTGGTGATGCTGAATCTAATGAAATTCAGAGATGAATCGTTAGATGGCGACGGCACTGGTTGGGATGCGTACCAGAGGTACAGCCGAGACGTCATCGGATTACTGAAAGCGAACAAAGGAACGATTCTTTGGGCGGGACCCGTGACGACGTTGGCATTGGGAGAGCTTGCAGATGGATCATGGGATTACGTCTCGCTCGTTTTGTACCCTCGACCCGCCGCTTTCATCGACATGATGACATCGCAGGAGTATCGAGCTCCCAACGTGCATAGGGAAAACGGAACCGAGCGACACACGATTATCGCCTTGAGTACTGATTACTCAAAATTTTTAGGGGTTCATAATCGAGAGACCTGACAAAAACTTTAAACGGGGCGTTGAATTACAGTGAGCGTTGTGGAGTCGTTACTTGTCCTAACTATCGGCCAATCGCCTCGGGAGGATATCCAAACTGAGCTTCGCCAAATTTTGGGAGAACGACCCATTGAAGTCCGGGGTGCTTTAGATGGACTGTCTAATGATGAAGTAGCTGAATTAGCGCCCAGCCATGCGGCCGATACGTTCCACACCCGACTCTCTGACGGCACTGAAGTCGTGGTCTCCAAGGAGGCAGTCACCGGTCGTATAGATGAAATACTTCAAAAAAGTGAGAGTCGCCCAGTACTGGTTGCTTGCACTGGTCAATTTGAAGGGTTGCCAAACTATCCGAACGCACTATTCCCGTCCGCAATTCTGGGACAGCTTGTCGAGGCAGTCGCACCCGCCTCAAGCACCCTGGGGGTGCTGGTTCCTCTCGCCGAACAGGTCGAATCGTTAACCCAGCAGTGGCAACGCCCTGATCGAGACGTCGTTGTTGCCGCGGTAAAGCCCGGCGAAGATCCCGACCAAGCCGCAACAACATTGTCAGACGCAGGTGTAGATCTGGTGGTGCTTGACTGTTTCGGTTACGAAACTGCTCTGTTGAACCGCGTTCGAGAAATTACTGGGGTACCAGTCTTGTCAGCCGTGCGTTGCACAGCCCATGTGGCTTCAGAGATGCTCGGATGACACGTACTTTGGACGCCCAGGACGTCGACGACCTCGCCGTTGGCGCTTGGGTTCTCGGTACCGGCGGAGGAGGAAGCCCCTATCTCAATCATCTCAACATGCAACGCATTGCCGCCGACGGAATGCAGTTCGAACTCATCGATCCTCAAGAATTAGATGACCAGGCACGGGTCGCTGTGGTGTCAACAATGGGAGCACCACTGGTAATGCAAGAACGGCTGCAAGACCCACGCGACGTGGCACGAGCGGTGGAGGTGATGGCCGAACACACGGGATCGACCTTTGACGCAGTTATGGCAACTGAAATTGGTGGTTCGAACGCCTTTCAGCCACTCATGGCCTCGGCACACCTTGGAATACCAATCGTTGATGCAGACGCGATGGGTAGGGCATACCCGGAGGCTCAAATGACAAGCTTCGCTATAGGCGGTCTTCAACCGTGGCCGCTGGCACTTGTCGACCCCCGCGGTGTGGAAGCGATCGTCACGCAGGTTCCCACGTGGAAGTGGATGGAACGTGCCAGTAGGGCCCTCACTATTGAAACAGGTTCGATGGCAGCGACATGCAAAGCACCGAGAAGCGGAGCAGAGGTCAAGCGTTGGGGAGTGGCCAACTCAATGAGTTTCGCGATACATCTGGGCGCGAAAGTCCGAGAAGCCCGGGTCGGACATGAGGATCCGGTTGCGGCGATATGTTCAGCAGCGGACGGTCAAGTTCTTTTCACAGGCAAAATTGTCGACGTGGACCGTCATACGACGGGTGGTTTTCTGCGCGGGGTCGCGAAGATATCGGGTTTGGATCAACATACGGGTTCCGAGGTAGAGCTTGAATTTCAGAACGAATGGCTTGTAGCACGCATTGAAAATCAGGTCGTAGCGACCGTACCTCATCTCATCTGCTTGCTAGATGCAACATCAGGTGAAGCGATCGGAACGGAGACCGCACGCTATGGACAACGGGTAGCGCTAATTGGCATTTCGGCGCCACCGCTGTTTCTTAGTTCAACTGCTCTCGACTACGTCGGCCCACGAGCGATGGGATACGACCTCGACCCAGTAGATCCTTGCCCATGAGACGCATCGGAATTGATGTCGGCGGAACCAACACAGACGGCGCCTTACTGGACGGCGAACGAGTGATCGAGACAATCAAGACTCCAACCACCACCGATGTTCTCGGCGGAATTCGAAACGTCCTCGACGGACTTTCGCATCGGGATATCGACGCAGTCGTAATTGGTACAACGCAGTTCACCAACGCCGTGGTGCAGCGATCAAATTTGAACCGTGTGGGGTTTCTTCGAATCGGCCTCCCAGCCGGCCGCTCATTGCCTCCGTTGTCTGGATGGCCCTCTGATCTTGCCGAAGCAGTTCGCAGCGACACGTTCCTAGTTCGGGGTGGCATTGAATACGACGGCCGCCCTTTCGAAAAACTCGATGAGCAGGGAGTGATCGATGCCGCTCACCAGTTCGCTGATAGCGGGATTAATGCCGTCGTTGTGGCAGGCAGCTTTTCGCCAATCGATACCAGGCAAGAACTTCGAGCGGCCGAGCTCATTGCAGAACACCATCCCAAATCTCAAGTCACAGTTTCACATCGGCTTGGTCAACTAGGCCTTCTCGAACGAGAAAACGCTGCGGGTCTCAACGCCTGCCTTCTAGAGCTCGCTGAGTCAGTTATCGCGGCCTTTGGAGCTGCGATAGACCAAGCGGGTCTCGGATCTCAAACGCGTCTGTTTCTAACCCAGAACAACGGCACACTTCTGCAAATTGACGAGGCGGTCAAATACCCAGTGCTTACATTCGCATCGGGCCCTACGAATTCCATGAGAGGAGCAGCTGCTCTTGGAGGAGTTGATGATGGACTTGTCGTGGACGTGGGAGGGACCACCGCAGATTTCGGGGCACTCGTATCGGGTTACCCCCGACAAGCGAATGCAGCAGTCGAAGTGGGCGGGGTACGCACCTTGTTTCAACTCCCAGACGTTCTTTCAATAGGGTTAGGTGGAGGGAGCAGAATCCATACAGATCCGCTCCGACTCGGCCCCGATAGCGTTGGCCAGCGACTAGTTACCGAAGCACTTGCCTTCGGTGGGGCTGTGCCCACGCTCACGGATGCCGCGATAGCGACCGGGTTGCTTCAGGTTGACGGCACCTCTCGCCCCGACCTAGCTAACGCCGACGATGTGCTCGAATATGCAGCAAAGATGATTGCCGATGGTGCCGATCGGATGAAACTTTCCTCGCTTGAAGTTCCACTAATTGCTGTGGGTGGTGGAGCTTTTGCAGTGTCCGACGCGATGGCAGGGATCAAAGAGGTAATTCGGCCAGTCCAAGGTGACACCGCTAACGCGATCGGGGCTGCTTTAGCTGAGGTGAGCGGGGTGATTGACCGAGTGTTCCATGACATAGGACATGATGCAGCTGTCACAGAAGCTATTCGGCTCGCGACAGAAGACGCAGTAGCTTCAGGGGCTGACCCAACTATGGTCGAAGTGATCGAAGTTGAAGATCTCCCACTCGCGTATCTTCCCGGTGATGCCCGACGCATTCGAGTGCGGGTGGCAGGTCCGCTCGAAAGCCTTCATAGCTCCAACGGGTAGTGTGAATTGTGCGATTCGATCGACCTGAACAGCCGGAGCGGAGACTTTCAGATTCCGAAGTGGCATCAGTGAAAGAAGACGGCGTAATCCATGCCCCCGGTGTGTTGTCTGATCGTTGGGTTGAACGAATTGCCATGGCTATAGAACACACCCAAGAGTCGCCGAGCAAACTTGGTGAGGCACTTTCTATCAAGGACCGCGGTTTCACCTCCGATCTGTTCATGTGGCTACAGAGTGACTATTTCAAAGAGATAGTCTTCGGTTCACCACTAGCAAGGCTGGCGCAGCAAGTTCTTGGCTCGTCGTCGGTGACTCATTGGTACGACCAGTTGTTCTTAAAAGAACCGGGATCCACTGTTCCCACCCCTTGGCACCACGATCTGACCTTTTGGCCCATTGCTGGCGAGCAAATTATCAGTATGTGGATGCCGGTCAACAAGGTCACTTCCGAGTCAAGCGGACTCCAATTCATTAAGGGTTCACACCGGTGGTCAAACCGCTTCAAAGCAATAACCCCGGATTACAACTCCTACATGATTAATCCAGAGCTTGAAGACATGCCTGATATCGACTCCAACCGTGAGCAGTATGAGGTTCTTGCATGGGACCTTGAGCCTGGGGATGTATTGATTTTTCACCCACTGACTGTTCACGGCTCGCAAGGCAACTCGTCATTGACTGACCGTCGCTGGGGGTTTGCGAGTCGTTGGGTTGGAGAAGACGTTGTGTATGACCCGAAGCCGCACACGATGCCGTTGCCCCCAGACCACGGGCTTGACCCAGGAGACAAACTCGGAGGACCCATATTCCCCACTGTGTTGCAGGGCACCTAAGTTCGCTCAGCTAGCGGTTATTCGGTCGGGGATTGAGGGACCTTTTGTTGTGGGCCGCCAATACCGGCAGTGAGCTTCCATCCCACGGTTAAGAGAATGGCCATGGTTGCTGCAGTGGCAAGCCAGGCTGCAGTATTTCCGGCGGTCGCATAGATAGCTGCCAAAACAAGTGCGGCTATGGCTGCGGTACCGACCTCGATGGCGCTTGCAAGTCCCTGTGCAGCTGCTTGACGGTTTTCGGAAACCGAAATTGAAATCAGCATGGTGCCAGCCGGAAAGCCGATGCCTTCGGCGAAGCCACATGCCACGGTGAGCAATATCAGCGCTAAAAGCCCTGGTACTAGCCCGAATAAAGCCGAAAAAGCCGCGCAGGTAGCTACCATCCCGATGGCCCATTTCCGAGAGCCATAACGTTGGGCGAGTGTGCCGCCCCATGGGGCTAACACGGCGATGGGAAGGGCGATACACGTCACGGTCACACCGATCTGCCATTGAGAAGCACCTCGATTGTCCATGTCAAGAATCCACACCGATTCGAACGCCCCGATAAAGACGAAATAGGCAGATACAACCGAACATGCTCCGACGAGCTGGCGATTTCGCAACAGGTCAGATAGAGGCTGACGCGTAACGTCCTTAGCGGCCGTATCGCTTTGGGCTCGCCATGCCGTGGGAATGAGTACGGCCAGAAAGACTGCCATAAACCAGAACGGAGCCCGGAAGCCGCCGATCGCGTTCAGCGCTGCCGCCGCAGCAGGCCCGACGACGAAGCCGGCCACATCGAATGCCCCTAACCGACCTATGTTCCGACCAAGGTTTTGAGGGTCGGCGACGATGACAGTGCGACGAGCGGCTGGTATAGCTACTCCAAATGCCAGGCCCATCAATACGCGTCCCAACATGAACAACCAAAATTCTGTTGCGACTGCCATAACAACTAGAGCGGCAAGCCCCAACAAAAGGCCTGAGCGCAGCATTAACGGAGCCCGACCTCGGTCCGCTTGAGGGCCTAACGCTAATGCCGCGACAAAACCTGCTCCCAGTCCGCCAGCCACTGACGCCCCGATGGCGAACTCAGAAAATCCGAGGTTGTTTCGGAACTCTGCCAAAAGCGTTACAACGCTCGCCAACCCCGCTGCCATCCCGAAGACAATCAAGTAATAAGGCAACAGGCTCGGCCCTGACCGAAGAGTGTTTGGGGATGTCATGCAGGTCGATGCGCCTTTGCCATACCGGACGGAGAGAAAATAACGATCGCCCACTTAAGTCCTATGATTCTGACCCAAATATCAGCGATATGAGGCCGTTTCCGATGGTAAACGTTTAAGAACAGTTTGGTTAAGACCACAAAAATCTCTTGGTGAAGAAGTGACCTGCTGGTACAAAGAAACCTGAACAAATGAAAGTAGAAACAGCAAAATGAAATTCCCACACCACGCAAGTGGTCGGGCTCGGTCGTATCGAAGTACCTACAGATGCACCTCGTGCCGCACTTCCATTCATTGGGACGGCACCGTCAAGGCCTACGTCTCTGACGAACAGTTAACCGAAACCTGCACCAAATCAACAGAAGGTCATACCTGCTAGAAATCAAAAAAGCAGAATCGCTTATAAGAGACTTCCGCGGACAAAGTGGAGGTCTCTTTACTTTTTCTCAGTCACAATGGGCCTATGAAGTTCTCGCAACTCAAGGTCAGAGACGACTTCGTTATCGAAGCTCATGAACTTGAGTGGCAGTTCTCAACTTCCAGTGGCCCAGGTGGCCAGCACGCTAACCGTGCACAAACACGCGCTGAAGTTCGTTGGAACATAGCCACTTCCCAAGCCGGAACTATCGAACAACGCACACGGCTGATCAACCTTTTTGGTGAACTCGTAACTATTCGTGCAGATCAATATCGCTCTCAGAAACGCAATAGAGATGAAGCATTACGGCGTCTGTCTGCCAGAGTGCGCGACGCGCTAGAAGTTCAACGTCGGAGGAAGAACACTCGCCCAAGTAGGTCTGCGAAAAGTAAACGAACTGACGCCAAGACTCGACGTGGCCGACTCAAGCAACAACGCCAACGCCCATCATTGGATGACTGACGCCTGCCGTTGATAATTCTGTACCTGATGGACAAAAAAGTTGTGGGGATTCCCGGAACGTGTTCTCGGCGGGTAGAGAACCGACTATCCGTCTACTCGCGTACGTAATTTCGGAATGACTTCGTTGGCGAATCTGGTGAGGGAATCGTTCATAACAGAGGGCGCGAGACCTGGAGGACCTCCCCAAGTCACCAAATCAGTTATGCCGTGGTCGGTAATCAGTTGTTCTAGCTCTGCGACGCAATGGTCCGCAGAACCAACGGTCCACGCAAGAGGATTGAGTGGGATGGGAGTGCGTGTCGTCTTGGGCCCTGATCTGTCAGCAACTTCAGATTTGTGATCGCTGCTCGCTTTGATCAGCCCTACATAAATATCTCGTCGGTACTGTTCGGCTACAGCGATAGGTTCCCACTCTTTCTCTGGGTCGTCGGTGACGAAGACGCCTCTTATCAAGCCGACACGACGATCACTGATGTCTTTAACAGCGGCTTTCCACGGTTCAATAGTTAGGTGCTTTGGGCCCTGTGGGAGTAGGTGTGTTCCAAATCTCGCCGCCCGTTTCGCGCCGGCTGGGCTCGTAGCCGCGAGCCACAGCGGGGGACCTCCCGGTTGGACCGGATCAGGAGTGACTCGAAGGTCGGAGAATCGGTAACGCTTCCCTGCAAAACTAAAAGGCTCGCCGCTCCAGGCGAGTTGCAGAACCTCTAACGCTTCTTCGGTCAGGGAGACGCGACGGCTTATAGGAATATCGAACCCTCGGAATTCGTGTGTGGCGTAACCCATTCCCACTCCGAGCTCCATCCGCCCATTAGAGATGTTGTCAAGAATCGCTAGGTCTTCAGCTAAACGAACTGGATGTCGAAATGGCAAGAGACATATGTCGGTTGAGAATCTTATTCGGGCTGTTTTTGACGCTGCTGCCGCAGCAACAGGGACAAAATTCGGTAAGTAGCCATCTTCGATGAAGTGGTGTTCGGTAAACCAACAAAGTTCTAGGCCGAGTTGTTCAGCGTGTTCAATCTGCTCAAAGGTTTCCGCGTACACCTGAGGCATTGTGATGTCGCTCCCAGGCGGACAGCGGAAGTCGTGGACGATGCCGAAGCGTAAGGCTGGAGTCATGACTTCAAAATAACTGCGTTTCTCCGCTCGTGGGACGAACAAGAAACATGAGTGACCGAAACGTCTGTCGGCTAAGCAGCCCCCGTATGAGTTCATGGAACAATGAGGTATGCCTTCCGCGCGAATTTTAGTCTTTGTCGCACTATGCACTTTGGCTCTCGGTGTGGTGACCCTTGTTAGGTCCACCGTTAGTTGGAGCCGAGCGACGAGACGTTTCTGCGTCTGGCTGGTGCTAGTAGTTGCTGTTGTTATCGGCTACAGCGCGACGTCTAGTGCTCATGATCCGGTCTTTCTAACCGACGACCACTTCGCCCCTGAAATTGGACCTTTTCTTCCTGATGGAACCATTTCGTTTGCTATGTATGGTCGGCTTGCAGAGCCGACGAGTACTCAGGGTTTTCAGGCCCGAATGCAACAGGGACAATCTTTGAATCTCTCGCTTCTCGTTCCAGCGGTCCTCCCAGAGATTGGTTTCGAAATTGGATTGCTACCTGAGGTGAAAGTCACACGACCAGATCAAACTTCGTTCGTCTTGAGTGCTCAGTTTCGCGAAACCTTCCACGAACCTTTTACCAACACCACCTACCTGCGTTTGGCAGATCATCTGGAAGAAGCTCAACAAGGGGAATACAGCTTGCTGATTTCAGGTAGAGCAGCTGGTAGGTATGTGGTGTCAATAGGAACATTGGAAAGGTTCGGGACTGACATAGGCCGCTACACACGGCCTTTAGTTGTCGGACGATCCACGAGTCCAGTAATTGAGTGGTTCGAAACTGATAGTGGACCTGAGAGCAATGAAAATGTTGAGAGCCTAAAAAAACTTAATGATGTGCCGGAAAAGGTCACTTCCGAACCGGGACCCGAACAAACCCGAACAAACCAAACCACTTCCCTGAAAGCATCCGATACGGGCACGAATTGGATGCTTTTCTTTGTAGCCGCGTGTGTTGTGCTGGCGCTTGCTGCTGTAGCGGTAATCCGAAAACGAAAGCCCTAGATGCTGGAATCAAATAGATGGAAGATTGCCCGCCCAACACACCGAGTTCAGAAGTTTCTCTGTACCTGCGAGATAGGGAATTCGCTTTCGGTTCTTATGTAGGGCCGTCAAGCAAGATGCCCGAACGCTCGAGGTCTTCGACTTGTTCTGAACTGTAACCCAGCTTTGTTTTTAAAATTTCAGCGTTATGTTCTCCGAGTAAAGGAGCTACTAGATCTGGTAACTGACTGCCGGCGCTGAACTTCCAAGGGAATCCGGGGATAGGCACCGATCCGTGGATTGGGTCCTCGACCCACCTCACCATTTCGCGTGCGCTGAAATGTGGGTGGTCGATGGCATCAAGGGGGCTCAGAACCGGGCTGGCCGGTACTCGGTATTCTTCCAGATGGTTCAGGAGTGCTTCGTTCGTCTCGAAGGTAGACATCCACTCTTCTATGACGGGAATGAGCTCATCTTTTCGTTTCGCTCGATCGGACATTTCGGCGTAACGAGGATCGGTGATCCAATCGATCCGATCCATAGCACGACAGACATTCTCCCATTGGAAGTCCAGTGCGAGCATGGCGATCCAGTCATCTGGCCCCCGAAACAGTCCAACAGGAAAAACCAGTTCATGGTGTTGTCCCATACGTTGTGGGACGAAATCGCCGTCACTTAGGTGCCAAGCTTGAAGAGCGATCTCATGATGGTGGAAAATGCAATCGACCATCGCAAGATCCAGGAACTGTCCTTGTCCTGTTCTTTCTCGGTGAAATAGCGCGTACCCCAGTCCAGCGAATCCGTGAACGGCAGCATTGTTATCGGCGATAGCACTCCAAACCACACCGGGTGGTTCTCCCGGTGACCCTGTCATGTGCATGAGGCCTGATGCTGCTTGGGCGATGAAATCGAAACCCGGCTTATTTGCCCATGGGCCGGTGCGACCGAAAGCCGAAACTGAGATGTAGATAACGCCTGGGTTTAGGGCTTTGATCGACTCGTAGTCCAGTCCACGGCTACGTAAGGTCTCGGCGGTTCCGAAGTTCTCGAGAACAACATCAGCCGTTGATGCCAGATCCCGCGCTATTTCGAGTGCTTCATCGCGTTCCCAGTTAAGGGCGATGCTCTTTTTGCCTCGGTTGTGTTGAATAAAAAAGCCACTTCTCTGGTCTTTCAAAATGGGCAAGAGACGCCCACCGTCTCCCGTTGGACCGATTTCCACTTTGGTGATGTCCGCACCCAATTCTGCCAGCATGCGAGTTACCCCTGCCCCCGCCAAATACTGACTGAAATCGACTACGTGGATGCCATCCAACATCAGAGTTGATTCTTCTTGAGTCACTCTCACCCCCCGGTAAGTAGCATCGCAAACTTAGTTTGAGAAGGGGTAGGTGTGACGAGGTTGGTCAGCAGCACCTATACACGGACCTCTAATACGCGTATTGTGAGATGCAGTTTGGAATGCATCAGCAGATCGACTCTAGGAACTTCATGTTTCGACCAATGGGTTGAGACGCAGCACCCGGCGAACCGCGACGAAATTACTTGGAGCCACTAACTCAATGGCAAAGAACGTTTTAGGTACCGACCTTGAGGATTGCAGTAGAGACCCTTTAACCGGCTATTACAGGGACGGCTGCTGTAATACCGGGCCAGGTGATATGGGAGTTCATACGGTGTGCGCCGTCGTCACTGATGAATTCTTGGAATTCTCAAAGAGCGTTGGGAACGATTTAAGTACACCTCACCCCGAAGTGGGCTTCGCTGGACTTCAAGATGGAGACTCATGGTGTCTGTGTGCACCCCGATGGCAGGAGGCTCTCGAAGCCGGAGCTGCACCGAAAGTCCGATTGGCGGCTACCCATATCGCCACTCTTGAATGGGCGACGTTGTCAGACCTCCAAGCTCACGCCGTAAGCGGTGATCTAGGCTCACAGTGATGTCTTCTGACCCTGTGCAAATCACCGTTTGGTCCGACTACCTCTGACCTTGGTGTTGGGTTGGGGCGGTTCGCCTTGACGAGCTAGCCGAGCAGGAGGGCGACGCTATTGCCATTGAATGGAAGTCGTTTTTGTTGCGCCCTCAACCTGAGCAGAGAAGCCTCGCTGAATTCACCGAATACACAAAAAGTTGGGAACGGCCAGCAGGACTCGAACCGAAAGCTGAGTTCCAAAGCCCGTGGTCGGGAACCAGTTCACCACCGTCGCACTCTCTACCAGCAGCTATAGCAGGGAAAACGGCTGCCACATTTGGCCAAGAAACCTGGCGTCGATATCACAACAAACTGTTGCGGGCCTACTTCATCGAAAACCGTGACGTTTCAAGTTCTGACGTGCTGCTAAAAGTTGCCCACGAAACAGATATCGACACAGATGCATTTGAAGAGGTCCGAACGGCGAGCGAAGAAGACTTTGAGAAGCAGGTTTTCGCTGAGTACAACGAGGCTTTGAGTAGCGGCATCAACGGCGTGCCAGCGGTTGTCATCGATAACCGATTTTTAATCTCAGGCGCAGTTGAGGTGGAACAGTACCGAAAAGCCCTAGCTCACTATCGAGAAATTCGGGACAAAGAAAACAACGACTAGTTATTGCCCACTGGCCGTAACTCATTGGGGTCTGGCTCTGTGGGGAAGTGGGCATAGACTTCTAGGAGAGCAAAGGACCATATGGACGTAGACCCTGATACCTGGCGTTGGATCTGGTTGGTGATCGCTGCAGCGCTTATCACCGGCGAAATGTTCGTTGCAGGAACTTTTATTCTGATTCCGTTTGGTATCAGTGCGGCCGTCGCCATGGTCTTAGCTTTTTTCGGAGCGCCCCTGGTGGTCGACTGGATTGTGTTCGTTGGTCTCGGAGGCGCTCTATTCTCGGTCTTTTGGCGAAGAAGCAGAATCTCGATAGCGGCTATGAAGTCACCACCAGGAGCTGGACATGACCGATTGATCGGAGCTTTTGGTCGGACAATAGAAAGCATTTCTGGAGACCCAGCAACGTCGGGTCTAGTCAAAGTCGGTGGCGAAGAATGGAGAGCAATCTCCGATCTCGGACCAATCGATGCTGGCTCCACTGTCGAAATCACCGAAATACGAGGTACCCGAGTCGTTGTTCGTAAGACTCCCGACGAAGGATCAAAATAATGTTTACGTACGTACTCTTGGCTGTTATCGCCATAGTTGTTGTTCTCTTCCTGGTCGCTGGCGTGAAGATAGTCCGACCCTATGAACGAGGAATTGTTGAACGGCTCGGCAAGTACAAAGAGACTAAAGAATCAGGGCTTCAGATCATTGTCCCGTTCATTGACACCATCCAACGGGTTGACATGCGAGAGCAAGTCGTCGATGTTCCACCCCAAGAGGTAATCACCTCCGACAACGTTGTTGTCTCAGTAGACGCTGTGGTGTTTTACGAACCGACCGACCCCCAGCGTCTCGTCTATAACATCGCGAACTTTGTCCTCGCCATTACCAAGCTGGCCCAGACCAACTTGCGAAACCTTGTAGGAGACCTACAACTCGACGGAGCCTTGACTTCTCGAGACCGTATCAACGCGGCCCTCAGAGAAATACTTGACGAAGCAACGGACAAATGGGGAGTACGCGTAGTTCGCGTCGAGATCCAGCGCATCGACCCACCACCAGATGTAATGGCCGCAATGCATGAACAGATGAAGGCTGAACGCACGAGGCGCGCAACGGTTACCGAAGCTGAAGGGTTCCGAGAGTCAGAAATCACCCGAGCCGAAGGTGAAAAACAATCCCAAATTCTTGAAGCAGAAGGCCAAAGGCAAAGCGCGATTCTCGCCGCCGAAGGTGAAGCACAGGCGGTACGAACCGTTGCAGAAGCCGAAAGTTACCGGTTGCAAACCGTTGCAGCAGGAGAGGCCGAAGCCACCCGTCAAGTCTTTCAGGCCATTCATGACGGAGACCCAACCAGCGATGTTCTAGCTGTCCGCTACATCGAAGCTTTAACTCAGATTGCTGATGGCAGGGCAACAAAGATCGTTGTTCCGACAGAGTTCAGCGGAGTGTTAGGTGCAGTGACTGGGATCGCAGAGGCCATGCGTCCGATCGTCGAAACCGACGAAGAACCGGAGTCTCATCCCGTGAATGAATCGAAAGATATGGACTCGGAGTAATAGGCCTTCGTTGACCTAGGCTCTACGCCTGTGATTTCAGAAGCCGCACGTCAAAAACATGATGAGGCCGAAGCTGCTGGTGAAGACAGCTACATAGACCCGGACACTGGCTTTCAGGTATTCACAGCTCAGTTTTTGAAACGCCGAGTTTGGTGTTGCAGCACCGGGTGTCGTCATTGTCCTTGGTAGACGGGACATAAGTGCCGGCTACTAGGCAAATCTTTCGCTGCTTTAATGACTGGTCTCGAGGCCACCAACAAACCCTGAGAACGCTGACATATTAAGTTGCCTTCCATGAGTATGACTGATGAGCGGCGAGAAGAACTAGAAGCAGAAATCGAAGCCTATATGGGCCGGTACAACGAAGCTTTTGTCAGCGGTACCCGCGATGACCTGCAAACGTTGGTGCATTTGCCGGTGATATACGTCGCCGAAAATGAGGCACAGGTTCGCGAACGGTACCCATTCGATCCCGAAAAGATGCGCGAAGCCACCGGCTTTGACCATCCCCAAACCGAAATTCGGATCGTTCACCTTGAAGAAACCCGTGCACACCTGACCATAGAAGGCACCCGGCACCGCAAAGATGGATCGGTGATCGAATCGATCGACAGCTTTTACATACTTCACAAGAAAGAGGGTGAATGGGGAGTATCAGTTTTTTCTGGGATTAGAGGAGCTCGATGATTTCCTACCGAACTCTTGAAGCGCTTACCGCCACCGAAACTTGGCTCTGTGCACCATTTACTCGCCGGAACTTGATCTGAGATGCCTAGTCTGCGGTTACTGGCCTAAGAAGGACCGAGACAAAGAGGTTAATTTTCCGTATGGGACCCCTTGAAGGTATTCGAGTACTGGACTTCACCCGCGTAGTAGCTGGGCCGCTAGCTACCCGCATACTCGCCGACCAAGGAGCAGAGGTCATCAAGGTTGAGCCCCCCGAAGGTGATCTGAGCAGAACGTTTCCTCCACTACTGCAGAACGAAATAACGCCATACTTTGCTCAACAAAACGCTGGCAAACTCTTCTGTTCGTTCAACTTGTCACACGATGAGACACCACAACTCGTCGCTGAACTCGCGGCTCAATGTGATGTGATCGTCGAAAATTTTCGACCAGGTGTAATGGCAAAATATGGGTTGGACTACGAGAGCCTTAGTAAAGAAAATCCCCGACTCGTCTATTGCAGCATCACAGGGTTTGGTCAGACTGGGCCCTGGGCAAACCGGAGAGCATACGCACCCATTGGGCATTTGGAATCGGGGCTCATCGAGTACGACGAGCGGAAGAACGATCGACCAGCACGCCAGCCTTCTCTAGTGCTTGGTGATTCGGTAACCGCGTTGTCGGCAGCAACATCGATTAACGCAATGTTGGTTCAAGTCGAACGGAGAGGCATTGGCGGCCACCTAGACGTCTGCATGATCGAATCACTGGTCTATATGCAAGAGTGGGTATCAACAGAACTAGCCGGCGGCTGGGAGCCCACAAACGGCGGCTTCTGTCACGAATCGCCGATCCTGGAGTTACCCAATGGTGAACTATGGGGAATAGCCGGTAGTCCCGTGGCTTGGTTTCCAGACTTAGCTGAAGCAATGGATCGACCTGAATTGATTGAGGACCCCCGCTTTGCCGAACCCGCTGCACGGGACTTACATAAGGACGAGATAATCAGCATGTTGACGGACTGGGCTGCAAGTTTCGAAAATTTCGATGGCTTCTTGTCAGCCCTCGAAAGCAATTCACCCTTCACCGCAGCTCAAATGGTCTCAATAGACGACCTTGCATCGTCAGATTGGGCCAGACACCGCGAACTTCTTACCGACACGAACACGAACTTGAAAATCCCTGCCCGCAATGCGAGGGGAGTCAATATTGGGACCAACGGTCGAGTCGCAGCAAAGGGGGCAGACAATGAATCTGTGCTTAGTTCGGTGCTGGGTTATTCCAAAGAGCGGATTGCTTCGCTAGTCGACTCCAAAGTGCTGCTCTTTGAAAACTAGAATCCTTCTCCTCGAAGCGAGCATGTGGGGCTGACGGGCGAAGGAATGCATTGGCGAAAAGGTGATTCAGATGTCGAAGCTTTGGACGGTCTGCGCCTAACTCCAGGTCTGGTAAGCCTCGGCGCCACCATCTAGTCGGAAACGCACAACGTCTGATCTACGCTGCATTTGTATGCCAGATAATGAACCGATGGATCATGTAAGGAGAAATCGGACTATTTGGGATGCGTGGGCCCCCGACTGGCTCGACAGAGGAGAACATGCTTGGGCTAAGACGGAACCTTGCTGGGGTATTCATCAGATCCCGGAATCCGATGTTGGTTTATTAAAAAAGTTTTCTCAAGGAAAGGTAATCGAATTGGGTTGCGGTACGGGCTATGTGTCGGCTTGGTTGAGTCGTCTTGGGGGACACCCAATCGGAGTGGATAACTCTCTAGCGCAGCTCTCCAATGCGCACCAATTACAGGATCGTTTTGATCTGAGTTTCCCCCTAGTTCACGCAGATGCTGAATGCCTTCCATTTCTTGACGAGTCATTTGATTTCGCTATCTCGGAATATGGTGCGGCAATCTGGTGCGATCCTTATCGTTGGATTCCTGAAGCCGCGAGGGTCTTGCGCCCTGGTGGGCGACTTGTCTTTTTAGGAAATTCGACACAAGTGATGCTTTCAGTACCTGACGACGACGGTCCAGCGACAACTTCACTGCATCGTCCTCAATTCGGTATGCACAGAATGGAATGGGACGACGACCCCGGTGTCGAGTTCCACCTTTCACATGGCGATCGGATCAAAGTTCTTCGAGCCAACGGCTTTGAGGTCGAAGAACTCATCGAGCTTTACCCGTCGACCGATTCTTCGGAGAGTCCACACACCTATGTGACACTCGACTGGGCAAGAAAATGGCCCGCGGAAGAAGCTTGGATAGCGCGAAAAACCTAATGGTTTCTACAATAAGAATGAAGAGATGCTTGTACCCATAGACAATGCAACAGACCCTCGCATCGACGTGTTCCAAGGTTTGCGAGATAAGGCGCTGCGACAAAGACTCGAGTCACTCGACGGCGATCTTGCAGGCCTTTTCATTGCTGAAGGCGACATAGTGATCAACAGGGCAATAGCCGCTGGATACAAGCTGCGATCTGTCCTGGTAGATGCCAAAAGAAATCAACCCCTACCGAAGGAATTCGATGATGTTGACGTCTTCGCGGCACAAGAACAAGTCCTTGAACACATCGCGGGATACCACTCCTACCGCGGAGCCCTGGGATGTTTCTATCGCAAAGACGTTCACACCCTCGACGAGTTAATAAGTGACGAATCGCTGAAATCGTTGGTCATCGTGGAAGGCATCAATAACCCCACAAATTTGGGGACAATCATGCGGTGCGCCGCAGGACTCGATATTGATGCTCTGCTTCTTAGCCCCGACTCAATCGATCCGTTATCGCGCCGGTGTTGCCGAGTATCTATGGGAGAAGGGTTCACCATCCCATATGCGTGGCTAACAGATACCGCCGATGGTGTCGCCGCAGTAAAGCATGCCGGCATCGAAGTTTTGGCGATGACTCCCAATAGGGACGCGACCAATATTGATGCATTGGAATATGTGACCGACGACCGAGTCGCAGTGATGCTTGGAGCCGAAGGCCCAGGCCTCACCGAAACAGCAATGTCGATGGCCACACGCCGGGTAAGAATTCCGATGTCAGGAAGTTCTGACTCGCTCAACGTCGGAAACGCAGCTGCCGTTGCTTTTTATGCTCTGCGCCAAGCTCGAAAACTTTGAGGCACCCCATCTAATGGTCGGACCCAAAGAAGAACGAACTAAGGTCTGAATGTGGATCAGATCTGCGACGACCTAGTCGCTGAAACAGAGGCATTGTCTAGCGTTGTTCAAGATTTAACTGAAGACCAGTGGCGTGCACCAACGGTTGCCGAAGGATGGGATACCCATGAGACGATCCTTCATCTAGCCGCAGCGGATTGGGCATGTCACCTAACACTGACCAACTCCGAAGCATTCGTGGTCACTCGCGCTCGGTTATCGGAGGGCGAAATTTCATTAAATACTTTGGTCGGTGCCGAAGTGTTAGGAATGTCAGGCCATGACCTGTGGCAGTGGTTTCTCAACTTCCGTACTGAGATGATCAACGCATTTCGAACAACCGACCCAAAGGCTCGCATCACTTGGCTCGGCCCAGATATCGGCGCTCGTTCCTTAGCTACAAGCCGATTACTCGAAACGTGGACCCATTCTCTCGATTTGGCAGACAGCTTCGGTCTCCAATATCCGCGAACGAACCGCCTTCGCCATATCGCTCACATCGGAGTCGTCACCCGAGAATTTAGTTATGTCAATCGTGGTTTAGCTCCACCGAGTCAACCGGTACGGGTTGAACTCACAAGCCCCGATGGCGAAATGTGGAACTGGGGACCTGAGGACGCTACAAGCAGGGTCACTGCAAGTGCCTACGAATTCTGCAAGGTAATAACAAGGCGAACACCGTTCCTGGATTCCACAGTTCGGACTCAAGGAGCGTCTGCCGCCGAGTGGATGGAGATCGCCCAACCATGGATTGAACCGCCTCGAATAAGCGACCAAGCCTAGATGGACGACGAAGAAGTAGAAGAAAACCGTCGAATAGCCGCAATTTTAGCTAACCACGCTCGGCATATAGAAATTGATCCTGACGGCTTGCTGGCTGCGGACGATGACGACAGCCTCGACGAAGATTCGGACCCAGCTATTGGAGGACTGATGAAGGATTTCGCTGAAAGAGGCTTAAAACCGACAGCACCGATTGAAGCAACTCAAACCATAAAGGCATCTGCTTCAGATGTTTGGGCCGTGATCAGCGCCCCAGGCAACTTAACTAATATCCACCCCTTTTGTTCAAGTAATCCTGTTGAAAAATGGCCCGGCATCGGAGGCCTGGACCACGTCCACTACTACAGCGGTGTTCACTACCAACGCGACGTGTTGACATGGACCGAAGGCAGTGGTTACGAGCTACTGGTTGGGCCTCCTTCAGGGAAAATCGCGACGGCGCGTTGGTGGATTAAACCAACCTCAAGCACCAGCTGCGGTTTCGGCATAGAAGTGATCTCATATGTCCGCTCAGATGTAGACCCTGAACGGCGAGCGACCTATGAAAGAAAAATGATTCGTGAAGCAACTCCGCCATATCTTCGAGCTGTCGTAAGTGGCGTCGCCCACTTCACCGAAACAGGAGACCCGGTTAAGCAAAATCAGTTTGGCTCTCATGATATTTACTCGCCATAAGTCACCATTTCCCGATGAGTATCCAGCAACTCGTAATGGGTTGAATACTGCGACGCTCCCATAGGCACTACTTGCGCCCCGCTATCGTCAAAAAGTTTTGCACAATAAGCCCCCGCGATAGATGCGGCCACCTCAATGAAGATCAGGTCAGAGAAGGGTTTCACTGCGCTGACTATTGGTCATGGTCTAGGTTCGGCTGTTGTTTCGCAGGAATTGTGGGGTGTCGACCTGCGGATTGAGGTGCATCAAATTGGTATATGAACAAGCACGAAATTGGTTTCTCGCCAATTGGGATCCATCACTGTCGGTCAAGAACTGGTGGCGACTATTAGCCGAGTCTGGCTGGGGTTATCCGCACTGGCCTGTCGGACAATTCGGAAAAAGCATGAGTCGTCAAGAACACATGGAAGTCGAACGCGCTCGGGTATCCGTCGGGGCTTTCGGAGTTCCCAATGACGTGAGTGTGACGCTCGTAGCACCAACACTGATGGAGCATGGCAACGAAGTACTTCTCAACAGGTACTTAGAACCAATTGCGACCGGCCAAGAAATGTGGTGTCAACTCTTCAGTGAACCAGACGCAGGGTCCGATCTAGCTGGACTAAAGACGTCAGCTGAACGAGACGGTGACCGTTGGATCATTAACGGCTCCAAAGTCTGGACCACAGGTGGTCACGCCTCGAGAAGAGCGGTTCTTATGGCACGCACCGATCCGAGCGCCGACCGTCATTCAGGAATCTCCTTCTTCATCCTCGACATGAAACAACCAGGAGTCACGGTGTCGGCCCTCAGGGATATGACAGGAGACGAGGAATTCAACCAAGTGTCATTAACTGACGTAGAAGTCGATCATCAAGACGTCATCGGTGAGTTAGGCGAAGGCTGGAGGGTCGCAATGACCATGCTCCAACATGAAAGAGACGCTGATGCGGTTGGTCATGACGGGGGCGGTGACGTAATCAACCAGGTTGACCTCACAGCGCCAGTAGGAGAAGTGCAAGATGAACAGAAACAGGGAGGAACTACGTCCGGGTTCTTCTACGCGACAGGGTCTGTAAAAGACGATGTGACCTTCAACCTGCTCAACCAGCTTGCGCCTAACCGAGACCCGGTTTTACGAAACGCTGAGACGGTCGCCAAGGTCCACCGCAACCTATTAGATCTCAATGCAAGCCGCGATCTACACCCATCGATCGGCAAGTTACTCAATTCTGCCTTATGTCGCGAGCTCCGAGATCTTGGATTCGCTGCCGGACCGGCATCACAACTCGCCCATGGCGACGCCATTGACGAAGGGCATTTCCTTAAATCGGGACTGTTCGCGTCAGGAATGTCTATAGCCGGCGGCACAGACGAAATACAACGAAACATCATCGGGGAACGAGTACTTGGCTTACCTCGAGAGCCTGCAGTAGAAGCAAATACCAGCCGTCGGGAACCGTGAACGGGTCGCCCTCCATAAACAAAGCAAATTAGGTACTTATGACGTATTCACATAGCGAACTATCAGATCGGCAAGAGATCGTTGATCTGCTATCCGCGTACTGCCGAGCAATTGACGACAACCGACCAGACGATGTTATAAGTCTCTTTTCAGAAGACTGTTATTTGGATTACGGCGGACAACTCCCCATTGTTCAAGGTCATGCTGCTGCGCGAAAATTTTTTGCAATTGGAACAGGTCGTCTCTACGCAAAATCAGCTCATTTCGTATCAAACATCGAGGTGTCCTTTCCAGATAAAGACCAAGCGGTCGTCTGCTCATATGTCAACGCATGGCACGAATTTCAAGACCATCAACCCGACGCATGGATTTTCGGACGGTATAGCGACGAACTTTCACGAAGCGATGCAGGTTGGCTGATTCACAAAAGGACTTTTAGATCGATGGGAGACCACAACTGGGTGGGAGAGATGTCCTACGTCGAGCGCATGGGATCCGATCAATAGTTGATTCGGTCTTATCTGATCGCCCCAAAATTCCAAAAGGTCACGAACTTGTGAAATTTCGGCGGGGGGCCTGATCAACCTTGATGTTGAGTCCCCGCGCACCGAACTGCTCAACCTTTCGCGACGAGAAACGCCAGGCATCGTCCTCAAACGCGAAAAGGTCGATATAGCGACCCCAGAACTCAAAGTCAGTCCCGTCATGCTTTCGATGCCACGCGTAGACATAGGAAGTTGCTGTGGCTTCGCTCGTGGAAGTGCGGTTAATTCGAATGTTGCTGATGTGATGAGAGGTAGCAGTGAAAAGTTTTAAAAGTTTCGGCAAGAGTGCCTCAATCTGTGCCCGGCCTTGCACTGCGTTTCCTTCATCGAAGGTGGCGTCTTTGCAGAACAGTTGAGCCCATTTCTCGCTCTCCCCACTATCTACGTATTCTGCATAGCTCAAAATTGTTTCAGTGATCTCGGCATGCGCATCGGCGTCGCTCATGGTTTCTGGATCAGACATATCAAGAGAATATTGCCATGGGAGCATGCGGTTCCTTTCGCGAACCGCTTATTTGCTATGCGTCTGGTTCAAGAGGGTCCGTCTTGACTCCCTGACGGGTTCCTTCAAGAAAAGCCGTTCTTGCCGCGGACCCTGTGCCTTCCATGTTGAGTTGGAAGATATAGCCCTGTTCGAAACGCATAGCGTTCTCGATGTCCAGCACTTCGAGACTGTCCATCGAAGACTTCAGATGGCGCATGAGGTCGGGTTGTTTGCTGGCGATTACTTCGGCGATATGGTCCGTGCGGTTTACGAGTTCTGATGCCGGCACCACCTCTGTAAGTGCTCCTCTCGACCATAAATCACGGGCTGTAATGGGTTCCGCAGTAAACATTAGATAGCGCAATGCTTGGGGTGGAAGCATTCGAAAGCCCTGCGCTGCACCTCCGATAGTGCCGTTGTCTATCTCTGTCCACTGGAATAGAGCCTCTTCGTTAGCGATTGCTATGTCAGCGCTTCCAACGACTTCTATTCCTACTCCGAGGCAGTAGTCGTGTATCGCGACGATGACAGGAATTGGACATTGAGAGATAGCGGTGCAAGCCCGAGCCGATTCCAAACATTGTTGAAGGATCCCTTCATGGCCTGGTAGTTGATCCATCTCTTTGAGATCACCGCCAGCGCTGAATCCTTTGCCTCGAGCGGAGATAACAACGACTTTGTCACTCTCTGAAAGAGACGTCAGAACATCAGCGATGGAACGAAGATCATCGATAGAAGTCGCGTTGACGGGTGGATTGTCCAATGTCAGGCGCACTACCCCGGGAGCGTCGTCCGAACGTTCAACTTCTAAAGTCACGGCGCTCATCGTAGTTGTTGCTTAAACCCGAAGTTCTCCTCGGGCCGGTGTGCGTTTGTCGCCGCCTAGGGGTGTAGGAGAGCTCTATCCAGATAACTGGTTTTGATGCCACTGGAGAAGAAGTTGGTTTAGTCGATCGAAATGTGACGCTAAATTATCGTTCATGAAGCGTAAAAGTTTCGGCGAGATGGAATGCCCAATAGCTCAAACCCTTGAGGTAGTGGGAGAGTGGTGGACCCCTTTGATCTTGCGAGAAGTGCTGATGCATGACAGAACAAGGTTTGATGAACTCCAGAAGACGTTAGGGATAGCCCCAACAGTGCTAGTCAGTCGCCTCAATACGTTGGTGGGTCACGGGTTGTTGGAACGTCGTCAATACAAGCAGAATCCCGAACGATTCGAGTATGTGCCGACAGCTTCGGCGCATGACTTTCGTCCCGTTTTGGATGAACTTGCTCGTTGGGGACGGAAATGGGCAACGCTGGCCCAGTAGCCGGCGTCTGGTTGATCTTCTAGCAAAATGTCAAAAGGTATTTGTTACTTCTGCGAACTGATGCGCAGCATGTGGGAAACCTGCGACCGCTTTAATAATCCGGCCTGAGTGCCCAGACGTAGCGATGCCCAGATGGGCAGTCGCGATGTGTGAGGGGTCGGCCATCCCTGGAGGCACAGAACCATCGAAGACTCTGGTCATTGGAGTAGCAACTCCACCGGGGCAAACAGCGTTGATCATTATGTTTTTACGACGCAGGGGAGTGGTGGCGGCACGAACAAGCCCAACCGCTGCCCACTTAGTCATGCTGTAGATAGGGTCAGGAGACCAGGGAATTAGCCCGGCGAGACTAGCGGTGACGGTGATCGAGCCGCCTCCCGAACGATCAAAGATTGGCACAAGGGCGTGCAGGCCGAAGGCCACTCCATCAACGTTCACTCCTCTAGCTCGCTCATATAAGTCCAAGTTCCACGCACCTGGGTCATCTGGCGTTCGTTCGAAATCCGCTGGATCCCTGAACTCAACTCCTGCGTTCAGAATTGCAATATCGAGCCGGTCTAAATCCTTGGTGGCGGCTTGCCATGAGTCAGCAGAGGTCACGTCCAAAGAGATGAAATGTCCGTTGACCTCATTAGCTACTTTCCGCCCATGGGTTTCATCGACGTCGCAGACTAAGACGTTGGCACCATCGGACGCAGCCAAGCGTGCGGTAGCCGCGCCAATGCCTGAAGCGCCGCCTGTGATGAGCACTACCTTGCTGTCCAGATCCCAAGTTTGGACGTCAGGTAGCTCGAGTAATGGTTGATTCGAAGAGCCAGTCATGGGCAGATCTTAAGCGCATTTCGTGGTGCGCGATTCGGATTACAGGTCAGGTCTAAGTGCACGCACGTCGTCACCACTTAACGACTTCCTTTGATGCAACGTATTCGTAATGAGGTGCAACCATTCGTGTCTGCCGGCAAGCAACTGCTGAATTTCGTCTTCCCACAACTCTCTGGCACGGTCCACAACGCGACTGAGATCTTCGATTTCTAAACCGAGATCGATATCGTAAATAATTTCGCTTGTGAGAAGTTCATCAAAGTCGGGCCCCGGTTGACCAAACACGTTTCGGGTTATGACGCTGATCATGTTCAAATCTGTCGTCAGCCAGGGCAAGTTGATGAAGCCGGTCAGCTCGGCTTCTGCTACCGATCCACCCAAATATGATTTGATTCGGCGAATCACCCAATCTTTGATTTCTTCAAATTCTGGGTCATTGGGTCCGAACCGCTGGAATTGAAGTTGTTCGAATACATGGCCCGGCATTTGGGGCCAACGACACACACCCAGTTCTTGGCTCGTCCAGCGAATTGTTAGACCTTGACACTCGAAGCCCATTAGTTCGCCGGTAACGGCGTGTCCCGCAACGTGAGCTGCCGACGCCAGATCTTGGTCCATTCACCGAGCGTAGATGGGTATTGGGAAGCCAAGTAGGAAGATATGTCCACACACCTACTAAACGTTTGCTAAGTTAGTGACATGTTGGAGTTCATCGCTCCTGATCTTCCTAATCGATCGAGTCGACGTGCTGGTCCTTCAAAGACCAGCAAAGAGGGTTGGCTCGCTCGGTTGGCGCGGCGTCTGTTAATCCGCATGGAAGTTGGCTCATCGCAGCGCCCTGCGACTCTGTACTTATCTTCGGTGGACCTGATGCCAATGGGAACCTGGGTGGTGGTGTCCGACGCAGACCAGGACAACCCGAGAACCGGCTCCCACCAGGAGACCTAATCGGCCTCGAACGCGTTGGACCCCCGGTGACCGGCGAACCGAGTACCGGGGGCCTGTGCAGCTAACTGCATAGATAGCGGTTATTTGTTTTCGTCGCGACGCTGTTCGAATTTGGCTTTGCGCTCAGCCATCTTGGCGCGAATGTCATCAGCTTCGGCTTGAGTGATG
>ENA-UPTF01000363-UPTF01000363.1-marine-metagenome-genome-assembly--contig:-NODE-363-length-32773-cov-3.089002_pt1 | contig 32773 bp, 32 predicted proteins | sample MGYA00238166_ERZ767019 | MGnify/ENA primary metagenome ERZ767019 (study PRJEB28930, sample SAMN06266391) | marine metagenome | isolation source: Sea water from 250 m depth | place: Atlantic Ocean | study... | reverse complement strand
CTATTTAAAGCCGCATGTGAAGACCCAGAAATCCCCGAAGAATTGTTCGCAGAACCATCAAATGACCCTTTTACACCGCCTCCTCATTTAACCGGTGGAGCAGTTGACCTGACTTTCACTGTTGATGATATTCCTTTGGCGCCCGGATCAGGATTTGATGACGTTACTTCTGCAGCTCGAGCAAATTTTTTAGAAGAAACCCCTGGATATGCCCGAGATTTTCGTAGATTTTTGTATTGGACGATGCGCTCGCATGATTTCATTGTCTTCGAACCGGAATGGTGGCATTTTGAATTCGGTACACGCCGTTGGGGTTCACTAACTGGTCAAACAGCAAAATTTGGCGTTTCTGGTCCTTTTTAAAATCAGCTGTCAAAAAGCCTTTTTGCGTGATCAGTCAATTCTAAATGAGCAGAATTCATGTCAACATTCTTAAGTTCTGTTTCTTCAATGATTTGACTACCTCCCACAAAAAGGTGTCGCACTCTTCTATCAGGCCCCATAACAAGACCTGTGAGAGGATCCGGTATGTCGCCTAAATCTCCGCCTGGCCAGATAGCAATGTCTGCTTTCTGACCTACTTCAAAGGTTCCTAAATCTTCTAGTCCTAAACAACGTGCTCCACCTTTTGTTGCCATTTCGACTACTTCATGAGGCATAAGAGCATCAGGCTTCATTTCTCTTTGACGTGCTGTGAACAGTGCCTGTCTAAGTTCTGGGAATAAGCCTCCAATCTCATTTGACGCCACCCCATCTACTCCAAGTCCAATTGGACAACCGGCTTCCAGAAGGTCAGTTACAGGACACATTCCAGCGGCTAGACGTGCATTTGAGGATGGACAATGTGCAATTCCCGTGCCAGCTCCTCCGAGTCTCTCCATTTCATCGTGATCTATATGAATACCATGAGCCAACCAGACATCATTATCCACCCAACCCCACTCATCTAACATTTCGACCGGTCTTCGTCCAAAATTCGCTAAGCAATATTCTTGCTCTTCTAAAGTTTCACAAAGGTGTGTATGAAGTCGAACTCCGTGTTTTCTAGCAAGCTCAGCAGAATCAACCATCAACTCAGTCGTTACCGAAAAAGGGCTACATGGTGCAACAACCACATGAATCATCTCGCCATCATGATGTTTTGCGATTATCGACTCTGTCGAGGAAAGAATCGCTTCTCGATCTTCTACGACATGATCTGGTGGCAATCCACCTTTGCTCTCGCCGAGATCCATTGAACCTCGAGACAAATGCAGTCGTATTCCAACTTGTTTAGCCGCTTCGACAATTGCATCAAATACCGAATCATCTCCGTTAGGCACCAGATAATGATGGTCAAATGCTGTCGTGCAACCAGTTGATGCCAGTTCACCGAGACCTACTAGGGCGGCGGCATGCACATCTTCAACTGAGAGTTTCCCCCAGACTGGGTATAGGTGAACTAACCAATCAAACAGGTTGCATCCAACTGCCTGCCCCCGAGTCATCCATTGGTACAGATGATGGTGGGTGTTTATCAAACCTGGTGTTGCTATATCTCCATCGCAAAGAAGAACCTGGTCTCCGTCTTTTGGTTCTATAAGACCAACTTGTGTTATGACACCATCTTCTAAAGCAATATCACCTGGATGTCTTAGTCCTCTAATAACTAAACGTTGGCTCATGGTGACCAGTCGCTAAAGGTGTCAATCATTAATCTCACATCGGGTCCCAGCGGGTAAAGAATCGGACATGTGCATCCATCTTTCATGTATTGAGCAACTTTTTCTCTTACCTCATCAGGAGTTCCAGCAGCGCAAATCATCTGGACAACTTCATCAGGAACCAATTTTGATGCTGCTTCTACCTGTTCGTGAGTTGCTGGCCATGTCAAAACTTTACCGATCTCATCTAAAAGTTCTTCAGGAACTCCAGAAGCTTTCATGATATGAGGTTGCTGCCCTAAGTATTGGGTAACCATAAGTCGAGCTCCATCTAAAGCTTCTTTTCGATCTTCAGCTAGAGAACAAACAACAAGTTGAGGGCGGTCAATCTCATCGATACTTCGACCAGCTTTTGAGGCCCCGATTTCTAAATGTTCCATAGCTCTTTTGTTGTATTCGGGTGAAACTAAATAATTCAGGACGACACCATCAGCTATCTCACCGCTCAACTCCATCATTTTCATTCCAGTTGCGCCTATGTATATTGGCACCTCTTTAGGTCGCCGTTCCTGGTATACGTAATCGAGTTCTACTCCATCAAGTTGCACAAAGTCACCTGCGAAGCTGACAGTTTCATCGGCTAACAACGCTCGTACTGTCGTAACCACTTCTCGCATCACTTTTAGAGGTCTTTTGCGTTCTATCCCCACTTTTGAAGCCAATGGATCCCACCAAGCTCCAATACCAAGAATGATTCGACCAGGTGCCAAGTCATCTAAAGTTGAAAAGGTAGATGCCAGTCTTGCAGGATTTCGGGTCCAGCAATCAACCACACCAGAACCTATTTTTATCTTTTCAGTCTTTGCAGCAAATGCTGCCATAGGCACAACCGCGTCACGAACAAGACGTGAATCAGCCTGCCATACAGCTTCAAAACCATTCGACTCGGCATACTGTGCATATTCGATTGCTTCGCTTATCGAATGTGCATCTTGAAGATATATTCCTAATCGAGTCATTTTCTATCCTTTTTTCTTAAATCTGAACTTCAAACAATTTCAGCTAATCTTGTGTGAACTTTTTTTGCTTGTTCAGCAGCTTTTGCTCTAATTTCATGAGGGTCCACGAGAGTTGGTATCCCATTTGACCAAATGGTTTCTTGTTCGACTATAACCTCTATTGGATTAACTCCTGTTGAAAATGCGAGCTCCCAGGGGTCCATGTTTGGGTAATCCCAAACAACCCGATCGTTCATTGCTTCGGGAACAACTCGATAGCCATTCGTTAGCCATTCCCAAGCTATCTCTGGCGAAGCTTTTACATCGGACTCGCGATGACGCGCATAAGCAAGACGGAATTCTTCAAGCATGTCGGCACCAATTCCATCCGTACCTAATGCAATCTCGTTGTTGAATCTAACAGGATTGGCATATCCAACAGAGTTATTCATGTTCGATCGAGGGTTATGCACCAAGGTTCCTTTAAGCCCGTGGTCGTCTTCAAGATGCACCCCATGAATAATGAGCCAGTTGTCTCTTGAATAGTTCTTTAATCTTGAAACAGCATTTGCATCTACTGCACCCTCTGCTACGTGCACGTGGACACCAACACCAAAACTTTCAGCTATTTCAGCAGCAGATTCTATTGTCTCATCTTCACATGTGAAGGACGCATGTAAACCGACCATTCCGCGTCCCCCTTCTTCCAAAAACCTTCTATTTTCTTCTAATCCTTTTTTTGCTCCATCAGGACCATGCCGATCAGTTACTCCATAAGAGCACAAGACTCTTATACCTACAGTTTCACAAGCCTCGGCTATAACGCTCAAAGAACCTTCAATCGCTTCTGGAGATTCATGATGGTCGACAATTGCTGTGCATCCACGCTCAAGCGCTTCAAGAGCTCCCAGCATCGCGGACCATTTAATCGATTCGAGGTCGAGGGCTCTATCAAGTCGCCACCAGACCATCTTTAGTATCTCTTCAAAGTTGTCAGGCTGACCCGATGGTGCAGGCATTCCCCTAGCCAACGTTGAATAAAGGTGATGATGGGAACAAACAAGACCGTATGTCTCATTTGACCCGATGGATTCGTCAGTCATCACAATTCCATTCTTGCCAATTCTCCTGTTGATTATCTGAGGCCATTGGTAAGCTCTTTCGCCAAATTCCATCTTGATCGTGCAAAGCGGCGGCTACCGCCCCAGCAGTGGGTACTAGTCCGATTTCCCCTACTCCTTTTATTCCATAAGGTGAATCAGGTTGTGGCTCTTCAACTAGGATTACTTCTACAGGGGGCATATCCTTAGGTCTCAAAATACCAAGGCTCTTAAGTGTCATATTTTGAGGTTTTGCTTCTTCATTTGTAGGAAAACCTTCCGTGAGAGCGTACCCCAATCCCATATGCACTGATCCTTCAATTTGACCTTCACACAAAACTGGATTTACTGCCCTACCAACATCATGAGCCGCCACTACATATTCAACTTTTTCTTTTTCTTCGCCCATTACCACTAGCTGTGCTGCGTACCCAAAAGTTGAATGAATCAAAGGGTTTTCTACATCATCTGACATCGAATTAGTCCAATCAACTCGATATTCTCCCTGATAGTCGATCTCAGGTTTACATCCATCAGCTATCGCAGTTCTGCAGGCGTCAGCAACTGAGCCCGCCCCCATTAGCGTGCCTCGACTACCAGTCGTTTGGCCTACATTCATTTCTCGACTCGTATCGACAATCACATCTATCAAAGAAGGGTCGATACCTAACTCTTCAACGGCTACTTGCAAGGCAACTGTGTGAACTCCTTGTCCCATTTCAGTCCAACAATGTCTTACTTCGACTTTGCCATCTTGACGGAATCTCACAATGGCCTTAGCTATTTCTTTTGCACCGTTTCCGAGACCCGAATTTTTTAGACCTAGACCTAAACCGACTGCTTTGCCATCTTTGATTGCCTGATCATATGGTTCTTTAATTGCTTCTAAGCAGGAGTTCGCCCCTCTGCTACCTTCGTCCATTATCTGCCCAGGTCCCCAGATTGAACCAGGTTTAATAACGTTACGTTTTCTGATCTCCCATCCGCTTATTCCGACTTTTTCAGCTAATCGGTCCATTACTCCTTCCATAGCAAATTGAGCTTGATTAGCGCCAAAACCTCGAAATGCCCCTCCTACTGGGTTATTTGTTCTTACGGCGATTGAACGAACATCAATTGCAGGAACTACATATGGGCCGCTTGCATGACCTGCAGCTCTTTCCAATACCTTCATACCTACTGAAGCGTATGGTCCCGAATCACCAATCATTCGAACCCATAGCCCAGTGAGTAGGCCATTCTCATCGCAACCTGCTTTATATTTCATTTGGATTGGATGTCGCTTAGCGTGCATCAGTAATGACTCTTCACGGCTTAAAGTGCAACTTACTGGTTTCCCTATTAGATGCGCAGCTAGAGCAGTCTGTGCCTGATTTGACATGTCTTCTTTTCCGCCAAATGCACCACCATTAGAAACAAGCTCAACTGTTACCGTACTGGTGTCAACTCCAAGCACTTTTGCGATCTGGTTTCGGTCATCCCAAACCCCTTGACCGCCTGAATACACATACAGTCCTTCATCATTAGGCACCACAAGCGTTGATTCAGGCTCAAGAAAAGCCTGCTCAACTCGCTGGGTCTGAAATGTTTCTTCAACTGTATGTTTTGATCCCTGAAAAGCTTTTTTGGTATCGCCACGTTCATAACTTGACTCTGACAAAACATTGCCATCTAAACCCCAGACTGCATCTTCATTAGAGCTAACTGCTTCGACGGGATCACTAAATGGTTTTAAAACTCTGTATTCAACCTCAATTAATTCAGCTGCTTTACGCGCTGTCTCTCTGTCTTTTGCAACCACTAAAGCCAAAACATCACCCATGTAAGAGGTTTTTCCCCCTTCGGGAATAAATATTGGCCAATCCTGATGTATTAGACCAACTCGCAACTCTCCTGGAACGTCAGAGGCTGTGATTACCTTCTCGACTCCTTCTAACTTCTCCGCAACTTCTATATTTATTCTTACAACTTCTGCTCTTGCATGATCAGACAACCTGACAGCCCCATGGAGTAAACCACTAGGCTTTATATCGTCAATAAATGGCCTGTCTCCTAAACTCAGAGCCTCTGCTTCATAACGACTTCCTGAAGTCCCGACGCCCCCTGTTTGGATTTTTACGGGTACTTCACCTGAAGCTAAAGCTTCAACTGCATCTAAAATTTTGGTATAACCTGTGCACCTGCAAAGGTGGGCTCCTAAATGTCTAGATGACTCTTCACGAGTTAACGAGCTTCCTTTGCGGTCAATTAGTGACTTAGTTCTAACCAAAATACCCGGAATGCAAAATCCGCATTGAAGGGCCCCGTGTGCTGCGAAGGTCTGTGAAAAAAGTTCACGCTCTTTCGGATCAAAACCTTCTAATGTTAAAACTTTTGTATTTTCCGTTTTCTCCATTGATGTCTGACAAGCGATTCGTGCTTTTCCATCGATCAAAACAGTGCAACAACCGCACTGACCAGATGGAGCGCAACCATCTTTTGGAGAAATAAGTCCGAACTCATCCCGAATCGCAGCTAAAAGATGTGGATGTGACTTTTCAGTCTCAACCTTTACACCGTTTAGTTCGAAAGTCGTCATGTCAACTATCCTTCAGGGTTTTCATCGTCTTGTTTTCGAACTTCAATTCCTTCAGGTATTTCAACGCCTACTTGCGAAGTAATTGACTTGTATACCTCTGGTCGCCTGTAACGGTCAAAATCGAAAAGAGTTTCCTTATAATTTGCGCACATGTCCAAATCGACAACTGCTGATACTAATTCATCTTCTACTGTTGAGCATTGAGCAATGATTTCACCAGATGGAGCTATTATCGAACTCTCTCCCAAAAGATCGCAACCTTCTTCATTGCCAGCTTTAGCTACTCCAACTACCCACATCCCATTCTGATATGCACCTGATTGCATTACCAGATGATTATGAAAACCAGCTAAAACATCCTGGCTTGGATCAGGAGGGTAATGGACTGGGGTGTTATACCCAATAAGTGCTAGCTCACAACCTTGCAATCCCAGCACCCTGTATGTTTCCGACCATCTTCTATCATTACAGATAGCCATACCCAAAACTCCATCAAAAGCTCCGAACACCTTTAGTTCATTGCCAGGTTCGAAATAGTAGCGTTCTAAATGCTGAAAAGTTCTCCAAGGCTCATTCTCTTCATGGCCGGGAAGATGAACTTTTCGATATTTACCTAACATGTCACCATTTTTGGAAACAAGAATTGCGGTGTTATAACGATGACCATCAGGAGTCATCTCTGCGTAACCTAAATGAAAACCGACTCCTAATTTTTCTGCTTCATCAAATAATGGCTGAACTTCCTGATTTGGCATTTCGGTTTCGAAAAAATGATCGAATTCGGATATGTCTTCCGACCACCATCTCGGGAAAAAGGTTGTAAGAGCCAATTCTGGGAAAACCACAAGGTCACAAGACTCCACCGCTCCTTTATTTAAAAGCGCAATGAGTCTCTCAACTACTTCCTTTCTATTGTTCTCTCTATGTATAGGTCCAAGCTGAGCTGCACCTACTTTTAAAATGCGTGTCATTTACTTTCTCAGCCTCCGAAATCTTTCATATCTAAATCAAGAATCGTCTGGAATAAAACGTTACATCCTGCAATAAGGTCATCCGAATCTGTGTGTTCCTGTGGGTTGTGACTTATTCCTTTGTGGCTTGGCACAAATACCATCCCAGTTGGACAAACTCTTGCCATCATCTGAGCATCATGTCCTGCACCAGACGGGAGTTTCATTACTGAATGTCCCAGTCGGGAAGCTATATTTTCTACTGTGTCGACAACTTCTTGATTGAATTCGACAGGTTCAAATCTAGCTAATTGTCTTTTTTCAATTTCTAAACCTTCGTTGGAAGCTAGCTCTAATAGAAAATCAGCAAGCTTATTTTCAGATTCTAATAAGCGAGCCTCAACCGTGTTTCTTAAATCTACGGTCAAAATAGCTGAACCTGCCACCACGTTAACCAAATTAGGGTGAAGCTCCAGTCTGCCAACCGTGGCTACTTGGGTTCCCCCCATTTCTAAAGACAAGTCACGAACATAAGTAGAAATCGCAGCTGCTGCGAAGCCTGAATCATGTCGAAGCGCCATTGGAGTGGTTCCCGCATGGTTAGATTCACCAGTAACTGTGAGCTCAGTCCATGAAATTCCTTGCACTCCTGTTACCGCTCCTATTGTTACACCTTCTACTTCCAAAACAGGGCCTTGTTCAATATGCAATTCAACAAAGGCTCTGGGTGAAGGACCGGGGCATGGAGAGGTCCCTCTGTAACCAATGCGGTCTAATTCATCTCCTACTTTGGCCCCATCAACGCCTTTTATGTCTAAGGCCTCCTCAAGTGTCATTCCCCCTACATAAACGAGACTGCCTAGCATGTCCGGTGCGAATCTAGAACCTTCTTCATCGGTAAAAAAAGCAACTGCTACTGGATGTTGTGTCTCAATTTTGTTTTCAGAAAGAGACTCGATTATCTCTAAACCTGCGAGTACACCTAAATTTCCGTCGTATCTGCCTCCGGTTCTAACAGTGTCGATATGACTTCCTGTCATAGTTGGCGGACCATCAGTTTTTCCAGGTCTAACAGCTACTACGTTTCCGATTGAATCAATACTTATATCAAGATCCAAATCTCTCATCCATGTAACAACAAGGTCACGACCTGCTCGATCTTCATCTGTTAGAGCAAGGCGGCAAGAACCCCCACCATCGATAGCTCCTATAGATGCTAGTTCTTCAATGCGACTCAGGAGACGTTCACCATTTATTCGAAGATCTTCAGTCATTATCGATCCTTTCTGGAAAAACAATATCTGTAGGTCTAATCGGGACTCTGTGGAGATCTAAGCCTGTAGCATTTCTGACCGCTGAAGCTATAGCAGCTGTCGATGAAATGGCAGGAGGTTCTCCAACTCCTTTCGCTCCAAAAGGCGCATTAGGTTCTGGTTGTTCTATAAGCGCTGCTATTTCTACGGGTGGCATGTCAAGAGCAGTAGGCAAGAGGTAATCGGTGAAAGAGGGATTCAGAATTCGACCATCTACAACATTAATTTCCTCCATTACAGCCAAGCCAAGACCTTGTGCAGCTCCACCTTCCAATTGGCCTTGAAGTTGCAGTGGGTTCAATACTCTTCCTACATCTTGGGAAGTTATTAATTCGACGACTTTGACTAATCCAAGTTCCTGATCTACATCTACTACTGCTCTATGTGCTGAAAATGCAAAGGAGACATGAGCATCCCCTTGACCATTTTCATCTAAGGGAAAAGTGGGCATATGTCGATATACCTCTTCTGCTTCTACTGGATCAGAGGTAGCTTCTTTCAAACTGATAGAGAAATCGCTTGATAAGGAAGCAACCCCTCCATCAACTATGACCAAGGATTCGATATCTAAGTCATAAGATTCTGCGATGCGAGACAAAAGTTTGATACGCACCGCATCACATGCACTCTTAACTGCGCCACCCGACATCCAGGTTTGTCTACTAGCTGAAGTTGAGCCTGCCGATCCTACGCTGGCCGTGGAAGCGGGTGCCAAAATTACTTCTTCAACTCCTAAAATTTCTCTGACTATCTGCTGGGCCAATGTCACAAAACCTTGGCCGACTTCGGCACATGCAGATGTGATCGTCGCAACCCCGTCTAAAAGCTGACAGGATGCGGTGCTGAAATCATCAAACCCTTCTGAAAACATGAGATTCTTGAATCCAACTGCAATGGCTTCTCCCCTGACAATATGTTTTGGATCGGCAGTTCTCCCTGCGCCTCCTGGCAATTCCATTTGTTGTGATGCTACGCCTACAGAAGAGGGATGTTGAGCACATGTCTCTATAACCTCAGCTACTGGAGCTGTCCCCGTAATAGTCTGCCCGGTTATTATTTGATCTCCAGGTTTAAGGACGTTCTTTACACGCAATTGAACAGGATCCATTCCCAATTCAATAGCTAGTTTGTCCATCTGTGCTTCATGAGCAAAACAAACTTGCACGCATCCAAACCCTCTCATAGCTCCGCATGGAGGATTATTTGTCCTAACTACCGCTCCGTATATTTCTACGTTTGGCACCCGATACGGCCCCGCCGCAAAACAAGTAGCGTTAGCCAACACAGCGCTACTTGTGGAGGCGTAAGCTCCCCCATCTAAAAGCAGTCGGGCTTCAATTCGTGTAAGTGTTCCATCAGATTTAGCATGATGCCGGTACCACATCTGAGCTGGATGACGGTGTACGTGACCATGGAAACTTTCGGTTCGCGAATATGACATCTTTATGGGTTTGCCAGTTCGCATGGCTAGGAGACAGAGATGTATATGAAGACTGATGTCTTCTCTTGCTCCAAATGCTCCTCCAACTCCTGCCAACGTAAGTCTTATTTTCTCAGGAGGAAGATTGAGGCAGGTAGCAACTTGGTCACGATCGGCATGGAGCCATTGGGTTGATACAAAAAGGTCAATTCCTCCATCTTCTGATGGAACTGCCATTCCTGATTCTGTTCCCAGAGGCGCTTGATCTTGCATCCCTACTTCATATGTTCCTTCTACAGTTATTTCTCCCTCTTCTTGAGAGTTCCCGTAACTTAGGTTTATTTCTCTAAAAAGATTCCCATCCGGGTGTATCGCTTCATTTTCTTGTGCCAATTTTGAGTCTGAAAGTGGTTCAATTAGCTCGTACTCGACATCTATTGCTTCCAATGCGAGTCTTACATTTTCAGGGTGATCAGCTGCAACTATTGCTACCGGCTCACCCTGATATCTCACAATTCCGTCTGCTAAAACCGGCTGATCAGGATGCTCAAGTCCGTACAAAGGCATACCGTTCAGATCTTCGCTTGTCAAGACGGCGTGAACTCCCGCCATTTTTAAAGCGGGAATTGTATTTATTGAAACTATCCGTGCAGATGGGTGAGGTGAACGAAGAGTCCCTCCCCAAATCATGTCAGGGTGACGTAAGTCATTGGAAAATACGAATTCTCCTTTGACTTTTGGGATCCCATCGGGCCTAATAGCGTTCTCGCCTATTCGAGCTCCTTTGGTGGCCGTTTCTACCGTTTGAAGCCGACTCATTTGCTTTTTTCCTCTTGATTTTGAGTTTTTCGGCTTTTACTTGCTATCCGAACAGCTTCGAGGATCCTTCCATAACCGGTACACCTGCAAAGATTCCCACTAATTGCTTCCCTAACTGTCAAATCATCTGGATCAGGATCCGTATTCAACAGTTGATCTATCGTTACTAGTAATCCTGGTGTGCAGAATCCACACTGAACTGCTCCGGCGTCTACAAAAGCTTTCTGAACATCTGAGATTTCATCTTCTGAGCCCAGTCCTTCGATTGTGGTGATTTCACGGCCCACAGCAGAAGCTGCAAGAACTAAACAACTGCAAACGATTTCTCCGTCAACGAGAACCGTGCAAGATCCGCACTCCCCTTCCTCACAGGCATTTTTCGATCCAGAAAGTTCCAGCCTTTCTCTCAAAACCCATAGGAGACTTTCAGATGGATGACCATCAACAACTTGATAACTATTCCCATTTACTACAAGGGCGTAGGTTTCAGAAATCATGTTATGCCTCCTGCACAAACTCTTTCTAAAGCTCTCTTAGCTAAAACTTTCACTGCATGTTTCCGATAATTTGCAGTTCCTCGATGGTCATCAATGGGTTCTGTTGAATCAGCCACTAGTTCAGAAAATTTGTTTATAACTTTTTCTGAGAGGTTGCTGTTGGTTTCCCAATCAAATTCATGTGATATGAATTCTTCCGCTGCAGTCGCTCGGAACGGCACAGGAGATACAGAACCAACACCTACCCTTAAACTTCTTTCTAAATGATCTGTTACTAATGCCAGAGAAACGACTGAAATGACCATTGCGTTTCGGGTGCCCACTTTCAAGAATTCCTGTGGTCCCTGGAATACAGGGAGTCTTATCGATTCAATAATTTCTCCTGGTTTCAGTGCATTTGCTTTAACACCAGTTACGAATTCTGTAATAGAAACTTCTCGGGTTTCTGTTGACGATTTCAATTGTATAAATGCGTCCATTGCTACTAGCACAGGAATTGTATCTCCGGCAGGTGATGCGGTAGCTAAATTCCCTCCCAAGGTGCCTGCGTTTCGTATTTGTGGGGAACCTACAGTTCTTGCTGCTTGTGCTAAAGCAGGAATCAATGATGCTAGGTCAGGGTGTGTCAAATCTGTATAAGAAATACCTGCTCCTAAAACGATTTCACTGTCTTGAATGGTCCATTTTTTTAATTCAGGTATTCGACTTAGGTCTAAAACACTGTCCAAAGATTGCGCACCTCTATTTACTTGCACCATAAGATCAGTTCCTCCTGCAAGTACTGTTGTCGCAGGATTTTCTGCCAGTACAGCACATGCTTCATTGACTGACTTAGCGATAATTACCCCCATCTATTAAGGGTGCCGGAACTTCAACATTTTGTCAACGCGTTTGATACCTGTATCTTTAATCTTGTGGATATGTTAAAACACCCTTTACTGGAAGCTCTCTTACCATTAGCGGACATTCTTGGAATTCAAATTCTAGATAAGCACGAAATATCAGAATCAGATTTGCATCTCATATGGGAAGGTGAAGTTGTGGGTGGCGTACGTAGACATAATTTAAATGGAGCTTTAACTCGTCTTCTGTCTGCTGTCGAGATCGAAATGAATTTAAAAGTTGAAGATATGGACAGAATTCAAAAGCAACAGGCAGTCGCCCTGCTTAATGAATGGGGTGTGTTCAATTTGAGGAAGTCTGTAGAAAGCGTTGCAGAAGCTTTAGAAGTTAGCCGTTTTACGGTTTATAACTATCTTGAGCGTTCTGAAAATGACTAATTGACTTTTAGGCACTAGCTTTTCTTCTATGACTGAATCCCCATCTAAAACAGAAACCAATGATGACTTATCTCGTGTAGATGCAGTTGCTTTAGCAAAAATGATTAGAGATAAAGAACTTTCTCCTGTCGAAGTCGTTTCAATGACAATTGAAAGGATTGAGCGGTTAGATAAAGATCTAAATTCTGTAATCCACCGCCAATTTGAAAAAGCTTTAGAATTAGCTGCTTCATCTGACCTTCCTGATGGACCTTTCAGAGGTGTTCCGATGTTAATCAAGGATCTTTGGGCAGAGGAAAATGGAGAACCCCACCATGCAGGAGTCAAAGGAATGCGTGATGCTAAATACATCGCCAAAACCGACAGTGACCTTGTCACTAGATACAAAGAAGCTGGTTTCATAATTGTCGGCAGAACTAATACTCCTGAAATGGGAGCAGTTGCAACTACAGAACCCTTAGCTTATGGTCCGACTAAAAATCCATGGAATTTGGATTATGGTCCCGGCGGTTCATCTGGTGGTGGGGCAGCCGCTGTAGCAGCAGGCTTTTTACCTGCTGCCAACGCAAGTGATGGCGGAGGTTCCATACGAATTCCAGCTGCAATGTGCGGTTTGGTTGGATTGAAACCATCAAGAGGAAGGGTTCCGATGGGACCAGAAAAAGAAGAATGGGGGGTTTCTATTCAACATGTGGTTTCGCATACGGTCCGAGACACTTCAGCAATTCTTGATGCAACTGCAATAAATTTTCCTGGTGATGGGGTTTTCGCTCCTGAATTTGGACGACCATATTTCAATGAAAGTTCTCAGAATTTAAAACCACTTAAGATTGGAATTAAAATTTCCGACCCGCGTGTAGAGGTAAATCCTGATTGCATCGAAGCTGTGCACACTGCTGCATCTCTACTATCAGATTTGGGACACCATGTTGAAGAAACATCTCCGGAAGCTTTAAATGACAAAGAAAGAGTCAGTGAACTGGGTTGGGCGTTTGGAATTAATTGGTCTGTAAATATTGCAGCAAATTTTGCTTATCTAGCTAAACGTTTAGATCGTGATCTGGTAGAAGATGATGTGGAACCTGGAACATGGTTTTTGGCGCAACGAGGAAAAGAACAGTCGGCTACAAATTTTGTTAAAGCTCAGGGAATAATGTCGACTCTTCGTAGAGAACTAGCAAATTGGTGGTCGAGTGGATTTGATCTACTTCTAACACCTACAACTGCTCAACCTCCCCCTCTTATTGGTCGGCTGGTTCCAACAGAGGAAGATCCTATACGGGCATCAATAGAGTCGGTTCCTTACTCTGTGTTTACTTCGCCGTTCAACACGACCGGTCAACCTGCTATCTCTCTGCCAATTGGAAGTTCCAATGGGCTACCTGTTGGCATTCAACTCGTAGGTGCTTATGGAAGAGAGGACCTAATTCTAGCTGTCAGCTCTCAATTAGAAGAAGTGGTTAGGTGGTCTGAAAATCGAGCACCTTTTCACGCTTAACTTTTCAAGCGTCGAGAACTCCATAGCCAGCTTGACCAATATCGACAACTGGCGGTTCAGTAGACCATGGAAAATTAACCCATTTATCAGTGTGTTTCCAAACATATTCACAGTCAACGATTGAATGAGGTTTTTGATAAAGAACGGCAGATTTTACTTCTGCGACCTTTTCTAAAGCATGTCCGCGGACTAAAGCGAGAGTATTTCCGGTATCAGCGACGTCATCGACTATAAGGACTTTTGCTTTTCCTAAATCAACCCAGTCAACATATGGCGGAAGCACTACTGGAAGGTCTAAGTGCTCATCGACTCCTGTGTAGTATTCCACATTCATTACGTAAAGATTTTTTACTGCTAATGCATATCCGAGTGAGCCAGCTACAAGCATTCCGCCGCGAACAATCGCCAAAATAATATCTGGTTGATAGTTATCATCTGCGATTGTTTGGGCGAGTTCTCTAACTGCTTTTCCGTAACGATCCCAATCCATCTCTTCGCGTTCGGACACAACCCCTCCTGATTGTTGAACACACTAGCGTGCAAATAAAACTATTTCTAAATGGATGCAAAATAACTATCCGGTCATTAGAACCAAACCAAACATCGTGTAAAGAACCATCACTGCCAGCATCGGATACTGGCTTTGCATTGCTTTCTTGAGTTCAAATTTTTCAAGTCCTCTATCATGTGAAACTAATACCCCTACTAAATGGCCACCTACGATCGAAAGGACTTGAACCCAGCCTATTGCTCCTGGAGAAATTAATGTCCAGTTGATCGGGTCAGTTGCTGTTCCAAAAATATCCCACCCTTTGCCAAATGGATCAGAAATAAGAACTTTGAAAGCTTGTCCTTCGAGGAGTAATAACGAAAAATAATGGGCTAAGTCGTAACCAAAAAGTATTGGGATTAAAGAGGCTCCAAACCTCTCGGAGAACTTTGCATCCCCAGTTGTCTTGCTGCCTAACTTGCCGGCTAGGTGATAAGCCACTCCAACTACAGCAACTATCCATATAAGCCCAATTGTGTTCACTAATGTCAGTTCCCATTTAGTGCGTCCAACAATAATCTCACCCCAAAACCGAGTTCTTGAGAACCCATCAAAGGCAGTGCCCCCTAAAGCAGCCAGCACCACAGCTAGCTGAGATGAATTCATCTCATAGTTTGAAACGCCTACAAAAGGAACCCGTATGAACATTTTCTTGGGCTTTTGGGCTTCTGTTTCTTTTACCTTGAACGGAGACAGTTCAGCCAGAGCACCGAATAAAACACCAAACCCCTCGGCTTTTCGTGCTTGTGTCCACCCCCACTTCCAAGTTATGGCCATTAGGCCAATGGTGTATATCAATATCCACCATCCAAGGACTCTAGGGCTTGCTCCGTCGTGGTATGCCAGCTCAAACCAGTGGAAAACACTTATTGGAGCCAAGGCCGCCCACCCAGATGTCAACCATTTTGGAGCAGATTCTCCGTTTGCTTTTCTTATTTGATCTACTAATTTACCGAGTGTCTCCCATGGGCTTATCTCTCTCCAAATGTGACCAAAAAGAGCCGACGCGAATGCAATCCCTATCCAAAAGATAACAAAGACTGTGATTGGTGCAAGATTGGCAATAGTGTTGTCCTGACCAATAAAACCTGCAGTTACAACAACTAAAAACAGGATGAAAGAAATATAACGAAAGAGCGTTTTAAATAAATTAGATTGTGTAAAAACGTTAAATACCGGAAGTCCTATTGCAAGCTTTTTCAACAATGGCCTATGCCAGAAGTAACCAAGTGCTACGAAGGAAAAAACTAGTGCAACCACTCCAGCCCATGCGACTTGCCATTCAGATAGAGGTAAGTCAAGGCGACCTCCTACCCCATGGGCGAATATGAGAAACTCGGTCACGAAACTTGAAGTTCGAATATTCTAAACCCAGCTGAATGCAGTTCAGCTTCAAAAATTCCGGGAATGGTTGCATCCACGATTATTGTTGCCGGAGTACCGGGCTTAATATTTGCCACGTTGTCATACACATGCAGGTGTACTTCATCATTTTTGTCGCTGTAGACAGTTATTTCGACCACATCACCTTTTGAAACTTCAAACCGCGGCAGTCCACCTTTGACTTTCCCTTCCAAAATTTCTACTTCAAATGAAGCGTCAGGAGTTTCAGAATGAGAACTCAAATCATTCGAATCTTCACTGCTGTGGTGATCATGTCCACCATGATCATCTCCCCCGTGGTCATGGTCAATCTTCTCACCCAAATCTTCTGACAGAGCATCGTTCAAACTATCATTTTGACTTCCGCAAGCTGGAATCATCAAAACAGATGAAATGAAAAATAACAAAATAACTCGTCGAGGAAATTCAACAATTCTGTTCTTCACATCAATCGTGCCAATCGAGTGCAGTCCTCATAGTTGTTTCAAAATCTTCGAAACTCATCGAGGTTTTAGTGGCATCAATTAATTCAGCATCTTGACCTACAAGTGTCCTAAACGGCATTTTTGGGTCACTTACCGCCCTAACAATTGCATCCGCTACTTCTTGAGGGTCAGGCGATCCACTACTTTCATCGGACTCGCTGATGTTATCAAGTCTTAATAAAGCTTCACGAAATGCCATAGCACGCTCTTGATGCTGAGAGCCCTCCCATGTATCAGGTCTAACAATATTTTCAAAAAAGTCCGTAGAAAATCTGCCTGGTTCTATCACACATACTCGAATACCCAAGTGTGAAACTTCAAAATGCAAAGACTCGCTTAAAGCCTCAAGAGCATGTTTTGAAGCTGCATAGGAACCGCTATAAGGCGGTGCAGAGCGACCAGCGATACTACTTACATTCACTATTACTCCACTGCCTCGCTGTGTCCAAACTGGCAACACCGTTCTTATCAGTCTCAAAGGACCTAACAGATTTGTATCAAGTTGCTTCCACATCAACTCATCTTCGAGTTGCTCAACAGCTGCTTGTATTTCAAATCCAGCGTTGTTTACAATCGCTTCTATTTCTTGCGCATCTGCCAAACAATCTTTTACCATCTCCGGGTCGCACACATCTAGTTTACGAATCTCTATTGGAAGTTCTTCTTCTTTCGCAACCCTGCGAATATCATCGCCTTTACTAGGATCCCTCATAGTAGCGATGACTTTTTTACCTTGCCTCGCCAAAGAAAGAGCGGCCAGTTTTCCAAATCCCGTATTGCTTCCTGTAATTAAAACACTCATCCCCTGACTCTAGAGCAATCTGTAAAATATAAATCGGTTATTGAGTGGAAACTTGATTTAAAAATCAACTGTTCTCCTTCGCTTTTTTTTGTTCATATAGCTCTTTACACTTAGGACAAATAGGGAAACGGTCTGGGTTTCTATCTGGCACCCAAACTTTTCCGCATAAAGCAACTATTGGCTTTCCGGTAACAGTTGATTCAACTATGTCGGCCTTTCTCGCATAATGCGAGAAACGGTCATGATCACCTTCATCTAAGAGAATTTCACTTTCCGTCTCTTGACTAATATCTGTGACGTTCATAATGGCAAGTAAATGCTTCCTCATTCTGGTTTTAGTTTATTTCTGCGTGTTGTCGTATCCATGTGTGCATGGCAATACCTGATGCAACGCCTGCATTTATGGACCTAGTTGAACCATATTGAGAAATCGAACAAACCATGGAGCATGCATTTTGTGTCATTAATGAAAGACCTGGACCTTCTTGGCCAAACACCAATACACATTCTTTCGGTAAAGCGACAGTTTCCAAAGGAACCGATCCGGGCAGGTTGTCTACCCCTATGAGTGGAATCGATTGCGAGTCAGCCCAAGTAAGCATGTCTTCTATTTTCGGATGATAAGTGACATGCTGATACCGATCAGTCACCATTGCTCCACGTCTATTCCAACGACGTCGTCCGATAATGTGTACTCCCGCCGCTAGAAATGCGTTGGCATTTCTTACTACAGTTCCAATATTTAAATCATGATCCCAATTCTCAACAGCAACATGAAAAGAGTGCCGTCGAGTATCCAAATCTTTGCTTATCGCCTCTACACTCCAATAGCGGTAACTGTCAATCACATTTCGTTTGTCGCCTTGAGCTAGGAGTTCAGGATCTAAACGATCATCTTCAGGCCAAGGTTCGGGGTGTGGCCCAACCCCTATAGTGGAACCTTGCACTTCCTTATCTGGTGATTCTTTTTCTTTCACTTTTATTTGTTATTCCTCAATCGCTTGGTTCACCAAAGCACGAAGATCCCTTTACGTAATCAGCTACTCGTCTTAAACTCTCGCGATTTAGACCCACCGTTGAAGGTTCAACTAGATCTAGTTCACCGGACATACTTTAGGTATCTAAGTCGACTTTCTCATCATCATTTGCTACTTCCATTCCATCATTATAAAAAATATGCAAATCTGAGATTGTTTCAATTAACTCTTCTATTGAAAGTTCTGAACCATCTGACTTCACGGTAATCATGTTGGAATTTAGATGAATGCCAGCAACTCCCTCTAAAGAAAACAATCTCCTTGCCAGCTCATCTGATGGGGTGTCACCAATTATTTCATCATCAACTTGAAATCTTTCATGATCCATTCCCGTCAAACATCTATTGACTTCGAAACGGTAAATCTCCGGTTTAGAGGAGCGTGTAAAAACTACATTTATCGGCTGTCCCATACTGACGAAGGTTACCTAGGTTGAACGTCGAGTACATTTTTTTCAACTAAAAATGCTAAATATTAGACACTATGGTCTTAAGTCGATTCACTATCAATGCAAGCAAAATAAAAACGATTGCTATACAAGCATGCACTATTTTGAAATCTGCTTCATGATCAGCAATAAGTATTCCGACAGATCGAACGAGCCAGAAAGTTACTGTCCAAATACAAAATGCAGGGACTAAAAGAGAATTTAATATGTTCCTGTCTCTCCAACTACCGACCAGAACTTTTATAACTGTTATAGCTGCTAGAAGAAAAATAGCTGCTACCAATAAACGCCAAATTCTTTCCCCATTTGAAATTTCATTGTCCTTAAAGAGATTGTAAACCCTTGTTATCCAGACTAAAAGGGTTGAAGCAGCCAAAACCCAAAGAAAAGAGACCAAGCGATTCATAGCAAAAAGGTAACCAATGTCTTAATAATCAACTACTTAAAGTTCAAAAATATTCCTTTGATCTTCAATTTTTTTGATGTAAGGAGCACCTATGGGGGGAATATCTCTCATAAACGCCCAAGTCCTTCGATGAAAAAAAGTGGCTCCTTTGTCCTCAAGAGCCAACCGGTGTTTTGGGCTCGGGTATCCCTTGTTTTGGGGGAAATCATAATCTGGATAGAGCTTGTCTGCTTCTTTCATTATTCGATCACGGCTAACTTTTGCCATTACCGAAGCTGCAGCGATAGAAAGACTGATTTGATCACCCCGAACAATAGTCTCGGATCTTCCATCACCAACAAAATCCCATGTTCCATCTAATAAAAGTCGATCCGGTCTTTTAGCTAATCCGTCGATGGCTCTTCTTGCAGCAATTCTTTGAGCCATTGACATGCCCAATTCGTCACATTCTTCATTACTAGCATGACCCAATGACCAGTCTTCTGACCATCTATCTATGCGGTCAAATAATTTCTCACGTTCTGCTTCTTTGAGCATTTTGGAATCCCTAACTCCATTTATCCGGCAATTACGGTTTGGTACTAATGCAACAATTGTCAAAGGTCCCGCCCATGCTCCCTTACCAACTTCATCTAACCCTGCAACTATTTCATAACCAGCGTCCCAACAAGAGCGTTCCATACGTAAATTAGGTGACTTACCACTAAGAGCTTTGCGCATAATTTTCCAAAATTAGATGATTCCGAAACTGTTAAACACCTTACGAGATTAATAGGTGTATAACTTTCATAGACTCCAACGGATGAATAAAATGACTGCTGTCTTGATACCTGTTAAATCTTTCCATGACGCCAAGGGAAGACTCTCAGAGACTCTCAACAAATCTGAGCGTTCTGTTCTTATGCGACAAATGGCAGAAACCGTAATCAAGTCGTCAGGGTCTTTATCTGTCTGGGTGGTTTGTGATGACGATGAGGTTGCTTCATGGGCTGAATCAAAAAATGTTTCGGTTATAAAAGTTGGAAACCCCGGTTTGAATACTGCTGTAGAAAAAGGTGTCAGCACTCTTGAGGAAGCTGGTTTTTCAAGAGTGATAATTGCCCACGCTGATCTTCCCAATGCAGACAATCTGCAACAATGTTCAGAATTCGAAGGAGTCACTATTGTTCAAGATCATAAAGGTGATGGAACACCTGTTTTGGTTATACCTACCGGTAAAGGTTTTCGTTTCTCATATGGTCCAGATTCATTTGCTGCTCATACGTTGGAGGCGCAGCGTCTTGGACTCCCATATCGACAATTATTCGATCCAAAACTTAGTTTTGATGTAGACGAGCCAGAAGATTTAAAATTCATTGATCACTAATTAACTATTTTTGAATCAAGTAAATTCTGTATGAGTTCTTTAAGTTCTAGAGGCTTATCTCCTTGGATGCTGTGCCCCGCTCCTTCTACTTTTTTTACAACTATTTCTTGCTGGAAGCTTTTCATCTTCTGAACGTCTTCGTCTCCTACAACGCTCCAGGCGCCACCTAACCACAGATGCAGTGGAGACTTAATTTCAGCAACCTTGTTCCACAATTCTGAAAAATCAATTGCTTCTGAAGCGTTTTCATTGTTTTTATCTTTCCATGCTCTACCTACGTCATACCTCCACGACCATTTCCCATCTTCTATTTCATGAGCGTTGTGAAGAACCCCTCGTCTCAAGGAGGTCTCCGATCTAGTTGGATTGTGTTCAATAGTTCTTTTTAAAATTTCTTCAAAACTTTCAAAAACTTCAGGTCCTGCAACAAAATTTATTATCGGTTCAGCTTTTGCCTGATCGGTGCCTGGCGTGACGTCGACTATCCCAAGCCTTTTCACCAATTGTGGATAGTCTGCCGCTATGCATAAAGCAGTTAATCCACCTAGTGACATTCCTACAACTGCTTCAGTTTCTGGAGCCCAATGTTTTATTGCCTCAGCCACTTGACCTGCAAGAACAAAAGGCGTGTAATCACACTTAGGTCTCCAGTCTGAATGTCCATGACCAGGAAGATCCAATGCTAATAGTGGCATATCAAGCGCCAAGGCAACTGTGTCCCACGTGTGAGCATTCTGTGCTCCACCGTGGAGAAAGACTAATTGAGGAGGCTCTTCACCCCAAAAAATTCCACTAATCGAAAAACCTTCAGAACTCGTAAAGAATTTGCGCTCAACTTTCGGCGTTCCTTTCCATGAAATTCCTGCCTCCTCGGCATTTTCTCTCAACATTGAAAATTCTTTGTAATCAATCAAATGTGAAACCCCTTTAAAGCTTTACATATTTCTAACACCATGAAACTACTTTGCAAGATTCCGTGACAAGACAAACACAGCTGTTTGCAATACGATCAGAATATGAACCTAGGCGATAGGCGTGAAATAAATCTTTTAGATGGAGAATTTTACGTTGACTCTCCATACGAGACTTTTGCTTGGATGCGGGAGAATGAACCTATTTTTTGGGATTCAACAAATGAATTATGGGGAATATCTCGTTATGACGACATTGTCACTATAGAGCGAGATAAAAAAAGGTTCATTTCTTCAGATACGAAGAAGGGTGGCTACCGACCTAACATTCCAGCAGATCCATCAATAATTGGACTTGACGACCCGCACCACGTCGTGCGTCGCAATTTGGTGTCACGTCGTTTCACCCCTAAAGCAGTGCTCACTTGGGAAGAACATATTCGAGAAACTGTTAAAGGATTATTAGACAATGTTGCTACAACAGGAAGAGCTGAAGTTATTTCTCAGTTGGCAGCCCCACTCCCGGCTCAGATGATTGGCCTTTTCCTTGGTTTTCCTGATGACATGTGGCCCAAACTCGCAGAATGGTCTGAAAGGTCAATTGCTTTAGGAGGTGGCCCCGAATATATGAACGATGAAGGCATTACTGCGGTCTTTGAGTTCGCTGATGCTTGTAGCCATCTTTATGAAAGTAAAAAGGAATGCCCCGCAGATGACGTGATGTCTAAATGGATTGATACGGAACTAAAAGGATTGGAAGACCATCCTTTTGGTTTAGACCAGATAATTTCTGATTGCCTATTAATGCTTGATGGAGGTGCCGAAACGACTCGCACGGTAATCGCAAGAACTTTGGTAGAGCTCGCCAAAAATGAAACCGTTTGGAACGACCTGCGACGATTGGACGATATTTCAATAGCAGTTGAAGAATTTATAAGGTTCGTTACCCCGATTCATAACATGTGTCGCGTAGCTACTGAAAATGTCACAATCAATGACGTTCTAATTGAAGAAGGTGACCAAGTTGTACTTATGTACTCATCTGCTAATAGAGATTCAAATCATTTCGATGATCCCGAGATTATAAAAGTTGATAGAACCCCAAATCATCACCTGTCTTTTGGTCATGGAACCCATTTTTGTTTGGGGGCATCGCTGGCAAGATTGGAAATAAAAATTTTCTTCGAGGAATTTTTAGAGCGATTCAAAGGTTTGTCGCTTGATGAAAACTATCCTCCAGTCGAAATGCCAAATTCTTTTGTTTATGGTCTTCGTGAAGCTCACATAATCCTCGAGGAAAATTGAAGTTTTAATATCATTTTTTTTCTTCTATTTCTAGGAGATCGACAAGTCCTTCAAAGCCGTCAGCTTTTCTCAAAGACCGATCTATATATAAAAGAGCAATGAGACTCGCAGCAAATCCCGCCGGAAAACCAACTAAATTTCTAATCACCACATAGCCGTCTACAGATGTATGTCTGTATAACCAGACATCCCAAATAGAGGTCAGAATTTGATAAAACCCTAATACGACTGTCATCTGTGACATGACTCTAGAAAACACCTTGTGCTTAACAGTCTCTCTCTTAAATGGAAGAACAGCAGGAAGAACTTGGCTCAAAAAAGAACGCTTGAAGACCACTGTTGCTATAAGTCCCAAACCGATTGCGGCCTTTGTGGCGATTCCTATACCGAAATAGACATCCTCTGAATCAGTTATTATTCCAATCAGACCTCTCACTAACAGATAAACAATTAATAGAGGCAAGAACTTCCCTACCGCTTCTCCTCTGCGGCTACGTCTCACGGTTGCCTGAATCCCCCAAACGGTAGCGCCACCCACAGCCCAACCAAGACCTGCGAATCTGTTAAGCAACAAAAAGATAGCTACTGGAGCAACGGAGTCTATTAATCGTCCATAGCTCGCTTCATCCCCTGTGATGTGCTTACTCAAATTTTCAATCCTTTTCCTTTTCTTTAATTTGGATAATTGAAACCTCTGAAACAAATAACATTCTATTGATTCTGCTTTGGGAGCCAAGTCCACCCTAGAGCTGGCCATGTATAAGAAGCTCTGTAGTTCTCATCATTTGGAAATAATGGGAGAGCTTTTGACTCGTCAACAATTCTGATATTTTCCGGTAAAGGTTTCAACTCAAGTGCTGAAAAAATCTCATCTATATTTGTATATGTTTGCAACTGCTGAAGTGTCGCAAGTGTAGGGCTTATCATGGTCAGTTCACCTGATTCCCATTTCTGAAGCGCATCTGATGGGCTGATCCAGAAAGCTTCAACAGCCTCCTTGCCGTCAACTTTAGGAGTGACTGGGCTTTGCGACTGTGCTACAAAAAAATAAGTGTCGTACCTCCTGGGCCCTCCCTTCGGAGTAATCCATCTACTTATCGGTTTAATCCCAGACAGATCTAAAGAAAGTTGACTTTGTGAAATAATTTGTGAGAAATCTGATACCCCCTCTTCTAAAGAGTTTCGATACGCCAGCAACTCATCTTCACGACTTCCGACTACTACGCCGACCTCTTCAATAGTTTCTCTAATCGCCGCAATCCAATAAGATCTTGCTTCATCAGTTCGCAGTTGTGCATCTGCTTCCTTGCTCGTTAAACCTGTAACAAAGTCATCCCACTCATAGCTCCTATCGTCCGGTTCAATCACACCTCCAGGGAAAATCGTATGACTTGCTACGAAACCAGAATTGTCATTTCTTAGAAGCATCAATACCTGAAGGTCTGGACGTTCATCTAAAAGAACCATAGTTGCCGCAGGAAGTATTGGAATGTCGTCAGTTTCTATATCTTCTCTCGAAACCCAAGGATCCAAATTATTCACATGCTTGACACTACTTGCAGTTAAGAGAAGAAACTTGAAGCTAATAGATGTGTATTTAGACTTTTAGGGCATATGGTTTCGGAATGCGATATTCAACGACCGAGAGGCTCCGCAATGCTGATCGCATAATATTTGGAGATTTATTAGCTGGAATAAGTGTTGCGTTACTACTTATCCCTCAGTCGATGGCTTACGCAGAACTCGCGGGCCTGCCACCAGAGATTGGTCTTTTTGCATCGGCTTTACCTCCTATTTTTGCGGCCTTTGTAGCTTCATCTCCTTATTTACAAACAGGACCTGTAGCACTTACTAGCCTTCTAACTCTAGGCGCCTTGAACGGGCTGGCTGATTCAGGCACAAAACACTATGTAGAACTTGCAGCCTTATTGGCTTTAATAGTTGGAATTTCACGACTTATATTTGGATTTCTCAGAATGGGTAAAATCGTTTACCTCATGAATGCACCTGTGGTAACAGGGTTCACATCGGCAGCCGTAATACTAATTATTGCTTCTCAGATCCCTAAGACACTAGGAAATGAGATAGATGTAAATGGGACTTTAAATCGCGCTTATAGGTCTTTAACTGATTTTGAAAACTGGGAAATCGAGTCCTTACTAATTTCTGGAGTGACTATCTTTCTGGTAATTGCGGGTAAATACATTCACAAGCTTTTTCCCGGCGCACTTTTTGTACTTGTGGGTGGATCTATGTATAGCCATTTGAGTGGTTACAAAGGCCCTGTTGTAGGCGAAATACCTACAGGGGTGCCTAATCTTGGATTCGGATTGCCTTGGGGTTCCATAGATGAGCTTTTACTATCGGGAATTGTGATTGCTCTTATTGGTTTCGCTGAACCGGCTTCAATCTCAAGAATATTTGCTTCGCAAGAGAATCAGCGCTGGAGCGCTAATCGTGAATTTGTCAGTCAAGGATTGGCAAATGTGGCTTCTGCATTTTCAGGCGCGCTACCTGTTGGCGGTTCATTTAGCAGATCCTCTCTTAACAAACTTTCCGGTGCTCAAAGCAAGTGGTCCGGTTTGGTCACTGGGGTCGTAGTTTGCCTTTTCTTACCCTTCGCTAATATTTTAGATCGTCTACCAAAAGCTACCCTCGGTGCTGTAGTTGTGGCTGCAGTAATAGGTCTCATCCAGCCAAAAAAACTCTTCTTTTCAATTCGCAACTCTGCTTCCGAAGGATTTATAACTTGGAGTACTTTTATCGCAACGCTAATTCTTTCACCCCATGTGGAAAGAGGCGTTCTTGTCGGAATCGGAATTTCTATACTTGTTAGCATTTATAAAAAGTCAAGACTTGATAATAACCCGATCTAAAATTTCCGTTAAGACCAAACTTTTAGTAATGATTCAACATCAGTCAATGTTGCTAAAACCGCAAGAGTGTTTTCAATAATAGTTTTTCCATATTCGAAAGGCACACCTGCTACCGCATCTACAGGTACTACAACTTGATAACCATTGTTTATTAGATCGAAAACACAATTTTGCACTGCAACGTTTAAGGAGACTCCACTTACAATCACCGTGGAAATTCCTTCGTTTCTCAGCAAAGCATCTAATTCGGTTCCCGATGTCGGTGATAGGCCATGAAATCTAGGAAGGCGGACGTCTGATTCCACATTGAAACCTACTTCTTTTATCGGTTCTACTGCTTCAGTATCAGGTAATTGCTTTATGGATGAACGGCGAGCAGCTCCAAAAAGTCGCGCATTAGTATTTGCCCCCCAACCGTCATCTCTTATCATCGCTAATCCATGAACTACTTTTATTTTTGAATTTCGTGCTGCTTGTGCAAGTTTTCCTAAATTAGCAAGGATATTTTTAGAGGCTTCTGCAAGAGCCGGAAAACTAGAATTTTCACCTATGACTCCATTTTGACATTCCACCAAAAGTAGGGCTGTGTGATCAGGATCTACTAAGTCTTTAATTTCAAGATGTTCGCTACTCATATTTGACTCCAGAATCTCTTAATAAATCAATCCATCTTGTTCCCGCATCAGGAGCTAACTCTCCGGGAACATAAGTAACCGAAATTAAACTCCCTTTGTAAGGAAATGTTCCGTGACGCTCATACAAGGACCATGAAACTGGTGATCTCCTATCAATCCCAACATCTATTCCTTCAAATGGAGCCATCGCAGTCAATACAGGAAGATCAGGAGTTTCTGCAACCATGGAATCATCTACATATACTTTCGTATTCCATATCAAATCTCCCATTGCCTCGACTTTCAATTTTATTTCTGATACACCTTCTGTAAGTTCCCCGCAAGGAACCTCTGTCATCGTTCCATAACCATTATGAACATGATGAAGCTCACCGTTTTCTATGTACATGGAGTATCCGCCTCCCTGATCTCCGTGGGCCACGAGTATCCCTTCGTCACCTTTCTTGTAATCGAGTGAAATTATGATTTCAAAAGAACGAAAATTTATCAACTTGAGAGATCTGTATCTTTCTACTGTCGGTGTACCAGGCAAGAAAGACTGAGTTCGTTCAAGTTCTTCCTCCCATTTCGGACGGACGATATTTTTTAAACCTGTACCTTCATCAAGTGGAAATACCTGGTTAGCCCAGGCTTCTTGTTCCCAAATATCTTTCAATTCATTTAGAACTTCAGGGTGTATCTCCGACAGGTCTTGTGTCTCTGTCGGGTCGGTTGATAGATCAAAAAGTTCCCATTTGTCTTCTTCAAATGAAGTCCTTTTCTGATGGCACGTTGCCGCGGACCAGCCTTCCCGATAGATACCTCTATGCCCTTCTTGCTCGTAGTACTGCAATCTGTGGGTACTTTCAGCTTCTTCATGATTCATTGACTTAAGAAAACTGCTACCACTAAGTGGCACCAACTTTTGACCTTTTCGCTCTTCTGGGATTTCGACTTTAAGCATTTCTAGGATCGTGGGTAAGAGATCAGTCACATGTTGATATTGCCTTCTCAATGACCCCTTGTCGTTCAAACCACCACCTTTTGAAATTATCAAAGGAACTTGATGGCCTCCTTGATGAGTGTTTGTTTTGTACAAGCGAAATGGAGTATTAGAAGCCATTGCCCACCCATTTGGATAATGAGCTAGTGCTTGTGGCCCTCCAAGTAGATCCAACCTTGAATTGTCAACTTCTATCGAATCAAAAGGATTCTTTCTAACTTGGCTAATCAGGGTTCTAAAATATGCTGACGTTCCATTATCCAGGCCTTCCCTGCTCGCTCCATTGTCTGAAGTGAAAATCACAACGGTGTTTTCCCATTCGCCTATCGCTTCTAATTCTTGTCGCAGCCTTCCAAAATTCTGATCGACATTGTCAACCATTGCCGCATAAATCTCCTGATAGCGGACAAAAGTCTCTTTTTCTATGTCGCCTAAGTCATCCCACGGGCTTACTGCATAATTCTTTTCTGTATTTCTTGGAGGTAGAACTGTCCCCTCGGGAATCAATCCGGATGAAATCTGACGTTCGTAACGCTCTGCTCTGATTTTGTCCCATCCTCTGTCATACATTCCTTCATATTTCTTTATGTCTTTTTCAGGAGCTTGAAGAGGGGCATGTACAGCCCCGTGAGAGAAATACATGAACCACGGTTTTTTTGGATGCCCTGTTCTCACTTCCTTAATCATGCTCAATGCATGATCAGTCAGGTCATCAGTAAAAAAGTAGCTTTCTGGATATGAATCAACCTGCACTACATGATTATCTTCATATAAGCGATGCGGTTGATGAAAGTTTGTAAAACCATCAAGTATTCCGTAATAACGATCAAAACCGCGTTGACAAGGCCAAGAATTTTTTGGTCCAGCTTCTGAAAGAGTGTTGTCTGGAGTTAAGTGCCATTTACCAACCATAAGGGTTGCCCATCCATTGTCTGAAAGAATTTCAGCCAAAGTTGCAGTATCGCTTCGAATGGATGCTGCATAACCAGGAAAACCAGGATCTGCATGACAGACCGTAGCTAAGCCGGCTAAATGGGAATTTAAACCAGTCAGTAAGGAAGCTCGTGTCGGAGAACACATTGGATTTACATGAAAATTTGTATACCTAAGACCCTCGGCTGCTAGGGAATCCAAATTAGGTGTATCAATCTCAGAACCATAAGAACCTAGATCTGAAAAACCAAGATCATCGCATAGAACTATAAGAACGTTTGGAGCGCCTTCGTGAGGTTCATTTCTTTTCGGCCAAGATGGTGAAGAAGTCGCATGGGAACGGCCGATTTCTCCTTCAAATCCTGAGTATGCTCTATTCAAATTTTTTTCTTTGTCATTTCTAACAGTTATTTTTTTGAACATGTCAGTTGCTTTCATCTGTTCTCATACGCAAAGCGTAAGCCAAAAGAATCATCATTAGACAAACTGCGACCATCATCCACAAGACTCCGTCGTACCCAAACACCGAATCAGCGATTCTTCCTGCCGACACTGGTCCCAGGACACCACCAATTTCCGCGCTGGCAAACCAAAGGCCGTAAGCTGTTCCCATTTGTTTGATATCTAATTTAGGTGACTCCATGAGAGCGAGAATAACTAATGGTATTAATGCTGATCTAGAACCAGCAATCATTACTGATATGGGAGTCATATAGCTCGGTAGAAATATGATTGCGATCAAAGAGAGAATAATAACCAAAAGTATGCAAGTGAAAATAAAAGAAAAGTTTTCTCTTCGAGTCCGCGAAGGGAGTAGTAGTGATATAAGAATTCCTATTCCTAAACTTGCTGCAGTCCAGTTTGATGCCGCCATGGAAGAGAATCCAATATGTTCTCGAAGGATCTCTGGCATCCATCCCCCCAAACCATGAGATAAAAAGAATACGGTGACCCCTAGGAGAAATATTATTTTTATTTCTTTTGAAACGACTATAGATTTCCAAATCAGGACTGTTTTACTTCTCTCTCTTTTACCAACATGATCTTTTTCGGTTTTAAATTCAGCTATAAATATCCAAAAAAGCAAAGCAAAAGCAATTACAAGTGTTTCAATTGCAATTGTCCAACGCCAAGAGTCTGTTAAAGGCATCAAAAGTGAATTGGACATGACAAGAACTGCAATGCTGCCGACTGCGGGGGCAGCTGTATAAGCCCCAACTGCAAACTTTCTTTCTCTTTCATTTGTGAACCAAAAACCGACTGCAGTCGGTGCGCAAGCAGATACTAACGGTCCTCCAATTCCGAAAAGAGCGACTGCCATACATAGGGTCGTGAGATCATTAGCCAGAGAACGTGTGATACCGCTTATAAAAACTAGAGAGGCCCCAATCGTCATTGAATACCCAACGCCTAGACGATCTATTACCCTTCCTGCTATTGGAGATGTGACTATATAGATCAGTTGCCATGTCCCTAATGCAATTCCTATTTCCCCACGAGTCAAGTCCAAATCTGATCGTATTTCACCCACCAGAGGAGCCAGCGACATTGCCACCATGCCAAATCCAAGGTAAACACCAAAGACACCAGAAAAAATCACCCATCTGTACGAGTCGTTGTTTACAGGTTCTTCAAGGAATTTCTTACGCACGTCAAATAATCTCACAACAATGAAGGAATGATCGTGCATTAGAACAAATCTTGCGCGATCCTGTTTAGGTGAATGAATTAATCTGGAATCATGACTCGTTGGATGCTTTGAACAGGCCAGTTCTTGTTGTTGCTTTTAAAGGACTTTTTGATGCTAGTGGCTCGGCCACTTCTGCTCTCGAGTGGCTGATGGAAAAGTCGGCGTCTGAAAATCTGGGAGAAATAGACTCTGAAACTTTTTTTGACTTCACCCAAGAAAGACCCTCAATAAGTTTCGATAAAAATGGGGAAAGGGCTCTTACATGGCCTAAAAATAAAATAGTGGCGATGAAAACCAATGAAAATGAAAGAGACCTTCTCGCTATTTCTGGAATTGAACCACACCTTCGTTGGCGCACATTTAGCGAGCTTTTAATAGAGATAGTAAAAAAATCGAATGCAGAGTCTGTTCTCACACTTGGATCAATGGTTGGAATGACTCCACACAGTCGACCTCTAACTGTGACTGGAAGTAGCACTAATCCAGAACTTGCGGAACGCTTACATTTGGAAAAACCTTCTTATCAAGGGCCAACCGGAATAGTTGGTGTACTTCACGATGCACTCGATCGTTCAAGGATCCCAGTTATATCACTCAGAGTTTCAGTCCCTCACTATGTTCCGGATTCACCCAATCCCAAAGCTACACGTGCTCTCCTTAGACGCTTTGAACAAGTAACTGGCGTTACAACAGAATACGAGGAGCTCGATGGGCCTGCCGCGGATTGGCAAAAACAAGTAGATGCTGCCGTAGCAAGTGACGATGAAATAACTGCATATGTAACTCGCCTAGAAACGGCCATTGATGAAGACGAAAACCTCTTACCTTCAGGAGATGATCTGGCTGCTGAATTCGAAGCTTTTCTTCGTGAACAAGACCCCGATTCAGATTAATAACAGGAGAAATATGAATCAGAATAATCCCATGGAACTCAAAGAACTTCTAGTCGCAGCTGAAAAGGCAGGCCGGTCGCTAATAGATTCTGCTGAAAAAGATCTTGATGCAAATGTTCCAAAGTGCCCCGAATGGAACAATTTGGAACTTATTAATCATATGAAAATGGTTTGGTGGTTCGGAGCTTCACAAATAAGTGCTGGAAACGAAAATGAAAGAACTGTTCCATCGGACGAAATGAAAAACTCTCCTTTGGAGCAGCTTGAACATTTATTAGATGTCTTTCAGATTAAAGATTTTTCATCTCCTTGTTGGTCTTGGACCTCAAACAAAACTGTCGGTTTTTGGGTGAGACGCATGGCTCACGAGAACACAGTTCACAATTTGGACGCAGAAGAAACTTTAGGGACTCGTTCCTCAATCTCGAACTTATTGGCTCTTGATGGAATAGAAGAGAAACTTTTTTTGATCAGCGAGAGCGATATTAGTTTTCCACATAATTCGATTCACCTTCACTGCACCGACTGTGAAGGTGAATGGATGCTAACCGCATCCAGCGGTGATCTCGAAATAAAAAGAGAGCACGGCAAAGGAGACGCAGCTGTAAGAGGCAAAGCGGAAGATATCTTTCTTTACCTTTGGGGTCGAGGACAAGAAAATCTCGAATGTTTCGGAGATGAAGAAACAATTAATAATTGGTCAAATATTGGACCTTGATCAAGACACCTCAGAACCTACGATGCCTACAAAAGAGACCATCTCGCCTGGGTAGCCACCTAGGTTATGTACAAGCGCTTGCTTGGATTGTCCAAGAGAGATTGACCTCTCGGAAGGTGCTTCCGACCTCAGTTGTAACCACGTTTCGTAAAACATTCTCAGTCCACTTGCACCTACTGGATGACCGAAGGCTTTAAGACCTCCGTCAGTATTCACAGGCATTTCCCCATCTAAATCAAATGATCCGTTAAGCACTTCTTGCCATGCTGTTCCCTTTTCACAAAAACCTAAGTCTTCCATAAGAATCATCTCTGTCGGGGTAAAACAATCATGAACCTCAGCCATGGCTAGTTCTTTTCTCGGATCCTCAATTCCGGCTTGGGCATAGGCATCTCCAGCAGCAGCGGCACACTCTGGAAGAGTGGTGAAATCAAAATCTGGGTCCACCAAACCACTGCTGTCTCCAGCGACCACAGAAAGTGCTTTTACATATAGTGGTTTGTCGGTGTACTTGTGAGCATCTTCAGCTCTGACAACTATGGCTGCCGCTGCCCCATCAGCTACTCCAGCACAGTCCATAACTGAAAGACGCCCAGCTATCGAAGGCATCTCACAAATCTTCTCAGCCGAAACCTCACGACGAAATTGAGCTAGTTCATTTCTTGACCCATTGAAATGGTTTTTTTGAGCAATACGAGCTATTACATATCTGAGTTCATCTTCATCAACTTCATATCGTTTGGCATACGAAGGGAGAATCAAGCTAAACATGGCAGCTGCTGTCAATGTCCGGTTCGTACCGTCAGTCGGAATGGGGAAAGCATTGAGACCTTGATATCCACTGTCCTTTACCTTTTCTGCTCCTAGTGCCATTGCAGAGTCATACGCACCAGAAGCGACTGCGTAACAAGCTTGACGTAGAGACTCAGACCCAGTAGCACAATAATTTTCTACTCGTGTAACAGGTTTGCCCGAAAGCCTCAAAGGAGTAGCTAATGCTATTCCTGATGCCGCTGACTGTGAAGTTCCGAACCAATAAGCATCTATTGAATCAGTTTCAATACCAGCAGATTTCGTTGCTTTTTGCGCTGCCTCAATTATGAGGTCGTCAAGTGATTTGTCCCAATGTTCACCAAAACTCGTGCAACCCATTCCGACAATTGCGACTTGGTCCTTGATCCCATGTGATGCCATTAAGACTTCCCTCTTTCTCGTCTTACCGGCCTTGCTTTCCAAAAGTAGTTGTGGATTCCATCA